>Ga0180436_10000624_pt1 | contig 35872 bp, 27 predicted proteins | sample SS_ome_2_FD_132434 | JGI IMG/M metagenome (GOLD analysis project Ga0180436, IMG submission 132434) | Hypersaline lake sediment archaeal communities from the Salton Sea, California, USA - SS_3_S_2 metaG | ecosystem: Environmental > Aquatic > Non-marine Saline and Alkaline > Hypersaline >... | reverse complement strand
TATAGCAAGTTATTGTTATATTGCCCTGCTAATGCTTAAGAACAACCTGAAGGGAAGCGTATTCATTTTAGCGGGGCTCTTTCTCAGCCTCTTATCCCCGGCCCAGGAATCCCGGCTGAAGCTGGTTTTTACAGGCGACATCATGGGTCATGACAGCCAGATTGCTTCTGCACTGGCTACCGGTGAGCCAGGCTATGATTACAAACCCTGTTTTCAATACCTGCGCCCCTACCTGCAAGAGGCCGATGTGGTCATCGGAAACCTGGAAGTCACCTTTGCAGGGGAGCCTTACAAAGGCTATCCCGCCTTTTCCAGCCCGGACGAACTGGCAGAAGCTCTGGAATGGGCGGGCTTTGATATCCTTGTTAATGCCAACAACCATGCCCTGGACAGGGGGCGGAAAGGATTGGAGAGAACCATTGACTTACTGCAGCAGAAAGAGCTCATTCAAACCGGCACCTTTACGGATCCGGATACCCGTTCGGCCTACTACCCGCTGATCTTTGAGAAAAATGGCATACGGATCGCTTTGCTGAACTACACTTACGGGACCAACGGGATTAAAGACCGTCCCCCTGCCATTGTGAACCGTATCGACAGAAACCAGATCAGTGAAGATCTCCTGAAAGCAAAGACCGCACAACCCGATTTCATCCTGGTCACCATCCACTGGGGCCAGGAATACCAGCTTACTGAGGATTCCCGGCAACGGGAGCTGGCGGCCTACCTGTTCGAACTTGGTGCTGATGCAATAATAGGTTCACATCCCCATGTGGTGCAACCCATCCGGGGCGAAGGAAGCGGTAGCCTGGTGGTCTACTCCATGGGCAACCTGATCTCCAACCAGCGCAACAGATACCGTGACGGTGGCATCCTCTTCGAAATGGTTCTGAGCAAGCACAAATCGGATGCAGACGCTTTGACCCTAAAGGAAATCGAAAGCCATGCCTACCTTCCCGTATGGGTCTGGAAACCGCAAACAAAAAAAGGCACCGGCTTTACGCTGGTGCCCGCAAATCTTGATCCGGATGCCGCTGAGCTGGCGACTATGACGGCCGGAGATATGAATAAAATGAAACTTTTCCTGGAAGATACCCGCTCCCGCCTGAAAGACAGCAGGGAGGTGATTACTCCATAGAAGACAATTCTCCGGATAACTATTTCTCTGTTTCCGTGTCCCTTGAATCAACAAGGATCCGCCCGCAATACTCACAGACAATGATCTTTTTCTTGGATGCGATGTCCAGTTGACGCTGGGGAGGAATCTTGTTGAAACATCCGCCACAGGCATCGCGCTCCACCGGCACAACGGCCAGTCCGTTACGTGCATTTCCGCGAATCTTCTTGTAAGCCGAAATCAGGCGCTCTTCGATAATCTCCTCAAGCTCGGCACTCTTCTTCTCCATGACTTCCTCCTCCTTCTGGGTCTCGCCGATGATATCTTCCAGCTCCTTCTTCTTATTTTCCAGGTCCAGCTTGCGTCCTTCCAGGACCTCGGTGGATTCCCCGATCACTTCTTTCTTCTCTTCGATCTGTGCAGTAAATTCACGGATGCGTTTTTCCGAAAGTTCAATCTCCAGGGTCTGGAACTCAATTTCTTTTGAAAGAGAGTCGTATTCCCGGTTGTTCCTTACATTGTTCTGCTGCTCCTCGTATTTCTTGATAAGCTCCTGGGCATTGGCGATCTCCTGCTTCTTTCCGCTGATGGATTTCTCCAGGCTCTGGATGTCATCATCATACTTGGACACCCTGGTCTGCAGCCCTTCAATTTCATCTTCAAGATCCTGAACCTCAAGAGGTAACTCCCCGCGGAGGATTCTGATGTTATCTATGGAAGTGTCAACCAGCTGCAGGTCATACAATGCTTTCAATTTCTCGGCAACTGTCATTTCTGCAACTTCTGCACCTTTTTTTGCTTTCGCCATTTACTAAAAATATTTAATTGGATTTTCTTCTGTTTCCGATAAACGGACTGCAAATTTAGGGAATTTTTTCATAAGTAGATCATAAAAAAGCTCCCGTGTAAACTGCTCACTTTCAAAATGCCCAATATCCATGACCACAATCTTCCCCTCAGCTTCAAAAAACTGGTGGTATTTCATATCGCCTGTCACAAAAACATCCGCTCCCCGGGCCTTTGCCTTTCCCAGCAGAAAACTACCGGATCCGCCGCAAACGGCTACTTTTTTTACCGTCTTCCCCAGAAGAGTACTGTGTCTGACCACTGCAGCCCTGAAACGATCCTTCAGGAAGCTCAGGAACACCTCTTCCTCCATGGGATGCTCCAGCCTGCCAATCACACCCATTCCTTTTCGGGGATCATTGTTTTCCATGGGATAAATGTCATAGGCGACCTCTTCATAAGGGTGGGCTGCAGTCATGGCCCTGACAACCTTTGCTGTCACACTTGCCGGAACGATGGTTTCCACCCTGGTCTCCGGCTCCTGGTGAAACTCCCCTGCTTCACCGGCAAAAGGATTGCTTTTTTCACCCCCCCTGAATGTCCCGGTGCCTTCCGTGTTAAAACTGCAGCTGTCATAAGCTCCTATCTGCCCTGCTCCCGCCTGGAACATGGCCTGCCTCACCTGATCCAGTTGTGCATTAGGCACATAGACCACAAGCTTTTTCAATGCTCCACTCAGGGGATCCAGAATTTGCTGGTCCACCAGTCCCAACCTGCCTGCAAGTTCCGTATTGACCCCTCCCGAAATGGCATCAAAATTGGTATGGCCGCTATAGATGGCGATCTCTTTCTGAATGGCCATCTTGATGATCCGTTCTGATTCGCTTCTCCCGGTAAGAGACTTAAGTCCCCCGAATATCACCGGGTGGTGAGCTACCACCAGGTTAAAACCCAGTTTTTCAGCCTCATGTAAGACTTTCTCACTTACATCCAGGGCCACCAGAATACCACTGATATTCATGCCTGGATCGCCTACCTGCAGGCCCGAGTTATCATATGATTCCTGGAGAGAAAGCGGCGCAAGACCCTCCAGATAGCCGGTAATCTCGCTGAGTATCATGACACCAGGTCTGTGAGCATTTCCTTGATCTGTTCCAGTGACCTGATGATTTCGAAGTTATGTTCTGTGTCCTCCTTATTCTCCTTCATCTTTTTCTTGGCCCCCTTCAGGGTCATCCCCTTCTCCTTCACCAGGTGATAGATGATATGGAAATTATCAATATCCTTTTTGGTAAAAAGCCGGTTCCCTTTTTTGTTCTTCTTGGGCTTTATGATATCAAACTCCTTTTCCCAGAATCTGATCAGGGAGGTGTTGACATTGAACATGTTTGCCACCTCTCCAATGGAGTAATAGAGTTTCTCAACTTTGGCTTCCTTGTAAGGCATAGGAATCTAGTTTTCAATTAAACAGAGTTCAATTTAGTCATTTTTCCACAGAATCCCGTCAGCATCCACCACCAGTTCCTGATCTGGAAAATCCAGTTCGGTCAGCGTCTTGAGCTTTGTCACTGCCCTGTTGGCAGGATCGATTCTCGGCCCTCCCTCACCGGGCTGATAAATGGAAACCACTTCTCCCCTGAGGAAGTGACCCTCCCGGTCAACCTCCACCCTGACGATGGGTGCAATGCCATTGGGCCCGCTCAGGTTAAAGCGCCTGTAGGTGGCAAAATTCCCCAGGCTGTAACAGATCAAGCGGTTTCCGTAAAGCTCAACTGCCCGGGTCACGTGCGGACCGTGTCCGAAGACCACATCGGCACCTGCATCAACCACCCGGTGTGCAAAATTGTAAACACTGCCCCTGTTGTAACCAAGGTATTCCTCATCTCCCCTGACCACATGCTGATGGTCCTTCCCCTCGGCACCGCCATGGAAGGAGATAATCACCACATCGGCCATGGAATCAAGCATGGCCGTAATTTCTGCAGCCCTGTCGTAATCCTTCAGGTCCATGCATCCCCTATTGGGAGCAAAAGCGGCAAATCCGTAGGTCACCCCGTTCTTTTCAAACAGAGTCCACGGATGGGTCACAAATCCGGCATAGGCGATGCCTGCCGAATCGAGCATGGCGGCTGTTGATGCCCGGCCGGCCGGACCAAAATCGTTCACATGATTGTTGGCCACACTTAACACATCGTATCCGGCTTCAACGATGCATGACAGAAAATGGTCGGGCATTCTGAACACATAGCATTTGCTCAGATCCCTGCACTTTTTTGGAGTCCCGCCCTCAGAACAAAAACCACCCTCCAGGTTACCAAAGAGGAGGTCTCCCGATTGGAGCACCCCATGAACAGGTCTGAGCAGGGGACTGCAGTCTCCACCGGGCGGAAGATAACTTTTTGAAGGATAGTTGGTTCCAAGCATGATATCTCCTGTCCCAATAAGTGTCAGGGATCCTTCTTCCCGCATCTCATCCATGTAGAGATAGGTCCAGAGCATGGAATCGCTAAGTGCAGGTGCAGGAAGCTCCGTTGGAATGGTATCGGCCGGCACGATCGTATCCGGTATCCCGGTCAGGTTAAATGAGCTCCACAGGCCGGGAGTAGGAAAAGGCAGCTTAACAGGAGAGGATTTCCGTAATGTATCGGATTCCTGCGCCTGCGTTGAAAGGGTACATAATAACACTATAGCTGTCAGTACCAGCCTCATACGTAAGACGGATCAGTTAATATCAAAAGAAGGATCGGCGTTGGAGAGCATATCAATCATATTCTCATACTCTTTTGCCGAAAGGTCGGTGGCATAATAGTTTATGGGATCCACCGGGCGGCCGTTCACATGGACCTCGTAGTGAAGATGGGGCGATTTGGACAGTCCGGTGCTTCCTACCCTGGCAATCACCTCTCCTCGCTTCACCTGGTCTCCGACCTCCACAAGAACTTCATCACAATGCCCATATAGCGTACGGTATCCATGTCCGTGATCAATCAGCACCTTTTTCCCAAAGCCCCCGGCCCTGTAACCTGCCTGAATCACTTTCCCATCGGCAGTGGCATAGATGGAGGTTCCCCGGGCTGCGGTCAGGTCGATTCCCTCATGGGGTCTGACCACTTTCAGAATGGGATGCATCCGCACTCCAAATGAGGAACCGAAGCGAACCAGGTCCTTCATCCCTATGGGCTGAATGGCAGGCCGGGCAGCCATCCACTCCTCCTTGGTCCAGGCCAGATCAATTACTTCATCAAAGGAAGTGGACTGCATGACCAGTTTCCGTTCGATCTGATCAATATTGGAATAGGTCTGCTTCAGAAGCTCTTCATATTTGAATTGCTTCAGCCAGTCGTATCTGCGCGATCCACCCACACCCACACTCCTGATGGACCAGGGCGCCACTCCGAAATAGACCCGGTAAATATTGTCGTCATTATAAGCAACCTGATTGAGTCTGTTATCATATCTGGTCAGATCCTGGTTCATCAGCTTCAACTCAAAGGTGATTTTTTGCTGTGAAGCCTCAAGGTTCTGGGTACGGACCGATGGGAGATGCCGGTCTCTTAAAAGAAGAAAACCGGTGGAGATGAGGAGAGTCATCCCTAAAAAAGCCAGAAAGCGGACTAATTTCTGCCTCTGGCTCAACTCAATTCTCTGGTATGATAGGGTTTTAGGGTTAAAACGAAATCTCTCCATATGGGAATGCAATATAAAAAAAAAGCGTATTAATCAAAAGATTGTCCCGACATCAATGAAATGACAATCAAACGGTCGTAGTCTCCGGGTGTCAGTTCAAGGAAAAAATAGTTAATGGGATTCATGGCTTTCCCATTCAGGTGCACCTCATAATGAAGATGTGGAGCCACACTCAGACCGGAATCACCTACCGTACCAATGATTTCCCCACGCTTCACCCGCGCTCCTCTTCTCACATTCATCTCATCCATGCAGGCATAGAGTGTTGTATAGCCAAAGCCGTGGTCGATGACGATCTGGTTTCCCAGTCCACGGGCTGAATTTGTTACACTTTGCACCACTCCATCACCTGTAGCGTACACCGGGGTTCCTACCGGTGCAGAAAAATCGATCCCATTGTGCATTTTAGGAATCTTATAAATGGGGTGAATGCGATGTCCGAAGCCTGAAGCAATAAGGGTCAGGTCGCGATTCTCAATGGGCTGAATAGCCGGCAGGGATGGAAGCATCTCATGACGGTTCTCCCCCTTGATCATCAACATTTCGTAAAGCGATTCGCTCCGGTTCACATGCCTGATCATAGAATCAAGCTTCCGGGCCGATGTGTTTACAATCTCTTCGTCAGAAGTCTTTAAAAGTCTATGGTAGGCGAGACCGGCATCATTCATTTCGTCGCTGGACACTGGTTCTGTATCGAAGATCACCCGGTAAATATCCCGATCAATCTGTTCCACCTCCTGCATTACCGTATCCACCCGCTGCTTTCGCTCACTTAGTGCTTCGTACTGTTCAAGAAGCATCTCGTTCTCCCTGCGAATTTGCCGTTCCCGGGGGGTGTCAAAAAACAAGGAGTAGACCACATTAAGCAAAATGGCAATCACAACCACGGCTGCCACATAGATGACTATGCGCCATATTCGTGCTCCCAGACTATCGTCCAGCTTCCTGTAATTAAGATCTTCCGGATTAAATTTAAACTGAGAATGTTCCATTCACACAAATCGTTCCTGCAATTCTGTGCAAAAATAGAAATTATTTCCGGCTCAAAGAGAATTATTTCTGACTCATGCCCACACCCTGGTACTGGCTTCCCGGATAAGTGGCCCGTGATGCAAGCAGCGTGTACTCTTCAGAGGAAAGATTCTCATAGAAAAAATAGAAGGGATTTACTGCCCTGTTGTCTTTCCTGATCTCGTAATGAAGGTGGGGACCTGTTGATCTGCCTGTACTTCCAAGGGTTCCAATAACTTCTCCCCGCTTCAATTCCTGTCCCTTCTTCACATGGATGTCATGCAGGTGTGCATAGCGGGTGGTGTAACCAAAACCATGATCCACAACCACTTCCTTGCCATAACCGTGCCTGTTCATCTGGGCAAAAACCACGGTGCCCGCACCGGTACAATGAATATCAAGCCCCTCCGGACCGGCCAAATCAATTCCATGGTGGGCTGTCCGTTTTCCTGTAAAGGGATCGTTTCTATACCCGTAGGTGGATGTAAGCCAGTAAGGATCGGCAGGTGAGATGGGGTTGATAGAGGGTTTGCATGCAAGGAATTCCTGGGTGGTCAGTGCTTCTTCAAGAACATCTGTTAAACTGGTTGACTGTATTTTAACCTTATTGGATATAAGGTCGATCCGCTGAGAAACATCCAGTACCATCCCTGGTTCCCTTAAGTTCCTCAGGTGCTGATTTCGAAGCGAACCACCGATACCTGCTGTGCGGATGGTGCTGGGATAGGGTTCCAGGCTCAAAATGGCGCGGTAGAATCTGTCATCCCTGTTTCTCAGATCAACCAGCTGTGATTCCACCTCCCGAAGGTCAGCATTAAGAGATGCCAGTTCGCTTCGGAGTTTAACATTCTCATGTTGATAAATAATTTGCCTTGGAGTGGGATAAAATCGTTCAAATCCGAATCTCATCAAAACTGCCAGGCAAATTAAGCCAAATCCAAACAGGCCCACATACCGGTATAACTGCTTCCGGGTTAGTTTAACCCTCTCATATCTAAGCGTTTCCGCATTTATGTAATACTTCTTCCCAAACATCCCCTCGCATAAAGTGGCTAAAAATAGAAAATGGAGCTTAATATCCCAACTATTCGTCAAATATTTTATTTATAAGCCCCTAACGGTTTTTTTTTACGAAATTTGCCTCCCCGGGTTACCTTTTTTTTAATATAACATCAATATTACATGACATCACAGGAGATCAGACAGGCATTTTTGGACTTTTTCAAGGAGAGAAAACACCAGGTTTTTAACTCTGCCCCCATGGTTCTGAAAAACGATCCCACCCTGATGTTTACCAATGCGGGAATGAACCAGTTCAAGGATTACTTCCTCGGTACACGCAGACCTGCAGAAAAAAGAGTCACTGATTCTCAGAAATGCCTTCGGGTAACGGGGAAGCACAACGACCTGGAAGAGGTGGGTCACGATACCTACCACCATACCATGTTTGAGATGCTGGGCAACTGGTCCTTTGGTGATTATTTTAAAAAAGAAGCCATCGGGTGGGCCTGGGAATTCCTCACCGAGTGGATGAAGCTGGAAAGCGACCGCATTTATGTTACTGTGTTCGAGGGTGATTCCAGGGACGGAGTAGAGCGCGACCAGGAAGCTTATGATTACTGGAAGGAAAAGCTCCCTCCCTATCGTATCCTGGATGGTTCGAAAAAAGATAACTTCTGGGAAATGGGCGACACCGGACCTTGCGGACCCTGCTCGGAAGTTCACCTGGACCTGCGCGATGAAGCCGATCGAAAGAAGATTCCCGGAGCTGACCTGGTCAACCGCGATCATCCCCTGGTCATAGAGATCTGGAACCTGGTCTTTATCCAGTTCAACAGGAAGGCTGGAGGAGAGCTGGAGAATCTGCCTGAAAAGCATGTGGACACCGGCATGGGATTTGAACGGCTCTGCATGGCCATACAAAAGAAAAAGTCCAATTACGATACCGATCTGTTTCAGCCCATTCTCGGGGAAATCGCCAGACAAACATCGATTCCCTATGACTCGGACCACACTTCAGACGTGGCCATGCGGGTTGTTGCCGATCACCTGAGGGCAATTTCTTTCTCCATTGCTGACGGACAACTGCCTTCCAATAACAAAGCCGGATACGTGATTCGAAGAATTTTGCGGAGGGCAGTCCGTTACGGATACACCTACCTGAACCGTAAAGAGCCATTTATCTATAGCCTGGTCCCCACCCTGATTGCTACCATGGGAGGTGCCTTCCCCGAGCTGGAAGCACAAAAGGATTTGATTCAGCGTGTGATTAAGGAAGAAGAACAGTCCTTCCTTTCCACCCTTGAAACAGGAATGGGACTGCTGGATCGCCTGGTGGAAAAGGCAAAGGAAGAGCATAGCGAAACCATCCACGGAAGAGAAGTATTTACCCTCTATGATACCTTTGGGTTTCCCCTGGACCTGACCGAACTGATCCTGTCTGAAAAAGGGATGAAGGTGGACCGGGGGGAATTCCAGTCTGAAATGGAAATGCAAAAGAAGCGATCCAGGAAAGCAGCAGAGAGCGAGTCGGGCGACTGGACAGTGCTTATGGAGGATGATACCGAAGAATTTGTGGGTTATGAATACCTGAGTACGGATGTGAAGATTACACGCTACAGGAAGGTGGTGGCAAAAAAACAGGAGCTCTACCACCTGGTATTCAACCTCACCCCTTTCTATGCCGAAAGCGGTGGACAGGTTGGCGACCGGGGCATCTTAGAAAATGAAAAGGAGAAGGTAGAAATTATTGATACACGGAAGGAGAACGAATTAACCATCCATGTGGCCAAGAAGCTTCCGGAAGACCCCACTGCAACATTCCGTGCAATAGTGAACCAGGAGCGGAGAATCCGTACGGCCAACAACCATACGGCCACCCACCTGATGCACCACGCCCTCAGGGAGGTGCTGGGCGAGCATGTGGAACAGAAGGGTTCCCTTGTGGAACCCGATTACCTCCGATTCGACTTCAGCCACTATGAGAAGGTAAGCGATGAAGAACTCCGGAAGGTGGAACATATGGTCAACCGGATGATCCGCCTGAACAACCCCATGGAGGAGTATCGTGCCGTCCCCATGAACCAGGCCCGGGAGATGGGGGCCCTGGCCCTCTTTGGTGAAAAATACGGGGATGCCGTCCGGGTGATCAAATTTGGCGATTCGGTGGAACTCTGTGGCGGAACCCATGTGGCGGCCACCGGTCAGATCGGGATCTTCCGGATTTTCAGGGAGTCTTCCATTGCCGCAAGCATCAGGCGCATCGAAGCCTTCACCGGGGAAGGCGCGGAACTATACATTGATGAGCATATGGAGATCGTGAAACAGATCGCCGGTAATTTTGAGAACCAGAAGGACCTGGTCAAGGCGGTACAGGCCGTTCTCCATGAGCACAGTTCACTGTCCAAACAGGTGGGCAAATTCCAGAAAAACATGCTGGGTGTTCTGGCCAAGACCCTGGAAGATCTAATGGAAAGAGTAGGTGATATCTCCCTTGTCACCACCAGGGTCGACCTGGATAATCCGGGCCTGCTGAAGGACCTGGCCTTCCAGTTGCGATCCCGCTATCCCAAACTATGCCTGATCCTGGGTGCTGAAATCGACGGGAAGGCACACCTGGCCATTATGTTTTCCGATCTGGCCATCAAGACTTACGAGCTCAATGCATCCACCCTCATACGCGAGGTATCCAGGGAAATCCAGGGCGGGGGGGGCGGACAGCCCTTCTTTGCAACTGCAGGCGGGAAAAATCCGGCCGGCATCGATAAGGCGCTTCAAAGAGCACAGGCCCTCCTGAAAGAAAGCATCGGCTAGCAGGGATGCCTGCTCTTTCTATGCTTTCCCGGCCTTCCTGCTGGTAAGCAAAAGTCCGGTAAACATCAGGGCGCCATTTACAATCAGGAGTTCAAATCCAAACTGGTAGCCATTGAAGAGCTGTTCCGAATAGTGGGAGAGCAAAAAGGAGAGCACAGGCGAAAGAACGGCCAGGACGGGAACCAGGCGGTCGCGCACCTGCAGTTTTGTAAACAATCCGAAGGCATAGAGCCCCAGCAAAGGGCCATAAGTATATCCTGCGACCCGGAAGATGGCCGAAATTACGTTTTCATCGTTGATGGCCCTGAATAGCATAATTGACAATCCCAGCGCAATGGACATGCCCAGGTGGACCCAGCGTCGACTGCGTGTCAATTTGTCTTCCTCCCAGCGCTGGCCCTCCAGGATATCCACAGTAAAAGAGGTGGTCAGGGCAGTCAGGGCCGAATCACCACTTGAGTAGGCTGCGGCCACCAATCCCAGGATAAAGAATACTCCAACAATCTGGGGTAAATATCCACCCGTGGCAATCAGCGGAAAGAAATTGTCGGTGGCTTCCGGGATGGCGATCCCTTGAAACTGCGCAAACTGTATCAGGATTGCTCCCAGGAAAAGAAAGACCAGGATGACCGGAAGCAGGGAGAGACTCATAACGTACATATTCTTCTTAGCTTCCCTGATATTCTTACAGCTCAGGTTCTTCTGCATCATATCCTGGTCCAGTCCGGTCATCACAATGACGATAAATGCTCCACTCAGAAAGTGTTTGACAAAGTGGTGCTCAATTTTCCAGCTATCAAAGAACCAGATCCGGGCATCACCGCTTGCCACCACCTTTCCGATCATTTCCCCCATGGAGAGATCCATGGAGCGGGTGATCAGAATAATTGAAACCACTACGGCAGTTAACATGCTGAATGTCTGCAGGGTATCGGTCCAGATAATGGTCTTGATGCCGCCCCGGAAGGTGTAGAGCCAGATCAGTCCGATGGTCACAATCACAGTCACATAAAAGGGGATGTTCCATGCCTCAAATACCGTAAACTGGAGCACATTGGCCACAAGAAACAAGCGGAAAGATGCCCCTATGATCTTAGAAAGCAGGAAGAACCATGTTCCTGTTTTATATGAATATCTGCCGAAGCGCTCGTCCAGGTAGGTATATATACTGGTTAGCTGAAGCTTGTAATAGAGGGGCATGAGTACGTTGGCAATCACGAAATAACCCACCAGGTAACCCAGTATCATTTGCATGTAGGAAAACTGGCTATCCACCACCCAGCCCGGAACAGAGATGAATGTAACCCCGGAAAGCGAGGCCCCGATCATCCCAAAGGCAACCACGTACCAGGGGGATTTCCGGTCACCCAGAAAAAAAGAGTCGTTCCCGGCACCGCGTGATGAACGCATGGAGATTACCAGCAGAAGCAGAAAGTAGGCTATGATAATGGATATGATCAGTGTTTCTGACATGGCATGTAGAGCATTGGTCTGAAGTGAATGGCAAAAGTGAATAAAATCGAACGAAGATGAAAATTATAAGTGCTATTTTTGATCCAACATGCATAGCTATTCATCAAAACTGCTGGAAGAAGCTGTGGAGGAATTCGCCACACTTCCGGGAATTGGACGGAAAACCGCCCTCAGGCTTGTGCTGCACCTGCTTAAACAGGAAGATAAGGATGTGGAGCATTTTGGATCTACCATCCTGAGAATGAAAAAGGAAATTGTCTCCTGCAGGGAATGTCACAATATTTCGGATAGCGAGCTCTGTCACATCTGCAGCGATCCCTACCGGGACAAACAAACCATCTGTGTGGTGGAATCGATCCGGGATGTGATGTCCATTGAAAACACACAGCAGTTTACCGGGGTATACCATGTACTGGGCGGGATCATCTCCCCCATGGATGGGATTGGCCCGGCCGACCTGAGCATAGATTCTCTTGAGGCAAAAGCGAAATCCGGGGCATGCAAGGAGGTGATCCTGGCCCTGAGCACCACCATGGAGGGCGATACCACCAATTTCTATATCTACAGGAGGCTCCAGGAATATCCCCTGAGCATTACCACCCTGGCAAGGGGGGTGGCCATCGGCGATGACCTTGAATATGCGGATGAGGTGACCCTGGGTCGCTCCCTGCTGAACAGGACCTCCTTTGAGCTTACCTTTAAAAACAGCAAACATGGAACTTAATAAGAACACCTATACCATTGGCGGGATTCCCGTGACCACATTGGCCCAAAAGCACGGATCGCCCCTGTATATTTATGATACTTCGGTGATGATGCGCCAGTATGAGCGCATCACCTCTGCTTTTTCCGGTGCCAGGGTAAAGATCAATTATGCCTGCAAGGCACTCACCAACATCAATGTGCTGAGATTGTTCCGAAAACTGGGTTCCGGACTGGACGCCGTGTCGGTCCAGGAGGTGGAACTGGGGCTCCAGGCAGGTTTTGCTCCTCAGGACATCCTCTATACACCCAACTGCGTATCCTTTGAAGAAATGGAAGAAGCAGTTGACCTGGGTGTCCGGATCAACATTGATAACATTGCCGTCCTGGAAGAATTCGGGGTCAAGTATGGGGCGAAGGTGCCGGTATGTGTGCGCATCAATCCACATGTGCTGGCCGGTGGCCATCACAAGATCTCCACGGGTCATATTGATTCAAAATTCGGAATCTCCATCTATCAGATGCCCCATGTGCATCGTATTATTGAAACCAATAAGATGAAGGTGGAAGGAATCCACATGCATACAGGCTCGGATATTGTGGATATAGATGTATTCCTGAGGGCCACAGAAATCATGTTTGAAACAGCAAGTCAGTTCAAAGAACTCGACTATATTGACTTCGGAAGCGGATTCAAGGTGGCTTACCGGAGCGATGATATCGCTACCGATGTGGAAGATCTGGGCAAGCATCTTTCAAGCCGCTTCAATCAATTTTGCAAGGAATACGGAAAAGACCTGACCCTGGTTTTTGAACCGGGGAAATTCCTGGTCAGTGAGGCAGGTTATTTTGTGGCCCGGGTGAATGTGATCAAGCAAACCACCTCAACCGTGTTTGCCGGACTTGACACCGGGATGAATCATTTTATCAGACCCATGTTCTATGATGCCTACCACGAGATCATCAATGTGAGCAAACCGGGAGGTAAAACCCGGATTTATACCGTAGTAGGCTACATCTGTGAAACGGATACATTTGGGTGGAACCGAAAGATCAGCGAGGCTTCCGAGGGTGATTTCCTGCTATTTAAGAATGCCGGAGCCTATTGCTATGCCATGGCATCCAACTACAACTCCAGGTTCAGGCCGGCCGAGGTCCTGGTACACAAGGGGGAGGACCACCTGATCAGGAAAAGGGAAAAGATGGAGGACCTGCTCCGGAACCAGGTGGAAATTGACCTGGACTAACCAATATTTACAATCCCTCAAGCGTTATCTTAATGCCTCACCAAGTCACTAAGCTGTTAAGCAAGAGCAAAGCAAATTCATGGATCTGTCCATTATCATAGTCAACTACAATGTCAGGTATTTCCTGGAACAATGTCTTCATTCGGTGCAGGAGGCCACTGCCAGGCTTGGGGGAGAGGGCTATGAAGCGGAGGTCTTTGTGGTGGATAACAATTCGGTGGATGGATCGGTGCCTGAAGTACGCCTGAAGTTTCCCGGCGTCCATGTGATCGAGAACAATGAAAATCTGGGCTTCGCCAAAGCCAACAACCAGGCCATTGCAAAGTCCACTGGCCGCTATGTACTCTTGCTGAATCCCGACACCGTGGTGGAGGAGGACACCTTCCTGCGCTGCATCGATTTCATGGATACACACCCCGATGCAGGGGCTCTGGGTGTTAAAATGATTGATGGAAAGGGGGCCTTTCTTCCCGAGTCAAAACGATCCCTGCCCACTCCTGAAGTCTCCTTTTATAAGATGTTCGGAATTTCCTCCCTCTTTCCCAGATCCAGGCGATTCGGGAAATACAACCTGGGATACCTGGACCAGAACAGCACCCATGTGGTGGATGTGCTGGCCGGTGCATTTATGTTTCTGCGCAAAGAAACCCTGGAGAAGACCGGGTACCTGGATGAAAGCTTCTTCATGTATGGAGAGGACATAGATCTTTCGTTCCGGATCACACAGGCCGGATACCTGAATTACTACTTCCCCCAAACCACCATCATACACTATAAGGGAGAAAGCACCAAAAAAGGGAGCCTCAATTATGTGAAGATCTTCTACCAGGCCATGATCATTTTCGCCGGCAAGCATTTCAGTTCCAGGAAAGCCCGGACCTTCTCCATACTGATCAATATGGCCATCTACCTGCGTGCCGGCCTCTCCCTCGTGAAACGCTTTGTAAGCCGGATCTACAGGCCGCTTCTGGATGGAATCGTCATCTACCTGGGCTACCTCTTCGTACTCCCCTTCTGGGAACAGGTCAGGTTTGATACCGTGGACTATTACCCGCCTCTATTTCTCCGGGTGGTGGTGCCAGCATACATCCTGGTCTGGCTGATCTCCCTGTACTATTCCGGAGCCTATGACAAGCCCATGCGCTTATTCAATTTTCTGAAAGGGCACCTGGCGGGCAGTGTGGTTATTTTGCTGATATATGCCATTCTGCCCCTGGAATGGAGATTCTCAAGGGCCCTGATCTTTCTGGGTTCGCTCTGGGCCCTTATGGGCACATTAAGCATCAGGCTGCTTCTGCACCTGGCCGGAGTGGCTGATTTTCAAATCGATCTGAACAGACAGAAGCGAATGGTCATTGTTGGCATGGAGGAGGAAGCCCGCCGTGTAAGCAGCCTCTTGCAGGAGACACAGGCCCGGCCCGAAATTGTTGGCTTTGTTTTACCCTCACCGGATATGCAGCCTAAGGAGGGTCATCCGGACTATGTTGGCCACATTGATCAGATCGATGAGATCGCAGCCATCATGCGCCTGGATGAAATTGTATTCTGCTCCAAAGATCTCTCTTCCAGGAGAATAATTAAAATCATGACCCGGCTGCTGGGGACTCATGTAGATTTCAAGATCGCTCCGCCTGAGAGCCTCTCGGTGATCGGCAGCAACTCCATCAACACCTCGGGTGATCTCTACACCATTCATTTCAATTCCATTGGGAAGGCATCAAACCGCAGGAATAAAAGGCTTTTTGACGTGCTGAGCTCCCTCCTTCTTCTGTGTACCTTCCCGCTCTGGTTCCTCTTTGTGAAGGGCCACTTCAACAGTGTCGGAAACACCCTCTGGGTGCTTCTGGGATTCCGAACCTGGGTCGGATACCTGAGTTCGGAACACGGGGATCCCCCCGAACTTCCGAAGCTTAAAAAAGGCATCCTGAATCCGGCAAGTCACTACCCTCCCGAAATCCTTAGTACAGAAAGGATAAACGAGATTAACATCGTCTATTCCAAAGATTACCGAATCTCCAATGACTTGTTAATAATCACGAGGAACTTCCGGGAAATCTAAAGGGTTTTTTTGATATTTTTATCAAAATTGCTTGCTGTATGAAAAGATTTCTGCTTTCATCCTTCCTGGTATTGCTTCTAAGTCCCGCCCTGATATTTGCACAGAGAGATTCCTTACGCAATGTGTTCCTGGATGCAGAATCCTGGTTCCTCTTTGAGGAGTATGCCGATGCCCTTCCTCTCTATGAGTCTCTTCTTAAATCAGATCCGGGCAATGACAATCTCAAATACAAAATCGGGATCTGTCTCCTGAACGATCCCTACCAGAAAGACAAAGCAATCCAGTACCTCCTCGATGCAAGCAACAATATCAATCCGGCCTACAAGGATAACAGTTTAAAAGAGCGGACAGCACCGCCTGATGCCCTTTACTACCTTGGAAATGCCTACCTGGTCAATGAGCTGCTCGACCGGGCCGTTGAATCTTACGAGGAGTTCCTGGAAGTCATGGACCACGATGTCTATGATGATGAGCTGGTGAAGGCCCAGATTCAATCCTGTGAAAATGCCAAACGCCTGCTTAAGATGCCGGTGGATATAGATCTCTTTCTGCTGGACTCTTTGATTAATACCCGTTATCCGGATATACACCCTGTGGTTTCCGGCGATGGCACAAAACTGGCTTTTGTAACCGAGCTGCCTTTCTACGACGGGGCATTTTATTCCGAGAAGACAGAAAATGGCTGGTCCTATCCCCGGATCATTACCCAGCTCATGGGATTTGATGCGGATGTCTATCCGGTGGCCCTGTCCTACGACGGAAGCGAGATGATCCTCTATTACGATGATGATTACATTGGAAATCTTTATGTGAGCCGGATGGAGGATGGAATGTGGACACCTGCCACCAAGCTGGGGGAACACATATCCACAAAATACTGGGAATCCCATGCCAGTTTCAGCAAAGATGATCAGACCCTCTATTTCACCAGCAACCGGAAGGGAACCAACGGAGGCCTGGACATCTATGTATCCGAAAGGCAAGCCGACGGGAAGTGGGGTCCACCCACCAACCTGGGCACCACCATTAACACCCGTTATAATGAAGAATGCCCCTATATAAGTGAAGATGGACAAACCCTTTATTTCAGCTCCTATGGCCATTACAACATGGGAGGATATGATATTTTCTATTCCAGGAAGAACGAGGATGGCAGCTGGGCAGAACCGGTTAATATCGGTTATCCCATAAATACAACCGACGACGACCTCTTTTTTCAGCCCTTTGATAACGGGAACGGAGCATATTACTCCGTATACAGTCCCAGAGGCATCGGCCGCCACGACATCTATTACATGAATATCTATTCGGCGGACAATCCCAGGCTCTATTCCGTCAGCGGAACGCTCCGGACAGAAGACGGCGGGATCGATACCACCCGTGTGGCCATTTTTGTGATAGACAGTGACAGTGGCGACACACTTATCTATACCTCCCCCAACGAAGAGGGGGACTTTGCCTTTCAGTTAAAACAGGGGATCTACGAGCTTCATTTCCAAGGCGAAGGCTATGAGGATCTGATCAGGCCCCTTCAAATCACTAGCGCCTCAGATAAGAGAGGGATCCCGCTGGAGGACAACATAGAACTGGCTTTAATTGAGGAAGAGTCCCCGGCGAAGGAGCCTGAACTGTTCGAAGGCGAAGAGAGTAAAATAAAACTGAAGGAGTCGCAGGTGGAAGTGGTGGCCGGTGTGCCACTCCTTATCCCGCTTGTGGCACCCAAGGAAAGTACCCTCATCGTGAGAACCTACCAGGACAGCGTATTGATCAGCACAGATACCATCGTGACTGAGAAACGCAGAACCGAGCTGGAAATTGTTCCTGTACCGGGCAAGAGCGAAGTGGAGCTGGAAATGACCGATGAAGACGGCAATATCCACCGGAACCGTATCCTGGTGACAGGCAGCATCCCCCTGGTGAAAGAAGTCACGGAAGAGCAGGCGGCAGGCGAGGAGCACATGGAAGCTGAGCAAAGCGAAGCTGAGCAAGGCATTGATACGGATGCTGACATTCAGCAGGCCGGTGGAAGATCGGGTGGCGGTGCGGCACTGCTGCTTCTGCCCCTGGCAGATCAATCAGAAGGAGCCCTCCGGGATGAACTGCTTGCACTCGATTCAGCCCTCAGGATGGATACGGTCACTGAGGGTCCTGTCATAGCGGATCCTCTTTCTGAACAAGAGCTATTTGAATATCTCCATGAAGAGTCAGCAACCAAAGGATACAGTCCGGAAGAAGTGGATGCACTGCTCATTGGGGTACTATCAGACGGAGAGGCTGAACTCCTGTTGCAGCAGCTGACAGAACAGTCGGACGGGGAATTGCTGGAATACCTGGAGCAGCTGGACCTGGAAGCCGAAGGCATCCATAGCAGTCAGGACCTTCTGGATCACCTGGAAAAAGCGGCCCTGGAAGAGGGTTTTACAATGGACGAGGTCAGACAGGCCATGCTTGACAGCCTGGAAAGCCCGCTGGAAGTTTGCCGGCTAAGGGAAGAACTGATCTCTTCCAGCGAAGGAACTGTCAGGGAGATCCTTGAATCACTGGACCTCAGGGAAGAAGGGATTTATACCCTGGAGCAGCTGAAAGACCGGATTTCAAGAGAACTGGAGCTGGAAGGCTTCAGCAAAAAAGAGATAAAAGAGATACGGGGTGAACTGTTTGGAGATCAAAGCCGCAAGGCCTGGGCTCCCCTGCTTATAATCATTGTTGCAGGAGCAGTATTACTCTGGTTCATCATTGCCTGGTGGAGGCGTCGAAAAAAGGAGGGGAAACAGGGAGAATAAGGACTGTTTTTATAGCTATCTCAATTAAATTTTTAAATTTGTAATATTCACGCTAAATCCACCCGAAATGAGAAGGCTATTCCTGTTCACGTCTTTTTGTCTTCTAACTTCACTTGTATTTGCCCAGAATGTCCGGGTTGACTTCAACGATGGCGAATTTTTTCTTATGGAAGAGGACTACGAGGAGTCTCTTTATGCCTTTGGAAAAGTCTATAACAAGGGATACCAGGACAACGCATACATCAATTACCGGATGGGCTACTGTCTGATCCATATTCAGGGACGCAAAACCGAAGCCATCCCCTACCTGGAGAAAGCGGTGCAAAGTATCTCGACCAAAGTAAAATTAGGAAAATACGGTGAGGAGGATGCTCCCCCCGATGCCCTGCTCTACCTGGGCAATGCGTACAGGATCAATATGGAGATTGATAAGGCCATTGAGCAGTACAATCTTTTCTCCGAATACATCGATGACAAGGACCAGGTCCTGCAGGCTTTTGTGGATCAGCAAATCGTTGCCTGCGGAAATGCCCTGGTGGGGACTGCCAGTCCGGTCGAAATTTCAACCGGAAACCTGGGACAGGTCCAGGAAACCCATACCTCGAGATACAACATGCAGGTTTCGGGCGACCTGCAGACCATGGTATTTATGGGGAAGAACCCCTTTTACAATGGGATCTATGTGGCAGTAAAGAATGGGGATGTATGGGGAAGGCCCATGAACATTACCCCGTCCGTCGCCTCTGATGGCAACATGGATGCAGTGGCCCTTTCTCACGACGGGAAAAAAATGTTACTTGCTGTGACCGATCAATTTACAAGCAATATCTACATTTCTGTCTACGAGAACAAACGCTGGAACCCGGCAGTTTCACTGGGCAAACCCATTAACTCCAAGTATTATGAGGGAGATGCCTGCTTTTCACCCGACGGCACATCCATCTACTTTTCCAGCAATCGTAAAGAGTCGGTCGGCGGCATGGATATATTCCGAAGCGACCTGCAGGACAATGGAACATGGGGAGAGCCTGTGAACCTGGGTCCGGGTATCAATACCATCCTGAATGAGGACGCCCCGTCCATGAGTCCGGATGGAAAGCGGCTCTATTTCAGTTCCCAGGGGCACAGCACCATGGGAGGATATGATCAGTTTTATACCGAACTGCTGGCAGATGGCAGCTTCCATGCCGTCCCGGTCAATCTGGGTTATCCCCTCAATACCTCCGATGATGATTACACCTATTCCCCGGAAGGCGTCAGTGAAGAGGGCAGTTCCTTTATCTATGCCCATGGAAAAGTTGCGGAATATGATCTCTTTAAATTTGAAATGATCGGTCGCAATGAAACACCGGTTCCGGTAAGCATGGATGAGGAAGAAGAGGTGACAGAAGAAGTCCTGGCCGAGGAGATCGCAGAACCCGAACCCGAACCGGAACCCGAACCGGAGGCAACTCCTGAAAAATACTACCTGAGGCCCATCTATTTTAGTTTTGACAGCTATGAGCTTTCCAGAGATGGAATGGCAAAACTGGATATCCTCTCGGCCATCCTGCATAAGCATCCTCCACTGAAACTTGAAATAACAGGACATACCGATTCCAAGGGAAGTTATGATTACAACATGCGGCTTTCCGTTAATCGTGCAAAATCAGTTTACAAGTACCTGATTCTTAATGGAATTACCAAGGATCGCATGCAGGTGACAGGTATGAGTGAGGATGACAATGTGGCCAGGAATACCACCCGGGATCATCGGGATGCACCGGATGGCAGGATGCTGAACCGCCGGGTTGAATTCAAGGTCAGTCTCATCGACGGTGTGATCATAGAGATGGAAAAAGTTGAGATTCCGGACCATTTGAGGCTGGATGAGTAGTTCCCAAACCCTGAAAGTATGAAGAGACTTTTGTCTTTGTCCATATTGCTATGCACGGTAAGTGCTTCCTTTTTTGCCCAGACGGCAGAGGAAAACTTCTATGATGCCCTCTTTTTTTATGAAGAGGAAGAAGATTACATGGAGGCTCAATACCTCTTCTACAGTGTACTCAGCTTTGAACCCAATAATGCCAATGTCAAATACTGGCTCGGCAGGTGTTACAACAATATCCAGGGGGAGGAGCACAAAGGGATTCCCTACCTCATTGAGGCCACCCGCAGCATTGCTGTGAAACAAAAAGAGAAGAAGTTTTCGGAAAAAAGGGCCCCCCATCACACCTGGTTTTACCTGGCCGAGGCCTACAGCAAAATCAACCAGATGGATGAGGCTCTGAATGCCCTGAATAACTTCAAAAATCTGAAAGACTTTGAATCCAAGTATAACGCCCGGATAACAGAAGAAGCTGTCCAGGCAGTTGAAAGAGCCAAGATCATCAAGGATGCAGAGATTAACATCCGCGGACTCTATTTCAACGAACCCATCAACAGTACCAGCGATGATTACAACGGAGTGATCTCGGGAGATGGCAGAATCATGGTCTGGGCCAATAGCAAGACCTTTTACGAAGCGGTATACATGTCCGTTCGGGAAAATGATCAGTGGGGCGTCCCTGTTCTGATCACACCCCAGATCGTTTCGGACGGAGACCTGCTGCCCACCGGGCTTTCCTTTGACGGAACCAGCCTCCTGCTGGTAAAAAGCAATAAGAAGCGAAACAAGGATATCTGGATCAGCACCTTTAATGGCAATGTATGGAGTCCGGCCGAACCCATTAATGGAGAAATCAACTCCAATGGAAATGAGGAACACGCCTCTTTTGGTCCGGATGGAAGACGCATCTATTTCTCAAGCGACCGGAATGGCGGAGAGGGCGGGCTCGACCTGTGGTACTCCGAGAGAAGTCGTTCGGGTGAATGGGGCAAGCCGGTCAATATGGGGGACCAGATCAATACCGATAAGGATGAAACTTCAGTCTTTATTGCTCCCACCGGTGATCGCCTGATTTTTGCTTCAAAGGGTCATTTCAACATGGGCGGCTATGATATTTTCAGGTGCGAACTGGAAGAGAATGTTTCCTGGTCGCAACCCACCAACATCGGGTACCCACTGAATACCACCAGTGACAATACCTTCTATGTTCCCATCAACAACGGAATGCAGGCCCTGTACACCCGTTTCACCAATGAGGCGATCGGGAAGCGTGACCTATGGTATGTGGAGATTCTTGATGCGGAAGGCTTTGTGGGAGAAGGACTCACACTGGCCCTGGATCCTCCGGAAATAAGTCAGAAGGATTTCGCCATCATTATCATGAACCTTGAAACCGGTGAGGAGATCGAGGTACTCTATGATTCCGAAACCGATTCTTTCAAGGCACTGGCAGGCGAAAAAACCAACTACAAGGTAATCTCCTACAAGCAGAAATAACACCTTCAAGCAGCAATAATACCTTCAAGCAGCAATAAAATGTCAATCCTGGAGAACCGCAGCATCTCCCTCAGAGCTCCTGAACCGGAAGACCTGGATCTCCTGTATATATGGGAGAATGAACCGTCCATCTGGCAGGTCAGCGGCACCCTTACTCCCTTCTCCAGGTATGTACTGAAGCAGTACCTGGAAAATGCCGCACAGGACATCTTCCAGGCCAAGCAGCTCAGGCTCATCATCCAGCTGAAGGAGAAACACCGTCCTGTGGGAGCCATTGATCTGTTCGACTTTGATCCGCACCACCACCGTGCAGGCATGGGCATCCTGATTGCTGAGCGCTCCGACAGAAGACAGGGCTATGCCACTGAGGCCATTGAAACCATGCTTTCCTATTGCTTTGAAGTGCTTCACCTCCATCAGATCTACTGCAACGTTGCTGCCGGAAACAGCGCCAGCATTAAATTGTTTAAAGCGGCCGGCTTCGAGGAGTGTGGAAGAAAGAAGGAGTGGCTGTTTGATGGCAGTACCTACGTGGATGAACTGATCTTCCAGAAGCTTAATGCTTAATGCTTATTAGATCTTCATATGCGGGGATCTCTGTCAGGAAAGTGATCTTTTCCGTTTCAAAATCCAGCCGGCAGCAGTAATGCTTCAAGCCATTTGTTACCATCAGATAATGAAGCCTGAAGGCCAGGTTGTAGCGTGCCACCTGGTCAAAGCTAGCCTGAGTAATTTTTACCTCCGGCGCCTTGCACTCCACCAGCAGGACAGGATGACCGGCCGGCTTATGTACCAGGATATCACACCTGCGGCTCAACTTGTTCACTTTTAGTGAATACTCGGTCATCAGGAGCGAGGCCGGGTAGCCCTTCTCCTCCACCAGGTAACGGGCAAATCGCTGCCGTACTTCCTCCTCCGGGGTGAGCCTTACAAAGCGTTTTCTATAAATATCCAGCACCATCAGATCCTCCCCTTCGGTCCGGTACCTGAATTCATATGCCGGAAGATTCAGTTTTCGCATGAAATGGATTATCTTCGCATGAGCTTACAATGTAAGAAAGATCGGATGAAAACGAAAAAAGAGATAATTGCGAACTGGCTTCCCCGATACACCGGTGTCGCCACAGAGGAGATCGGGAAATATATTTTGCTCACAAACTTTAAGGGCTATCTGGATGAGTTTTGCGCCATCGGAAATACTGAGGTGGTGGACCGCAAAGTGGCCATGCCGGCAGCCACCTTCAACGGGATCACCATGATCAACTTTGGTATGGGGAGCGCCAATGCAGCCACGGTGATGGATCTGCTGGCTGCTGCCAATCCTAAAGCAGTGCTGTTCCTGGGAAAATGCGGGGGCTTAAAAAAGAAAAATGAACTGGGCGATTTCATCCTGCCCATTGCAGCCATACGAGGCGAAGGAACCTCCGATGATTATATGCCTAACGAAGTGCCTGCCCTGCCTGCCTTTAACCTGCAGCGTGCCGTATCCACCACCATCCGGAACCGGAAAATGGACTACTGGACCGGTACGGTATACTCAACCAACCGGCGGGTATGGGAACATGACAATAAATTCAAAAAATACCTCCGACAGGTGCGAAGCATGGCCATAGATATGGAAACAGCCACCCTCTTTACCGTAGGCTTTGCCAACGGGATCCCCACAGGCGCCCTCCTGCTGGTCTCAGACCAACCCATGATTCCGGAAGGAGTAAAAACCCAGGAAAGCGACAAGCTGGTTACTGAGAATTTTGCCAAGTTGCACCTGGAGATAGGCATTGATTCCCTGCACGAGATCATCGACCACCGGGAATCGGTAAAACACCTGAAATTTTAAGTAGTTTTGGCAATGACCTACGAGCAGCTGATCAGCGACCTGAAGAACAAGGTCTATAAACCGGTGTATTTCCTGTGGGGGGATGAACCGTATTACGTAGATCTGGCCACTTCATTTATTGCTCAGAATGTGCTCACCGAGGCGGAACAGAGCTTCAACCAGACCATCCTCTACGGGAAAGACTCCGAAGCGGGACAGGTTTCGGATCTGGCCCGCAGGTTCCCCATGATGGCCTCCCACCAGGTGGTGGTCCTGAAAGAGGCCCAGGAGATGAAGAGCTTTGCTGACCTGCTGCCTTACGTGGAGCAGCCTCAACCCTCCACCCTGCTGGTGATAAATTACAAGTACAAGAAACCGGACAAGCGCCAGAAGATTTTCAAGCTCCTGGAGAAACAGGCCGTGTGGTTCGAATCCAAGAAGATGTACGACAACCAGGTTCCCGGATGGATCGCAGGCTACGCCTCCAGGCAGCATTACCGCATGGAACCCAAGGCAGCTGCGCTGCTGGCCGAGTTCCTGGGAAGCGACCTGTCGAAGATTGTTAACGAAGTGGAGAAGCTGATGGTGGCCATTGGGAAAAAAGGCGAGACCATCACTCCCGGGCTGGTGGAGAAACACATTGGGTTCAGCAAGGATTTCAACCAGTTTGAGCTGCAGGATGCCCTGGGGAAGCGGGATGTTCTTAAGGCAAACAGGATCATCTCCTACTTTGCCGAAAATGAAAAAAAATATCCCTTCCCCCTGACCATTATCTCCCTGTATTACTTCTTCTCCAAACTCTTGCTCTTTCACTACACCAAAGACAAATCAAAACAAAACCTGGCATCTACACTCAAAGTCAATCCCTTCTTTGTAAAGGATTACGAAGCTGCAGCCAGGCGCTACTCAGCGGCCAGGCTGGTGGAGATCATCTCCCTCCTTCGCACCTATGATATGCGCTCCAAGGGCTACGGGGGCAACACCACTCCTGCCAGCGAACTGACACGCGAACTGATTTTTAAAATCCTGCATACCTAATCCTCCCTGCCAGTGATTACCCTGATTATAGTCATCCTTACCGTGCTCACTTCGGTGGCCGCCTTCAGACGCACGGAGCTCTTCTACAAGTTCGACCTCGCCCCGACCCGCATTGTACACCAGAAGGAATACTACCGGATCTTTACCCATGCCTTCCTCCACGCAGATTATTTTCACCTGGGGATCAATATGCTTGTATTTTACTCTTTCGGGACCTATATTGAGCAGGTTTTTACGGAGCTGGAAGCAGCCGGTGTGATCTTTTCCGGACCCTTCTTCTTTGTTCTGCTCTACGTGGCTGGCATCGGCCTGGCATCCCTGACTACCATTGTCAGGTATCGCGACAATGAAAGCTATAGTGCAGTTGGCGCATCGGGAGCCGTATCGGCCATTGTTTTCTGCTACATCTTCTTTGCTCCGCTGGATAAAATCTTATTCTACATGGTGCTTCCCATCCCGGGAATCCTGTTCGGGGTGCTCTACCTGATCTACTCCAGCTACATGAGTAAGCGCAGCAGGGATAACATCAACCACGCTGCTCACTTCTGGGGTGCCGTGGTGGGTTTTGTCTTCCCCATCGTGCTGGAACCCGCTCTCTTTTTGAACTTTCTTGATTTACTCGGACTGTGATGAAAAAAGCAATCTTCCTGGACCGGGATGGAACCATTAATAACAATTGCGATCACTACTATATCTGGCGTAGTGAAGAGCTCTTGCTCAATCCAGGGGTATGCGAGGCCCTGGCAGAGCTGCAAACCAGGGGATATATGCTGATAGTGATCTCCAACCAGGGAGGGATCAGCAAGGGAGAATTCAGTGCCGATGATGTGGATGTGTTGCATGATCATCTTCGCTCCATGCTGGAAGCCGAAGGGGTGTTGCTGGATGAGATCTATTACTGCCCCCACCACCATATGGTGGAGAACTGCCTGTGCCGAAAGCCGCAGCCCCTGATGATCGAAAAAGCCCTGGCACGCTTTGGTATTGATCCGGCATTATCATGGATGATAGGTGATGCCCGGCGGGATGTAGAAGCAGGAGAGGCAGCCGGTTTACAGTGCATTCTGATTGAGCCTAACAGCGATCTGCGGGAAGTGCTGGGGAAAATCAATTGAGAAAACCAGTTCAGGAATGCTTAATTCAGGCCGGGATCTTCAGGGAAGTTGGCCCAGGCCCGGTACTTGTTATTGTAGGATGCCAGGGTTTTTTTCCAGAACTCGGGATCCATTTCCTGCATCACCATCCGGGGAGGGATCTTTCCAACCAGCCAGGCGTGCTCCTGCATTTCTCCATCCAGTTGATCGGGCGACCAGCCTGCATACCCCAGGAAGAACCTTAATTCGTGTGGTTTTACGGCACCTTCTGCGATCAGTTCCTTGATCAGTTCGAAATCGCCCCCCCAGCTGATGCCGTCGGAAACAAGTACACTGTCGGGAATACGTGCCCCCAGGGTGTGTATATAGTGAACCGTATTATTACTAACGGGCCCTCCCACCGAAATGGTAAAATCCGATTCCGGGAAATCATCCACAATCTCGTTTATGCTTACCCCAATGGGTTTATTCAACACAAAACCCAGGGATCCTTCTTCATTGTTTTCGGTCAGGTATACCACCGAGCGGCGGAAATAGTTATCACCCAGGAAGGGCTCGGATATCAGAATATTACCTTTCTCAGCAACATTATCATTTACAATATGGAAAAAATCGATATTCAGTTCCATTTTTTCAATTATTGCCAGAGGAACAAGTTACGCCATTTTTATTTCAAATAAAACGAACATGAAAGAAAAATAGTATCTTGGCGGCTTATGCCCCAGTGCCCATGAATCCCAAAGAACCAAGGAAACCCAACCTTCTGCAGGCCCTTATCCCCATTGCTGTACTGATCGTACTCTTGATCCTGAACGTAAACTATTTCGGGGATCATACCCTGGACGGTGCCAACCAGTTTGCATTGATCCTGGCCTCGGCTGTGGCAGGCATTGTGGCCACCTACCTGGGAGTTAAATGGACACATATCCGGGATAGCATGGTCAAAAGCATCGGATCGGCCATGCCTTCCATCCTGATTCTTTTAATGATTGGCGCACTGGCAGGCACCTGGCTGCTCAGCGGAGTGATCCCCACACTGATCTACTACGGGCTCCAGATATTCCATCCGAAAATATTTCTGTTTGCAACGGTTATCATTGCCGGCATGGTATCGCTGGCCACCGGCTCCTCCTGGTCGACCGTGGCCACCATCGGGATCGCCCTGATCGGCGTGGGGTCGGCACTGGGAATCAGCGAGGGACTGGTTGCAGGTGCAGTCATCTCCGGGGCCTATTTCGGGGACAAAATGTCGCCCCTGTCAGACACCACCAACCTGGCTCCAGCCATGGCCGGAACCGACCTTTTTACCCACATCCGCTATATGACCATCACCACCGTACCCGCCATGGTGGTCACCCTGATCATTTTTCTGATCATTGGCTTCACCTATAAATTCGAAGCCACACCCGGTGATATTGAACTGGTTCTGGAGGCCATCTCCACCAAGTTCCGTGTAAGCCCCTTTCTCATGCTGGTTCCAGCCTTTCTGATCTTTATCATTGTGAAGAAGGTGCCCCCGCTGCCTGCCCTGCTGGCCGGATCCCTTATCGCAGCCGTTTTTGCCATTATATTCCAGCCCCATCTGATTCGGGAAGTAGCCCTTGAACTGGACAGCGGCACAACTACCCAGTTCAAGGCATCCTACCTTACCATCATGCAGTCCATCTTTGGGGATATTTCAATCACCACTCCCAATGAGATGGTCAATGAGCTGCTATCCAGTACAGGGATGCGGGGGATGCTAAACACCATCTGGCTGATTCTGTCTGCCATGGTATTCGGCGGAACCATGGAATCGGCGGGACTGCTCGTGAAGATTACTTCTTCGGTGATCCGCTGGGCCCAATCCACCGGTTCGCTGGTCACCACCACCATTGCCACAAGCATCTTCTTTAATATCACGGCCTCGGACCAGTACATTGCCATTGTGGTGCCCGGACGGATGTTTGCAGATTCCTATAAGAAGAGGGGCCTGAAACCTGAGGTGCTGAGCCGAACCCTGGAGGACGGCGGTACCATAACCTCGGTACTGGTACCCTGGAACACCTGTGGTGCCACGCAATCCAGGGTACTGGGTGTTCCCACGCTGGAGTATGTGCCCTTTGCCTTCTTCAACATGCTGAGTCCGCTCTTCAGCATCCTCTTTGCCTACCTCAATTACAAGATCCGGCGTTACAGCGATGATGAACCGAGCTTGCGAGCTCGACGAAGTCAACCTGAAGAGAAAGCCATCACGGAAGAAGAACGGAAAGACTATTAGGAACAGGCCCGGTCTTTTTATTCTGGTGGTATTATTCGGGCCCTGAAATCTCTCGCTGCGCTCGATATTATAGGGTCCCTCATAAATCCACCAGAATGCATATCCGGCTCATATTTACTGGAGAAGCAGGAAGCATGTTTAATTAAACAGACTACTCCTAAATAAGGAACTATTCCTGGATAGGAGCCCACAGAGGCTGTATCAAAAGGCCCTTATCAACTAATTCTAAGGGATGCTTATGAAGAAACCTGGCATTTTTTACGCAGTAAATAAGCACGTTACGATAAAGCATCCCTTAGAAAACTGAAGAGGGATTCCTTTTTGATACAGAAATAGTTCCACAAAAGAAGAGAGGGGACCCATCCGGTCAAGGACTGTCCCCTCAAAACTTATTTGGCTATAATGCGCTTAAAACCAAAGGGAATTTACAAAGTAATTCCCATATCTCACTTATAGTCTGACTATTATATGATGAACAGAGCTTTTGGGCATACCAGTGGCAATTCCTCATGGTTTTTAGAGGGCTAATGAATTCCGGGCATTCGTCTTACTCAGGAAATCATCCGTCAGATCATAGGCCTCATTGGTCAGTAGATCCCGGGATATTTGTCCGGATTCGACTCGTTCATTATCCCGTAAATCGCCTCAAAAAGATCCTCTGCATTGGGATTTGAAAAATAGTCCCCATCGGAGCTATATGCAGGCCGGTGTTCGTGCGCAGTAACAGTAGTTGGCTCGGCATCAAGATAGTAGTAGGCTTTCTGTTCCTCCAGCACCTTCTGCATCATATAAGCAGTAGCTCCGCCAGGTACGTCCTCGTCGAAGAAAAGTACGCGTCCGGTCTTTTTTACCGATTCCACGATCCTGTGATTCAGATCAAAGGGAAGCAGGGTCTGCACATCGATCAGTTCCATCAGGATATCAAATTCGGCCAGCTGCTGGGCTGCTTTTTCTGCAATCCGGACACAGGCTCCGTAAGTAACCACGCTTATATCTCTTCCCTCCACGATGAGGTCGGGCACTCCCAGCGGAATACGAAAGGCCCCCATGTTTAAAGGCCGGTTCTCCCTGAGTCCGTACACCTTAAGGGGTTCAATGATCAGGGCAGGATCATCACCCTGCAGCAGGGTATTGTACATACCCGCCGCCTGTGTCATATTCCGGGGGACACAAACATGCACACCCCGGATGGAGTTGATCACCATGCTCAGTGGGGAACCTGAGTGCCAGATTCCTTCCAGCCTGTGTCCGCGTGTACGAATAATCAGCGGGGCAATCTGGGCTCCCTTTGTCCGCCAGTGCAAAGATGCCAGGTCATCGCTAATGGTTTCCAGGGCATAGAGAATATAGTCAAAATACTGTATCTCGGCAATGGGGCGAAGTCCCCGGAGTGCCATTCCCACCCCCTGCCCCACAATGGTGGTTTCACGGATGCCGGTATCAGTGACCCGCATGGGACCGTATTTGGCCTGCAGGCCTTCCAGGCTCTTATTCACGTCCCCTATTTTTCCTGCATCCTCGCCGAAGATCACAATCCTGGGATCGGCGGCCAGTAAGGCATCAAAGTTATCTCTGAGGACCTCCCTGCCAGTGATACGTTCCGGATTTTCATCGTATTCAGGTGCAATTGCTTCCACCCTCAGCGGAGAGCGGTCGGTTTCAGAATAAAGGTAAGTACTGTAGCGCTGTCTGTTCTCTTCCTTGTAGGCCTTAAGCCATTGGGAGATAGACGACTGCAAGTCTGTCCGCACAGGACAATCGCTGCACAGGTGTCTCATAATCCGCTTGGCCGTGCCCTGTATATCCCGCCGGTTTGGGTAGACAATCCGCTTCAGATCCCTGCTCAGGATCCCCAGTTTATCAACGCCCTCGTTCTCACATTTGCAAGTCCTGTTATCAATGAGCTGAAGCAGCTCCTCACGCTCCCTGTTTATTGGTTCCGTATAATTCTTCCAGCTTATGTCCCTGGCCTTCCTGGCCTCTTCCACCGCTTCCTCTTTCATCCCGGACAATTCAGCCTCATCGGCCAGATGCTCATCCAATAGCCATTGTTCCATTTTCAGAATGGGATCATGGGCTGCTTCCCATTCCAGCCTTTCCCTGGATTTATATCGCTCATGGCTCCCCGATGTGGAATGCCCCATGGGCTGCATCATCTCTTCCACATGAAAAAGTACAGGGACATGTTCCTCCCGGCTACGGGCCACCCCTTCGTCAAATGTTTGTACCAGGGCAGGATAATCCCAGCCTTTGACCCGGTAGATCAATATGCCATTCCCATCCCCCTGCTTCCGAAAACCCTCCAGGGCTTCAGACACGCTCTCCTTTACAATCTGCTTATCTTTGGTGACAGAAATTCCGTAACCATCATCCCAGACAGCCATAAGCACTGGAATCTGGAGTACGGCTGCCGCATTCATGGCCTCAAAAAAATGACCCTCAGCCGTGGCAGCATCTCCGATGGTCCCAAAGGCTACCTCACTGCCGTTTTTTGAAAATTGCTTCATATCAGCCAATTCCGGATTCTCCCTGTAGAGTTTGGATGCATATCCAAGTCCAACCAGCCTGGGCATCTGTCCGGCCGTTGGCGAGAGATCCGCGCAGCTGTTTTTCATCTCGGCCAGCTTGTTCCAGCTGCCATCCGCATTGACACTGCAGGTGGCAAAGTGGTTATTAAAATTCCTGCCCGCACTGCCCGGATTAAGCGCTTCGTCGGTATGACCGTAAACCTGGTAAAAAAACTGCTCGGCGTTGGTCATGCCGGTGGCCATCATAAAGGTGTGGTCCCGGTAGTAGCCCGAACGCCAGTCGCCTTCGCGAAAAGTCCTTGCCAGGGCAATCTGGGCAAGCTCTTTCCCGTCCCCGAATATTCCGAATTTCGCCTTCCCTGACAGTACTTCCCTGCGGGCCAGAAGTGCGATCTCACGGCTCAAAAGAGCCAGTTTGAAATCGGAAATCACCTCTTCCCTGCTCAATCCCAGCTTGGTTTTCGACATATCAGGTAGTTTACTATCTTTGCAGTGACATTGATTATCCTTTCAGACAAGTTAATTTCTTTATTGTTCAGATGTTTTTAAAGATCCTTATAATATCCATAGTTCTCCTCAGCCTCTCAATGGCCGGAATGATGCTTAATATATTGATAAGAAAGAAAGGTAAGTTCCCGGAATACCGGGTAGGCCATAACCGTGCCATGCATCAAAAGGGAATCTCCTGTGTGAAGCACGATGAGATACGCTGTCACAACAAGCGGCTTAAGCAAAATGAAGGGTGCGTAGGTTGCTCCTGAGTCAGAACTGAAATTCTCAGCGGATTCGTTTCGCCTTCTTTTCTGTATCGATCAGCTCGATATTGACCCCGAAACGGGTCAGCATAAAGGCAATATTTTCATTTTCAAATGCTTCACCTGGCTGAGGGGCCACCAGGGTAATTAAGCCCTTCTTGTTCAATGCTCCCATCTGCTCGTCCATATCGGCACACCTGAAGCAGAGATGATGAAAACCACCACCTTTCCTGATAAAGTTTATCACCGACTCATTTTCCGGCAAGGGTTCAATTAGCTTAATGGTAAGGCTGTCCTGCTTCGATAGAAAAACCACCTTCACCTGCTGCCGGGTATTGGTGACAATTTCGGTCATCTGTTCATAATCGAATGCTCCTGTCCATTGCTCAATGGCAGTTTCAAGCTTCTTAACGGCAAAACAAATATGATCAACAATCATGGAATACGGGGATTAATCTGGGAAAATCTCCATTTCTACAGAATCCTCTTTCTTTCCCTTTTCAAGCTCGGGCTGAAATTTGCTGTTGCTGGATGTATATTCGGGCACAATGGCCGATAACTTGCTTATCAGCTCTGCTTCGGAGAGTCTGTATGCTGACTGGAGTAAGGAAACAGTTTTGGCCAGGGTTGCCTCATGATCAAAATCGGCTACCTCGGCAATCTTCACCTTGGCATTGTAAGTGGGAAGGGTTTTTTCCTTGTCGGTAAGCAGTTCTTCATATAGCTTTTCACCCGGACGCAGGCCGCTATACTCAATCTTAATATCCTTATCGGGTTCATAACCCGAGAGTTTGATCATCTGCCTGGCAAGATCAGCAATCTTCACAGGTTCTCCCATATCAAATACAAAGATCTCCCCTCCGGATCCCATGAAGCCGGCTTCAAGCACAAGCTGGCAGGCCTCGGGGATGGTCATAAAATACCTGGTGATGTCGGGATGGGTCACAGTAACAGGTCCACCTTCCTCGATCTGCTTTCTGAAAATGGGAATCACCGAACCATTGGATCCCAGTACATTTCCAAACCTGGTAATAACGAACTGAGTTGTATTGCCGTCCAGGTTAGCTCTGGATCTCAGTATTTGCTCACAGGTGCGCTTGGAAGCTCCCATGACATTGGTTGGATTTACGGCTTTATCGGTAGAGACCATTACAAACTTCTCCACACCGTACTTGACCGCCAGGTTGGTCATAATGGTCGTTCCGCCCACGTTCACCCGGACCGCTTCATAGGGATTCTGCTCCATAAGCGGAACATGCTTATAGGCTGCGGCATGAAATACAAACTCGGGACGGTACTCCTTGAAAATACGGTCCATCCTTATCTGGTCGGTTACATCGGCAAGGATGGTTCTGACAGGTGCATGGGCAAAATGTTCCAGTAACTCGCCTTCCAGATGAAACATCGGGGTTTCCGCATTATCAACCAGCACCAGTTTTCCAATGTTGAACCTGGTGAGCTGTCTCACAATCTCGGACCCAATGGAGCCGGCTGCCCCGGTGACCAGGATGGTCCGGTCGCGCAATCCATCGGCAATTCGTTTCATATTCAGCTGGATCGGATCCCTGCTGAGCAGATCCTGCACCTTGATCTTCTTCAGTTGCTTCACCTCAAAGGATCCGTTGAGCCAATCCGAAACAATGGGGATCTGGAGCACTTCCAGTCCCATGTCTACTGCTTCGCGGTATATATCACTCTTCCTGGAGGGTGCAATATCATTGATCGCAAAGATCATTGTTTTCACATGGTTCTTCTCCAGAAAGCTTTCAGTTAGCTTGGAGGGATTGTATACCGGAATGCCATTCAGTTGCTTATTCTGCAATTTCTTATTGCTGTCCAGGAAGGCCACGATATTGTAATCATTCTCCGTATCACTTCCAATGACTCTCTTGACAATGACTCCCATGGCACCGGCTCCATAGATAATCACATTCTTCTTATTGACCGGCCTGATGGAAACCATTTCATAAAACATCTTGACGGAGATCCGGGTGATAAAGAGAAATGCATTCAGGGTAACAAAATGGATCATTAGAATGGACCCGGGAATATTAAATATTTCCCTCCACTCTGATAACCCGCTTGCAAAGGTGAATATCATCAACACAGTCAGGGCCGAAGTAGTTACAAGCAGTACATTAAAAATATCCCTGATAGTGGTGTGCCTGATTAATCCGGAAAAGGACCTGAAGATCAATTCAAATCCGGCATAGACCCCAACAGCCAGAAGGGCCTGCCTCATGGCCATCTCCACACTGAAAGCGCCCATCTCAAAATTGAACCGCAGCAGGTAGGCAAATAAAAAGGTGAGAAAAACTGCCCCCATATCAAATGCGAATACCATCCACCTGGGAAGGGAATGGTTTCTGAAAATTACCCTTGCCCTGCGGCTCAGATAGTCAAATAATTCTGGTGTTAGTTTCCTCATACTAATTCGTGGCCCAAATTTTCAGCCTTTCAATTTCTTCCTTTTAACGGAATAATTAAACCGAAGTTATGGAATTCCATACCCTAAAGCAGCATTCAAACAGCCCAATTTGACCAACAGGTTCCGATCTGTGATTTAAGTAAAAATGAGGGGTTTTAAACAGGGTACAGGGGGTGCCCAGGCCGCTTTCGGGAGAATTAACTTTCACATAGACCAGGAGCCCATTGATACATTAAAAATGCTGTTTTATCAAAATTGGAGTAACTACGGGGGGACTGTTGAAAACATTCTTCAGGATATTTTTCTGTCAAGAGATATTTAATTAACAGCCTGAAAGGAACAGCTAACGTTGTTTAAGTCCATCGACCACGGCTGTCCATTTTCCGTCTTTCTGATGCAGATCAGCATGGTGCATTCCAACAGCATTCCATCCCTTGCCCGACATGCTTACCAGCTTATTCAGGGAGTTACTGTTCTCCTGGTAGTTGTCACTTGTCAATTCGGTAATCTCAACGGCATATACCTGAATTCCATAACTGGGATAATCGTCCTGAGCCAGCCTGAATAAACTTCCTTCATACTCAAAGACATGTCCGGCCGGCCGGGCCATATTTGGTTTGTTCTCCACCAGTGGATTCATGGGATGGGCCTGCCAGCCAGAACTCAGGCTGTCAGAATAGAAAAGATTCAGGTCTCCGTTTCCAAGCCCGGAGGTAAACATCCACCAGATGTTGTCCCGAAAGAATAGGGTCGGATCGTAAAAAGTTGATCCCGACAGCAGATTTCCCATGTACTCCCATTCTTCCGGAAAAGAACTCGCCCTGTACAACCTGACAGATTCGTCTTCTCCGCTTTCCGGGATCATGTAATGCTCTCCCTCCCAAAGATAGATGGCCGGATAAGAGAGGTGGAACTCTTCATCAAGGACAATTTTTTCATAGCTCCAGTCCCTTCCGTCATCACTCACCGCCAATCCAATGTCGCCCGTATTGGAGTCCAGATTCATTACTTCAAAGAACATGAAATACTTCCCCTGGTCCTCGATCATAAAAGGATCGGCAATGAAGGCCGCATCCACATCACTTACATCCCCGGCCGAAAGAACCGGATTCTCAATGTCCCTGGGGGCTGACAGATTAAAGGGATTTGATCCTTCGTAAATCCCGATGGTCCATTGCATGTTCTTCTTATACAAATTGATTAAGAAGGCTTTCTTAATTAACTGGTAAGGGAAAATCTGATTCCTGTGGACCAGATATCCATAGGAAAATCCTATGATTACTGAAATAAGCACCAGGATACTTGTCTTAAAAAACCTCCTCATTGTAACCGTTTTGTGTAAAGTTATCAGTTTCATCCCCTAAGACAATAGTGTGCGGGCCCAATTTGACCAACAGGTTGGAAGGATTGATTTAGTTGCATATCTATCTTGCTAGCACATGTTTCCCACTAAAACTCATCTCACCATTAAATACCCTGATGTAGTAGATACCTGGTTCATTTATTTCCATATTCACGGACTTAGGAGTTCCATCAAATTCCAACTCCTCCAAAAGAACCCGTTGTCCCGAAGATGCAATAATCTCCAGAGTAAACCTACCAATAGTCTGACCAGGATCTATCATAAAACGACTTCCTGATGGATTAGGGTAGACTGCCAAATTTACGCTACCATCATTGATGGCTGATGAACTGCCAATATCATCAGGTAAACAGGTATTCAAATACACAGCAGCAGATTGATCACTCTCATTGGCTGCATCATCATAGGCTGTAACGGTATAACTGTAATCCCCGCATGTGCTCAGGCTATTATCTGTATAACTGAGTGCACTGGTGCTCCCAAGCAGTGTCCCGGACCGGTAAATGCGGTAACCGGACACACCCACATCATCGGTGGAAGCATTCCAG
>Ga0180436_10000622_pt1 | contig 35897 bp, 28 predicted proteins | sample SS_ome_2_FD_132434 | JGI IMG/M metagenome (GOLD analysis project Ga0180436, IMG submission 132434) | Hypersaline lake sediment archaeal communities from the Salton Sea, California, USA - SS_3_S_2 metaG | ecosystem: Environmental > Aquatic > Non-marine Saline and Alkaline > Hypersaline >... | reverse complement strand
TTTATGGTCTGAAAAAGATCGCCGTATTCAAGAAATGCGTGTCTGATTGACACCCCCCGCCTTATAATTCCTACACCTATTCCAATTGAGGGCGTGTATGATGAAAATCTGGGAGCATTTTCCAAACCGGTCACTATTGTCAGGCAAACCCATATCGGACATCTTTATTGAACGCGACATTCATAACTTTCATGATGCCTGTCAGTATGTTCATAACCTGCCCTATGGCTATAATAGCGATCGAGACGATTTGTTGATTCTGTTTAGAGAAAATTTTGGCAGCTGTACCACCAAGCACGCCGTTATCGCGACCCTGGCCCAGGAGCTATGCTTGCCGATTCAAAAAGCAATGGTTATTTATGCCATGACCGAACGATTGGTGACGGGTACCCAATCTATCCTCGCTAGGTATAACCTGCCATATATTCCCATGATTCACTGCCTACTCCTATATGCCGATTATCGGGTTGATTTGACCCAGGGCAATCAAAATGGCAAAAACCATCCCATCGATGATCTTTTGTTCAGTCACCCTGTTGCAGCAAATATCTCAGCTAAAGATGAATATCGACTCTACCGTCAAGCGCTTGATAATTTAGTCCAAAAAAATACAGATCTTCAGGGTATTCCCATCAAACTGATATTAAAAGCTCGCCAGGACGGTCTGATACTTCTTAAAAATAAAATCCGCCAGCTTTAAGCCTTTTTACAGCCTTAGACATGAAGAATAATAGGGGACGTTGTAATAGGGGACGTTGTTTACAAAATACACAAAATTAGTCTATTTTACTCCGATTCAGAATCTGGGCCACACCCGATGTGGATATGCCGATTTGTCTTGCTGTTTCTGCCAGTGAAAGACCGTACTCACCAATGAGTTGCAAAGCTATTTTCTTTCTCAGTTTTGGTAATGGTGCACGGCGACTTCCGGATTGAAGAAGAGAAATGGGGACATGCGCTTCTCTACAATGGCTCTCAACCACATGTTTTACAGTACCCTTCAACTCTATGGCCGGCAATTGGAATCTGATCTTCTTCTCTGTCTGTTCTATTACATGTGATACAAACTCCCCACTACCTAAAATCCTGGCATCGCTTTCTTCCTGCAACCCTTCTTTTCGCATCGCCTTTACAACAGACCAACCGCCCATGGACCGGATTAATCCGCCACCGGTAAGTTCTGACTTTTTGCCCTGTGCGATCCCTTTTTTGACAAAAGTTCCATAAGCCGATTGGGCAACTTTTTCCTTGTTCCCGAACCATTTTAGGACGTAATTGCGGTCTTGCCATTCATAATTGTAGCGGTTCATGAGTACACTGTGGCCACACCATGGATATCTATCCAGCTCTGCGATGGACTTCACCAATCCGCCTCTCAATGGATTCAAGTGGATATATCTTACCAATTCCTTGAAATACGCATCCTCTTCGCAAATAATGGATTTATAGCGGTTTTGAAATAAATGTCCATGGCGTTTGTGTCTCAGGTTATAAGATACGGCATAACCGGTGAGGAAGCGACGCATATAGGTAGCCAGACCGGCCATGCCGCTATGAAGCAAAAGGTGTGCATGATTGGGCATAAGCGCCCAGGCAAAAATCTTGGTTTCGGTTTTCTGCGCGATGGATCCCAGGCGATTGACAAAATCCTCACGATCAATATCTGATTTTACGATATTCCGTTTCTCAATACCGCGCACCATGACATGATGCAATGTTCCCGGCGCGTCTAATCTCGGCCCCCGTGGCATGCGAGTCTCCGAAATGATTCTGGTTAATTGGGCTTCTATTCTGGCTTATTGATCTGCCATATCAAGTGTTCGCTGGCAAGGTAAGAAGATAATAAGATATTTTGTACAAATTGTCAACAACGTCCCCTAATATACTTGGTTTCATTTGAGCATTCAAATTTTGAATTTGTTTCGAATTTCGATTTTCGGATTTAAGATTTTTCGCCGGCACGATGCGATTGACAATAATCGGCAACTCATTCTATAGATACCTGAATACTGCATGAAATTTGCAGAAATCAGGAGTTATGAATGAGTGACGCGTTCAAATTCAACCGTATGGAATTGGCTGGATCCCTGGGTGATTTGGGGACATTATTACCGCTATCCATCGGGATGATACTGATCAATGGTCTCGACCCAACCGGCCTGATCATGACCGTTGGTCTTTTTTATATGGTCTCTGGGCTCTATTTTAAAGTAACCTGCCCGGTGGAACCCATGAAGGTGATTAGTGCCTATGCTGTGGCCACCGGGATTTCAGCCACCCAAGTCCAAGCCTCCTGCCTATGGGTATTTGTATTCTTAGCCATTATCGGCGGTACCAATCTGATTAGTCTGGTGGGTCGCTACGTCCCCAAGAGTACTGTCCGCGGTGTGCAACTTTCCACCGGACTTATGCTGGCATCCCAAGGGGTGCATCTCATGTTCGGGACTTCCCGCTTTCAAACATTTCACCAGGCGGCCGAACCTTTTTTACGCATCCAAAATTTGGGATGGCTGCCCATTGGTCTGCTCATCGGCACCCTACTTGGTTTTTTAACCTTGCTATTGCTTGACAACAAACGAATGCCGGCTGCCCTGGTGGTGGCCGGCATCGGATTGTTGATCGGGCTTATTTGGGGCACGCGGGAGGGGATGCATGCCATCCGATTCGGTATCAACCTGCCGCAATGGTTACCAAGGGGGTTGCCCTCGGGTGCTGATTTTAGTTTTGCCTTGTTGGTCCTGGTTCTGCCTCAAATTCCCATGACCCTTGGTAATGCCGTCATGGCCAATGCGGATCTTTCCATCCAGTATTTTCCTCAGGATGGACGCCGTGTAACCTACCGGGCCCTTTGTATGAGCATGGCTGGGGCCAATCTGCTCAGCTTTTTTGTGGGCGGCATGCCCATGTGCCATGGTGCCGGCGGTTTGGCTTCGCGCTACCGGTTCGGTGCACGCACAGCTGGCTCAAATTTGATCATCGGGGGTGTCTTTTTTCTTTTAGCGCTTTTGTTAGGTTCTCACGCCCTGGCAATCATTTATCTGCTACCCATGGCCGCGTTGGGAGTATTGCTGATCTTTGCGGGCCTCCAACTGGCGCTGACAATTTTAGATATGCAAACGCGGGCTGACCTTTTCGTACCCATGCTGATGGTGGCCATTACACTGGCTTTCAACCTGGCGGCTGCTTTTATTGTGGGGATCGGCTTGGCGCATCTGTTGAAGTGGAAGCAAATATCTGTTTGATTGGAGGAAATTATAATGGCGGTTATCGGTATTATCGGTGGATCGGGCCTGGATGATGCAGACATTTTGAAAGATGCGGTTGAAAAGAAAGTGAAAACAGACTTCGGCAAACCATCCTCGTCGCTAACACGGGGCAATATCGATGGGAACGAGGTACTACTTTTGGCTAGACATGGCAAGCGGCACCAGTACAGCCCTACCCAAGTCAATAATCGCGCCAATATTCAGGCGTTAAAGGATTTGGGTGTAACCCATATTTTAGCCACGACTGCCTGCGGCAGTCTCCGTCGAAAAATTGATCGGGGCCACTTTGTAATCATTGACCAATTCATCGATTTTACCCGTTTCCGCAAAAACAGCTTTTTTGATTCCTTTGAAAATGGCGCCGGTCATACCGCCATGGCAGAGCCCTTTGACATGGGTTTAAGAGAAATCTTATATCAAACATCTATTGACCTCGGATTCCCAAGTCATAACGGCGGCACCGTGGTCACCATAGAGGGGCCCAGATTCTCAACCCGGGCGGAATCACATATGTTCAGAGCCTGGGGGGCCGATATCATCAACATGTCCATTGCTCCGGAAGTCATGCTTGCCAATGAAGCCCAAATTCCCTATGCCGCCGTGGCAATGTCTACCGATTACGATTGCTGGAAAACTGACGAAAAACCGGTTACATGGGAAGAAATCCTGGCCGTATTCAAGCAGAATGCCGATAACGTAAAGAAGATCTTGCTGAACGCAATTCCCAAAATTCAATAGGAGTAAAACATGGACTTAAAAGAAACCATTCGATCCATACCCGACTGGCCCATAAAAGGCGTTATATTCCGTGACCTCACCACGCTCATGCAAGAACCCCATGCATATCGACACGCCTGTGATTTGTTTTTCGACCGCTATAAGGATTGGAATATTGATAAAATAGTCGGTATCGATGCCAGGGGATTTGTTTTTGGCGCTGTCTTGGCCTACCAGTTGAATATTGGTTTTGTACCAGTACGTAAAAAAGGGAAGTTGCCCTATAAAACCGTCTCGGCTGAGTATTCCCTCGAATATGGTACCAACACGGTTGAAATGCATGCGGATGCCATCACTGAAGGCGAAAAAGTTGTCATCATCGATGACTTGATTGCCACCGGTGGCACCATTGAAGCCGCTGTGAAACTGGTAAAAGCGCTTGGGGGCAATATCCTAGAATGCGGCTTTGTCGTTGAACTTCCCGATCTTAAAGGACGAGAGAAAATAAAGGACCAGAAGATATTCACCATGTGTGATTTTGAGGGGCAATGAAAAAGGAAGCTTTCAGCAATCAGCAATCAGCGATAAGCCGTAAGCTGCTGACCGCTGACACCTTGCGGTTGACGGCCCCATCTACCCATTCCCGTCGTTCCCGCGGAAGCGGGAACCCAGACAGAGCTATTTGCGCAAGGCCTATTCTGGATCCCCGATTTCTCGAGGATGACAACCGTTAATCTGCAGCTTCCAGCCTTAAGCTTTGAGCAGCTGTGGCTTATACCTTACAACTGATCGCTGTTTCCTGTCTCCTGACTGCCAATACCTGCTTGCTGTATTCTGAATTCGGCAGCTGATCGCTGGATATTCATTGTTCAGCACCTATTACGATTATTGAACGCCGCTATTTCAGCCTGCAGGGCCTTCACACGCTCGCGTATGTCCTCCCAATCCAGTGTTGTTAGAGATCGGTTTCGAACCAGCACCTTACCGGCTACCATGACATCGCTTACGTCCGATCCCCGGGCTGCATAAACCACGTGGGATACCGGGTCGTACAGAGGCATAAGATGGGGCTTTTGGGTGTCGATGACAATAAGATCGGCCTGTTTTCCCTTCTCTATCGAACCGATTTGGCTATCCAGACCAATGGCACGGGCACCTTCGATGGTGGCCATCTTTAAAACAGTATGGGCATCTGCGGTGCTGGGATCAAGTAAGGTAACCTTATGAAGTTTGGCGGTCATATCCATTTCGGCCAGCAGATCCAGATCATTGTTGCTGGCGCAACCATCGGTGCCCAGCCCAACAGGGATACCGGCTGCCAAGTACTTGGGCAGCGGTGCGATTCCCGACCCCAACTTCATATTGCTTTCCGGATTGTGCGAAACTGCGGCGCCGCTGTCCTTGACGATAGCGATGTCATCATCATCAACCCAGACACCATGCACCAGCAATGTATTCGCATCCAGGATAGCATGCCGGCTTAAATGCTGTACCGGACTTTGACCTTGGCCCGATTGAATCATGCCGGCTTCGTGACTGGTTTCGGCCGCATGAACTTGAAACAATACGCCCAAATTCCTGGCGGCCGATTTTGCGGCACGCAGGGTTTCTGCAGAGCAGGTATAGGCGGAATGACAGAAAATCGCCGGTTGTATCAAAGCGGATTGATTACACCACATTTCAACAAACCGCCTGGCAGCGGCAATATTGTCCCGGGGATCGGGCACACCCGGTGCCGGAAAATCGATGACCCCCTGCCCCAACACCGCTCGCATTCCTGACTTGAATACTTCCCGGGCCACCTGGTCCTCCAGAAAATAACCGTCACAGAAACAGGTCGTACCGGATAGAAGCATTTCGGCACAGGCAAGCTGTGTGCCGATAGCCACATTCTGGTTTTCAATAAAAGCGGCTTCGGCTGGAAATATATGTTGGTTCAACCAGGCATCCAAAGGCAAATCGTCGGCCAAGCCCCTGAAAATAGTCATGGGAACATGTGTATGCGTATTGATCAAACCCGGCATGACGATGCCACCTCGGGCGTCGATCACATCATTTGCATGTGTATGATCGATCGCGTGTGCACCACCCAGGAAAACAATCCTGGCGTCTTTTATGGCCACCGATCCATTCTCAATTACCCGGTCATAGGCATCCATGGTCAATACCGTACCGTTGACAATCAGCATATCAACCGGTTCCGCGTACGGGCCTCTATCATTCATATAAAACTCTCCAACGATACAACATTCTGAATTTTGTAGTTTTTCGAATCGAAACAACCGTCCTTTATATTGTTTTGATGACCGTGGAGATTATCTGGTCCACCTTGACGGCGGCATCATTGGCGACTTGCAGAACATCGTCCACACGGATCGGCTCGGGCCGATCCGGACGATGCACATTGGCAATAATCGATAAACCCAATATCTGCATCCCGGCATGACGCGCCGCAATAACTTCTTGTATGGTCGAAAAACCGACGGCCTCGGCCCCGATGGTTGCTAGGTAACGCACTTCGGCCGGTGTTTCCAGCGAAGGTCCCCGAAGACCCGCATATATGCCGGTTTGAATCGGTATCCCCAATGTCCAGCCGGCATCTTGTGTCGCTGAAATCAGTTGGCTGTCGTAGGCAGCACTCATATCGGGGAATCGGTCACCCCAATCATCATGGTTGGGACCGATCAAAGGATTGGCACCGGTCAGATTGATATGGTCCTTGATAATCATGATATCCCCGGGCGTTAATACGGGATTAATGCCGCCGGCCGCATTGGTGACAACCAGTGTCTGCACCCCCAGGGTCCGCATCACGCGTATGGGAAACGTGACCTCCAATGGCGTATACCCTTCATAGAGATGGAAGCGACCCTGCATAACCATACAGGAATGCTGGGATAGATCGCCGCATAGGAGCTTACCGGCATGACCGGGAGACGTTGATTTTGGGAAATTAGGAATCTCAGCATAGGAGATTGAATTGGATATGGCCAATGAATTGGCACTGTCACCCAGTCCCGTACCGGTCAATATACCCACATCTGGATTTTGATCTAATTTTCCTTGGATAAAACTGGCCGCTTCTTCTACCTGTTGATGATATGTGTTCATAAACACCTCGAAATCTTGTTTTCCTTTAAGCTGTTTGGGTGCGAATAATCCGTTTAGGTATCATCTCCGAACGTTTCAAAAGATAGCATATGAGGCGTTTAGGCTGTTCGGCCATTAGCGGCTAACAGCCTAACAGTCTTCAGCCTGATAGCCCGATCTTTCTTGAAGGTTTTACTGCACCATCTGTATTCCGTCATATCACATCAAAATGGAAACTTAAATTCCCGATTTTAAGCAGACAGGATGGCATTGACAATCTAAGATTATTATGAAATGTAAACCTTGAATTGATCCGCTCTCAGTGGGATTTTCAAATTGAAAAAATATGGTGTTGTGAACGAGCGTATTAAAGCGTATGGCGATCAATGAAAATTAATGAAATAAAAGATGCACTTAAGGCCACCATCCTTGCGGGCCAAAACCAATTGGATGAAAATATCGTTGGTGCCGGCAGTGCCGATCTCATGGAAGATGTACTCTCAGCCGCCACTGAAGGTTGTGCGCTGCTGACCGGGGTGGTCACTGAACAAGTTGTTCGGACCGCCATTATCGCCAAGGTTGGCGTGATCGTTTTTGTGCGTGGAAAACAGCCCGAAAAAAGCGTGATTGACCTGGCAGCATCCTATAAAATTCCATGTCTGTGCACCCGGTATTCGCTTTTTGTCGCCAGCGGCAAGCTTTATATGGAGGGGCTGCGGGGATTGGATGGTTCCTGGTAAAACCCAATCCGCGCTGCAAACCAGGTGGCTGTTCTTAAAATGTCTTTCAGTCCTTTAGACCTTAATATGGCAACAAAACGCACACGTTTTAAAAGTTTAAAAATGAATAATGCAATTTGCTGTTTCTAACCTTGTATGGCTGCGGCTCGTCCGCGTTGGGGTGCTGGATCGATTTTCGATGAAATAGGAGAGTCTAATGATTGAAGCGGTTTTTATGATGGGAGGTCTGGGATTGGTTGTCGGCGTCGGTCTGGCCATGGCATCCAAAATATTCTATGTTTATGTTGATCCTTTGATCGTTGCGGTCGATGAAGCCCTTCCAGGGGCTAATTGCGGCGGTTGCGGCCTCCCCGGGTGCAGTGCCAATGCAGAAGCTATTGTCGCCGGCAAGGCAAGCCCTAATTCCTGTGTGGCTGCCGGTGAGGATGTGGCCGAGGCGATTGCCGCCATATTGGGTGTGACCATCGAGGCCAAGGAACCTGATATTGCCAAGCCGGGTTGTACGTATGGTCTGGAAGATGCGGATGTAAAATTCCTTTATGACGGGCTGGAAGATTGTCGTGCCGCGGCGTTAATCAACGGTGGTATGAAAGTCTGTCAAATTGGGTGTTTGGGTCTAGGAACCTGCGCCAAAGCCTGCCCATTTGATGCCATTGTCATGGGGCCGGATGGATTGCCTGTGGTGGACGAAATAAAATGTACAGGTTGCGGTACCTGTGAACGCGTATGCCCTAAAAACATTATCACCTTATCATCCGTAACCCGTCGCATTATCCAGGAGTATACAGCCGAGGACTGCACCACCCCGTGCGAGCGCGCCTGTCCGGCGGGTAGCGATATAGGCGAATATATCAACCAGATCCAACAAAAAAATTACAACCGGGCGCTTCAGGTTATCAAAGAAAGAAACCCCTTCCCCACGGTGATTGGCAGAATCTGCCCGCGACCATGTGAAGACGTGTGTCGACGGCAGCTCATTGACGAGCCAGTGGCCATCAATTTTTTGAAACGTTATGTGGCCGATTACGAGCGGGAAAAAGGCGAACGCATCCAACCCTATAAAGCACCCGATACGGGACGAAGTATCGCCATTGTGGGTGGCGGGGTCGAAGGCCTATCCACGGCGTTCTTTTCTACACGCCTGGGGCATGCCCCCACGGTATTTGAGAGCTCGCCCAAATTGGGTGGCATTTTACGACAGGCCATCGCCACCAACCGGCTGCCCATGGAAATTCTTGATTGGGATATTGCCGGTATCCTTGAAATGGGTGTCAACACGCAGCTTGGAAAATCACTGGGTCAGGATATCAGTATTGATTCGTTGCTCACGGATGGTTTCAACGCTGTCTTTCTGGCTATCGGCGGTTGGGACAGCCGTATTTTACGCGGTGCATCTGTTGATTCGATGCAGCCGGTACCAGGCATGCATCTGCTGATCGATATCGCCAAAGGGCTGCCGCAGCAAGCCCCCCCAAGCAAGCATTGTGTCCTGGTGGGCGGTGGTAATTTAGCCCTCGAGACTGCCCTGGCATTAGAGCAGAAACAGGCTGAGCACGTCTCAGTTTTGTTCCGCGAGTCAGCCGATATCAACGAATTGTCAGGCCAACTCATCAAACAAACCAAAGCGGCTGGAATCGAATTGATATTCGGGGCTGCCATCACCCGTATTATTGGCGCAGAGGATAAACTCCAGGAAATAGCGTATATAGATCTGGCCACGGGATCAGCCCAGCATTTACCTGCCGACACGCTCGTGATTGCATCCGGACGACTTCCCGAGATGATCTTTGCCCGGCCCCAAAGGAAAGAAACGGAAACCCAAGATTCATCATCTCCGGTAGAAACCGAAAGCGAAACCGGCTGGGAAGGCTTCTTTCCAAGCAAGAATCCATATTTTGGCGATCAGGTTGGATTGCTGGCCCAGGGCGATGTGCTCAGCGACTACAGTGGTGCGATCAAAGCCATCGGAGGTGGTCGCCGGGCGGCAGCGTCCATCCATCATGTAATTTACGGGATCCCCCTGGAATATCCGACCAACATACTTACGTCCGCATCCCTTATTCAAAATGTTGATTCCATCAGCCAGGTAAAAGCCGAGCCGCGGATAATCATGCCCATGGCTGCCGCCACCGCAGATGCATTGAACCAGGAGCTTGAACTAGGTTTCGACGAAGCAATGGCCAGTAAGGAATCCGCCCGTTGTCTGCAGTGCGGGCTGATTTGTTACCAAAAAACAGGCACGGAGGACAGTTCTTAGATAGGTACCCGGGTCCATAAGGCCCGGCCTTGATCTCTCCCAGTATGGGTTTTTACGTTAAACGGTTATCAAATTCTAAGTTCAGCAGCGTCCGAGGGCCTCTAACCTGGCCCGGAGGAACCGGTTTTAAATGCCGGAATAAAGCTCCTCGCAGCAAGCTACGGGGTATCAAGGCGGATAAAGGTAGCAACAATGGCCACCGAAGAAGGCATCGTTATTCATACCCAGGATGCGTTCGCGCGGGTTGAGACAACCCAATCGCGCTCGTGCAAAGGATGTACTTCCAAAGGATCTTGCCATATCGGCGCCGATGGTAAGCGGGCGGAAGTTTTGGCACTCAACCTGGCCGGTGCCCGCGAAGGTGACCGGATTTTGATGCAATTTGAAACTGCCTCACTGTTAAAGGCCTGTTTCCTGCTCTATATTTTCCCGGTTGGCTGTATGCTCGTGGGTGCAGTTCTGGGGCATTGGATCGCGTTGACGGTGGGCAGGGATACTTCCACTATCGCAGCTTTGTCGGGCTTCAGTGCCCTGATTTTAGCTTTTATGACCGTCCGATCAAAAGCCAACCGCATGGGACAGCAGGACGCCTACAAACCCAAAATCATGAGGATATTGAAATCGTAGGAACGATTTTATGGAAGAAAAAGTATATATAACCAATGAAAATAAGGCCACGTTCATTTGCCCGCGGTGCGAGAAAACCAAGACGGTTGACGTCAGCAAATACGCCCAAATGGACCAAACGGTTAAGGTCAAGTCCAGATGCTCTTGCGGCCATAAATGGACGGCGGTACTGGAAAAAAGAAAACAATACCGCAAAGGTGCCAGCTTATCCGGTATCTATAAATATATGGTCGATGGCAGGGAAATGGACCGCGGCACCATGAAGGTTGTGGATCTAAGTGCCGGGGGTGTAAAATTGAAACTGGAAGTTAATCGCCCCTTTAAGGTCGACGACACCCTCCAAATAGAATTCAAATTGGACGATAAAAAGCAGACCCTTATCAAAAAGACAGTCGTTATCCGCAATGTCAGCGAATCCTATTATGGCACGGCCTTCAAGGACGCCGATACTTATGACCCCGTCCTGGGATTTTACCTCATGAGTTAACAACCGCCCATTGACTTACTTCCCCCCATGATATCTAAATCTGTTCATACCCAATTGCTTGCTGTGGGTGCTCGTAAAGGCTTGCGCGGCTTTGTTTGGATGCTCAAGATTATTGTCCCCGTGTCTCTGGCGACGACTTTACTCGACGCCAGACGATTAATCCGGTTGATTGGCATTGTTGGTGCAATAGCTGCGGCACTGTGGAGTGGATCGCTTCAGGCAGAGCAGGCTGAACTGCCATTTCGGCCGGGTGAGAAATTGACTTTCGAGCTAAAATGGACCCTGGTTCCGGCCGGCCAGGCTACCCTGGAAGTCAAACCCATTGAGCAGGTCGATGGCAAAGATGCGTATCATTTCCGTTTGACGGCCCGTTCCAATCGAATTGTGGATGCCTTTTACAAAGTCAGAGATCGCATTGACGGGTATACCGATATGGATATCACCCGGTCCGTTTTCTACGCCAAAAGACAACGCGAGGGCAAAACCAAAAAAAATGTGGTTGTCCGTTTTGATTGGGGGTCGCAAACAGCTGAATATACAGAATTCATCAAGCGTTCCAAAAAAGGTCCTGTCGCCCTTTTGCCCGGCGCGTTTGATCCCCTTTCCATTTTCTACTATACCCGCAAACAATCATTTGAGGTCGGTAAGGAATTACAGCGGCCCGTGACCGACGGTAAAAAATGTGTACTGGGCAAGGCCAAAATCCTGCGCCGGGAAAAAATTACGGTACCGGCAGGAGAATTTGAAACTTTCCTTATCGTGCCTGATCTTAAACATGTGGGCGGTGTCTTCAAAAAGAGTAAAAACGCTAAAATCGAGCTATGGGTGTCTGCAGACGAACGCCGACTCCCCATCAAATTAAAAAGTGAAGTCATTGTGGGTAGCTTCACGGGTGAATTGATTACCTATGAGCCCTAAAAAAGGAAAAACAAACATGAAAATAGGATCCCGGTACGTAAAGATAGTCTTTTTAATCATTGCGGTGGCGATGCATATTCACATGGACATATATGCGCAAACTGAGAATCCGAAAGACCAGGTCGTTGCCGTTGTTAATGCCATTTCGTTGACTGAATCGGATATTCAATTGGAAATGAAGCGTATCCAGTTCCAGGCCAAAACCATGCGGCAACCGATCGATGATTCGATGATGGAAGCCATGCGTGAAAAAGTCATCCAGTCGATTATCAACCGCGAACTTCTCTTCCAGGAAAGTAAAGCCAAGGGTATCTTAGTTGACGCCATTGAAATTGACATCCGCATCGACCAAATCAAGCAACAGTTAGGCAGCGGTCAAAATTTAGAAAATCAGCTGGCCCAAATGGGGATATCAATGGCTGGTTTCCGAAGTCAGGTCGGCCAGGCTACGGCAATTCAGAAACTGCTGGAAATGAATATTTATGCCAAGACAGAAGTTACGGAAAAAGAGGCCCGGTTATTTTTTGAAAACAATCCTCAATTTTTTAAAAAGCCTGAAGAAGTCAAAGCCAGCCATATCCTGATTCAGACTGCGACGACCGATGAGGAGGAAAAGAGATTAGCCGCCAAGCAAAAAATTGAGATGATTCAGGAAAAACTTAAGAACGGAGAAGATTTTGCTGCGTTGGCCAAAGCCTTCTCTGAAGGGCCCAGTAGTGACCATGGTGGTGACCTGGGATTTTTTGATCGCAAAAAAATGGTTAAACCTTTTTCGGATGCAGCCTTTGCTCTGGAACCAGGGCAAACCAGCGATATTGTGTTAACCCGCTTTGGTTATCATTTAATCAAGGTTATCGATAAAAAGCCTAAAACATCTTATGAATTCGATAATATTAAACAGGAATTAATTGAAATGCTTCGCAGTCGCAAGGTTCAAGCTGAAACAGGGCAATATCTTGGTGAACTGCGTAAAAAGGCATCGATTAAGCGCCTGACACCCTAACACCCGGATAATGACAGGGATTATTATTTTTTCTTGACGTACACAATTGGATGGGATTAAAATACTCATTAAATGGGCCCCGGCTGGTTCGCTAATTGATTTCGCTCCAAAGGGTTTCTCCTTTGTTTGAGTGAAGACTTGGATCACGGGATAATAGCAATACTTATAAAAGGAGGTTGGTAGTTTGGCACAAGGAATAGTTAAATGGTTCAATGATAGAAAGGGGTATGGCTTCATCAGCCAAGAAGACGGCAATGACGTGTTTGTGCACTTCTCTTCCATTGATGCACCGGGCTATAAAACCCTATCCGAGGGTGACAATGTCGATTTCGAAGTTGAAGAGAGTGATCGGGGACCTGAAGCCAAGAACGTAAGAAAAACGTAAACTGTCAGCCAGAAACCACTTGCAGCGGGAAGACGTTAGCCACGGCTCAAAACGCATTACAACCTATCTCACCTAAAAAGATAAGGTCCTCTGGTAAGCAACAGCGCATTGAGATAGCTTGTCGATGTCGCGCAAACAGTTTTGGCTCCAAAAAAGTAAAAGCGCCCTGTTCATTTCTCAGGGCGCTTTTACTTTTGAGGCAATGTGTCCGTGAAACATCTCCAAAAACAACTCAAGCAATTGCATTCAAATCTGCCAAAAACCATGGCGGCAGATCGTATGCTGTTCCAGCGGCGTATCCGCAAGATTCGAAAGCAAATTAAAAAAGCCCATCCTCCCGGCGACCTGTCAGAAACCTTGGCAACGCTGACCCACGATATCAATACCCGGGTACAGGCCAAAGCACTACGGCAAAAAAACCTACCGGCTGTTTCAGGGCTGCCTAAACTCCCCATAAGCCGCAAGCAAGATGCCATTGTCCGGGCCATCAAAAATAATCCGGTTGTAATCATTTCCGGTGAAACAGGTTCCGGGAAAACCACCCAGATCCCCAAATTTTGCCTGGCCGCCGGTCGGGGCGTCGATGGCCTTATCGGCTGTACCCAGCCCAGAAGAATTGCCGCCATAACAGTTGCAGCCCGTATAGCCGAAGAGATCGGGGAGAAACCGGGCCAGTCTGTGGGGCACAAAATCCGTTTCCAGGACAAGACCCGCGCCAGCACGTACATCAAAATTATGACCGATGGCATTCTCCTGGCAGAAACGCAGGCGGACCCCTACCTGAACAGCTATGATACCATCATCGTGGACGAAGCCCATGAAAGAAGTCTCAATATTGATTTTGTGCTCGGAATTCTCAAAACCTTGTTGAAGAAAAGAAAGGATCTGAAGCTGATCATTACTTCGGCAACCATCGACACGCTCAAATTCTCCGCGGCCTTTGACATGGCACCGGTTATTGAAGTTTCAGGGCGGTCTTACCCTGTTGAGACATACTATTTTGCCCCCACGGAAGATCCCACTAAAAGTTCCACGGCAACACATGTTGATCTGGCGGCAGATGCGGTCGAAACTTTAGTGAGACAAGAACCGCCCGGCGACATTTTAATTTTTATGCCCACCGAGCAGGATATACGCGACACCTGCGACCTCTTGACCGGTCGTAAAATAAAAAATACGCGCTTACTGCCCTTGTATGCCCGCTTGTCGGCAGCTGAACAGCAAACGGTATTTAAGGCCACCCAAGCCAGAAAAATCATTGTCGCCACCAATATTGCGGAAACATCCCTAACCATCCCGGGCATCCGCTATGTGGTTGACACAGGTCTGGCGCGTATCGCCCAGTATACACCCAGGTCTCGAATCACCGCACTACCGGTTGTGCCCATATCCCAAAGTAGTGCCGATCAAAGACTCGGCCGCTGCGGACGCATGGCCGATGGCGTTTGTATTCGTTTATTCTCTGAAGACGACTATCAGCAGCGCCCCCGCTATACCGAACCCGAGATCCTACGCTCGAACCTGGCGGAAGTTATCTTGAGAATGCTGCATCTCAAACTGGGAGATCCGAGTCAATTTCCGTTTATCGATCCCCCCCCTGAAAAAAGTATCCAGGACGGATATAACTTATTGCTGGAGCTGGGTGCAATCAAACGCCGCCATCACCATCACGCCGGTCACGGAAAGGCGACCAAATCTAAACCTTCCAATGGCACAAAAGCATCGCCATTATCAGGGCAATACAAATTAACCGCCATCGGTCGTCTGATGGTGAAGTTGCCCATCGATCCCCGGCTTTCCCGGATCATCATCGAGGCCGACAAGCGTGGTTGCCTGGGTGAAATTGCCGTTATTGTTTCCGCCCTGAGTATCCAAGATCCGAGAGAGAGACCCATCGACATGGAGGCCCAAGCGGACACGGTCCATAAAGAACGCGCACATCCGCAATCCGATTTCTTGTCCCTGTTGAACATCTGGCATGCCCACCATCAACAAACTCGCCGCAACCGGTACCTGCACTCTTTAAAAAAATTTTGCCAATTCAATTTTCTTTCTTTTAAACGCATGCGTGAGTGGCAGGATATCTATCATCAGATTACCACCTTGCTAAGCGAAAACGGTTTTCGTGTTACCCGTGAAGTTGAGCCGGTACCAGTCAAAAGCGGTCCCCCTTTTAGTCGGCGCTATACGCGAATCCACAAATCGATTCTCAGCGGATTTCTTTCCAATATCGCCCAGAAAAAGGAAAAGCATTTTTTCCAGGGAGCCAGGGACCGGCAGGCGATGATATTCCCCGGATCAGGAATCTTTGACACACCGGGCCAATGGATCGTGGCGGCGGAGATGGTGGATACTTCCCGATTATTTGCACGCACCTGTGCCAATATCGATGTCTCCTGGCTGGAGGAATTCGGACGCGAGCAGTGTCAACGTACCTACCGCAATCCACGCTGGGCTCCCAAAAAGGGAATGGTTGTCGCTGATGAGCAGGTTACCCTTTTTGGACTCATCATCGTATGCGGCCGGGTGGTAAATTATGGACCCATTGATCCCACCGAGTCCCATCGCATGTTTATCATGCAAGGGCTCATTCCTGGTGACATACATCAGTTTTTTGACTTTCTGAGTTATAACCAGAGTCTGGATCAAGCCGTTGTGGATATGGAGAATCGCATCCGTCGCAAAGACATTCGCGTAGACGACGATGACATTTTTCAGTTCTATCATAAGCATCTACCGGGTGTTTATGATGTCGCCGGCCTGAAAAAAAAGATTGCCGCCAAAGGGGATGACGCTTTCTTGAAAATGGCGGCCACCGATTTTAGGCGCTACGATCCTGATCCCGAAGAGTTGGCCGCCTTCCCGAAAACAATCCAGATGGGCCCCCAGTCCTTCCCGGTTCAATATGAATTTGATACCTCGGCCAGTAATGATGGCATGACCGTGAATATACCGGCAACCTTTACCAGCGCCCTCACGCCGGACCGGACCGACTGGCTGGTTCCCGGTCTTTTCCAAGAAAAAATTGAAACCCTAATCAAAAGTCTCCCCAAGGCCTATCGTCAAAAACTATTACCCATAGCCGCCACCGTGCAAATAATTGTGGATGAAATGCCTCAATTCAGCGGTCCCCTGGCCACGACTCTGAGTCGATTCATCCATAAGCGTCTGGGTGTTGACATTCCAGCGATTGTCTGGTCGGAAATATCACTTCCGGATCATCTTAAAATGAGAATCGCCCTGACTGATAATAAAGAAAAAATTTTAGCCGCCGGTAGGGATATTGCACGCCTCAAAGGTCGACATATTTCTAAACCTGACCCCCAGGTTCTCAAGGACGCCCGCAAAAAATGGCATCGCCGAGACATTGCTGCCTGGGATTTTGAAGTTCTGCCCGATACGATCACAGTTGGAGAAAAGCCCGAAGGCCCCTGGACACTTTACCCGGCCCTCACGGTTGAAAAAAAATCCCTTGGCATGAATCTGTTTGTGGATAAAGCCGAGGCTAATGCGTCTCACCGCCAGGGTGTTGGCCATCTGTTTCGCACCTATCTGGCCAAAGAGTTAAAACACCTGAAAAAGAATTTGCGATTACCCAGGGTCCACCAACGAGCCGCCACCCATTTCGGTGGCTTAGCCGAGATCGAAAGGCATATTTATGAACAGGTAAGCGCAGATCTTTTTCACAAAAATATACGCACCCAAGCAAAATTTTTCGAACAAGTGGAAAAACTAGCCAGGCAGGGCATTCACCGTTTGGGGCAAGACTTGCTGCACGCAGTGGTGCCAATTCTTGAAAGTATAGAAACGACGCGGACAGCCCTCAAACAATTGACCATGGCCAATCTCAACCATGCCAACATCATGAACTATCTCACGCGTCTGGAAAATCATCTCACGCGTCTGGTACCTCAAAATTTTATACGCCTTTATCCACGCGATCGGATGGCCCATATCCCCCGCTATATCAAAGCCATCCAAATCCGGGCCCAACGGGGCGTGATCAACTTCGAAAAAGATCAAGCGAAGCAAGAGACATTCAGCGTTTATACGCATCAACTCAATGCGGTGATCACGGACCTGACCCCGGATACCACCCAAGAAAAACGTCAGGCCGTCGAAGATCTCTTCTGGCTGTTGGAAGAGTACCATGTGTCGCTGTTTGCCCAGGAATTAAAAACCGCTGTTCGCGTATCCGGACCTAAGATCAAAGATGTTATCCAATCCATAGAGCGTATGATCTAAAACTTGCCGGAAACATATTCAGAAACTTCGAACATGAAGTGAAGCTTTCGCACGATATGGACCCGTGAAGCAGCTATCAGCAATCAGCGATAAGCCGTAAGCGTAAGCTGCCGACCGCTCATACATTACGGTTGAAGGCCCCATCTACCCATTCCCGTCGTTTCCGCGGAAGCGGGAACCCAGACGAAGCTAGTTGCGCACGGCCTATTCTGGATACCCGTTGGGAAAAATGGAAAAAGCAGCACCCGGACTCAAAATTTTTAGCTTATAGCGGACATTATAATGGTCCGGACACTTTTTTTTTTGACAAAAGTGCTACATGTTTTAGTATATTTGAATTCTGATCCGCTCAAATTGATGAAATTTCAACAGATCCAATAACACTATTTAACCTTAGGAGGAGGTTTCACATGGAAGATACCATTGCCAAAATTTATGACCTGATTACACTATACGGTGTCAAGGTTATCGCCGCCCTGGCCATTTTTATCATCGGTCGTTGGGTTGCCAAGGGATTCCGAAAAATCGCCGAACGGTTGATGGAAAAACGGAATGTCGACCCCACCATCACCGGATTTGTGGGCAACCTGACTTATGTTATGCTGCTGGTTTTCGTCATTATTGCCGCACTGGGTCAACTGGGTATCCAGACCACATCATTTATAGCTATCTTGGGTGCCGCCGGTTTGGCCATCGGTTTGGCCCTGCAGGGCAGCCTGGCTAATTTTGCGGCCGGTTTCTTGATGCTCATCTTCAGGCCATTTAAAGTGGGTGACTACGTGGAAGCAGCCGGGGTCGCCGGTACGGTTGAAGTGATCCAGATCTTCACCACCACGCTTAAAACACCGGACAATAAAACCGTTATCGTTCCGAATTCCAACGTCACCGGGGACAACATCGTCAACTGGACTGTGAAAGGCACCCGCCGTGTCGACATGGTCTTTGGAATCGGATACGATGACGACATCGACAAGGCCAAGCAGATCCTGACCGATGTGCTATCCAAAGACGAAAGGATTCTAAAAGATCCCGCTATGCTGATCGCTGTTTCCGAGTTGGCCGACAGCAGCGTGAACTTTGTGGTACGCCCCTGGGTTAATATTGCCGACTATTGGGGTGTCTATTTTGACGCCATGGAAAATGTCAAGAAAGCCTTTGATGAAGCGGGGATTTCCATTCCTTATCCGCAACAGGATGTGCACATGTACCAACACAATGAATAAAATTGTTTCCCAATTTTATGGTACGCGATCATATCGCGCCGAAAAAAAGGCCGTCTCGATTGAGACGCCTTTTTTTTTGACTATTGCCACCCAGTGGTGATCGATGCTATAACCGAGTCCAAAATTATTTTTCAGGAAGAATGCGATGCATGTAAGTTGTAAATTGGGCTTGACCAGTTAATTTCACTGATTAACATTGAGGTGATCGTAAAAATTCAGCGTTCTCAAATTTTCGCTCGTCAACCTGTTGAAATTATTAAGCATGAAATTTGATTCGTGCCAATTATCGGACTTTTTACAAGTCTATCAACATTCGTTATGGAAGTCCTAACCGCGTATAAACCCAAAAAACGCAATGGATCCCCACGGGTAAACCCGCGGTCCCATTCAAATCGACTCCAAATCCAAAAGGTAGAAACGACCATGTCACATCTGAACCATCCCATAACCCGTAGAGAATCCATTAAAAAATTAGTGAAACTTTCCGGCAGCTTGGCATTATCCGGAAGTGCATTATTATCATCCCAGAATCCCACGCCAGCCTTGGCCGGCGAAACGACCCCTTCATTTATTGTGGATGCCCAAGGAAAGACGCCAGGGTATACCATCCGGGATTTAACCCGCAAGACCTTTGATGCGGTTGGCGGTATCCAGGCCTTTATCGGCAGGGGCGATGTCGTGGCCATCAAGCCGAATATATCCTGGGCGCGCACACCGAATCTGTCCGCCACCACACATCCGGAAGTCCTCAAGGCTGTGATTGAGCTGTGCCAAGAGGCTGGAGCCAAAAAAATTAAAATCGTCGACCATACCATTCATGGGGCGCGACGCTGTTTCGCCATTACCGGGGCCGGCGCGGTCGCCAAGGAAACCGGCGCCAACCTGGTTGTTCCCAGATCTTCCCTCATGCGCGACATGCGACTAAACGGACATCGCCTGGATGTCTGGCCTGTTTTTACGCCGGTGATTGAAGCGGACAAACTCATTAATCTGCCGGTGGCCAAGGTTCATGGTCTCAGTGAATTAACCCTGGGCATGAAAAACTGGATCGGTGCCGTGGGCGGCCGCCGTTATGCGCTGCACCAGGATATTCATCAAACCATTGTCGATCTGGCCCAGTTTTTCAAACCGACTGTAACCCTCATTGATGCTATCCGGGTTATGATTGCAAACGGCCCCTCGGGCGGCAGTCTGGCTGATGTCGCGGTTATGAATCGTTTGATTCTCAGTAACGACCCGGTGGCAGCGGATGCGCGCGCTGCCAAAATTTTTGACTACGATCCCGAAGATGTCGGTTTTATCCGTCTGGGCAAAAAATGGCAACTCGGTCTTTATGATACCGAAATACCCCAGCAGCATGAGGTGAGCGTTTGAAACCAAAGCATTGGGTCTGGATCCGGCGTGTGAGCCAGGCATTCTTTCTATGCCTGTTTTTGTTTCTCCTGATTGAAAGTCGCCTGCCTCAGGATATCATCATCGATTATTCGCAATCTCTGGGAGGTTCTGAGGAACTAGGTATCCACAAGCCGATTCGCTTCTTTTTTCAACTGGATCCCTTGGTCTGGTTTACGACGCTTCTGGCAGATCGTATCTGGATCCAGGGTTTCGCTTGGGCTCTCATGATACTGGTGACAACCCTTCTGCTGGGTCGGGTTTTTTGCGGTTTCATCTGCCCCTTTGGAACCCTGCACCACCTGATCGGTACCATCAAGACATCCCTGAAGGGTAAATCCCTGTTTAGCGCCAATCGCAAATCCGGATCCCAAAAAATCAAGTATGCCGTGTTGATTACGATCCTGTTATCGGCTCTATTCGGACTCAATGTTGCCGGCTGGATGGATCCCATATCTTTTCTATTCCGGTCCTTGGCATTGGCCGTGATCCCGGGCCTGGGTAATGGCCTTACCGAATTTTTCGGACTGCTCGCTCGCAGTGACATTAAAGTTCTCAATCTCATGAGCTACGGTGAAATGCTGTTCTGGCCGGTATTTGGATATGATTATCGTGCCTTTCAAACCGGTTGGTTCATCGGTTTTCTGTTCTTATTGATTCTCTTCCTAAACCGCGTTCGGCCGCGGTTCTGGTGCCGCACGCTCTGTCCTCTGGGGGCCTTGTTGGGTCTGTTTTCCGGGTTTAGCCTGTTACGCCTGGAAAAGGACAAAAGCAAATGCACCCAATGCCGCCAATGCGTCTTAACCTGCCAGGGGGCGGCCGAGCCCATGCCGGAACACAACTGGCAGCCGGCCGAATGTTTGACCTGTTTCAATTGTACCCAAACTTGCCCGGAAGATGCCCTGCACTTTACATTCAAGCGCCCCCAGAGAAAACAACGGTTTCCTGATATGGGGCGGCGGGCTGTTTTAAGTGGTTTGGCGGTCGGCGCATCCCTACCATTTTTCGGTAGTCTGGACGGCTACGTCCATGCAGCCCCCCCGGGCGAATTAATTCGACCACCCGGATCAATCCCCGAGAAAGCGTTTCTGAGCCGCTGCCTGCGCTGTGGTCTCTGTATGAAAGCCTGCCCCACCAATGTCATCAACCCCACATTGGCTGAAGCCGGCATGGCTGGATTTTGGACACCGACATTGATTATGACCCAAGGATATTGCGAGCACACCTGTACCCTGTGTGGCTCGGTTTGTCCGACCCAGGCGATTCAGGATATAACCATTGCAGAGAAAACCCAAACGCCCATTCGCATCGGGTCGGCCCACTTTGATCGCGGACGCTGCCTGCCCTGGTCGGGCAACGGTCCCTGTATTGTTTGTGAAGAACATTGTCCCACCTCTCCCAAGGCGATTTATTTCTATGAGGATTCGGTCGTGGGACCGGGTGGGCAAATGCGCCGGGTAAAACTGCCCCAGGTGGATCTGACCCGTTGCACCGGATGCGGCATCTGCGAAAACAAGTGCCCGGTTCGATCCAAACCGGCCATACGCGTCATCTCGGCTGGTGAGAGCCGGTCGCCGCGCAACAGAATCCTATTGTAAAGCGTATACGGTAATCACGTTGCAAAGTACGTGTTCCGAATTGACCCTGAGAGCAACCGAAAAATCTTCAGTATAAAAGACCAAAGTGAAACCTCGAAATCGGGATCGGGATCGAAATCAGCTGCTGATGCCGATACCGATAGCGATACCGATTTAAACTGTTGTCCAAACCCAATAAACTCAATAAACACAATGAACACAGCAACCAGCATTGATCGATTACATCCTAACCTAATGGATAAAATATTTTAAATTTTAGAAAGGGAAACTCTAATGAGTCTTCTAATTGTCGACCAGGACAAATGTAAGAAAGACGGAATTTGTGCAGCCGACTGTCCCACGGCCATTATTAAAATAGATAAGCAGGAAGGCCCGCGACTGGTAACCGGCGGAGAGATGTCCTGTCTGCGTTGCGGACATTGTGTGGCAGTCTGTCCCCATCAGGCACTCAGCCACAAAGAGGTACCGATGGAAAATTGTACCCCCATCCTAAAGGAACTCAAGATTACATCAGACCAAGCAGTTCAATTCTTGCGATCGCGGCGTTCGATCCGCAAGTTCAAAGATAAGCCCGTTGAAAAGGAGTCGCTCCAACAATTGATCGAAATTGCCCGCTATGCCCCCACGGGCAGCAATTCACAGATGATTACCTGGTCTGCATTTACGGATGCGGATCAAATTCAGGCCATCGCGGCCAAAGTCATCGACTGGGTCAAGGCGGTTTTAGCCAAGGATCCCCAACCTGCCTACGCGCCTTATATGCCCACCTTGGCAGTGGCTTGGGACCGTGGCTACGACGCGGTGCTGCGACAAGCGCCTGGTTTAATCGTTGCCTCGGCTCCCAAGGAGGCCAATAACGGCATGGTGGATTTAACGATAGCCCTTACCTATCTAGATCTGGTTGCACCACGCTTTGGTCTGGGCACCTGCTGGGCAGGTCTGTTGCTTGGCGCCATGAAGTCACGACCTGAAATCAAAGCGGCTGTAGGCATTCCCGAGGATATTCCCTATTTTTACCCCATGATGATTGGTTACCCCAAAGCAAAATACTTCCGACTACCGGAGCGCTTGCCGCCTCGAATTGAATGGAAATGAAGAAATTGCCCGAACAATAAGCTTTAATTTCAAAAGGCCAAACATCCGATTAACATTTGCGATCAATTTGGATTATGCCATGCAATTTCTTCATGGCACAGCTTCGCTGTAAATATAATCTAGTTCAGATTTATTGACATCAATTGTCTTCATATATAGTTTTAGGAATTAACAAACAGCATATTCGGCCTTTAGGTAGATAGTCCATTAGCGGCTAACAGCCTTCAGCCTAATAGCCTGATCGACAAACTACGATAGACTCGAAAGAACCAAATTAAAGGGAGATATCTCATGCTTGAAAACAAAAAAATCGCCATCTTGATTGAGGATATGTTCAATGTATTTGAATTTTGGTACCCTTACTATCGTTTGAAGGAAGCCGGTGCTGAAGTTGTGGTGGTGGGCTCCGGTCGAACCGATGTATTTACCGGCAAGCCCGCCACGGAATGTCGCGCCGACGTAAGTGCAGCCGACGTAAGTGCGGACGACTTTGACGGCCTGGTTATCCCGGGCGGCTATGCACCGGATATGATGCGCCGGCATGCTTCCATGGTCGATCTGGTTTCAAACATGCACCGCAAAAACAAGCTGGTGGCAGCTATCTGCCATGCCGGTTGGATGCTGGCCTCAGCCGATATCCTCCAAGGCAAAAACGTTACCTCATTTTTTGCCATTAAAGATGATCTGGTACACGCCGGCGCGAATTGGGTGGATCAGGAAGTGGTTGTAGACGGCAACCTGGTTACCAGCCGGACACCGGATGATCTGCCGGCTTTTATGAAGGCAATTATACATTTCTTCGAATAGGCTATTAGGTTTATAACAGTTCAAAAGCCTAATCCTTACGGACTATTGACTCAAGCCTACTATCATGTCAGACGCCCTATTAAAGAAGATGCGCCAGGATGCCCACGAGATCTTTCAGGCTGGCCTCAAGGCTGTCGACCCGGTAACTGCCATTAACAATAATGTCAATTTAACGGAAGATCTTCTCACCATCTGTGGTCGACACTGGGATTTATCAAAGTTAGACCGCTTGTTCATCATTGGTGCCGGCAAGGCCTCGGCTGCCATGGCGGCGGCCATGGAGAACATCCTCGAAGACCGCATCACCGATGGATGCATTGTTGTTAAGTACGGCCACGGCGTAAACTTAAGACGGATGTCCCTGGTGGAAGCCGGGCATCCCATTCCAGACCAACGGGGTCAGACAGGTGCCAGGCAAATTCGGGAACTGTGTGAAAAAGCGAAAGAAACCGACCTGGTCCTCTGCCTGATATCCGGTGGCGGCTCCGCATTGATGACCGAGCCCAGCCCGGGATTGACCTTGGCCGACAAGCAGCTAACCAGCCAGATCCTTTTGGCGTGCGGCGCCAGCATCCATGAAATGAATACCTTGCGCAAGCATCTGTCTCGGGTCAAGGGTGGGCGCCTGGCCCTTTCTGCCTTCCCGGCACCAACAATTGCCTTGATTTTATCGGATGTGGTTGGCGATAACCTGGACATCATTGCTTCAGGTCCCACAGTCCCGGATCCGAGCACTTTCTCAGACTGCCTGAAAATTATTGATAGATATCAGCTTAAAGATAAATTGCCTTCTGCCGTTTCTGATCATCTGACGTCGGGTGTTGCCGATCAGGTCATGGAAACGCCTAAAAAGAATCATCCCGCTTTCGAATTGGCCGATCATTTTATCATAGGCAACAACCGACAGGCCCTTGTTGCCGCCCTGGCACAAGCCGAATCACTTGGTTACCATGCACTTATGTTGTCTTCCCAACTGACCGGTGAAACCCGGGATGCCGCAGCGTTTCATGCGGCTATTTTAAAGGAAATATCGCAATCCGGCCATCCGGTCAAACCACCGGCTTGCTTGCTATCGGGGGGGGAAACCACGGTTACCTTGCAGGGAGACGGCAAGGGTGGCCGCAACCAAGAGTTTGTGCTGGCCACCATCCCGATGCTTAAGGATCTGGCCCCGCTGGTCTGTGTGAGTGCCGGTACCGACGGCACCGACGGGCCAACGAATGCGGCCGGTGCCATTATGGACAGCATGAGCCTAAAACGCGCCACAGCCGAAGGCCTGGATCCGTCTGTCTATTTAGCCAACAACGATTCTTACTATTTTTTCAAGGCCTTGAAGGATCTGATCATCACCGGCCCAACCCGAACCAATGTCATGGATATTCGGATCGGGTTGGTGGGCGTTTAGCCATAAGCCATCAGGTCTTGGCTTTAAGCAACTTACAACTGACAACTAAAGGGTCCGAGGATCCTTGTACCCTTTTTATTCATGAATGCTAACATTGCGTTAATAATATAAAGTATTTTAAGCATGAAATAAGGAATATCCAAAAATGCTTGCCGTTATTCAGAGAGTGAAAGAAAGCAGCGTTTCCGTGGACGAGAAAGTAGTAGGTGCAATCGGTGCAGGGTTTCTGGTTTTACTGGGTGTTGCTTCTGAGGATACAGGCAAGGATGTGGCCTATTTGGCCGACAAGATTCCCCATCTCAGAATTTTTGAAGATGACCAGGGCAAAATGAATCGCTCTCTGTTGGATACAGGCGGAAGTATGCTGGTGGTATCCCAGTTTACGCTGCTGGGAGACTGTCGCAAAGGCCGCCGGCCGTCATTCATCAAAGCCGCCCGGCCCGAAATAGCGACACCGTTATATGAATCCTTTGTTTCCCAGGTTCGGGAAAAGGGTGTCCATGTGGAAACCGGTCGTTTCCAGGCTATGATGGCGGTCCAACTCGTAAACGATGGCCCAGTGACATTAATTCTCAATAGTGTGAACGCGTGAACCTTATGGAATTAAATCAGAATGGACTTTTGCTGATCGGGTTCGGTATCGCTATCGGTATCGCAATCGAGACGGCATCACGGGCCCATTGCTTCATTCCGAATATCGATGCCGCCTTGGCTTTCGATTTCTAAGAACTTTTCTATCGTACGCTGATGATATCAACCTTTTTGACAACTTATCGGTATGTTTGCTTAGCCTTCTGCCTGGTATTTGTGCTTATTGGACAAACACGGGCATCAAATTTCGAAAGTCTTCGGAAATATTTAGGCCCCAAAGACGCCATGGTGGTCTCCGCTCCCGACCGGAAAATCATCTTTAGCCACAATGCAGATACGAAGCTCATTCCGGCCTCAACCTTGAAGGTATTGACCGCCCTGGCCGCCTTTCACTATCTGGGTCCAGACTTCCGGTTTAAGACCGAATTTTATCTGGATGCAGATTCCAACCTCAAAATCAAAGGTTACGGCGACCCCCTTTTAATATCTGAAGTGCTGGCCAATATCTGCCTGTCCCTATCCCAACGAATGGGAGGTCAGTTGCCCATTATTAACAACCTCATTGTGGATCCCACCCATTTTGATCGATCCGTCATTATTCCCGGGGTCACCGATTCCAGTGAGCCCTACGATGCCCCCAATGGTGCCCTGTGTGTTAATTTCAATACCGTTTATTTCAAGACCGTACAGGGCCGCTATGTCAGTGCCGAGCCCCAGACGCCGTTATTGCCCCTGACACTGGATCGCATTAAACAATCAGGAATAAACCATGGCCGTATCACCTTAAGCCACCAGAAAAACGAACTGAGCATGTATGCGGGACACCTCTTTCACTATTTCCTGGAACAGACCGGCTTCAAGATCAGAGGCGACGTTCGGCTGGGACGGGTAACTTCCACGGATAGGGTGATCCTGATTCATCGATCCCCTTTCTCACTCAAGCAAGTGGTTGCCAAAATGATGGCTTATTCCAATAATTTTATGGCCAACCAGATCATGATTCAAGCGGGCATTTCGCAGTCCGGCCCGCCGGGTACCTTGGCCCAAGGCGTCACAGCGCTTAAAACATATGCCCGCGATGTGCATGAACTTGAAAATATTGAAATCTCAGAAGGGTCGGGCATCTCCCGCAAAAACCGCTTGAGTGCCGGCAACCTGCATCGCATTCTATTGGAGTTCAAACCCCATTATCGGTTGCTCAGAAAGGGTCCGGATGATTTCCATAAAACCGGTACCCTACATGGTATCAGCACACGGGTTGGATTTTTGGGGACTGATCCGAAATCAGTCCACACCTATGTGATCCTTTGCAATACGCCGGGACGGTCAGCAAAAACAATCCGGAATCGACTTCAAAAGATTATAGACTGAACAAAACTGAGTAGCTCGTACCAAATGCAAAAAAAGTTCCGACATAATTGGAATAGGGCAATATTTAGGCAGGTTTGGGGGATGAACCCAGATCTTTAAATGTAACCGTATTGCGGCTGGCATCTTTAGACGCATAAAGACAATCATCTGCAGACTTAATCAGATCTTCATAGCCAAGACTTTCTTTTTCCGGCACCACCGAAGCAACCCCAAAGCTCAAGGTAACATATTCATTTACTAGGGAGTGTTTGTGTTCCAGGTGTAGCGACATCACGGCTGTACGTAGGTTTTCGGCCACCTTTTGGGCACCGTCGGAATCCGTATTCGGTAAAATCACGACAAATTCTTCACCGCCATATCTGGCAATGAAATCACCGGGCCGCAGCAGACTCGTTTGCAGACATTTTGCCACTGCTTTGAGACACGCATCCCCTTCCTGGTGCCCGTAGTGATCGTTGTAACGCTTAAAATAATCCACATCGCACAGTATCACGGATAGCGGTTGGGTTTCCCTCCGGGCCCTTAACCATTCCCGCCGCATATTTTCATCAAAACAGCGCCGGTTGGCAAGTTGCGTCAAGCCATCCATGGTTGCCAATCGCTCCAATTCTGTATTGGCTTTCATGAGTTCGGCTTCATAGTGTTTGCGTTCGGTAATATCCTTGAACTGTTCCACAACACCGATGGTTTCCCGCACCAGCCCGATCAAGGGTGAGATGGTAAGCCAGTAGGGTACCTTTGCACCGTTGTTGTTTTCAATTTCAATATCTGCTTCAACGCGATCGAATTTCTTTGAGGGACCATTTAAAGGACAATCCTGACTGGAACATAAATCAGAACGGATCAAGTCGTGACATTTTTTTCCGAGCACCTCTTCTTCATTGTTTAGGTTCAGGATGTTTAAAAGCGCCGTATTCACACGCAGCACCTTCTTATTATTGCCAATTATCCATATGGCGTCATCGATGGCATTAAACACCTGGTTGAATTCCAGACGGGCAATTTCGGCTTGAACCTCAAGTGAGTTGGCACGTGCAATGGTTTGCTCAAACTGATCGTACAGTTCCCGATTCTCATTTTTGAGTTGGATCAGTTTTTCCTCGAGATCTTTTTCCACAACCGAACGTTGTTTGGACGATTCTCGCGTTTCTGGGCAAGCTCCATAACACATTTTTCAACAAACCTTTTCCGCACGTACTTGCATTCAGATCAAAAGTGGAACTCGAATTGTAATTCGGACAACTGGTATGGAGGCTATCGGTGGCATCATAACGTGAACGCATATAATCCAATCAAGACATACCCGACAAAGGCTGCCATGAATGTCCGTCGCCATACCCTGCATGACCTACTTATCGGCTAACAGGCGCAATAACTATAGAAAAAAAATGATACGACCGTGTCGGTCAATTGCGGACCTGGATAAAACCAAGGCATGTATTTTAAATTATTTATAATTATATCTTAGGGTTGTTAAGGCAGACCGGATTCTGGATTGATTTGAAATATTGGTACTTATTGAAAGGTCTACCCCTGCTATTTGCCGCTCTTGTCAAAAATTTTCCCAATAGCGGCAGGCGGCGTGGTCTTGCCCACGATGCCCACCAGCACAACGATGGTCAAAATATAGGGCAGCATGGCCAAAAGACTGGAGGGAACCGGGAAACCCTTGGCGCCCAGGAAAATCTCCAATCCTTTGGCACCGCCGAACAACAGGCAGGCCAGCATGGCACCTTGCGGTTTCCATTTCCCGAATATCATGGCCGCCAGAGCGATAAATCCGTGGCCGGATATAAGGGTATTGCTAAACCGTGAGACAACGGCAATACTCATGGCAGCGCCGCCCATGCCGGCAAAAAAGCCGGACATCATCACGGCACCGTAGCGAATGCGATAGACGCTGATACCCAGCGTATCGGCAGCCTCTGGATGCTCACCCACGGCCTGAATCCGCATGCCGACTTTGGTTTTATAAAGTACAAACCAGACCACGGCCACCAGTAAAAAAGCTAAATATACGGTTGCAAAACGGTTGAAGATTAAATCCATAAAACCGGCGGATTTAAACAGTTTGCCGTCACCAAACAGGAAAGCCAGCGGCAAGGGTATCTTATTGGGAATGGTCAGTGTCTGGGTGGCACCGTCAAAAAACAGGCGGCTCAAAAATAAAGCCGCTCCGGATCCCAAAAAATTCATGGCGATGCCGGAAACAATCTGCTCGGCCGCAAATGAGACACAGGCAATGGCATGAATCAATGCCAGCAAGGCGCCCCCCAGAGCGGCACAAAAAAAACCCAGCCAGGGACTTTGGGTATAGTAAGCGACCGCGGCCCCCACAAATGCGCCAAAAAACATCATACCTTCCAGGCCAATGTTGACCACCCCGCTGCGCTCGGTAATAACTGCCCCCAAAGAAGTAAACATTAAAGGGGTCGAATACATGAGGGTCGTCCCGATGATAAATCCGATGTCTTTGATAAATGCTTCCATCAGTTTTTCGCCCGTCTTTCTAGTAATGTCAAAATTAAGCGTATCAATTTCGGCATGGCCACAAACAAGATAATGGTTCCAATCATGATATTGATCACTTCCGTGGGAGCCTGCATGGCATCCTGTATTTTAGAACCACCGTATTTCAAGGCACCGAATAATAATCCGGCAAAAACGCTGCCGGCCCCGGTGTTGTTGCCGATCAACGATACCGCGATGCCGTCGAACCCATAGCCCTCCATGGTGGCCAGCTTGGCAATACGGTGACTGACCCCCAATACCTGGAAGGCGCCGGCCGCACCGGCCAGTCCCCCGGCAAACAGCATGGATGTAACCATGCTCTTTTTTACATTGATGCCGCCGGCTTCGGCTGCATGGGGATTAAAACCCACGGCCCGCAATTCATAACCCAGGGTGGTCTTGTTGAGCACGTACCACACCAATATGGCCAGGAGGATGGCAAAGATAAAACCGGCATTGATAGGGGTTTTGAGGATATCCCCAAGCACTTTATGGCTGCGGATAAACTCGATGCCGGCCTCGGTTATTCGCCATTCACTCAATAGATTGATCCGGGCAGTGGCCTGAATGGGAAAGGTTTTCCCGGTACCTTGAGCGGCGAATGCTTTGAGCGTGATGACAAAATTGGACAGGTAGAGCGCAATCCAATTCAGCATGATGGTGGAGATGACCTCATGTACGCCGAAACGGGCTTTGATATAGCCGGCCAGCCCCCCCCAGATAGCGCCCGCAATGATAGCCAAGCCGATGGCCAGGGGCACATGCAGTATCAAAGGTAGCTGGAAAAAGTATCCGGCCGCCGCCGCCATGATAGCGCCCACGATATACTGTCCCTCGGCACCAATATTGAAAAGCCCGGTGCGCAAGGCAAAGGCAACCGAGAGCCCGGTAATAATTAAGGGCGTGGCGTAGATAATGACATAGGACACATATTTGGGGCGCGAAAAAATACCTTTGAGAATCACCCAGTATGCTTCCAGGGGATTGAAGCCGGCCAACAGCAGGATAACGGCGCCTATCAGAAATCCCAGTAAATTCGATATCAGCAGAATTCCCCAGGAACCTTGCAAGAATTTGATTCTCAATGCCTCTTTATCCAGCTTCATCGGGTGCCTCCCGCCATCATCAAACCGATTTCATTCTCATCCACGCCCTTTGCATCTACGATACCCACAATTTTACCCTCGAAGATAACGGCAATCCGATCCGATACGTTCATGACTTCATCCAGTTCAAAAGAAATCAACAACACGGCTTTACCGCGATCGCGCTGCTTGACCAAGGCTGTGTGCACATACTCAATGGCTCCCACGTCCAGCCCCCGGGTGGGCTGGGAAGCAATCAGCACCTCGGGATCGTTGCTTACCTCCCGGGCAATGATCACTTTCTGCTGGTTACCACCGGATAGTGCTTTGGCCATCAAGTAAGGATTCTGGGGGCGTATGTCAAAATTCCTGGTGCAATCATCGGCCCACTCATAGATTTTGTCATGATTTAGCACCCCGCCATTGGAAAAAGGGGTTGCGTGATAGGTCTCCAGGATCAGGTTCTCGGCCACATCGAATTCCATCACCAGACCTCTTTTTTGACGGTCCTCAGGGATTGTGCGAATATTCCAGGTATTGATCACGGTCTTGGGATCGGAGCCGGTGATCTCTTTACCTCTCAGGCTGACACTGCCGCTGGTGACCTTGCGTAGACCCGTCAGGGCTTCCACCAGTTCCGATTGCCCATTGCCATCGACGCCGGCAATGCCCAGTATTTCACTTTTGTGCAAGCTCAAATCGAGTCCGTTCACAGCCGGCAGGCCCCGGTTGTCTGTGACAACCAGGTCCTTGATGGTCAGAATCTCTTCGCCCTTTTCGAGCTCATCTTTGTCCACCTCAAATGAAACTTCACGTCCCACCATCATGGAAGCCAGGTCCTGCTCGCTGACTTTATCCACCTCTACGGTATCGATAAACTTGCCACGCCGTATAATGGTGCAATAGTCGGCCACCTGCTTTATCTCATGGAGCTTATGGGTAATGATGATGATGGACTTGCCCTCTTGGGTGAGGTTACGAATGATGCTAACGAGTTCCTTGATTTCCAGGGGGGTTAAAACCGCGGTGGGCTCATCTAATATCAGAATTTCAGCGCCCCGGTATAAGGCCTTGAGAATTTCCACCCGCTGCTGGCTGCCTACGGAAATGTCCTCAATTTTATCTCTGGGATTGATGGTCAGCCCGTAGCGTTCCGAAATCTCAGCCACCTTCTTCTCCGCGCTGGCCAAGTCGAGGATACCCATCATCTTGGTGGTTTCTTGGCCCAATATGATGTTCTGGGTTACGGTAAATGGCGCCACCAGCATGAAATGTTGATGCACCATGCCGATACCCAGCTGGATGGCCACATTGGGATCGCTGATATCAACATCTTCGCCATTAACCCGGATCCGGCCCTGGGTGGGATGGTAAAGGCCATACAGGCAGTTGACCAGGGTGGTCTTGCCAGCCCCGTTTTCGCCTAGCAGTGAATGGACCTCGCCCTTGTGGACCGTCAGATTAATCCGATCATTGGCCACGAAATCACCGAATTTCTTGACCACATCGATCATTTCGACGACCTTTTGGGAAAAGTCGATTGTCGTCACACGCAATTCTCCTTAACAAGTGAAGCTCCACGCGCTTGCGTACGTGGAGCTTCAGTTTCGTTTGAGGCTATCTTACAAAATAAGATTATCTATATTTTGAAACCGCACGAGCTGCCAGCGGATGCATTCAAATAACTATCCCTAAATATTGCAAATTTAGGGTTAATACTTGAATGCTTCATATTCAGCTTTGGTCGCGGGAACCGTGAATTCACCTCTTTTTATCCTGGCTGTCAGTTGATCCACCTCTTTGAGGATGCTGGCCGGGACATGTTTCTTGGAGGTGGGAGCAATACCGACACCGTCATTGGACAGGTTGTAAACGACCGTACTGCCACCATTCCATTCACCGTTTTTAAGCTTGCGTGCAACATCGTAGATGGCATTGTCCACCCGTTTCATGGCTGACGTGAGCACGTTGTCAGGTGCCAGAAAGTTCTGATCCTTATCCACCCCGATGGCCCATTTGCCTTTTTCCTTGGCCGCTTCAATCACGCCGTCGCCGACGCCGCCGGAAGCATGAAAGACAATATCAGCGCCCTGTTGGTACATGTTGTTGGCGATAGCCTTGCCCTTGGCAGCATCCGTAAAGGATTCGGCATATTGGGACAGGATTTTACAGTCGGGATTGGCCATTTTTACACCGGTCATGAATCCGTATTCAAATTTTTCAATCAAAGGGAATTTGATACCCCCCACAAATCCAACCAGGTTGGCCTTGGTCATTTTGCCGGCGATATAACCCACCAGAAAAGAAGGCTGCTCTTCCTGAAATACGACACCGGCCACATTTTTGGGTGTTTTATCACCGTATGCAAAATCGATGATGGCATATTTCTGATCCGGATTGATCTGGGCCGTTGATTTAATGGCATCTCCCATAAGGAAACCGATTCCCCAAATTAGGTCATAGCCGGCGTCGGTTAGGGTTTCCATATTGGGGGCATAATCTGCGTCTTGTTTGGATTCCTTGTAGGCTACCTTGATGTCAAAATCCTTTTGGGCCCGTTGCAGACCTTCCCAGGCAGACTGGTTAAAGGACTGATCGTTCACACCACCCACATCCGTAACCATGGCGATCTTCATTTTGGCCGCCATGGCCGGTGAGCCGAAACAGAGAACCGCAACCAGGGCGATTAGCACCAGATGAACACATCGAAGTTTTCTCATAATCCCTCCTCATTTTACGTGAAACTACGTTATAACCTGACGGAAATATTAATAATTGTGTAACGGTCTGGAGAATTAGATGGTGAAGATGCGTCCTTAAGACGGCGTGAAAAGATCATAATAGGTGGAACGTTTTATTGCAAGCAAATTTTCTCTGATGGGAAACAGGTTAAACGGTAAAGTTTAACACGAACCAAAAAAATCGGGGTTCAACTAGAACATGCGTACTTTGAATCCATGCAGAACGTAATTTTGATAATTTGCCCCGTAGCAATAAGGAGTTTACGTGTGACAGATGATCAGTGTTCGATGTTCGATGTAGGATGTTAATTGTAGTCGGATCAATCTGTGTGCTACAAGCTACCTAACAGTCAAATAGTTTTCAGCCTAAAAGCCTAACATCTAAAGTGAGAGAAGCACGCGAATGAGGTTTAAATGACAGTTGAAAATCTGAAAAGCAGGATCACACAGTTGACTGAAACCGGTGAAATAGATGTGGTGGGTTTTGCCGATGCGTCCCCCTTCAACGACTATGCTTGGCAAAAACTCAAACGTCGCGATCCCAATCTATCTTTGCAGAATGCAAAATCAATTATCGTTGCCGGAATCTATATTGGCGGGGTAAAATTACCCGCATGGGATAAGCCCTGGTACGGCCGCACCAGCCGGCTCTATCTATCCGGTTATTTCCTGGACGCGGTTGAACCCATGCAGCCCATAGCGGCGATGTTGAGAGATGCCGGCTATCAGGCCCTAGTTTGTGATGAAACCAATGAAGAAAGTTCGATTTTGCCGCTAAAACTTGCGGCAGTCCGGGCCGGAATCGGTTGGCAGGGCAAGCATACCCTGTTGATATCAAAAAAATTCGGCACATTCCTGGCCCTGGGCGGTATCATCACCGATGCTGAATTTGACATAAATTCCTCAGAAGAACGCAACCGCTGCCGAGAGTGTGGTAAATGCCAGGAAGCCTGTCCTGTGGGCGCACTGGAAACACCATACGTACTGAACATGAAAAAGTGCATGTCTTATCGGCTCCAAGTAGACAACCTGCCGGACAGGATCAAGACCGTTATGCAGAACCGGGTGGCTGATTGTGAGATATGCCAGGACGCCTGCCCCTGGAATGCCAAACATATCAAGCATCCATTGCAGACCCGGCTGACAAAATCATTTCAAAATAACATCTACGATTGGGAATCGTTTTTTCACTTGCCACAATTGATCAAGTTATCTGAAAAGGAATATGTAGAACGTCTTGGGCGTCTCAACACCGATATCCCTTATCAGTATTTTCACAGAAATGTGTCCCTGGCCCTGAATCATAACAGAGCGGCCTTCCCGCCGGCCTTGTAAACGCCCATCCCGACAGCTGCCACCGGGCCTTGCAGGTGTCGGCTGCCGGGATGGCTGTCGCCGGCCGTGCCCGCCAGCAAATCCGGGGGCTCTCCAAATCAAACGGTTAGGCAAACCACCAGCGTTCGGCACACTTATAGCCATCCATTTCACTGTTGGCGGCCAGATCACCGAACTGCACCTTATTGTTGGAGGCTGCCAGATCCTGCACAAAGGCCACCAGAATAACCCCGCCATCGTCGCGCACGATACGTTGCATTTCGTAGTACATGTCGCGACGCTTGCCGCTGTCCAGCTCGGCCCGGGCCTTGATCAACAGTTCATTGAAGCGGTCGTTTTTCCAGTGGCTGTCATTCCAGGGTGCATCGGCCGCATACGAGGTGGTAAACATCCAGTCCTCGGTGGGACGGCCGCTCCAGTAGACTGCGCACCACGGTTTTTTCATCCACACATCGTTCCAATAGCCGTCGGCCACCTCGCGAACCAGATTGATGTCGATACCGGCTCTTTTAGCACTTTCTTTGAAAAGAGCGCCGGCATCTACAGAGCCTGGAAAGCCCTCGTCCGAAACCGAAAGATTGAAGCTGTGCTGTGAAAGACCCGCTTTTTTCAGATAGAATTTGGCCTTGTCCGGATCGTATTTCCGCTGGGGCAGATCCTTGTTACAGTATCGGTTTACCGGCGAAATGGGGTGATCGTTGCCCGGCACGGCATAGCCCCTCAGCACCTGTTTGACGATCTGATCCCGGTCGATGGCGTACTTCATGGCCAGACGTACGTTGTTGTCGGTAAAGGGCGCATGGTCACACAGCATGGCAAAGGTGTAGTGCTTCATACCGTTGGTAACGATGGTCTTCAACTTGGGCGATTTTTCGATAAAATGAAATGTCTTCTTTTCACAGCGATTGATGGCATCCACCTGGCCGGTCTGCAGGGCTGTTGTACGGGAATTGACATCCGGCAAATGAATCATTTCAAGCTCATCAAAATGGCCACGGTCCGGCTTGA
>Ga0180436_10000619_pt1 | contig 35980 bp, 36 predicted proteins | sample SS_ome_2_FD_132434 | JGI IMG/M metagenome (GOLD analysis project Ga0180436, IMG submission 132434) | Hypersaline lake sediment archaeal communities from the Salton Sea, California, USA - SS_3_S_2 metaG | ecosystem: Environmental > Aquatic > Non-marine Saline and Alkaline > Hypersaline >... | reverse complement strand
GCATCGACCGACTTCATATTTGCCTCTGTTGCGGAAGAGATGGGTTTTGCCGGGTCGATTGCGGTTCTGGCTGCCTTCGCCTTGCTGGCCGCCGCCGGCTTCGGCATCGCCATCCGGTCTCGCGATGTGTTTCGCAAGTTCCTTGCTTTCGGACTGACAATCGTGATCGCGGTACAGGCAATTCTCATCCTGGCCGGGGTGTTGCGGCTGTTCCCGGTAACTGGAATCACTCTGCCGTTCATGTCCTACGGTGGATCGTCGCTTCTCGCCAACATGGTGTTGATCGCTCTGCTGGTGCGTGCCTCACACGGAGAGCGCACATGAACCGGCCGATTCGAATGATGGCCAGTGCCGTCTTTGTTGCTCTCGCAGTCCTGGTCGGCGCTGCTACCTATCACCAGGTCATCGTTGGGCCTGACTACCGCGACGACCCTCGCAATGTTCGAGTAGCCACGAGCCAGACCGGGCGGGAGCGGGGAACCATCATCACTGCCGATGGCGTTGTCGTGGCCGAATCCAAGGCCGATCCGGCCGATCCGCTCGTCTTTGGACGCAGTTACCCGGAGGGATCCTTGTACGGGCATACGGTTGGCTACACAACATTTCTGTTCGGCAGTAAGGGAATCGAGTCCACTTACAGCGACGATCTCGTTTCCTACCGGGATGCAACCATATCCGGGGTGATCCAGGCCATCCTCGGAGGCGATGTCCGCCCGCGCGGATTGCGATTGACCATCGAGCATCAGCTCCAGGAGATCGCCGCCGAGGCACTGGGCGACCAACGCGGCGCCGTTGTTGCTCTCGACCCGACAACAGGGGCAATCCTCGCCATGGTCTCCACACCAGGATTCGATCCGAACACCCTCACCGGAACCGGGGCGGGCCCAACCGGCGAAGCGCTCGAAACCGATCCGGCCGAGCCTCTCCTCAATCGGGCGACCGCAGCAGCCTATCCGCCCGGCTCGACCTTCAAGATCATCACCACAGCGGCAGCGCTCGAGGCCGGCGTGGCATCGGCGGGAACGCCATTCCCAAACCCCGTCGAACTGGAGCTTCCCGGCTCGACCGCCACTATCAGCAACTTCGATGGCCAGGCCTGCGGGGCGGGCAGCGAAGTACCTCTGTCTGCCGCATTCAGTTCTTCCTGCAACACGATCTTCGGCATGATTGGAATGCAAGTCGGCGCCGAACGGCTCGTCGGGACTGCGGAATCCTTCGGTTTCAACGCCGAAGTCCCGCTCGAGATCCGGTCCATCGAATCCAGCATTCCGTCGGCCGACTCGTTCGAGTTCGACGTTCCCGGGTTGGCGCAGAGCGCCATCGGGCAACGTGACGTACTGGCTACCCCGCTGCAGATGGCTCTCGCCGCCGCAGCAGTCGCCAACCAGGGGGAGATCATGGTTCCCTACGTGGTGGCCGAGGTGTTCAACTCTGAAGGAATTGTGGAGGAAGCAACCGAACCCGTGGTTTGGCAGCGTGCAACAAGTCCTGCGGCTGCTACAGCTCTGGCCGGGCTCATGGAGAGCGTGGTTACCTCGGGGACCGGGCGCCGCGCCTCGGTTCCCGGAATCCGCATCGCCGGCAAGACCGGCACGGCCGAGGTGCCGGACAGTTCCCCGCACGCTTGGTTTGTCGGCTACGGGCCGGTCGGTGCAACCGCCGAGGATCCCCAGATCGCCGTTGCGGTCTTGGTGGAATCTGGAGGCGACGCCGGCGAGGCCGCTACAGGAGGTACCGTGGCCGCGCCGATAGCCCAGCTTGTGTTCGCGGAGTTCTTTGGCATGGGACAGGAGTGAACGGTGTCAGTAGCCCCCAGCGTCGTTACCATCTCTCATCGTGACTGATAAGCGCGTGCTGAAAGGCCGCTACCGAATCACCGGACATCTCGCCCGCGGAGGGATGGCAGATGTGTTCGCCGCTGAGGACGTTTCCCTCGGTCGACGAGTCGCGGTCAAGATCCTCCATCCCCAATTTGCCCGCGACGAAGCCTTCGTCTCCCGTTTCAAGCGCGAGGCACAGAACGCGGCAGGGCTCAACCATCCCAACATCGTCAGCATCTATGACTTCGGCAGCCACGAAGACACGTACTTCATGGTGATGGAGCTGATTCAGGGTCGAACACTGCGGGACATCAGGCGTACCGAGGGAATGCTCCTGCCGCGACGGGCTGCCGAAATCGCTGCCGAGACCGCGGCAGCCCTGACAGTTGCGCACCAGGCTGGGGTCTATCACCGTGACATCAAGCCGGGCAACATCATGTTGACGCCCGACGGCACCGTGAAGGTCACCGACTTCGGTATTGCCCGTGCCCTCGACGACTCCGAGGAGCTCACTCGTACCGGCGCCGTCATCGGGACCGCCACCTACTTCAGCCCCGAGCAGGCGCAGGGCCTTCCCGCCGATGCCCGCTCGGACATCTACTCACTGGGCGTCGTGCTCTACGAGTTGCTGTGCGGTCAGGCCCCGTTCACCGGAGAGAGCCCGGTCGCCGTTGCCTACCAGCACGTGGCGGAGTTCGCCGAGCCGCCAAGCGGCATCAACCCCGATGTGCCCGCGGGTCTCGAAGCGGTTGTGGAACGGGCCATGGAGAAGGACCCGGACCATCGCTACCAGACCGCCGAGGAGCTGCGGGCCGACCTGCTCCGCTATCTGCGCGGAGAAACAACGGTTGCCCATCAGCTGACCATTGAGCAGGAGGCGATCGCTGCGGCCGCCGCCGCCCAGCCCGCAGCCGCAGCTCCACCGCAGGAACCGACCGCACAAACCCGCTTGATGAACAGCCCGGCGCCCCCGCCGACGGCCACACCCGACCAGACCGCACGCCATGTAGCGCAGTACCCGGAGAAGGATCGCAGCCAGACCAGCTACCTGCTTGCCATTGGGGGCTTGATTCTGCTGCTTCTGGTGGGAAGCATCATGCTCTGGCAGCTGCTCTCCGGCCCCGACGATGTCGCCGGCCCGGAGCCTATACCCGTCCCCAATCTTGCCGGGATGACGCTGGCTGATGCCCAGGATGCGCTGCTCGACGTGAATCTTCGCCCGGCGTTTCGCTATCAGCCCAGCCTCGATGTTGCGAACGGAGTTGTGATCACGTCCGAGCCCGAGCCCGGAACTGAACTGTCCGAGGGCGACAAGGTCACCCTGGTGATCTCGGCAGGACCGGAGGAATTCCCGATCCCGAATGTGGTCAACCTCGATGTCGAGGCCGCCCGTACCCAACTCACCGAGGCCGGATTCGCGATCGGGACGGAAACCCTCCAGGACAGCCAGGACTTCGAGGAAGGCATTGTTATCGGCCAATCGCTGCCCGCCGGCACCGAGGCTCCCCCGGGCACCGTCGTTGATCTCGTCGTGTCCAGCGGCCCACGTTTCCTCACCGTGCCCAATCTCGAGGGGATGGCGGGTACGACGGCTCAGGAGGAGCTGACCAGAATGGGATTCACCGACATCGTCGTCGAGCAGGAGTTCTCCAATGACGTCCTGGAAGACTTCGTAGTCAGAACCGAACCTCAGGCTGCGGCAGTAGCCGACCGCGATACGACCATCACCATCTACGTTTCCCAGGGCAAAGAAGCATTCCCGTTGCCGGAGTTCGTAGGCCGCTCGGTGCCCGAGGCCAATGCACTCGCCGCCGAACGCGAGCTGATCCTCTTTGTCGACCCGGAGACCGTGGAAGTGACACTGGCCAGCGGGCTGGTTGGATTGATTGCAGCACAATCGCCCTCGCCCGGCTCCGACGTCGTTGCCGGAGATGAGATCAGAGTCCGCTTGGGTGTGCTGCTGCAGGTGGAGGTACCGGATCTGACCGGGTTGACCGAGGAGGAGGCCCGAGCCGCATTGCTCGAAGTCGGTCTGACGCTCAATGTCGTTGGAACCGTCGAGGTACCACCCGACTCCGGACTCGAGGATCGGGTCGCGGCACAGAGTCCCGAATTCGGGACGATGGTCGACGACGGATCGGTCGTGTCGGTTGATCTCGGGGTCGTCACCCCGGAGGAAGAACCGCCGCCGGACGACGGCGGATGAAATCCGCATGGAGTTCAATGAAATTGAACTCCCGGCAACAACGGACGGGATGAAATCGGCGGATGAAATCCGCATGGAGTTCAATGAAATTGAACTCCCGGCAACAACGGACGGGATGAAATCGGCGGATGAAATCGGCGGATGAAATCCGCATGGAGTTCAATGCAATTGAACTCCCCGCAAACCAACAGACGCGGATCAGGCACACGCAACGGGGCCTCGCCAACTACATACTGTCTGCTATAGTGGACACTATGTCTAATCCACCATCGCTGCCTGTCATAGTTGCCGATCACCTGAGCAAGTCGTACGGAGCCGTTGAGGCCGTCAAGGACCTGAGCTTCTCGGTCAATCCCGGACAGGTAGTCGGCCTGCTCGGTCCCAACGGAGCGGGCAAGACCACCCTCGTCAACATGCTCTCCACATTGCTGTCAATCGATAGCGGCTCGGCATCAGTGGCCGGCTACGACGTAGCAACGCAGCCCGACTCGGTTCGTCAACTGATCGGCCTGGCGGGACAATCGGCAGCCATCGATGAGAAGCTGACGGCGCGCGAGAATCTGGAACTGTTCGGACGTCTCTACAAGATCCCGCGAGCAGAGCGGACACAGCGGATCGAGCAACTCATCGACCGATTCGATATGGGCGAGTTCGCCGACCGTGTTGCCGAGACATACTCCGGGGGACAACGGCGGCGCCTCGATGTAGTCGCCGCCCTCGTTTCCGACCCTCCGGCCCTTTTCCTCGACGAGCCCACGACAGGTCTCGACCCACGCAGCAGAGCCGAGCTGTGGGCTGCGGTCGAGCAGCTTGCCTCCCGAGGGACCGCAATCGTCCTTACGACACAGTATCTCGACGAGGCCGATCGTCTCGCCGACGAGATCCTCATCATCGATCGCGGGACGGTGATCGCGTCGGGGACACCGGAGACGCTGAAGCGGAGCCTCAAACAAGACGTACTGGAAGTCCACATCGGCACAGAACATCTGGCTGATGCCCGCGAGGTGGCCGGGGATCCTCCCGGGCTTACGGTGGATCCGGACACCGGAAGCCTCGGCGTTCCGGTTGGAGAGGATGTGGGCAGAAGCCTCGACCTGCTGCGCCGTCTCCAGGACGGCGGTATCCCGATCTCCGATTTCCAACTCCGTCGGCCCACTCTCGACGATGTCTTCATGAGTCTCACCGGCTCTCCCGCAACCCAAGAGGAGGTGTCGGCGTGACCACGAACAGTCGAGCTCCCCGCACGGTCCTATCCAACCCGAACATCGCCGATCGAATCAAACGAGCCGTGGTGGACACCAACACCGTGCTGTGGCGCGACACAATCCGAACCCTTCGCCAGCCGGATTTGCTCGCATTCGCTGTGATCATGGGCGTGTTCTTCCTCGTTCTCTTCAACTACGTATTCGGTGGGTCTATCGGTGCCGGTGCCGGAATCGACTACCTCGGCTTCCTGGTCCCGGGGGTCCTTGTGATTACGGCCTTGCAGGGAGCACAGCAGACCAGCTTGGGATTTGCCGCCGATCTGACTGAGGGCGTCACTAATCGATTTCGTTCGCTACCGATGAGCCAGGTCGCAGTGATAGCCGGCCGCACTATCGCCGATGCCGTTCGCAATGTGGCCGGGCTCATCCTGGTTGCCCTTCTCGCCCTCATCATGGGCTACCGGTTCGCCTCGGCCGCCGGCGCAATAGCTGCAATCGCGCTGGCGACCGCTATCGGGTACGGGTTCTCCTGGTTAGGCGCTGCAATCGCAGCGAAGGTCCGTCAACCCGACATGGTCGGCATGTTGTCTATGTTTTGGTTGTTCCCGCTGATGCTCGCCAGCACGGCATTTGCTCCGGCAGAAACGATGCCGGGGTGGCTCCAGCCCTTCGTCAGATATCAGCCGATCTCAGTAGCTGCAAACGCGGTGCGCGGCCTCGCCAACGGCACCGCGGCCGGAAACGACATCCTGCTCTCCCTGGCGTGGACGGCAGTCCTCCTGTTCATCTTTGCGCCCCTGTCAGTTCGTCTCTATCGCTCGGAGTCGCAATGACCGGCTCCCGTGCGCAGACGGCAGATCGGATAGTCAATGCTGCGCTGAACTTGATTGCCAGCGACGGACTGGGCTCCGTCACTATGCGGCGCATCGCCGAGACGGCGGGCGTAGCCCGCCAGACGCTCTACAACCACTACCCCAACGTCGACAGCATCGTCGTCGAGGCGGTGGATCGACACAATCGGGAGAGCATTCAGTTACTGGAGTCGACGCTCGCCGTCGTCGACCAGCCCGCCGACAAGATCGAACAGCTGGTTCGACACGTCGTTGCGGTCGGGGGACACACGCAACATGCTCCCGGGATCGAACACGCGCTTTCTGCCGAAGCCAGAGCGAAGCTCGGTGACTATGACCAGGCAGTCGAACGCGTCATTCGCCAGATCGTGGAGGAAGGGAAGGCCGACGGAACATTTCGCCGCGATCTACATCGCGATGTTGACGTGGGCTTGATAAGGCGAATGCTCGGGGAGCTGTCTGAGCAGGCCGGCCATTCACCAGATGGCGCGGCAGCGATTGCCACAGCCGGGGCCCGCACGATCCTCGCTTCTGTGAGTGCGAGGTAAATCCGGCAAGCGACACCTGAGCTAATCGAAGATGTGTGGTGCCACCAGCGCTTGCAGATCACCGTGGAGTAGGCCGTTCGAGAAGATCGTGCCCTTGATCGCCCGGTCGTAGCGCTGCTCGCCTCCGTAGAGGTCGGTCGCCTTGCCGCCTGCCTCGGTCACCAATAGCACCCCGGCGGCAACGTCCCAGGGTGTGGTCTTGGTGAAAACCGCCCCGTCGAACGTCCCCGAGGCGACCTGGATCTCCTCGTAAACCATCGAGTTGTGGTGCAACTGCTGAACGCCGGCCTTCTCCAGGTCGTAGTAGATGGCAGACCCCCACGCAGCATTGCCTCTGCTCCGGCCGGACACGTTCATGATGCTGCCGCGCAGTTCCGCCCTGGTGGATACAGCCAGCCTGCGGTCGTTGACGTAAGCACCACCGCCCCGAGTCGCGGAGTAGGTGCGATCGAGATAGGGGTCCCCAATCACAGCAACAATCGGTTGACCGTCCTCGCAGAGTGCCAGAGAGAACACATTGGTCGGGATGCCCAACATGTAAGGAACGGTCCCGTCGATGGGATCACAAACCCACTGGAGTGACGAATCCGGCTTGATTCGGGATGCCTCCTCCCCGATGACGCCGTGGTCCGGGTACTCAGCCGCAATGCGGTCGACGACCATCTGGTTGATAGCTTCATCGGCGACCGTCACCGGCGTGTCATCCTCTTTCCAGTCGGCAGGAACGCCGATGGCGAAGTGCTCGAGCATTATGTCGCCTGCGGCGGCAGACAATTCGAGGGCGATGTCGAGATGGTTGCTCACGAGATGATCCTCAGTCGGTGAGGAAGTTAGAGAGTAGATCCTTGCCCGCGGTGGTCATGATGCTCTCTGGGTGAAACTGCACCCCGGTGATCGGCAGGGAGCGGTGCCGGATGCCCTGGACGACACCGTCCTCGCTGTGGGCGACCGCGACAAGATCGTTTGGGAGATCGACCGTAGCCAGGGAGTGATATCTGGTCGCCTCAAAAGGGTTGGGTAGAGAGCGGAAGATCCCGAGCCCGTCGTGGGTGATGGGCGATACCTTGCCATGGCGTGGCTCTGGAGCCAGGTCCACTTGTCCTCCGAAGGCGACGGCAATGGCCTGGTGGCCAAGGCACACTCCGAGGGTGGGCATATGTGTGCCCAGTGTTTGGATGTACTCGATGGAGTACCCCGCGTCCTCGGGTCGCCCCGGTCCCGGAGAGATGAGCAACCGGTCATACCCCTCAACTGCCGCCTCGGCCGGGGCAAGAACGTCGTTACGCACCACGACCGGGTTGGCGCCCAGTTCGCCCAAGTACTGGACGAGGTTGAAGGTGAACGAGTCGTAGTTGTCTATCACGAGCACCTTCATCCGACGGTGCCTCCCTGGTCGAGTATCGCTTTGCCCAGCCAATCGTAGAAAAAGTGCAGGGCGACCAGGAAGGCGGCGGCGAGGACGACCGCCTGGATGACCCGAGCCCAGAGCGGTCCCGGCAGCAGACGCCAGATGCGAGAGATCATGACATCACCTCGATTGCCTCAGCATTTGGGCCGAACACCAATTCGGCGAACACCACGTAGCGCTCTCGAGCCGAGAACTTTGGATGGCACGTGGTCAGGGTGAGCCAGGCCCCTTCCCGCGGGTCGGCTACCCAGGTGTCGGTTGGCTTCACTATCCGAAACTCCCGCACCTCATAGATATGAGTCCCGAGCGCCGTATCGACCTCAATCCGATCGCCGGGGTCGAGGGCGTCGAGCTCATGGAATGGCTGACCGTACGTGGTGCGGTGGCCGCTGATAACCGCATTGCCCGGCTGTCCGGGCAGAGCCGTATCGGGCATATGGCCGGCCCCGCTGCGCAGATCACGGGTACGCACGCCCTCGACAACGTTCCAGCCTTCCTGGAGACGTTCGATCCTGGGGATTCGGATGAGGGCAAAAGCGGTCCCCAGCTCCGGAGCGGACTCGACCTTGAGGACGAGAGGACGGCCCTGCTCGCCCTGATCGGGAGCATCGGTAGATTCCGGGACGACAATCGGCTCGTTCGGGTTGTCCGGGTTGGCGACGACTACAACCTCGCTGATCTCCGTCTCCTCCCACTGCTCCTCTCGCTCCAGGGCGAGTTCCGACTGCGCCTGTTGGGCGAACCAGGTAGTGATGAATAGCTGATGGACAACGAACCCGAGCGTGAGAAAGCCCAGATAAATGAAGGTCCATCCCGCGTTGTGGAGAACGCGTAATCCCAACGTGTCGCCGGGATCGACGGGTTGAGCCACCTCGCCGTCAAATGCTATGTCGGTATCTTGCATCTAAATCCTCAAAGAAGCGGGGCCGGCTTCTTGCATTGGAGAGTATCGGTTTCTGGACGCTAGCCTTTACGCCCATGCCTGTATCGAAGAAGCGCAAGAAAGTAGCCAAGCGCCGCCCGACCCCGCCGAAGCGCGTGGATCCCGTCGCCGAGAAGGGCCCTTCCCCAACGTGGTATGTGGTGACCATGTTCACCCTGATGGGGCTGGGAACGCTGATCATCCTGGCCAACTACATCAACCTGTTACCGGGCAGTCCGGACAACACCTGGCTGCTGGTCGGATTGGCCGGTATCGCCGGCGGTTTCGCTATGACGCTCAACTATCGCTGATCCACCCCTGCTAATTACACGCGTGTAGTTATCCACGCAGTTCTCCACAGGTGGGGACAAGTCGCGAAGAATGGATCTCAAGCGTTGATTCGGAAGACCGGGTGGCGGAAGGCTTCCGCTTCGAACTCCTCAACCGGATCGTCCTTGTCCGCATCAAAGAACGGCCTTACCACAGACACGTCGGTCACGTATTGCTTCAGAACCGGGGCGGCCGCTGCCGCGTCCACTTCGGTGACTGTGATCTCCTCAATCTCATCGCCCATCAGCAGTTCAGCAACGCCGGAGTCCCGAAGGTTGTGAACCCACCCGACGGCACCGTAAGGGGCAACTAGGTAGCGATGTCCATCGCGCCGAGCGAGCGTGATCGGAGTCGTCCGTTGCAGGCCGGACTTTCTGCCGAGCGTCGTCAGGAGAACCGTGTCCCCCATCTTCTTGCCGCTTCTCAACCGTTTGGTCACTATCCGGTTGATCATCCGGCGCACAAATCCCAGCCTGTACTCCTTCGCCATGATCACGCCTCTCTCCGTCTCGACTCGAGCGTAGCTAGGGAACCTCGATCATATCTTCGCGACAGTGCCGCGGCGCGTCGGGGTTCTCATCCTGAGCGTGCGTTATCGTCAGCCGCATGCCGCAGACGATGCAGCGATAGTCGACGGCAATTTCCTTGATCGCATCCGGATCAGGGTCACCGGGTTGCGGGACGAGAAGGAGGCGTACCACCCAGAGCGTGACTGCGATGATCGCTACCCCAATCGCAATCGCGATGACTATCTCCACTGTCGGTTCCTTCGGTTCGTACGCCTTCTCGGGAAGTGTAGGTAGCGCCCGATGATGACTTCTCAGCTCTAGACCAACTCGAGAATCGTTGCGTTGGCCATACCGCCGCCTTCGCACATGGTCTGCAGGCCGTAGCGGGCCTCGGTGCGTTCCATCTCGTGGAGCAGGGTGGTCATCAGCTTTGCGCCGGTAGCTCCCAGGGGATGGCCGAGAGCGATGGCTCCGCCGTTGACGTTGGTCTTCGCCCAATCTGCTCCCGTCTCCCGCAGCCAGGCTGCGATCACTGTCGCGAATGCCTCATTGACCTCAAAGAGATCGATGTCCTGGATCGCCATTCCCGCGTCGGCAAGCACCTTCTCCGTAGCGGGGATAGGCCCGGTCAGCATGGTGATCGGGTTGACCCCGACCACAGCAAAAGCCTTGAACATGGCCCGAGGAGTGAGGCCGAGCTGTCTGGCCTTCTCGTCGCTCATCACCAACAACGCCGCTGCGCCGTCCGTTATCTGAGAGGAGTTGCCGGCGGTGACGATGCCATCCTCTTTGAAGACAGGCTTGAGACCGGCAAGAGTCTCGAGGTTGGTTGTAGGGCGGATGCCTTCGTCGCTGGTCATCGTCTCGACTGCGCCTGCGTCAGTTCTGATTGCAATGGGCAGGATCTCTTTGTCGAACCGGCCCTCTGCTGTGGCCTGCTCGGCGCGGGTGTGCGAGTCGAGGGCGATTTGGTCGGCTTCCTCACGAGTGATCCCCCACTGCTCGGCGATCAGCTCTGCGGAAATGCCCTGGGGGACGAGACCGTGGTCGTAGCGCTCGTTCATCTTTGGGCCGAAGGGGAGCCCGGGGCCCTGCTGCATCGTGATTCCCATCGGCACGCGGGTCATCGACTCGACACCAGCGGCGATTACGATGTCATTGCTGCCAGCCATGATCGCTTGTGCCGCAAAGTGGACGGCCTGCTGGCTCGAGCCGCACTGACGGTCGATGGTGATCCCGGGCACTTCCTCGGGGAAGCCCGCAGCGAGCAGGGCGTTGCGGCCAACGTTGAGGCTCTGCTCCCCTGTCTGGGATACACAGCCCATGATGACGTCATCAACAAGTGCCGGGTCGAGGTCGTTACGGCTGACCAATTCCGCGAGGACCTGAGCAGCCAGGTCAACAGGATGCCAGTCTTTGAGCTTGCCACCACGCTTGCCGCCCGGGGTACGGACGGCATCGACAATCACTGCATTCGCCATGGTTCTCCCTCCGCTGCGCGCCAACTTACCCGACGGGCATCCATCCCGTTCTTGTGCATTTCTGTACCGCATGCGGCACGAGGATCCGCAAGAATGGTTGGGATTCCATTCGTGCGGGACCGCATCTACAATGCGGGACCCGTTCTGGGGACGTAGCTCAGTCTGGCAGAGCACCTGGTTTGCAACCAGGGGGTCGTCGGTTCGAATCCGATCGTCTCCACAGCCCACAAACGACAGGCCCTAGCGGTTCGTCGTCTTGGAAGGGCTCCCTTGGGTAGTGGTACAATTTCCGACCCAACTGGGCCCATAGCTCAGCTCGGTTAGAGCGCATCCCTGATAAGGATGAGGTCTCTGGTTCAAATCCAGATGGGCCCACCATTGAAATCCCTTGCGTCGCAAGGGATTTCGGCTATCTCCCCGGAAATTCAATCACCCCCCGTTCGCTTCGCGTCCACATTGCGTCCACACCAGCGGCGCTCCAGACTTGGTCGAGGCGATCCGCGGCAGCCTCATCGAGACCCTCAAAGAGGTGCCCGTAGGTGTCGAGCGTGGTCTTGATCGAGGCATGACCTAGCCTTTCTTGGATAACTTTCGGGTGCTCACCCAACGCAATGAGGAGAGCCGCGTGGGTATGCCGGAGGTCGTGAAACGTGCACGGCTTCCCAACCGAGGCCACGACAGCCGGCAGCCAAATCCGCCGACGGAAGTTGGTGCGGCGAATATGACCACCTCCCGGTGCACTGAAGAGAAGCCCCGATCCGTCAGCATGTGTTGCAAGGTGTTTCGCCAACTCGTCAACGACAAACGCCGGCACCGACACTGTGCGACGGGACGCGTCCGACTTGGGCGGCTTGACCAGGAACTGGCCCCGCACCTCGGCCAGGCTTTCCTCGACTCGGACGGTCCTGCGCAGGGCGTCGAAGTGGTCAATGCGAAGGGCTGCGAGTTCACCAAACCGCAGGCCCGTGTAAGCAGCAGCCAGAACCATTGCTCGATACCGCTCGTCGACTACACCAGCAAGCGCCTTTGTCTCTGCCGGCTCAAGAAATCGCATCGCTGAGGCGGTGAGCTTGGGGAGCTTGACGTTCCTGCAGGGCGACACGGGGATGAGCCCGTTATCGACCGCGTCAGACAACGCAGCCGAAAGCAGTTGATATGCCTTGCGGGTAGTAGCGGGCGCCAGGCCACTCCCATCGAGGTCGGCAACCCATCGAGCAATATGCACTGGTTGGAGCTGCCCGATCGCGACACTGCCGAACGTCGGCATCACGTGGTTGCGAATTGATGCTTCATCTCGACGCCGCGTCTGCGGGCTCAGGTTCGTCCGCGTCGCCTGCCACTCAGTCAGCCATCCCGTAAGCTTCGTCCGGCCGAGGCGAGGGTCGGTGTACCGCCCACGGAGTTTGTCAGATTCCAGACTCAGGAGGTAATGGCTCGCGTCGACCTTACGGAGGAAGTTCTTGGAGCGATCAACCCCCGCCGGATCCCGCCACCGTGCCTGCCAGGTCTCCTTGCCGGACCGATGCTTCACCTTGCGTACCGAACCCATGTCGTCCACCTCCTGGAGCTCTCCGCCGACCGTACACGCCTGTCCAAGTTGGCACCACCCTCAAGATTGCCCTGAACGGTTCAAGTCTGGCCCCGACTCTCCGAGCTGACCCCTGCCTTCACTCATTGCCATAGGAGCTTTTTCGAGTCCCCTGATCGGACTTCGTCGAGCTGGTTGTTGAGCCACTCTTCGATGTCGCTCTGTCGGAAGCGGACATGGCGACCGACGCGGAATCCGGGTGGACCTTCGTGTCGGTATCGCCATGCGTAGATGGTGGCGACGGGCACTCCGAGGTAGTCGGCGAGTTCTTGGACTGTGAGAAGCCGATCGAGATGTTCCATCCCCCGAGCATGCCGTCGAACCCTCTCACCAGAATCCCATTACCCCTCCGATTTGCCTGTCATTTTCCTGCCATCTCGACTGTTTCCCCCGGTCAGAGCCTGTTTCACTGGTTGCCGAGAATTCTTGACCACTTTGTCGCAACGCACTCGTGCGCTCTTGTGGTGGCCGTTCTTGGGGCGAGTTGGAGGGTTGCTGAAACTCTGGTGAGAGGGTTCCTGAGACTCTGATGGGAGGGTTGTCCCGTCTAGTGGGTAGCTATGAAGCAATCCTCTCGGCGTAGCGGCCGACCAGATCGTGCCCTCAACGCAGATCAGACTTCACGCTGCGGGCGTCGTCGTCACCGTGCCGGGACGCCTCCCCCGTCGCCGCTGGATCAAGAAACCTTGCTGGCCCAACGATTGCCCACTCAGAATCCCGACCGATCGAATCACCTCACACCAGGATTCATTGTTGAGGTCCGAGCAGTCACCTACGCCATCACGACACCTGATCACCAGACCGTACGTCGCCTCTCAGCCATCCGACCTGAGCGACACACGCATCTGCAACTAGTTGCGCCAGGTGGTGTTTCGTGTTGAGTTTGGCGAAGGCGGTGAAGGATTACTACTTGCAGAAGCTGGGCGAGATATCGCCGCGGGAGGACTACTACCTTCGGGGTGGTACGGCTGCGGGTCGTTGGTGCGGATCGGGAGCCACCGCGCTGGGCCTGGTGGGTGGCGTGTCGGCGGAGGGTCTGGTGAGGCTGTTCGATGGGGAGCATCCCGGCACCGGCGAGCAACTGGGTCGGCGGCTCCGCACAGATGGGGTGTCGGCGTGGGATGTGACCTTCTCGGCGGACAAGTCGGTGTCGCTGTTGTGGGCGTTGGGTGACGAACTAACCCGCAAGGAAGTCGTCCAGGCGTTCGAGGAAGCAACCTCACAAGCATTCGAGTATTTGGAATCGGTAGCCTCATCCACCCGCGGTGCCACCAAGACACCGATCACCGACGAGAACGGAGATCCGGCCCGGGGCCCGAATGGTCGGCCGAGGTATCGGGTGGAGACCTGGCCTATCGCGACATCGGGGTATGTGGCGGCTGCCTTCACCGAGTACACGTCACGGGCTGACGACCCCCAACTCCACACCCACGTCGTCGTCGCCAACAAGGTCAAAGGGGACGATGGGGTGTGGCGCGCCATTGACGGCCGTCTGTTGTATCGGTATCAGCTCGCCGCCGGCTACCTGCACGAAGCGGTGCTGCGCCGGGAGTTGACCCAAAGGCTGGGTGTGCGGTGGCAACCGGTACACCACGGTGTCGCCGACATCGCCGGGTTCACCCGCAACCAGATCGAAGCCTTCTCCCAGCGGCGCCGACAACTCGAAACCTGGCGTGAAGCCAACGACCTCCCGGAGACGGCGGCGGCACGACAGGTAGCGGTGATCGCCACCCGCACCGCCAAGAGCGACCGTTCCCTCGAGGAGCTGGAAGTGGTCTGGCAGCGGCGGGCTGCCACGATTGGGCTCACTCCGGAGGGGATCGAGCGGATTGTCCATCGAAGTATGAGGATCACGTCGCTCAAACCGGAAGCGCTGTTTGCGGACCTGGCATCGCCGGACGGGCTGACCGCACACACGTCGACATTCGCAACACCCGACGTGATCCAACGGATCGCGGCGGCGCTACCGGAGGGTGGCACCCGGAATGAGATCGAGGCCCTCGCCGACTCGTTCCTCGCCGGCGGCGACATCATCCCGCTCCTGCCCCGCCCGGAACTCACGCCCGCTGGACCGGCTGACGTAGATCCACTCGTCGTACCAACTCATGGGGCGTCTGTCGAGGAGGGAACGGCGCCTCCGATGAGAACCCGCGACGGTGAACCGTTCCCCGCACCGACGCTGCGCAGCTATACCACAACGGAGCTCCTTGCCACCGAGCAGCGGATCATCGAGCAGGCGATGGCCGGTGTTGGCAAGGGTCGCTGGCAGGCACCTCGCTGGCTCGTGGAGACCTTGCTTAGGCACAGACCGGAACTCACCGACGGGCAACGCGAGATAGTGCGCAGCTTCGCAACTTCCAGCAACACCGTCGACGTCGGTATCGGTCCCGCCGGCAGCGGTAAGACCGCAGTCATCGCGGTCGTCAACCAACTCGCCACCCTCACCGGCCGACTCATCGTCGGAGCGGCCCTTGCTGCCCGCACTGCGTCCGGGCTACAGGCCGCTACCGGTGTCCCGGCCACCACCCTGGCCCGGCTCCTCAATCAATCACAGCATGGATCCGGCCTCTCTGCTGGTGTTGTGGTGGTGGTCGATGAGGCCGGCATGGTCGGCACCCGGCAGCTTGCGGCGGTCATCGACCTTGTCGACCGAGCAGAAGGCAAGTTGATCCTGATCGGGGATGACAAGCAACTCCCTGAGATTGACGCCGGCGGTCTGTTCCGTGCCCTCGTTGACCGGCTACCAGCCATGGAGCTCACCGAGAACGTCCGCCAGCAGGCAGCCTGGGAACGCAAAGCACTCGGCGAGCTCCGCAACGGATCCACAAGGCAGGCAATGCGAGCCTATGTCGAGCATCGGCGTCTCGTGCTCGGACGAAACCGCACCGACACACTCGCACAGGCAAGCAGAGACTGGTACCGACACGTCGAATCGACCGGTGACATTGGTTCGGCACTGCTCATCGCCCACGACAACAACACTGTCTCCGAACTCAACGAACAGGCACGTGAACATCTTGCGGCATCCGGGAGTCTCCACGGACTCACACTCGACAGGCCAGGCATGGTTCTCCAGGCCGGTGAGCGGGTCCTCTGCCGCCAAAACCAACACCACCTTGATGTCCTCAACGGCGACCTCGGCACAATCACCAGGGTGAACCAAGATACGGGGACCGTCACGGTTCGCCTCGACCGTGACCCCGAAGTCCGCGAGCTACCCGACTGGTACCTCGCCGACGGAAACGTCGGTTACGCCTACGCTCTCACCGCCCACAAGGCCCAAGGCATCACGACCGACCGCACCTTCACCGTAATCACCGGAACCACTGACCGGGAATGGGCCTACGTCGCCCTCAGCAGAGGACGTCATGCCAACACCCTCTACGTCGCTCATCCCGAGGCCGACCATAAGGAATGCACCCATCTCGCCCACCAAGACCGACGGGCCGGAGCCGATGTCGCTCCCGCAATGTTCCTCAGCAGCAAGGCCCAGATCGCAGCTATCGACCAGGAACCAGAACGAGAGGTCGGCCTAGCCATGCAGCGTTGAATTCGACCACCTAGCGTGACGCGCCCGCCCCGTACGGCGAGACGATGGGATCGAGCGAGTCGGGGCCCGTTGTGAGCGGGAACGAACTCGTCAGCCGTGCTGCGGAAGGCCTCGGTGGTAGCGACAACGTCGGCGATCGACGCGTTCCGGTGCGCTCCGGCTTCATTGACCGCCCGCCGCAACAGCCCGGAGGCCACGGTCGCCCACTGGTTGCCAGATCTCCTCGGCGGCTTCGGCGCGGAATCGGAGCCAGTCTTGGCCGGTAGTCAGGGCGATCTCCATGGCATCCATCTCGGCCGACACCTCCGCTGGCATCGCCCTGAATGCCCGGTACAGCTTCTTGGACTACGAGGCCTCCGGTGACCCACGAGCGAGATCTCCGGCTTGGGGTCAATCCGATGTCACCGAGGCCTCAAGCGGGATAGTCGCCGTTGTGTCCTACGCACGCAGGCTCCGCTCCGGGGCCATGCGGGCGGCACGCAGTGCTGGGCCTATGCCTGCAAGCGTGCCGACGACAACACCGATGAGGAATGCCGCGTAGGGAACTGCGGGCGAGAGTATCGCCTGTATGTCGCGTAGTGAGGCGACGCTGGTGACGAGGAGGAGCCCGAGGCTCGAGCCGACTAGTCCGCCGACGGCGCCGACTGCGATGCTTTCGAGGATGAACTGCGTTGCGATATGCGCTCTCGCTGCTCCGAGCGATCGTCGGAGTCCGATCTCAGATGTGCGTTCGGTGACGTTGATCGTCATGATCGCTGTGACGCTCGTTGCAGCAACAAGCACGCCGACAGATGTCAAGGCGATTGTTAGGGCGTCGATATCGCTGCTGATTGCCGTGGCGACGTCGGGGGGTCGCGAGGCCGCGCTGACCAGCATGGATCCGGGGGTCGCAGGTGCGAGCACCTGTGCGGCAACGCCGGCGATAGCGAATGTCGAGTTGGGATGCGTCGAAATAGGGACTGTAAGCCTGGTCGGCGAGTCAGCCACGCGTTTAGCGCTCGAAGGTGGGAGGATGAGCGAGTCGAGAACGTCGGAGTAGAACGCGACGTCTTCAATGATTCCGATCACTGAGTAGGCCGTGTCCCCGATGATGACTACTGGTCCCCCCGCCACGGTGGTGACTCCAAGTCGTGCGGCGAGTCCGCCACCTATGACGGCGACACGGGCGCCTCGTCTCTGGTGGCCCTGGTCGTACGACCGACCAGACGAAAAGGACGCACCGATCGTATCGAACAGGGTGTTGTCGGCGCCCATGACGACTGTCGGCACGCGCACAGCGTTGGGAGAGTCGGGCGCGGCTCGGGACAGCGCCAACACACCATCTCGGTACTCAGATACCAACGAGGCGGCGTTGACGCCTTCATAGCCTTCCAGCACCGAGACTGCATCTTGCGTGACCTGAGGCAGATCGCCTTCGGCGCTTCGTGCAATCAGGTAGTTGGATTGGGTCTCGAAGAAGCGAAGCGCTATCTGTCCGCCAGTGGACTGCGAGATCCCGATGGCTGCAACGAGAGCCGCGAGCCCGACAGAGATCCCAGCGATCGTGAGAGCTGAGCGGACCGGGAATGCGGCGAGACCGCCGATCGCTTCCCTAATCAAATCAATCACCGCCACCCGCTGGTCACGTCGCTTACGCATCGCTGTCCTCAACGCCGTCGGGATCCAGGATGCCGTCGCGGAGTGTCAGCGCGCGATCGGAAGCTGCTTGCACCTGGGGATCGTGGGTGACGACAACTACCGCGGGTCCCCCGTTCGACCGGAGCCGATCCAGTAGTCGGACTACGGCCTCGGTACTCTGGGTGTCGAGGTTCCCTGTTGGTTCGTCGCACAGCAGCAGAGACGGCGTTCCCATCAGCGCCCGAGCAATCGCCGTTCTCTGCCTCTCTCCGCCGGATAGATTCCTCGGTGTGGCTCCGGCTAGGTGATCAAGCCCGACTGCGGCAAGCAGCCCCTTCGCCTCGTCCAGCCGGCGGGATCTGCGCTCGCCAGCGTAGAGCGAGCCTAGGGCGACATTCTCGAGCACAGAGCTGCGCTGGAGAAGATGGAAATCCTGGAACACGAATCCGATGGCGTCCGAGCGCAGTCTGTTCCGGGTCACCTCGGATGCAGAAGCCAGTTCAACGCCGTCGATGGTTACCTGCCCAGATGTCGGCGGCCTGATGGCCCCGAGCACGTACAGGATGGAAGTCTTACCGGATCCGGATGGGCCCACGATGCTCACGAACTCGCCGCCATCAACGTCGAATGAGACGTTGCGAACCGCATGGACCGGCACTGCTGCTTCGTAGGTTACGCACAGATCCCGCACCAAGACGATCATTAGCCAGCTCCGATGACGACAGCGTCGCCTTCCTTGAGGGCCGAATCGTCTACCGGTTCGATGGCTACGAACCCGTCCTCACCGGAGATTCCTGTGATGACGTCGACGCGTTCGGTCTGGCCGTTGGACTGGCGAAGGACATAGCTAGCTCCTTCAGCTCCCAGGTGCAGCGCCGTTTCGGGGACCGCTAACACCTCGCCATCGGACTGTGCGAGGGCAACGGTGACCCGATAGTCCTGATCGTCTCTGAGGTCGGACGCAGCCATGATGTTGACGCGTACAAGACCGGTCTCAGGGTCGGGCGCAGCGCCGACTTCGGTGATTGTGCCTTCCGATGAGTGCGTTGTGACCTCGTCAAGGATTGTCGCTGTGTTCCCGATTGACATCTCTCGCGCTTCGCGAGGACTGACCGACGTCACAAGGACGGGTTCAGGAGAAGCTACCGTTGCGACGCTTGTGCCGGCGACGAGTGCCGTACCGACACCTGCAATGTCACGAAGGACGACGCTCTCCTCGTCCATGATCCAGAACTCTGCGAGCAACGCAACTACGCGTCCGCCCCTCTTGGGCGGTGCATACCCGATCGACTCGTACAGAGCGGCCACCGCGCCTGCCGTCTGTGGCCCGAATCTCCCATCGATCTGGTCGCCGTCTAGGAATCCCAACTGTGCGAGAGCCAACTGGAGGTTCTCCACGTCACGCCCGTTGGAGTCCGCATCCAGGTCCCTGACCAGTGGCGCGGTACCTTCAAGGACGATGATCGGTCTATAGGAGACCTCCAGGAGGATATCGCCGGCAACGAGCTCATCGCCAACCTGCCTCCTGGAGGTAACGATGGGCACTGAGTTCTCCAGACCCGGCAGCTGGGGCGGTTCTATTGATCTCTCGTTTCGGAACTGGACGGTGCCTCGCGACACAGCTTCCACTGCGACAGCACGTCGCTCGACTAGCGCCGTTGCCGGCGGGACTGGCACCGGCGCGAGGTCATCCTGAATCTCGGCAGGTGTGGAGATGACAGCCGAAGTCGCGATCCACGTTGCAGCAGAGGCTATGAGGATTGCTGCGAGGACGGCTGGCCCTGTACGTCGACGGTGCCCTGTGTCGGACCTATTCCTTGAGGATGGCACGTTGCTCATCGATCTCGTCGCGGTGGGTCTCAATGAAGGACCTCTCGAGGTCGCTCGCTGCTTGCGCAAGCTGGTTCCTAAGCGTGCTGCCGCACTCGAGATTCCGAACAGCCATCTCCTTTTCCACCTCAATCAGCGAGGCAAGAAGCTCCGGGCGGTCGCGAACGCGGTCGAATTCGATGCGAATCAGACTGGTGAGTTCCTCTTCAGACCTCACTGATTCGAAAGAGGTAGGCAGCTTCATACATAGGGCCCATGCATCGAAAGCTTCGATTGCGGCTGGTGTCTGAAGTACTTGCGCGCTGAGCTGGTCCAGTTCGGCTACGAAGCTTTCCGGTGCGCCAACGCTCATCGATGCGGAGTCTAGGCAGCCAGTGAGGGCATCTGAGAAGCTCACTTGCTCCTCACGTGTCAACGCGAAGAAGTAATTGTGGTTTGGGTCGGTGTCGCGTAGCGCCTCGTTGGCGGCTGCGAAGTAGGCCTCATCTGTGGAGACACCGAAGCCAAACCGACGGGCGAAATCCTCTTCGCTGATCCCGCTGCCGGGGCCGTATCGAACGGCCTCCGGGGGCACAGGTATGTAGTCGAAACCGTGTGATTCCATGCACTGCGCCACGCCGTCCTGCACCGCCTGGACATACCGCCTCTCGATCTCGGCCTGGGTCTCTGCGTCAGCCCATGGCAGAAACTGCCGGACGATCTCCGCGTCAGTGATCTCCGGAGACACTCCGCCGTTGCATGCCGACACCACCATCAGGGCTACGGCCGGGACGAGTCGGCGCAGGGAGGTCCACCGGCCCTTCGGCCGATGGACCTCCAGCGCGGGCTGGGGCGCTGCTACTGCGGACCCCAACCGTATCCCCAAGTGATCAGTTCCTTCTGAGTCGAGTTCCAATCACAGTCGTAGACAGAGATCGAGCCGATATACACCGGCCAGCCCGGGTACCAGCTTCCCGAGCCCGATGGTGAAGCATCACACTTGGCCCACGCGTTGACCCAGCAGTCCGGATCATTGATGCTATTCCACCAGGCCTGCGCGACCTCCGTTGTCGTGTTGCCAGTGTGCCCGCCGCTGCCACACGCATTCGTGAATGCCTGCGCCCCCGGCATGGAAACAGGAAGCAGTCCCACAACCAACAGACCAACAACTAGGAGAGTTCTGATACGTCTTCGCACTCTATGTCACCCCTTTCGCTACTGATATCACGGTCGTTTGATTGGTCCTTTGCGTCTCGCCCCCCTCTCGTCGTCTTACGACAGGTATGTGCCGGTTCTACGCTCGGCGTTGCAGGGGTCGGCTCATTCTTGCGGCCTCCCTCGCGGAGGCAGGGGCGCGATCTCTTGTGCCGCCGACTCTGTGGTCTGGCCCGCGTAGGCCGATTCTGGCCATGCGCCCCAACGGCAATCTGCCACTGACCGGAACTAGGAGTCTGGCGGTTATATCGACGTCCTGTCGGACTCCCGTTCCGTACGTGCCTGGCGACCGAGTCCCCATCGGGCAGCGACAGCGGCGGCATGGACCCGGTTGATGGCACCAATCCGCGAGACGAGCTCAGCGGTTATGCGGCGTAGATGTCGGTCGGAGTAGCCAGTGATCGCAGCGATTGACGCTGGGGGCTCACCCTGGGCGATGAGATTGAGGATCGCTCGGTCGCGCTCACTGAGGGCGAGACCCTCCGGTGGCTTCTCAAGATGTTGGACAACCGCAGCGAGCTCATCTGCCGGGATCGTCGCGTACCTTTGCAGCGCCATTCCCAGCATGTGCTTGAGGCTGTCAGCGGGGAGCGTAAGGCACACGATCGCAGCAACTCCCGCAGGCATGTACGCCCGGTATAGATTCCTGTCTGGGATATCGTGTGTTGCCCCAATCACAGCTGCGTCGCGCAGTTTGGCCGTCACGGCCTGGACTTGAGGGACCGTCCTTTTTGGGATGGCCACCACAACTGGGGAAGAGGCGCCGCTAGGCAGTGCCGAGTCATCCCAGAGTTCAGTGCGATATCCGAGCCCGCGCAGCTGTGTCCCCAAGGTACGCCTGTCGTTTGTCGAGAACTCAGGGTCGACCGCAACAGCTCGAACGTTCTTGCCCCGCACGGCATTGGCTCCGATCTCAATCGTGTCCCTGTTTGTGTCCGCTAGAAGCTCCGCGTCGCGCAGTCTTGCCGGAGAAATTGCGACACGCACGACCGGTTTCGGACACATACCGGTGCGAAGGGTCATGGGGCCCCGTGTCAGAACCAGTAGAACGGGAGACGTGTGTGATGTGGAGAGGGTCGACAACGCAAGCTGTCTCGCGGGGCGAGACGCTGGCGTTGGTGTTTGTTGTAGTGGTGACTGCGATGGCGGTGGCCTCGCCCGTGAGTGCTTCAGAGGCGACTACCTCGGGCGGGACTGCCCCCGTCGTAGCAATGCTGGATGGCGATCAGGTCAACCTGACAGTCGATTGGGGCGAAGCGAACGCCTGCCTTGTTTGGGAGGCGGCCGGTGGCGTCGAGTGTTTCCGAACAGAGGAGGCCATGGATCGGCGGATCGCTGAGCTCGAGAAGGAGCTCGGCATAGCTGGTGGCGAGAATGCCAGGGCTTCACAATGCTCGGGATACGTACGGTTGTACGACGGCACTAGCTACACCGGTCAGGTGCTATACATCCGTAATCGTTTGCAGTGGATCAATCTCAGCGCCTATGGGTTCTCCAACAAGACCTCGTCCTTCAAGATCGGGCCATGTTCCTCCTATCTCGCTGACTACGACTGGGGTGGTGGTTCCTGGTACTCGACGTCAGCGACGCAGGCTTGGGACGTTGCTTCAGTCATGGCTTCTGGGTGGAACAACCGAGTCTCCTCAATCTACATCCAGTAGTACCTCTCGACGGAGACCTGGCGTTGGGCACCGCACTCACATGCGCCCACTGAGCGACGAGGAAGCCCGGGCTCGGTTCGAGGAGCTATACACGGCGCACTATCGCAAGATCGTCGCCTACGCCAGACGCCGCTGCTACTCGAGCGACCACGCCGATGATGTGGTCTCAGCGACATTCCTTGTCGCCTGGCGCAGGCTCGAAGACCTACTTGGGGCCGATGAACCACTCGCTTGGCTCTACGCCGTTGCCTACCGGACGGTACTCAGCCAGAGGCGCCAGGTCGACAAGACTGCACGGCTTGCCGAGAAGGCCACCGCCCAGTTCACCAACGTCGTCGAGACGGTCGAGGCGACGATCGAGGCGCGGGAGCGACTAGCCGCTGCGACCGCAGCGACCCGAGATCTGTCGCCGGCCGACCAGGAGATCCTGCGGCTTGCTGGCTGGGAGGAATGCACTCACGCAGAGATCGCCGTGGCCCTTGGGATCTCCAGGGTGCTGGTCCGAACGCGGCTCCTTCGCGCCCGGCGACGCCTTCGGGCAGCGTACGAGCACCGCCTGAGCGAATCGGCTGGTGTACGAGATGAGTAGCCCATGACCAGTCACTTGCTGCAACGACCAGGCACGAAGCCGCACATACCTGTTGGCGGTGCCAAACCAATGGTGCAGGCGGAGGCGTGGCGTGGCTAGACATGATGATGCGTTTGAGGCATTCCGGGCGAGTAACCCGGTCGACGACTCGACGCTGCCGGATGCCGATTCGACCGATGCCCGGGCTCTCTTCTCTGAAATCACTTCCAGGTCACGGACAATGCCCGAAGCCGACAAGCACCCGCGGCGGCAGCTAGTACTGGTTATCGCCGTCGCAATTCTTGCATTGGGGCTCGTTGCCGCGGCATGGCTCATCTTCCGCGACGTATCGGATCCCATCTCCGTAGCGTGCTACCAGGACACCAGCCTTGGAAGCAACGTCGTAGCCGCATCGCCAGATGGCCCACTCGAAGCCAGTCTCTGCGAACAGGTCTGGGAAGAAGGAACGCTGGTCAACGAAGCCGTCGTGCCTGCGGGGCAAGCACCCCCCTTAGTCGGATGCGTCACCGACCAGGGCAACCTCGCCGTCTTTCCCAGCGAGGACCCCTCGATCTGCGCGCAACTTGGCCTTGCCGAGCCGACGCCGAGCTCTCCGGCGGAGGGAGACACGATCCGGCAACTCGACAACGACCTGGTCGAGTACTTCTCACAACACGAATGCCAGACAATCGAGCAGGCGCGGCTCGACATCCAGCAGCTCCTCGACGGCTACGGCCTTTCGGAGTGGATCATCCAGATGTCCCCGGGTGGGCCAGGGCGACGCTGTGCCAGCTTTGGTCTCGACGCTCCCAACAACATAATCCACCTCGTCCCGATCCCGCCTCCCGGCCAGTAGTCGCAACTCGTGACCGCGTCCCAGCTGAGCTTCAACACGTTGGGTGTTTCCTGCGCAGCTGGCTCATGAACAGCCCTCCCTTGTCAATTCACTGCCGGGTGTGGACTGGGCGGGTTCCTCCGTGGGGGACTCGCACGACGATATCGTCTTGGAAGGGTCGCGGGTTTGGACGCGGTGGAGGGTGGTGGCCTAGGTGGTGATGGTGTTGGGCAGCGTTGCTGCAGCGGCCACCGACCACGAGATTGGGCGAGAATCCCTCCTTGGCCTCTTGGGCCGCACCTGGGCCGCAACGGGCGTGAGAACATGAGAAATGGTGAAAGGCGATGAAAGGTGGAAGTGCCCGGAAAACGAGGCTCTGCGCCAGTTTGTCCCGGTAGGCGAACGTCCCCAAAACGGTTTAGGAAACAGGGTCTCCAGCCCCGCGCCGGAGGGACGTGACGTCGCAACGGCAACCGCAACCGCAACCGCGCTAACACCGAGAGCAACCACCGCGGTCGTCAACAGTAATTGCCGGGCGTCCTCAGTGGGCGTCTGGCGTCAAGCAAAGCTCGACCCCAAATGCTCTTCGTCATCGCCAGCTCCCGGTACCCTGGAGAATGCAAGGAGGAACTCTCATGACCCTGCGCGACGACCGGACAGCCCTGCCCGACAAGCGGGCTGCCGAGATCGCCGATATCAGCCAGCAGCGACTCCGGTATTGGGAGACGACAGATCTGGTCACGCCGGATGTTGAGCGTGTAATCAGTCCGCGCAATATCGTGCGTCTCTACTCTCTGCAGCGGGTTGTGGAATTGGTGGTTGCGTCCGAGCTGCGCCGGCAGGGGATTTCGCTTCAGCACATCCGGCGAATCATTGATCATCTCCGCAGGCAGGGCTACGAATCTCCCCTTCGCGAGGTGCGCTTCGCTCTCTCAGGCGGTCGGGTCATGTTTCAACACGCGGACGGTTCCTGGGAAGACTCACTCCATCCCTTCCAAGGCGTGATGTGGCAGGTGATCGACCTCGAGGAGATCCGGGCCCGGATCCAAGGGAGGCTGACGCGCCGTGGCGCAGATGTCGGCGTGATTGAGAAGCGCCGCAAGGTCCAGGCCTCGAAACCAGTCTTCCGGGGTACTCGGATTCCAGTCGAGGCGGTAGAGGGCTATCTGAGGGCGGGGAAGAGCACCGAGGCGATCCTGGAGGCGTTCCCCAGCCTGACGGAAGAGGACATCGAGGCGGCGAGGGCACAGCTGACATCGGTTGCGTAGATGCGGTTTGTGCTCGACGAGGATGTTGACACCAAAGCCGTCGGATCGTTTCTCCGCCAACGCGGACACGACTGTTGGAGCGTGATCGATGCGGGCCTCGGTGGCGCTGATGACGACGCGGTTGCAGCATATGCCGACGACCGCTCCGCGGTCTTGATCACGCACGACGCGGAGGCCACGCGGCGGCGTCGCAGGTTCACGTTCGGCCGTCACCTATTCCTACGATGCCACCAGCTGGACGCCGTTGGCTTGCTGGAACCTCACCTCGAGGAGCTTATCTCGGAGTTGGAGCGTCATGAGATGGGTGTCCTCGAGGTCCGCCACGATGGCGTCAAGTACCACCCACCTCGATACGAGTCCGACTGAGCACCTCTCACAAGCAGGCTGGATCAAGCCGGCCCGCGTCCACACCGCGTCCACAAGAGGATGAAAAACGACCATGAATGACGCGAACTAGTGAAAGATCATATCTGTTGTGCCACAGCGGTTATTACCAAATCGCCGACCCCAACGCAGTCCTCTGATCATCCCTGATAAGGATGAGGTCGCTGGTTCAAATCCAGCTGGGCCCACCAATCAAACCCCTTGCCCCGCAAGGGGTTTTGGTTTTCTACCTGTGAACTTCACCAACTCCCGATCTCGCTGCGTCCACAGCAGCGGTACGCCAGACCCCCGAACCGGCGACGACGACTGCACCCATCTCGCCCACCAGACTCGACCGTCGGCAGCCGCCGCGCTACCCGCGCACCTCGCCCGCAGCCGGACGCAAATCGCAGCTATTGACCTGGAACCAGCACGGGAGGTCGGCCTTGCCGTGAATTGAGCACGACCACGCAGCGTCGGGCGGCCGCTGCCCGGATTTGTGCGAAACTGCACGATATGCCGGTTCGAGGGCGCGGAAAGGCTCTGGAGAACGCTACGACACCTCGCCCTCCGGTACGGTGGCTCCCCTACTCGGGGGCGACTCGACGAAGGCTGGCACCGAGACGACTGATTCGAGAGGCGTTGAGCGCGAGCAGTGTTTCGTATGTCGTTTGTCGGATCGAGTCAGTAATCGGCTCAGCCAGACGGGCTGCTAGCACGGCACCCTCCCAGGCCAGTAGTAGCTCCTCGGCCACTTCTCGGACTCGGACAACGGAGGATATGTACTCGTCGTGTACGAAGTCGATCAACGAGGGAGAAGGGCAGGGCAAATGACCGTCGACCGCCTCTTGCCGCATCAGTACCGAGGATCGCACAATGTCGGCAGATGGGCTCCCAGATGCTGCGTCGAACCAGTCGATGATCACTAGTCGGGTCGAGCCCATCAAGACGTTGTTGGGGTGTACATCGAAGTGGCAGAGGCTACTCTCGTGAGTCAGGCGTTTGAGTGCTGCCCGGGCCGTAGCGCGCTCGGAGGACAAAAGAGGCTGAGCGGCGTCGATGTTTGCCTTCAGATCGTCGACGAGACGTGGCATCCCCGAAGGTGCCGGCGTGGCATTCACCTCAGCCTGGAGCTTGGCAAGCAACGAGCTGAGCCGCGGGATCTCCTGGGGGTCAGCAATCATCTGCTCCCACATAGAGGTACCTGGGATCCGCTCGAAGACGATTCCGGGACGACCGCCAATCGTCGTTACATCGAGTACAGCTGGGGCCGGGAGGCCAGCGGCGTGGACCAGTCTGGTGGTCTCAGCCTCTCTCGTTGCCCACTCTTCGGGAATGTCAGGGTGGAGAACCTTGATGACCGCACTCTTGCCCCAGCGATACGCATTCGAGGTGTTCCCCCGAGCAATGAGAGAGTCGATACTAAGCTTCTCCATCCTTCCATCTTCGCGTATCTGTCCCTGCCCTGCGCTGCAGGCTATCTCACCAGACCATTCTGTGTACGGGCCGAGAGTGTGCGCCGGAACCGGAGCGCATCGAACTCCGGCAGTGAACTAGCGATCAGGCTGAGCCACCGGATATCTCGATGTTGACCCCCGTGACATAGCTCGAGCTCTCTGACAAGAGCCAGAGCACGACGTCAATCACCTCGTTGATTGAGCCGTAGCGACGCATTGGGATCATATTGATCATCATCTCGGCGACCTGCTCCGGGTCAGCAGGGAAGTACTGGGTGCCGGCGCCAGCCTGCATCTCGATCTGGCGATCCCACATTGCGCCGGGACCGATGAACGCAGGAGAGACGCTATTCACCCGAATCCCATGAGGGGCAAGATCCTTCGCAGTGCTCTTTGTCAAGCCGATGATGGCCGCCTTCGAGGTGCTGTAGGCCATCATATTGGGTGCTCCAGTTACCCCTGCCATAGATGACATGTTGACCACTGAGCCGCTAACCCCGGCGGCGACCATTGCAGCCGTTGACGTACCAATAACATTGATGGCGCCAACGACGTTGACAGCCAGGACGCGGGCCGCATCATCAAGCGGATAGGCGTGCACGGGGGCGAAAGCACCTTGCACCCCGGCATTATTGAACACAAGGTCCGGCGGCGCGATCTGCGATACCACCGACTCGATTGCCTCTGAGGTTGCGGTGGCATCGACGACATCGAAGGGGAACGGCCGCACCGCGGCATCAGGGCATGCATTGCGGCACGCGGCGACTGTAGCCTCGAGTCGGTCGATGGCCGCTGGATGGTCAGCGACGGCGACCTCGGCCCCGGCCGCGCTCAGCCGGAGCGCGGCAGCCCTACCGATATCGCCGGCGGCGCCTGTTATGAGCGCAGTTCGGCCCTCAAAAGACCCCACCGAGGTAGCGTGATGTGCGTCTCGGGTCATTGGCTGCCTCCAGAGCCCATCGCTGGCGGAACGGGGGGCACTCGCGGGGCGGAGGAGGGTTGACCCCGAGAATGCCCCCAGTCGCGTCCGGAGAACGCTGAGACGAGTGGCCGCACGGTCATTTGACGGCACCCATTGCCAGACCCCGGATCATCCTCTTCTGTGCGACCCACCCTGCGATAACCACGGGAAGCGTGGCGAGAGTTGAGGCCGCTGACAGCTTGGCGAGGAAGTTGCCGCGAGTGCTGACGTTGGACGTGATCCATATGGGGATGGTCGATCCATCCACGGGATTGAGCTGTACCGCCAGGAAGTACTCATTCCAGGAAAAGATCACAACCAGCAGTGCCGTTGCAGCCAGACCGGGGGCGACGATGGGAAGCATCACGCGCGTTATCTGTTGTCTGAGATTTGCACCGTCGATTTGGGCTGCCTCGATCAGGGCTTCAGGTACTTCCTTGAAGAAAGAGCGAAGCATCCACACCGCCAGCGGCAGGTTCAAACCCATGTAGAGGATGACCAAGACGAGACGGGTATTGAGCAGGCCGAGGTTCCTGGCAATGATCCACAGCGGCAGGATCCCGGCGACGATCGGGAGAAACTTGGTAGAGATGAAGAAAAAGAGCACATCCCGGGCCTTCCCAATCGGACGGATCGACAGGGCGTATGCCGCCGGTACCGCCAGGATCATTACCACCAGAGTTGACATGCCAACGATGACGATCGAGTTCATTATGGCCTCGTTGAAACTGAGCAGGCCCTGGGTCTGCGTCGTCACGGTCCGGAATTGTTCCAGCGTGGGCGTGAAGAACAGCTTGGGAGATGCGTTGGCGTCGAGTTCAGTCTTGAATCCGCTGAGCACCATCCAGAAGACCGGGAAGAAGAAGATCAGCCCGACGAGCCAGGCAGCGGCGCCCAGCAGTAGGGACGTTGATCGGCGCTCGCCAATCCGATTTGCAGTCCGTGTAGCCATCAGATCTCCTCCTTGGGCAGCAGGCCGCCGAGGAGCCGGAGCCCGAATGTTGCCAGCACGATCGATGCGACAACGACAACGGTGCTGTAGGCAGCAGCTTGTCCGAAGTCCCATCCGCCACCGATCGAGCGCTGGTAGACGAAATACGGGACATTGGTTGATCCCGGGCCACCGCCGGTGATCACGTCGATGTGATCGAATACCTGGATCAGGTAGATAGAGCCCAGAAGCGCCCCCAGCTCGAGATAAGCGCGAAGCCCGGGCAACGTGATGTACCTAAAGAGTGCCCATGAAGAGGCGCCATCAACCCGGGCTGCCTCGAGAATGTCGGTCGGCCTGCTTTGCAGACCGGCCAGCGTGATCAGCATCATGAAAGGCGTCCACTGCCATACGAGCACGGCGATGATTGACCACGTAGGCATCCGGCCGACAAACTCGATTGGCTCGAATCCAAACGCCGCAATCACCCAGTTGAGGACGCCGTACAGGGAATGGAATATCTGTGTCTTCCATATCAGGCCGGCGACAACGGGCATTATCAGGAACGGAGTGATGAGCAGGGTTCGCACCAGACCTCGGCCAAAGAATTCACGGTCGAGAAGGAGCGCAATGCCGAGCCCAAACAGAACTGAGAGGGCCACGGCCCCCACTGTCATCACAGTCGTCACCCATACTGCCGACCGGAAGAACGTATTCGTAAACAGGGTCGCGTAGTTCTCGAGGCCGGTGAACGTCCGTGGTACCGGTGGAGTGATCTTCCAATCCGTCAGGCTGTACCACAGGTTCATCAGGAATGGGATCTGGGTGATGACGATCGTAAAGAGGAGAGCCGGAAGCAGTGGCCAGCGGCGTGTCCAGCGCTCTTTGCGAAGACGGGCCTTGCGGGCCTCTTCGCGGCTGGTCGTATCCGTTATGACTCCCTGCTCCACGGCTCTCCTCCTTCTGATAAACGCTGACTGTGTGCGGATGTTCTGCTACTGGCTCGCCTCCGACGCAATCGACTGGCACGCGTTCAACGCATCGTCGATGCTGACATTGCCTGCGATTACTGCAGAGAACTGCTCGGTGCAGCGAGTGCCGACGTCCTGGAACTCTGGAACGCCCACGAACTGGACTCCAGGGAGACCTGGGCGTGGCTTCGTGCCCGGATTGTCGATAGGAGCCGCAAGCATCGCATCGAGCGTCTTCTGCGCGAAGGCGCCCGCAGCTTCCTGGTAGTTCGGATTGGCATAGAGCGACTGGCGGGTGCCAGGGGGAACCGAAGCCCAGCCACCGGGAAGGTTCTCGCCGGCCTGCACGAGGTACTCAGGTCCGGTCGCCCAACTCACGTACTCCCAAGCTGTATCAGGATCAGGTGCATTCTGCGGGATAGCCAGCGACCAGGCCCACAACCAGCCGGACGTGTCCGTCACCTTGGTCGGAGCGAGCGCATAGCCGTTGAGATCCTTGACCGGGCTGCCTTCGGCTTCGAAAGAAGCGGCAGCGACGGTGGCGTCGTACCACATGGCGACCTTGCCATCGAGGTACTGCGTTGAGCATTCGTTGTAGCTCGAGTTCGCAGCGTCATCTTCTCCAACGTCGTTGAGAAGATTGACATAGAAGGTGAGCGCTTCCTCGAACTCGGGCTGGGTGATCTGTGCCTCACCGATCGAACCGTCGTCGTTAGCAAGCCACCAGGTGGCGCCAAAGGTGTTGATTACGGTGGTGAATACGGCACCGAGGTCGCCCCAACCGGGCTTGCCGCGCAAGCAGATGCCCGCCATCTCATCACTGTCGATGGTACGTGCTATCTCCGCGATTTGGTCCCACGTAGGGGCGTCCGGCATCGTGATTCCGGCCGCGTCCAGCACGTCCTTGCGGTACATCGTGAACGAAGATTCGGCATAAAACGGTGATGCCCAATAGCCGTTGTCCGTCGACAGACCCGACGCGACCGCAGGAATGATGTCGGCCTTGTCGTAGTCGGCATCTTCGGCTGCCCATTGATCGAGGTCATAGAGCCACCCGTTCTCACCGAACTGGGGTGCCTCGTACATTCCGATCATCACAACATCGAACTGTTGGCCAGAAGCACCGACATCTCGGGTCACGATTTCGCGCAACGTCTGTTCCTCGAGAATCGTGTACTCGACTGCGATGCCGGTCTCCGCTGTGAAAAGATCTGGGGTCAGGGTCGCGATGTCCTCCATCTGCGGGTTGCCGACGATGGCAACGTTGATGGTCCTGTCACCGTCTCCTGTAGTAGTTGCGGTATCGCCACCCGCGCTCGTCGTATCCGAACCCTCGTCATCATCGCTACAAGCCGTCATCACGAGCCCGAGCGCCAATACGAGCGCTGTGAGCCTCCAGATACGCGATCTGCGGCTGCTCCAATTCCATCTCATAAAGAGCCTCTCCTTACTCCACTCCTGCCAACACCCTCTCAGGATGACCTTTGGTTTGGTTTTATGTTGGCATAGACCCTTTATAGCGGAGAAACACAGATAAAGCAACATTGAATTTTTTGCTTTATGTTGGTATAACAGGCCTATGAGCCAAGCAAGTCACGGCGTTGTTCCCCTCAACACAGCCACGCTAGGAGAGTTGGACCCGCGAATAGTGGTACCCGCCTACAACCGCTCGGACCTCGTCGCCGGCATCGTCCACATTGGCGTCGGGGGTTTTCATCGCGCCCATTTGGCGACCTATGCCGACGAGTTGGCGGCTGCGGGTCACCGCGACTGGGCCATTGTCGGCAGCGGCGTCCTGCCGACCGACGCGGCGATGGCAGAGGTGCTCGCTGCTCAGGACGGGCTCTACACACTCGTGACGCGCAGCAACCAGGAAACGGAGCTGCAGGTCATCGGCAGCATCATCGATTACATTTTCGCTGCTAGCGATGCCAACCCCCTGGTCTCGCGCATCGCAGATCCAACAACCAAGATCGTGTCGCTAACTGTCACAGAGGGCGGATACCCTGTCGATGAGGATTCGCACAGCTTCGATCCAAATCGGGCACCCGCCGGCCCCGGCAGCGCCTTCGAGATCATCGTTTCCGGACTACGGCGTAGACGAGACCTCGGCATCGGTCCCCTCACCGTGATGAGCTGCGACAACGTGATCGAGAATGGCGCCATAACCCGTGCGGCCGTTCTCGGTGTTGCCGAAGGTGTCGACCCCTCACTCGCCCGGTGGATCGGCGAGACAGCGACATTTCCCAACGGGATGGTCGACCGCATCACCCCGGGAACAACAGATGCCGATCGCCAGCTCCTCGCCGATGAGTTCGGCTTGAGTGACGGCTGGCCAGTCATAACAGAACCGTTCCGCCAGTGGGTGATCGAGGACGCATTTGTCGCCGGTCGCCCACCGTGGGAGGAACTCGATATCACGGTGACGGGAGACGTAGAACCATACGAGCTCATGAAGCTGCGTCTGCTCAACGCCGGGCACTCCTCTATGGCGTATTTAGCTGCTATCGCGGGTATCGACTTCGTGGACGAGGCAATGAACGAGCCCGTCATTAGTCGATTCCTGAGTCGGTTCCTCGAGCAAGAAGCTGGACCGGTGCTCCCCAACATACCGGGGATCGACGTCCCGGCCTACCAGGCAAGCCTGATCAAGCGGTTCTCCAATCCGGCCATCGGGGACCAGATATCGCGGATATGTCTGGACGGATCCGCCAAGTTCCCGAAGTTCCTGTTGCCAACGGTCCGCAGCCAGCTCCGGGCAGGCGGCCCGGTAACTCTGAGCGCTCTAGCCCTAGCAGGTTGGTGCTCCTACCTCGTCGGGATTGCCGACGACGGTTCCACGATCGAGCACGCGGCTGACCCCGATCTTGCCACTGCCCGACGGCTGGCAAAGGAATCGCTCTCCAATGCAGCGCATTTCCTGACCTATGAGCGGGTCTTCGGCAAAGATCTCGTAGCCAACGATCGCTTCCGCGCCGAATTCGTCGATGCGCTCCACAGATTGCGCTCTACAGGAGTTCGTGCGACCCTTGCCGCAGTTTTGAATGGCTCCTGAAGACCCGTGATCATGCCCACCCATCAAATGGAAGAGCGGACGAAGTTTCAGTCGGAGAGACAGCGCGAGATCGCACAGCTGGTATTCGACAAGGGACGCGTTGAGGTATCGGAATTAGCCAAGCGGTTCTCTGTCACGACTGAGACCATCCGACGTGATCTGTCCGAGCTTGCAGAACGCCGCGTAGTACGCAGGGTCCATGGAGGGGCTATCGCGTATGAGAGCCTCCGCTATGAGCCGATGCTCATCGTCAGGGACACTCAAAACGCCAAAGAGAAGCGGAGCATCGCGCGGCGGGCCGTTGAGGAGCTGCCCCGCGAGGGGTCGGTCATTATCGATTCCGGAAGTACCCTCGGCATCTTCGCCGACATGTTGCCGGATGACCGGGAACTCACAGTGTTCACGAACTCGGTTCCGGTGATTCAGTCGCTATCGGTGCGAGATGCCATCGAGGTGAACGTCATCGGCGGCTTTCTCAAGAAGAACACCATGGCGATGGTTGATTCGTCGAGTATCGAAATGGTGCGTGATCTGGTGGTGGATGTGCTCTTCATCAGCTGCGATGGCGTCTCGCCCGAGCGCGGCTTCACCACGCCCTATCGGGAAGAGGTAGCTATCAAGCGAGCGATGATGGCCGCTGCTCGCTGGGTAGTAATGCTCTTTGACCACACCAAGGTGGGTAACGACCAGCTGTTCCGATTCGCCGCGGTCGATGAGATCGACACAATCATCACCGATGGCGGAGTGCCTATGGCCACCATCCGTGCGCTTCAGGATTTGGGCCCGCAGGTGACGCGTGTCGAATGATCTCACCGCAGGTGCGAACTCTCCGGGCGGGACCCCACCGCGGCTAACCGACCCCGGTGAAAGCGCCACTCCCCATTCCTGGACCGACGCCACTGATCCCGCTGAGCTAGAGGCCATTGCGGTCGAAGTCGCCATTGCCGCCGCGGATCTCGTCCGCGGCAGACTTGGGCAAACGCAAATCGTTGATACAAAAACGACACCAACCGACGTCGTGACAGCGGCAGATGTGGAGGCCGAAGCCTTCATTCGTGACGCGCTCCAAGCCGCAACTCCGGGTGCCGCGATTCTCGGAGAGGAGGGTGCGCCGGTGTCAGGCAGCACGTCGGTCGGGTGGATCGTCGACCCGATAGACGGTACGGTGAACTTCCTCTACAACCTCCCAGTGATGAGTGTCTCTATCGGAGCCACGGTCGCCGGTGAAGTAGTAGCCGGTGCCGTCGTCGATATCGTGCGAGGTGAAGTATTTCGCGGCAGCGTCGGAAATGGTGTGCTGCGGGACAACGTTCGGGTTATGCCAAGCGCTACTACCAACATCGGTGATGCTCTCGTGGGGACGGGTTTCTCCTATGCCGCAGAGGAGCGCCGCCGCGAAGGGACTGTAGTGGCACGGGTACTTCCGGAAGTTCGCGACATCCGCAACTTCGGCTCGGCGGCACTCCATCTGTGCTGGGTCGCTTGTGGGCGCCTCGAGGCCTTCTACCAGGTAGGACCCAAAGAGTGGGATGTAGCAGCGGGAGCATTGCTCGTTTCCGAAGCCGGCGGCCGGGTAGAGCTGGGCTCAGATGCCAATGGCGGTCTTGTTCTCGCGGCCACGTCTGGTGTGTTTGACACACTCCGCAACCTCATCGTCGAGTAGAGGGACCGAGACGCCGCTGCTAGGAAGCGGAGGCGTCCATGGCGAGGGCAATTGCCCCAATCAACCCGGCATCCTGCCCGAATACCGGGGAGACCACATATTCCTCAAGCGAGCCGCGTAGCAATTGGCTAGTCGTATACCCGGCAAGTTGCTCACTCAGTTTGCTACGCACTAGCTCGAGGAGGCCGTCTTGTTGCATAACGCCACCACCCAGGATGATCTTTTGCGGAGCTACCGTGTAGCTCAGTGTCCTCAACGCCTGCGCCAGGTAGGTTGCTTCCAGCTCCCAGACTTCGTGCCGGTGGCTCAAGGCTGCCCCGGCGGCGCCCCACCGTTCCTCGATTGCCGGTCCGGCGGCCATGCCCTCGAGACAGTCGGCGTGAAAGGGGCAATGGCCGGGGTAGCCGTCACCTTCTGCTCTATCGAGGACGATGTGGCCAATCTCTGGATGGCCCAGGCCGTGATGGATCTTGCCGTCTATGAATACGCCAGCTCCGAACCCTGTCCCCACGGTTATGTAGATGAAGTGCGAAAGTCCGCGAGCAACCCCCCAACGCCATTCTCCGAGAGCCGCCCCCGCAACGTCGACGTCGATTGCGGCTGGTATGCCCAACTCGGAACGCACTCGGCGCAGGACCGGTGTGTTGCTCCAATGTGGCTTTGGGGTGACGGTAATCGACCCGAAGGTCGGCGACGACTCGTCGAGGTCGAGGGGCCCGAAACAAGCGATACCAACTGAAGTGACCGTCCCCCACTCTCTGATGAAGCCGATAGCCTCGGTCAGCGTCTCATCGGGAATAGTGGTCGGGATTGTTGCGTCTTCAACCACGTCTCTACCTCGCGCTATGGCGACGCGAAACTTGGTACCGCCCGCCTCGATGGCTGCGTAATGTGGCGTGTGCTCGCTCATAGGCGGCACATTAACTTGCCGTTCGGTCTCGCCTAGAACTGGGACCATCCGCAGGCGGACAGATTCCATCGACCGGTTCCTTGCGCGAGGCTGAACCGACTGCTGGGTGTCCTCCGAGCAGCACTGTTGGTTTCCCAGCGTCGTAGATATCTGTACGCAGGCGGGCGGCTGCTGCCGACCTTGCCCGCGACAACCCTCCTATAGCTACCCAGGCAGAGGAAGACACGACGGAGCCCATCCCGCTTCTCGCCGATGAGATACGTACCGCTACCGAGATC
>Ga0180436_10000618_pt1 | contig 35990 bp, 29 predicted proteins | sample SS_ome_2_FD_132434 | JGI IMG/M metagenome (GOLD analysis project Ga0180436, IMG submission 132434) | Hypersaline lake sediment archaeal communities from the Salton Sea, California, USA - SS_3_S_2 metaG | ecosystem: Environmental > Aquatic > Non-marine Saline and Alkaline > Hypersaline >... | reverse complement strand
GGAAACGTTTCCGGTGACGTTTCCGGTATCCTTCCCGGTAATCTCACGCTCTTTGTCCCATTCGCCATAGTATCCCCAAGGGGTCATATGCGGGACGTTCCTTCGCGTGTGAACATCAGAGACATCGCCAGGGCGGCGGACACCTCCGTCTCAACCGTTTCACGCGCATTGAACGATCACCCGGACGTCTCAGCGGAGACGCGGGACCGTATCCTGCAGGTCGCGTCCTCCTTGGGCTACGAACGCAACGTGCTGGCTCACAGTCTGATCAGCGGTCGCTCGGGTATGATCGCAGTGATATTCCCGGACATCGACTTCGACTACATGCTTCAGTTCCTCAGGGGGATCACCCACGCCGTCGAGCGGCTCGATCGTGAGCTATTACTGGCTGCCAAGTCCACGCCTGAACAAGTCGTCTCTGCCTGCTGGTCGATGCACCGTCGCGGCATCGCCGACGGTGCCGTGATCTTTGCGGCTCCGCCCGAACGAGAGGCGGACTTGCTCAAGCTGGTGGCGGCGGGTTTCTCCATTGTGGCGTTTCATCCGCACCATCCCCTGCTGGGCGTGACGTGTGTTGAGCCCATGGACTACGAGGGCGGACGGCTGGCCGTACAGCACCTTCTGGAGCTCGGACACCGGCGGATCGGGATCATCGTAGAGGCCCCCGGCCGCACCGCGGGCCGCGAACGGCTGCGCGGCTACCGTGATGCCTTGGTCGAGGCGGGAATCTGCTACGATGAGAGCCTCGTGGCCGCGGTCGAGCCAAATCAGCCGTTGGCCTCCGGGCGAGCGGCTATGCGGTCCTGGCTGGAGCAGGGCAATCAACCCAGCGCCGTCTTCTGCTTCAACGACCCGGTTGCCTACGGCGCCATCGCCGAGCTTCGCGAATGGGGGCTGGCGGTTCCGGAGCAAGTCTCTGTCGTGGGGTTTGATGACATCCCCGCCAGCGGCTACTTTGGGAGCGGCGGGTTGACTACGGTTCGGCAACCGATCACGGAGATGGGGGAACTGGCGCTGGAGACGCTGCTGCGCCTCTGCGACGGTGAGGTCGCGCCAGGCCAGGTCATACGGGTTCCCGTCGAGTTGGTGGTGCGTGGCACGACGGGACCTGTGAGGGCGGCGGCTAGAACCGCGGTCACACCGTAGAAAGGACAGACTATGGCAATTGCAGTTGAGGGACAGACTCCTAAGAAACGGGCCTGGATCGAGCGACTGAAGCTGGGAAACCGCGACAAGTTTATCACGAACGCCAACCTGGCGCTGATGTGCCTGCCGGCATTGGCGATGTTGATTGTCTTCAACTACATGCCCATGTTCGGGCTCGTCATCGCCTTCAAAGACTACCGATTCGCCAAGGGCATCTTCGGCAGCGACTGGGTGGGGCTGAACAACTTCCGCTTCATCTTCGGCGGGGCCGGCACCGGCTGGCGCATCGTGTGGCACACGGTCTCCTACAACCTGATCTTCATCTTCACCGGTCTGGTGGGGTCGCTCGCGCTGGCGTTCCTGATCAACGAGATACACACGACGCGCGCCTCACGTGTCTACCAGGCGATGGCCTTCCTGCCGCACTTCGTCTCGTGGGTCGTGGTCGGCATCTTTGCCAACGGCTTCCTGAGACACGACGGCGGGATCGTCAGTAAGTTCCTACTGACGCTCGGTCGAGAGCCTCCCTATTTCTACCAGTCACCCCAGTTCTGGCCCTACATCTTGGCTGCGGTGAATCTGTGGAAGGGGGTGGGTTTCGGCAGCATTACCTATATGGCCGGCATGATAGGAATCGACGACGAACTCTATGAGGCAGCGAGGATCGACGGTGCCAACCGGTGGCAGGAGATTCGTTTCATCACGCTCCCGCTCCTCGTCCCTCTGATCGTCACGGTGACGTTGCTCTCCCTGGGTGGCATCTTCCGCGGCAATCTGGAGATGTTTCAGATGATGGTCGGAACGAATCCGCTGCTGTACAGCACGACCGATATCATCGATACATTCGTCTTCCGTTCACTCCTCACGCTCGGAAGCCTCGGACTGGCTTCTGCGGCGGGATTCTTCCAGTCGATTGTGGGTCTCATCATGATCCTGGCGACAAATACGCTCGTGCGCACGGTCAACCGCGAACGCGCGCTCTACTAGGAGGGGCACCAATGGCACAGTCTGCTACGATGAGGGTTCGGAGCAAGCGACCATTCCCTATCGCCAAGGTGATCATCCACATGGTCTTGGCGATAGTGGCGTTCCTCTGTGTGATGCCAATGCTGCTGGTGATCGCTACGTCACTGTCCGATGACTTGGTCGTCGCAAAAGATGGACTGTCTCTGGTTCCCCAGGGGTTTACGACGTACACGTACAGGTTCATTCTGCAGAATCCCGACCAGCTTCTTCGCAGCTACGGTCTCACACTTCTGGTCACGGCCACTGGTACTGCGGGGGGGATTCTGCTGTCGGCGCTGATCGGGTACGCGCTGGCCCGCAAGGATTTCAAGCTGCGAGGTGTGTTCACCTTCCTTGTTATCTTCACGATGCTCTTCAATGGCGGGATGGTGCCCACCTACCTGATCGTGCGCGGCATGCTGGGGCTCCACGACAACATCCTGGCCCTGATCCTGCCGACGATGGTGATTCCCTGGTACATCATGATGTTCCGGTCTCACTTCTCCGGCCTTCCGTACGAGATCATGGAGTCAGCGAAGATGGACGGCGCAGGCGAGTGGCGGATGTTCTTCCAGATCGCGATGCCGCTTTCGACGCCGTGGCTGGCCACGATCGGCCTGTGGTACATTCTCAAGTACTGGAACGAGTGGGTGCCGGCGATGATGTATATCGAGGACAATAGGCTCTTCCCGCTCCAGTACCTGCTCCAGCAGATCGTGCGCAATGCGCAGTTCCTGCGGTCGGTGGCTGACGCCATGACTACTCAGGTGAAGATACCAGGCCTGTCGCTGCAAATGGCGATGGTCGTGGTCGCTGCAGGTCCGGCGATGTTCGTCTTCATGTTCCTGCAGAAGTACTTCGTGCGAGGACTGACAGCGGGGGCTGTCAAGGGCTAGGTAGCATGGTGTCGCAACGTGAGGCGTGGCTGCGCCTTCGATGGCAGACACCGAGTGACGCCGTCAACTCAGCGAAAGGAGGGATGCCCGGGATCGAAAGTCGAAAGAGATATCCATCGTGTGGCGTGTGGGCATGTACCCTTCGGGGAAACCCCCAAGTCTGTGTTATGACTGACTTACCTAGAAGGAGCTAGAGATGACCAAGAAACGCTCGTGGTTCTACGGCGCGCTGGCTGCGTTGGTCGTGTTGACGATCTTCGCCTCCTGTACGCCCCAGACGGTAGAAGTCGAGAAGCTGGTGACCCAGGTGGTGAAGGAACAGGTGACGGTCGTCGTCGAGGGGACCCCTCAGATCGAAGAGATCGAGACGATCATCGAGGTGACCTCCACCCCTGATGCCCCGGTCGAGATCACCTATACGTACGGGGGGTCCGGCGCGCCCAATGACCTCCAGGAGGTTCAGGACGCCATCAACGTGATCCTGAACGAGAAGATCAACGTCAATCTGACGTTGGACCCGCTTGACTGGGGCACGTTCGGTGAGCGCATGACGCTGAAGATGGCCGCGGGCGAGCCCTGTGACATCGTCTTCACCGCGCCGTGGATCAACAATTACTACAACAACGTCATCAACGGCGCGCTCTATCCTCTGGACGACATCCTGCCCGAGTACGCGCCGGGCCTGTATGCCAGCATCGCACCTAGCACATGGGAGGCGGCCCGGGTCAAGGGCCACATCTACGGCGTCATCAATCAGCAGATCTGGCCCAAGCCGTGGGGCGTCCACGTGATCGAGGAGTTTGCCGACAAGTACGATCTGGACCTCAACGAGATCGAGCGCTTCGAGGATATGGAACCCTTTATGGACGCTGTCCTCGCGGGTGAGGGCGGCGAGGTGACGCCGTACTGCAAGCGCGCCGTCCCCTTCTACCTGCAGTACCATGGCTTCACAGAGATGGGATCGGGAGATGGCGCCGGCGTGAGCGTGCAGTATGACGATCCCACGGTCGTGAACGTCTTTGCGTCGACTGAGTGGCAGGAACACGCGAAGATGAACCGCCGCTGGTACCTGGCCGACTATATGTTCAAGGACGACGTGCCCAACCTGGATGAGACCGTCAAGGCGAACCTCTGCGCGTATGACTCGCACGTCGAGAAGCCGAATCAGGGCACCGACCTGAAGGCGCGCTATGGCCAGGACTGGATCTTCAAGAGCCTGACCGATCCCCTCATCCTGGACACCGGTGGCGCGACAGCGACGATGAACGCCATCTGCGCGACGTCCGAGAACCCCGAGGCCGCGATGAAGGTCCTCGAGATGCTGAACACCAACAAGGATGTCTACCGGCTGCTGGCCTACGGCATCGAGGACAAGCACTGGGTGTGGGTGGACAAGGACCTGGACGTGGTCAACCTGCCTGACGGCAAGGTGGCGTCCGAGTCGGGCTACTGGCCCAACACCGACTGGATGTTCGGCAACCAGTTCAACGCGCCGTACCGTGACATCGCGACGGCGGAGATCGACGCGTGGGAGCAGACGCGACGCCTGAACAACACGGCGATCCCGCATATCCTGCTGGGTTACACCTTCGACTCCAAGCCTGTGGAGAACGAGGTAGCGCAGGTCACCGCGGTCGCTGCCGAGTTCTGCACGCCGGTCCTGAACGGCCTTGTCGACTTCGAGGGCAACTACGAGACCTGCCTCGAGAAGGTCGAGGCAGCGGGCATCAATGTGGTGCTCGAAGAAGCCCAGAAGCAGGTTGACGAGTTCATGGCGAGCAAGTAGCATTCGCCTGACCCTAACGAACGCACACGGCGCAGCCGCGCCGTGTGCGTTCCCTTGATACCGAACCCTGAAGCCGATGGCCCGACAGCAACATCGCTCCCGGCTGAGCAGTCGCCTGCTCGTCACCCTTCTGCGTGGAGTGTCCACGCTTCGGGTGGCGGTCAAGCGACTGCTGGCGCAGCCAGGGCTCGTGCTGGCGACCCTGCTGGGTCTTGTAACTGTAGCAGCGACGGTGATGAGCATCCCGATGTACGCGGAGGGCGTCTACTACCGCGTGCTGAGCGAGGGGCTCTTCTCCGATGCGCCCAGCTTCCGCGGCACCGTTGTGCGCCCGCCGGTGGCTATCCTCTACCGCTACGTGGGCGCCTTCACCGGGCCGCTCCAGTGGCAGCACGTGGCGCCGCTCGATGGCTTCTTCTCCGACGCGGTCTATGAGTACCTGCACCTCCCCCCGTCACCACACAGCTCCGACGTGCACCTGTTCAACACAGGCCTCTTTGGCTTGTACCTCGAGGCCGACGCTGACCGCGTCACCGATGTCCCGCCCGCCATCGAGATTGGATTGGCGGCCTTCACGCGTCCCGAGCGCCATCTCGACGTGCTCAGCGGCGACCTACCCTCCGGGTCAGCTTCGACCTCGGTCGTCGACGTGATGGTCAGCCGCGCCATCGCCGAGCTTATGGGCGTCCAGGAGGGCGAGACCCTCATCGCGTACGACCGTCGAGCCCAACGCCGCTTCGAGGCCAGCCCGGCAAAGTTTACGCTCAGGGTCGTCGGTGTGTGGGAGCCCGCGGATCCCGCCCTTGAGTTCTGGGACTATGTGCAGATACCGCCGGACAACACACTGATTGTCTCTCGCGACGCCTTTATCAACCAGGTGAGCCCCGCGCTGGCTGACGAAATCTATCAGGCTCTGTGGTACCTGCCCATGGACGCCTCCAGGGTCTACGCCAGCGATGTCAGTGGCCTGCTCACGCGGCTCAAGACGCTGGACGGCGCCGTCCAGGTGATCCTGCCCAGCACGACGGGTGATGTATCGCCGCTCAAGGCGTTGGAGCGCTACCAGTCGTCGTCCAACGTGCTCAGTATCCAGCTTCTGGTCCTTAGCGTGCCGGTAGTTGCCCTGATGCTCACCTTCGTGGTGCTGATGGTGACGCTGAGCACGGATCGGCAGCGGAACCAGACTGCGGTACTGCGCAGCCGCGGCGCGACCAAAGGCCAGGTAGCGGGCATCGTCGCGACCGAGAGCCTGGTGCTGGGCGTGCTGGGCTTGGGGCTGGCGATCCCCACCAGTCTTGCCGTGGCCGCGCTGATGGGGCAGACACGTTCGTTCCTGGATTTCAGCCTGCACACCGACTTCCGCGTGGGTATCACTTGGCCGACGGTGGCTATCGGTGCCCTGTCGATGGGCATTGCCCTGGCGGCGCAGATTCTGCCGACGCTGGAGGCCGCGCGCCACACGATGGTCACGTATAAGCAGGAGCGCGCGCGGTCGCTCAAGCCGCCCTGGTGGCAGCGGGCGTGGTTGGACGTCATGCTGCTGGTCCCCGGCGCGTACGGCGCCTACCTTCTGAACCAACAGGGGAATCTGCTGGGCGTCCAAGACGCCAGCCAAGCCGATCCCTTCTCCAACCCCCTGCTCATTCTGGTGCCGGCCTTCACACTCTTCTCTCTGACGCTGGTGCTTCTGCGATTGCTGCCTATTGGTCTTCGTGTGCTGGCCTGGCTGGGTCAGCACACGCGTAGCGTCAGCCTGTTGATGGCCGCTCGGCAGCTGTCACGGGCACCCGGGCTCTACACCGCGCCGGTGGGGATGCTGATTCTGACGCTCGCCCTCTCGACCTACACGGCCTCTCTGGCAGCGACGCTGGATAACCATCTCTTTGACCAACAGAATTACAGGGTGGGTTCCGACGTCAGCTTGGTGGACACGGGTGAGGACCTCGGGGCCAGCGACGTGTCCATCGGCGGTACCGGCGGCGGGGGCGAGAGCCAATGGCAGTTTCTCCCGGTCACCGACTATCTGACGATCCCAGGGGCCGTCGGGGCGGCCCGGGTTGGAAGCTACGAGATGCGCGTCCAGACGCCCGCCGGCTACCTGCCCGGTCGCTACATCGGCGTGGACCGCATCGACTTCGGGGCCGTTGCGTTCTGGCGAGGCGACTTCGCAGATGGGTCGTTGGGGGAGCTGATGAACAGCCTGGCCACGGCAAGCGACGGCGTGCTTGTGCCGTCCGGTTTCCTCCGGGAGCAGGTGCTCACGGTCGGCGATCACGTCAACTTCTCGGTGCAGGCGTACGGGCGCTCTGCGTCGGCGCGCGGCCAGATCGTCGGGACCTTTGAGTACTTCCCGACCTGGTATCCCGATAGTGGGCCGCTGATCGTGGGCAATCTCGACCACTTCTTCCTCCAGGCGCAAACCCAGCTCCCGTATCGCGTGTGGCTCGAAACCACGGACGGCGTCAACTATGACGACCTGGGACGGGCGGTGCGGGAGATGAACCTCGGCGCCAAAGGCATGATGGTGGCCGAGCGTAGCATCACTCAGGAGCAGCGCCGTCCCGAACACCAGGGCCTGTTGGGGCTGCTGTCCGTGGGGTTCGCCACGGCTGCTGTGCTCTCCGCCATGGGATTCCTGCTCTACGGCCTGTCATCCTTCCGCCGTCGATCCGTCGAGCTGGGCGTGCTCCGGGCCACAGGTCTCGGCGCGCGGCATGTCTCCGGGATCATCGGGTTCGAGTTGGCACTACTGCTCCTGGTCGGCGCCCTCTCCGGCACAGGGCTGGGCGTCTGGGCCAGCCGCGCGTTCGTGCCGCACATCCAATTCGGTGTCGGCGCGACGGCGAATGTGCCGCCGTACGACGTGGCCATCGCCTGGTCGGCGCTGACGAGACTCTACGGTCTCTTCGCCGCGCTCTTCGTCGTCGCGCTGGCGGCGCTTGTACGCCGCATCGTGCGCCTCAAGCTCTTCCAGGCCATCAAGCTCGGCGAGACGATCTAGCGTTCGCCTTGCTCCGTCCGGCTGCTGGTGGGCCGGCGACCCTCCACGTGGCTTCCTGCATGAATCTAATGTAGATCATATGCTCCTGCTGTTGACTTTAAGAAGATGATTATCTATAATAATACAAAAATCTAGCCAAATACTATGCATAACCTGTGGTAAACATGGTCATTCCGGTGCCTCGGGAGCCAATAGGCAGCCTGCGGCACCGGTCTAGACATGAGATGACAGTTGAGTCTACCTGGAGGCAGACGATGCCTAGAACGATACTCGCCCTTCCCTACCAGGTGCCGTATCTCTCTATACTGGATGCGGAGGGCAACGTAGATGCGGAGTTCGATCCCCAGCTCCCAGATGTGAGGTCGCTTGAGCTTCACCGGTGGATGTTGCTGGGGCGGCGTTTCGACGAGAGGATGCTCAAGCTTCAGCGTCAGGGTCGCATTGGCACGTTTGCGCCCATCAAGGGCCAAGAGGCGGCCAACATCGGCGCGACGGCGGCGCTGCGCGACTCGGATTGGATGACGGTTGCGTTCCGCGAGTCTGCCGCAGAACTGATGCGTGGTCGTTCAATGGAGGAGATACTGCTCTACTATGGCGGCTACGGAGAGGGCGGCTATGTCCCCGAGGGTATCAACAACCTGCCGGTGGCGATTCCGGTAGCCTCTCAGGCCCTTCACGCTCTAGGGCTGGCATGGGCTGCGAGGTATCGGGGCACCGACGACGTGGCGCTGACCTTCTTTGGCGATGGGGCGAGCACACAGGGCGACTTCCACGAGGCTCTCAACTTCGCCGGTGTCTATCGGGCGCCCGTGGTCTTCGTCTGCCAGAATAACGGTTGGGCCATCTCGCTGCCACGCGCCAAGCAGACGGCCTCGAGGACGTTGGCCCAGAAGGCGCTGGCCTATGGCATACCGAGCATCCAGGTGGATGGCAACGACATCCTGGCGATGGTCGTAGCAAGCACCGAGGCGGTGGCGCGCGCGAGGGCCGGCGATGGGCCGACCCTGATCGAGGCGGTCACCTACCGTCTCTCGGTTCACACGACGGCCGATGATCCGAAGCGGTACAGAACGGATGACGAGGTCGCGTCCTGGGAGGCGCGTGACCCGATCACTCGCTTCCAGACTTATCTCAGAGGCAAGGGGCTCCTCGATGACGAGCTGATTGCCGGCCTTGAGCAAGAGATCGACACGGAGATACGCGACGCGGTGGCGCGCGCCGAGGCGACTATGGCGGAGCCGGTGGATGCGCTGAGGATGTTCGACCACATCTACGCCGAGCCTCATGAGTATCTACTCGACCAGAGGCGTGAACTAGCCGCTGAGCTTGCGGCTTCGGGCGCGGAGGTATCGCGATGACCAAGATGACGATGGTCAAGGCGCTCAATCTGGCGCTGACGCAGGAGATGGTCAGGGACGACAGCATCGTGGTGCTGGGCGAGGACGTTGGGGTGGACGGCGGTGTCTTCCGCGTGACGGACGGGATTCTGGAGGCCTATGGCGAGGATCGAGCCCTGGATACGCCGCTGGGAGAAGCCGGCATCGTGGGTATGGCCATCGGCATGGCCGTCTACGGCCTTAAGCCGGTGGCTGAGATGCAGTTCTCCGGTTTCATCTACCAAGCCTTCCACCAAATCGAGCAGCACGCCGCGAGGATGCGCTGGCGGTCTCAGGGGCGCTTCGGCGTCCCGATGGTCATCCGTGCCCCCTACGCGGCTGGCGTACGCGCGCTCGAGCACCATTCGGAGAGCCGTGAGGCCTACTTTGCGCACACGCCCGGCCTTAAGATGGTGATCCCGTCCGGGCCGCGCAACGCGCGCGCGCTGCTGGTGGCTGCGATCCGTGATCCCGATCCCGTGATCTTCTTCGAGCCCAAGTCGATCTATCGTGCCTTTCGCGAGGAGGTGCCCGAGGAGGAAGAGGTGATGGAGATCGGCCGGTCGGTCATCGCCCGTGAGGGGGAGGACATCACGCTGGTATCGTGGGGCGCGATGATGCGGCCCACACTGGAGGCAGCCGAGCGCCTCGATGAGGAGGATGGCGTGCGGGCCGAGGTGATCGACCTGCTGACCATCTCGCCCCTGGATGACGAGCTCTTCACCCGGTCGCTGCGAAAGACGGGGCGGATGGTCGTGGTCCACGAAGCGCACCGGAGCTTCGGGCCCGGCGCCGAGATCGTGTCGCGGGTGAATGAGAAGGCCTTCTGGTATCTTGAGGCGCCCATCAAGCGGGTCACCGGCTTCGACGTGATCGTGCCGCTCTTCGCTCGCGAGAAGGCGTACCTGCCGGGGACGGAGCGCGTGCTTTCTGCGGCGCGCGAGACGCTGAGCGTCTAGGGAGGCGAGCTATGGCAATCGAGTTCAGACTCCCAGACTTGGGCGAGGGCATACATGAAGGTGAGGTGCTGGCTGTGAAGGTCAAGGCCGGCCAGCAGGTGAACGAGGACGACACCCTCCTGGAGGTGGAGACGGACAAGGCGGCTGTTGAGATTCCATCGCCCTACACTGACATCGTCTCTGCTGTGCGCGTGGCGCCTGGCGACACGGTCCATGTGGACGATGTGTTGATTGTGTTTGGTAGTGACGGTGTCGCGACGCCGGTAGGTGACGCAGGAACGGCGACCGCCTCTCGTACTTCCCAGCCGACAGCATCGCCGCCAGAGGCTCTGGCTGACGATCCGCGGCGCCAGGGACCGGTTCCTGCCGCGCCATCCACGCGACGACTGGCGCGCGAGTTGGGTGTGGACCTGCATAAGGTCAATCCTACGGGCCCAGGTGGACGCGTGACGAGGGAGGATGTCCGGGCGCACGGTGAGGGGAAATCGGCCGTAGGCTCTGCTGAGCCAGAGCCAACACAATCAGCAGCTACTTCCGGCGATGCAGAGACGGTGCCGACGGCTCTGTCTGCCGTCAGATTTGATGAGTCAACGAGCCGAACCGAGCGGATCCCTCTGCGATCGATCCGCCGCGCGACGGCGCGCCAGATGGCCAGTTCCTGGTCCCAAGTGCCGCACGTCAGCACCCAAGACCTTGTCGACATCACCGAGCTGGAGAAGCTCCGGTTGCGCCACAAGGACGAGGTGAAGGCACGGGGCGGCGCGCTCACGTTGACGGTCTTCGTGATCAGGGCGCTGGTCAACGCCCTTCGTGAGTTCCCGACGTTCAATGCCAGTATCGACATGTCAGCTGAGGAGGTCGTTCTTAAGCACTTCCACAACGTCGGCATCGCCGTCGACACCGACCGGGGCCTGCTGGTACCAGTGATCCGCGACGCCGATGCCAAGATCGCGCTCGACCTGGCTGTTGAGCTCCGCGAGCTGGCGACACGCGCGAGAGAGGGCAAGGCGACCTTGGCTGACTTGCAGGGCGGCACGATCACCATCACCAACGTTGGCGCCATCGGAGGCACCGGCTTCGCACCCATCATCAACCATCCCGAAGTGGCGATCCTGGGTCTGGCCCAGGCTCGGGTCCAGCCGGTGGCCGTGGTACGCGAGTTGGACGAGGGTGAGGCGGTGGCGTGGGAGGACCAGTACGAGTTCGTGCCGCGGCTGATGCTGCCGATCGTGTTATCCTTCGACCATCGGGTGAACGACGGCGCGCTGGCCCAGCGATTCTTGAATCGCATCATCGAGCAGCTAGAGGCCCCCGAGCGACTCCTGCTTGGGCTGTAGGTGCTCTGACATCAAGGAGAAGCATGTGAATCAACCACAGATGACTGAGACGATTGTGTTGGGAGGCGGATGCTTTTGGTGCCTGGAGGCCGTATACGACCAGGTCAAGGGCGTCACGGATGTGGTGTCGGGGTATGCCGGTGGTACCGTGCGGAACCCCACCTACAAGCAGGTGTGCGCGGGCAGGACGGGCCACGCCGAAGTCGTCCAGGTGACGTTTGATCCCACGGTGATCACCCGTCGCGACATCCTGGAGATCTTCTTCGACATCCATGACCCCACAACCCTGAACCGGCAGGGCCACGATGTCGGCACGCAGTACCGCTCGGCTATCTTCTACCAGAGCGAGACGCAGCGCGCGGAGGCAGAGGGTATCATCCGGGATCTGATTGAGGCTGGTGTCCACCGTTCGCAGATTGTGACCGAGGTTACCGAGCTCGATGTCTTCTACCCGGCTGAGGGGTACCATCAGGAATACTTCGCCAACAACCCGGCGCAGCCCTACTGCCGCGCTGTGGTGGGACCCAAGGTAGCGAAGTTCCAGAAGCACCACGCTGATAGGTTGAAGTTTGTGCTATAGCAGTTCAGATGCGTGTGGCCAACGATGTCACACGCTGGGGAGATACGACAATGGACGACAGAGTAGAAAAGACCAACGCTGAGTGGCGCAAGGTGCTCTCATCACAGGCATATCGCGTCTTGCGAGAGAAGGGCACCGAGCGCGCTTTCACAGGCGCGTACTGGAACAACCACGAGGAGGGGATATACACGTGCGGCGCCTGTGGCGCGCCGCTCTTCTCGTCAGAGACCAAGTTCGACTCAGGCACCGGATGGCCCAGCTTCTACGCTCCTTTGACTGAGGAGAGCGTGGACAGAGAGGTGGATCGGCGGCTGTTTATGACCCGCACCGAGGTGACCTGCAGCCGGTGCGGCTCCCACCTGGGGCACGTCTTCGAGGACGGCCCGAGACCTACAGGGCTGCGGTACTGTCTTAACTCCATCTCGCTGGCGTTTGACCCGACGGAGGTGTCGTTGGGCGAGCCCTCTGAGGCACTGGCCGACGAGGCACCGCCGGACGACGAGGCCTGAGACATGGTGATGGGAGAGATGACCCAGGACGTCGACATCGCCGTCATAGGCGGCGGTCCCGGCGGGTATGCTGCTGCCTTCCGCGCAGCCGACCTGGGTTTCGACGTCATGGTCATTGATGAGGGTGCGGCGCTGGGCGGCGTCTGTCTGCACCGCGGATGCATCCCGTCGAAGACGCTGCTGCATGTCAGCCAGATCCTCACGGACGCGCGCCACGCTGGCGCCTTGGGCCTTATGTACTCAGAGCCGCGCATTGATCTGGACAAGGTCCGCGCCTTCAAGGACGGCGTTGTCGGTAAGCTGTCGGGCGGTCTGATGCGACTGGCCGATCGACGGGGTGTTCAGGTCGTTCAGGGGCGCGCCGTCTTTGAGGACTCGCGACATCTGCGGCTGAGCGGAGCGGAAATCGCTCACGTGAAGTTCAAGGACGCGATCATCGCCACGGGCTCGCATCCCACGCCGTTGCCCGGTACTGTGTTCGAGCCTGGTGGACGGATCATGGACTCCACCGGGGCCCTGGCGATCAATGATGTACCTGAGCGACTGCTGGTGGTCGGGGGCGGCTACGTCGGCCTCGAGCTCGGCTCGGTCTATGCCTCCCTGGGCAGCAAGGTCACGGTCGTTGAGATGCTCGACCGTCTGATCGCCCAGGCCGACGATGACCTGGCGCGACCGCTGGTCCGTCGGATCAGGCAGAGCTTCGAGGCCGTGCATACGAGCACCAAGGTGGTCTCGATGACCGAAGGCACCGACCATGTGGAGGTCACCTTGGCTGGCGAGGTGGGCGAGCCCGTGCAGCGCTTCGACCGGGTGCTGGTCGCCATCGGAAGGCGTCCCAACTCCAGGAATCTGGGCCTCGACCGGGCGGGGATCGATGTGGACGACCGCGGTTTCATCCGGGTCGATGAGCAGCAGCACACCTCGGACCCCCGCATCTTCGCCATCGGCGATGTCGTGGGCGGGATGATGTTGGCACACAAGGCGATGTACGAGGGCAAGATCGCGGCCGAGGTCATCGCAGGCGAGCCGGCGGCCTTCGATGCTGCGGCCATACCTGCCGTGGTTTACACTGATCCATCGCTCGCTTGGGCAGGGCTGACGGAGAAGCAGGCGCACGCGCGGTCCATCGACGTCAGGGTGATGCGCTTCCCGTGGTCCGCGTCGGGACGTGCTTTGACGATGGATGTACCCCAGGGTCTGACCAAGGTGATCGCCGATCCTGAGACCGGGCGCGTCCTGGGGTTTGGTATCGTGGGCCGCGAGGCCGGTGAGATGATCGGTGAGGGCGTGCTGGCCATCGAGATGGGTGCCCTGGCTGAGGATCTGGCGTTGACGATCCACGCACATCCCACGCTCTCGGAGACCGAGGGCGAGGTCGCAGAGCTCTTCCTGGGCACCGCGACCCACCTGCTGCCGCCGAAGCAGCGTTGAAGCCGGACGCGCCAGACCGGCGGACAACAGTCTGCCTTAAGCATCCTGTATTCATCTCGCACGAGGTACCGGTTCTGCGCGCCTGCTAAATGGCTAGTGCCGGACAACAGTCCAGCACACACGGCAAGCGTGGGGCTGCTACTCTTCTGTCTCCGGCGCATCGGCGATCTGCAGCCACACCTCCGCCACATGCAGGTCACGCATGGCCGGCTCGTCTAGCACCAGGTGTACGGCAGCAGGCACGTCGCCCTGCAGCCCGTCCAAGTTGACGGGCACCCGCACCATCTGCTCCCCTATGGGGCCGATGTCCACGCGTAGGCTGCCCCGCAGCGCCCCACCTGCCCACACCTGGGCCTCGCCGTGCATCGGCAAGCCGGCCACGGGGTCAAAGACGATGGGCAGCGATGCTTCGGGCCCGCGCACGACGCGCTGGATGTCGTGCTGGGGCCGCCAGCCGCCCAGATAGGTCGGGGCCTGGTCCCCGCGGAAGAGCAGGTATCGGGGTGACTGTGTGAGCGGCACGGCCAGCCCCTCACCTTTGCTGGGCAAGATGCTCTCCTCTCCGGTCATGCTCACGGTGGCGACATCATAGACCGAGATGGGTAGGATGACCGTGTGATCTACACCCAAGGTCCACATAGCGAACGCCACGCGGTCTCCGCTCTGGAAGACCAGCAGGTAGTCGTCGCCGCGCTCCATCGGCACCTTCCGCAGCAACCGGTAGCCCTCCAGACTTCGGGCCAGGGCCTGTGCTGCCTTGTAGGTGGGTTTGGCCGAGTAGTCGTTGCGCACGGTGCCGAAGTTGTGCTCGGGGTTGTCTCGGTCATGGCCGTCGTCGTGCCAGTCGTACCAGATGTTGAGGTGGATATCGTGCGTCAGGTTGACCAGCCACTGGCGCGCCAGAAACTGCGCCTGCCGGCCTTCGCTGTAACCATTCACGGTGCTGGCAAATCCCCACTCACCCGAGTAGATGGGCAGCCGCCAGTTCGGACTATAGGTGTCAATGATGCGGCGTAGCTGGAGGAAGGGGCCCGTCAGCTCCTCGGGGATCACGACCCCGTACGAGTGCACCGTGACGGCGTCGATGTGCCCGAAGAGCCCCATCTCCCCCAGCGTGCGCCAGAACGGGTACTCGTAGCCCGCCAGCGCCGGGGCGACGATGATCGCTGTCGGCTCCGCAGCGCGGATGGCCTTCGCAGTTGCCAGCGCCAGCTCCCCGTAGGCACGGGCGTTCGCCTCGGGCACCCAGAAGTGATCGAGGTTGGGCTCGTTCCATATCTCCCAGATCACGCCGTCGTCGTTGTAGCGCTTCGCAGCGATGGCCGCGAAGCGGGCGAAGGCTGCCCGTCCGCCTGGGGACGTCGGTGGGTAGCCGTGGTCGTAGAGCGGGTTGCCGTAGTCCAGGATGAAGACGATGCGGATGCCGCGCCGTGCCATCTCCGAGACCAATCGGTCATAGGCCGAGAAGTCGTACCGCCCCAGCGCGGTCTCGATGGTGTGCCAGAACATATCCATCCGCACCCACTTGAAGCCACCGCTAGCGATGTAGTCCATCTCCTCCTGGGAGGCACGCGTGAAGTGGATCTCGACACCGAAGGGCTCCGGGATGACCGGTTGTGGGAGGTCCCACACCTTGGGGTGGCCGGCCGCCTCGGTCGTGGTGAGCGGCGCCGATGGCGTCAGCATGGGGATAACGATGGTGGGCAGCGGTGTGGGAAAGGAAGTTGGCGGCGGGATGGGCGTGATCGTCGGTTCGACGGTGGGTGTAACCGTGGGCCTGGGCGAGGGCAGCGCTGTCGTCTCGACCATGCCCTCGGTCGCCGGCGCGCATCCACCGCCGATTGCTGCAGCACACAGACACATCAGAAGAGCGAGGTACAGGGGGCGACGACGGCTGGGGTTGGGTGCGCCGAACATAGCGGCAGTGTACTTGAATCGTCCGACCGAGCCAGGGGCTACTCACAGAGCAGTTTGGAGCCTGGCGGTCCCAGGAGGGAGGTCAGCGGGCGGCGGTGGCCGTTTGACACGCCTCTCGTCCCTGATATGATGGCGCTTGTCGGGCGGTTAGCTCAGATGGTTAGAGCGCCTCCTTTACACGGAGGAGGTCACAGGTTCGAGTCCTGTACCGCCCACCTGGGTCCCCTAGCTGTTCAGAAACCTCAGCACTATCTCCCGCACGACCTCCGGCTTCTCCAGGTGTGGCATATGGCCCGCGTCCTCGATCCGCACCGTATTCAGGTATGGCACCGTCGACCGGTACTGCGCTACCGCGGCCGGATCGGTCCAGTCGCACTCGCCGCGGATGAGCAGTGTCGGTACAAGTGCCTTGGCCAGCGCGGGTGAGAGTTCAGCCTCAATCTCATCAGTCCACCCTCCGACAATCTCCACATACGGGTTGTGCCCTGGGTAGACAACGCCGGGGGCCTTGTCCCGGTGACCGAAGCAGACCCACTCTCCGGGGTCGATAGACCGGTCGGCCCAGGTGCGCATCTCATCCTGGCCAACGTAGGCTTCGGCGGCGCGCGGGCTGCGGTAGGCAAGGGCGATGGCGACCCATGGCCTGACGTCCAGGGAGGCAAGCGTGCTGATGGGCGATGCGGCGGTGCGCGTGCGGTCTCGCGTGGCCTCGTTGACGCCGGCCAGCGGCGCGGGCGAGTAGAAGACGACGCGCTCCACGCGGTCACGGTGTTCCGCGGTGTAGCTCAGGGCAACGTGAGCACCCTCGGCGTGGGCGATCAGAATGAGCCGATCCCCGCCGATGATCTCCCGGATGGCCTCCAAGTCCTGTGTGTGCCGTCGGATAGTGTAGCCCTCAATGCTGTCCAGGTGACTCGACAGGCCACTTCCGACCATGTCGTAGAGGTAGACATCGTAGCCGGCGGTGCTTAGCTCGCCAAAGAAGGCGATGTCCGAGTCAAGCACCGCCTCGCCAAGACCGTGAAGGAAGATCACCGGGTTCTGCTGACCGGGCCCGCCCGCTGCCGGCACGTGAGTGTACGCGATCTCCGAGCCCGATGGCAGTGCCCAGGTGGCTGTCTCGGGGCGCGTCGACGGCGGAGGGAGCGGCGAGCCGGACGGGGCAGCAACGACGACCAGGCCGGCCGGCACTGCGATCAGCAGGGTGACCACGATCGCAGTCACCAGGCTGAAGCGCGCCCTTCTCTCCAGTGCCAGCCCCTGCGCCACCAGCCACGCGACGCCGAAGCTGACACAGACGAAGCCGATGCCCGCGGATACGGTCAGCACCACGATGTCGGCCGAGACCAGGCTCATCAGCAGGAAGAGCTGGGCCGCCATCGCGCCGCTGAAGCCGACGCCGAAGAGCAGCACGGCTAGAAGTGTCAGCCTCACCCACCAGGGCGGAGATCGGCGGGTGAGCACGTTCGCGGCCCCCGGCTCGTCGTCGCTCAGCCACCCTAGCTCTCGAAAGGCCCGCTCAACCCAGATGCTGGCGGAGCTCATCACGATCACGCCCAACAGCGCCCACCAGAAATTGGTCACGTTCAGGCGTGTCAAGGCGGCCGTCAGCGTCAGCAGTATCACATCCACGACGAAGATGAACAATCCCGCCGTCATGATGATGAGCGGCAGCGCAAGTGTCACCAGGACCTTGCGCACCGTGACCGCTAGGGCGGTGAAGACCAAGGCGATGACCCACGTGTCGAAGAGTTTGGGGTCGCTGCTGATCCCCGGCAGGAGCAGCACGATGGCAAAGAGGATGTAGTTGATACTCAGCCGGAGTACGAAGTTCCGTAGCCGGTGTGCTCTCATCGCCGGGCCTCTCCGTCGGGGTCGACCGGCCGCACTGCGAACGCCCTAGGATCAGTCTCGGCGCTCAGACCGCCGCCGGGCCAGGTGATGTGACCGGGTATCCGCTGTTGGTCGCCGCCCCCGGCCTGTCTGAACTGGAGCAGCGCGAGTCGCGCTCCCAAGCGGACCCGACCCGCGGCGCGAACCGCCCCCCACGTCGTGAGCGTGAGGACCTCGTTCATAGCCACGCTCCAGTTCTTGTAGAAGAGGTCGAGCGTGGCCTTGACGCCTGTGGCTGTCGGATCGGAGCCTGCGATGGCCAGATTCCAGTCAAGCAGGTGCATGCCCTTCCCCCACTGGATCGGGTCCTCCGAGCCTTGTTCTTCGTCGATCTGCACCTCGGTCAGCACGCGTCTGAAGGCGAGCGCGTTCACGTCGTACGCCGCTGCGTTGTCTCCGGTGACTTCGACCGGTAGCGCGCCCGCCTGAGCGTCGACCTCACGGTCCATATCCCAGTCGTAGCCGTGCTCTATGTCCGCGCTCTCGCTGACGTGGAGCGCGTCCTTGTCGCCAGCAATCAGCAGGTAATGGACGCGGAGCGTGTACGGCGCCGAGAAGCGCCACTTGAGGAACTTGAACAGCACCCGCCGCCCGAAGGCGCGGAAGAGCTGCCGGCGCATGATGTCGCCCTCGTCACCGACCACTGACCGTTTGATTCCCTCGACATCCGTGATTGTGACGATGCGCTGCTTTAGCCAGTGTGCCGCGCGGTCGATCCTGTGGCGATCCAGGCCGCGCTGCTTGCGACGGACCACAGGGGGCGTCTCGGAAGGCGTTGTGATCATCGGACGGGCGTGCTCATCGACCGGCGCCGGTTTGTCCTTCTCGATCGCGATCCGGAACGGCAACAACTGGCACTCGGGACTGCGGCAATCAAAGCACATCTGCCCCAGGATGCGGAAGCGCACTGCCGTGCCCTGCCTCGTCAGCACAGGGTCCGTGATCTCGAGGTCCATCGTCATCAACTTCTCGGCGTGCTCGGTCGCCACCAGGTCGAACCCGTTGATGATGACCGTTATGATCTCGGCGTGCTGCATCTCCGGCGGGAGTGCAAGGTCATCCACGCGAATCACGAAGGGGTGCGGGTCGCCGCGCTGGCACTCCAGCTGGGTCTCGGTCACGCCGGCGAGGAAGCTGACGCCGGCGGCGTCTGTGACCTCCGTGACGACCTCCATCACCTCCGCCGTGTCGCCGCCGGTACCCGACGCCGCCGTGTGAACGGCGCAGGCGCCGTTGGGGCTGGATTCGCCGGCCTGGACCACGTAGCTGCCGAAACGATTGAGCCGGTGGTTGTAGCTCCACGCGTGGCGGAATCCCTGCCAGATCACGGCGCTGTGGGCAGCGTGACGGTCGAGCGGCTTGTGCATCTTCTGGTTCTCCCTCAGGATCTCTTCGTCTGTTGGGCCGTCCAGCCTGCGCCCGGCTCAAGGTCTAGGTTCCCGTCCTGTACCTGAGACCAGGACGATATGCCACTTAAGGCTCTGGGGCGCGTGGCCCGCCCCTAGTATAATGGAATCGATCAGAACGGCGTGCGTCCCAAGAAGGAGTGCTCGATGATGGAACCAACGGTATCTGTCTCCCACCTCGCCAAGTCGTTCGGCTCGGTTCAGGCCGTCCAGGATGTCAGCTTCGACGTGATGCCCGGCGAGCTCTTCGGGCTGCTGGGGCCCAATGGTGCCGGCAAGACGACGAGCATCCGCATGATGTTGGACATCTTCAGGCCTGACAGTGGGGAGGTCTGTGTCTTTGGTGGTCCCATGACCGAGGCGGCGAAGAACCGCATCGGGTACCTGCCGGAGGAGCGTGGTCTCTACCAGGACCTCAAGCTGGAGCAAGTCCTGCTCTATCTCGCCACGCTCAAAGGGGTCAGCGAGGTAGACGCACGGGCACGTCTCGACGAGTGGCTCGTGCGCCTGGAGCTCGACGAACACCGCACAAAGAAGGTACAGGAGCTGAGCAAGGGGATGCAGCAGAAGGCCCAGATTATCACTGCCCTGATTCACGACCCTGACCTGATCGTGATCGACGAGCCGTTCTCTGGGCTCGACCCGGTGAACACGCGACTGGTCAAGCAGATCATCGAGGAGCAGAGCGCGGACGGCAAGGCGATTATCATGTCCACCCACCAGATGTACCAGGTCGAGGCGCTGTGCAGCCGCATCGTGCTCATTGACAACGGGGCCACCGTGCTCTACGGCGCCGTGGACGAGATCAAGCGGCAGTTCGCGGGAAACGCCGTCACCCTCGAGGGAAGAGGAGATTTCACCAGCTTGCCTGGTGTGCTCGAGGTCCGGCGACACAACGGTGCCTGGCACCTGGCGCTCGCCCCCGGCACCTCGGCACAGGACATCTTCAGGGCCCTGGCGGCCCGCAGTGATGTCAAGATCGAGCGTTTCGAGATCGCTGAGCCTTCGCTAGACGACATCTTCGTGACCGTCGTCCGCCCCGGGGCGGACAATGACGTCGTGGGGGTGAGGGATGCGTAGCCTCTGGCTGGTTGCGAAGCACGAGTACCTGAAGCAGGTGCGCAAGCGATCCTTCCTCCTCGCGACGCTGGGCTTCCCGCTGCTCATTGTCGTCGTCAGCACGGTCTCCGCGCTGGTCGTGATCCGTGGCGGCGACGCTCGCCCGGTTGGATATGTGGACCTGGCCGAAGTCCTCGACGCCGGCGCGCTGAGAGTTCTCCAGACGGAGCGGCGGCGGTTCCCCGACTTCATCGCTTTCGCTGAGCCGGTGGGGGCCCACGCGGCGTTGGAGGCCGGCGAGTTGCAGGCTTATTACGTGCTGCCGGAGGACTACCTTTCACGCCGGGAGCTGACAGTGGTCTACGCCGACAAGGAGCCCGGCGAGGCTATCGTGGATGGCTTTGAAGATCTCATTCGGGCCAGCCTAGTCGCCGCGCAGCCGACTGAGGTACAGCCGCGTCTGTCCGAGGGCTTTGACCTCGTGGTCAACTCCGGCGACGGTCGGCGTCAGCTGCGCGAGTCCAACCTGCTCGACTTCCTGGTCCCCTTCGTCCTTGCCTTCTTCATGTTCTTCGCCATCGCCAACACTGGCGGCTACATGCTGGCTGCGGTCACCGAGGAGAAAACGAACCGCACGATGGAACTCCTCGCCACGTCCGTCTCTCCCTTTCAGCTGATGGGTGGCAAAGCGCTGGGCCTGATAGGGGTCTCGTTCACCCAGCTCCTGGTCTGGGTGGTCGGGCTGATGGCAGCTGCAGTCGTGGCTGCCCGGTTCTACCCACAGTTGCAGGGCACAGCCGTGCCGTGGACGATGCTGGGTCTCTCCGTGCTCTTCTTCGTGCCGACCTTTGCACTGATCTCGGGCATCATGATCTCGATCGGGGGGATGGTCACAGAGCTGCGGGAGGGACAGCAGATGTCGGGTATCCTCAACCAGCTCTTCATCATGCCGGTCTACTTCGGCGCGATCTTCGTGTCGAATCCCAGCAGCCCTTTCCTGAGGATTCTCACGCTATTCCCCACCACGTCGATGATCTCGATCCTGCTGCGGTGGTCTACCGGCTCGGTACCGGTCTCGGAGCTGATCGTCAGCTGGGTGCTTCTGGCCGGCGCCGCAACGGTCTCGGTGTGGCTATCCGGCAAGATTCTGCGGGTCGGGATGCTTCGATACGGCCAACGTCTCAGGTTGAGGGCGGTCATCGCGGCACTGCGCGGCCATCCCCCGGTCAATGGGCATCAGGAGGCCCCATCCAATGCGTAACGTAGCCCTGGTCATCAAACACGAGATCCTGACGACATTGGGCAAACCCTCGTTCTGGCTCACCGCCTTTGCCGTCCCGTTGCTGATCTTCGCGATCTCATTTGGGTCGCAGGCGCTGGCGACGCGCGTAGCTACCGACGAGGCTGCCGCGGAGTCCGACCTGGGCGCCTTCCTCGTGGGCACCGATGATTCGGCTAACAAGCCCGTCGGCTACGTGGACGAATCGGGTGTCATCACCCGCTTGCCCGATGACCTCGGGGTGACGCTACGACTGTACGACGACGTGGCACAGGCGGAGGCGGGCTTGAGCGCGGATGAGATCGACCGGTACTATGTGATCCCAGCGGACGTGGTCGAGATCGGCAAGATGTCGGTGGTGCAGGATGCGTTCTCGCCCTTTGAAGCCATGGGCAGCGGCAACCCCTTCGAGTATGTGCTGGCCTACAACCTCAGCGACAACCCGGACGCGGCCTCGCTCATCGTGCGCCCGATGCCATCGGTGCTGGTCGAGCGCGTCGCGACGGGCGAGGACGATGTGACACATGGTTCGGCTCAGGTGATGCAGACCTTTGTTCCCGTCCTGATGCTCTTTGTCTTCTTCATCACCATCACGATGACCAGCGGCTACATGCTGAGCAGCGTGAGCAAAGAGAAAACGAACCGCATCGTGGAGGTCTTGCTGCTAAGCATGCGTCCGCGCGAGCTGATGTTGGGCAAGATGCTGGGACTGGGTGTGGTCGCGCTGCTGCAGATGGGCGTATGGCTGGCGGGCAGCCTACTCACGCTGGACAGTGGTCTTCCGGTGCTGGGCGTGACCGCGGTCTCGCTGGCCTCACTGCTGCCGCCGGGTTTTGTGGCCTGGGCGTTGCTGTTCTTCGTCCTCGGTTATATGGTCTATGCCGCTGCACTGGGTGCACTCGGCGCGCTGATGCCCGCAACGCGTGAGGGCAGCCAGTTCACGTTCATTGTGCTCCTGCCGCTGATGGTGCCGATGATGCTCAACCAGACCTTCGCTACCGCGCCGGGTGGCGCGCTCGTCACTGCCTTCAGCCTCTTCCCGCTGACCGCACCGGTCTCTATGGTCACGCGCATGGTCGCCGTCGATGTCCCGGTCTGGCAGAGTGTGCTCAGTCTGGCTCTACTCGCCGCGACGGCGTATGGATTCGTCCTGCTGGCGGCACGGTTCTTCCGGTCCGACACGTTGCTCTCGAATTCGCCGCTCGATATGGCGCGGCTCAAGTCGGAGCTGTTGGGCCGCCTACGCGTGTGAGGGGCGGCTTAACCAACATCTGCGTCGGCAAGACCCACCTGGCTGTGCGGGCGGCGATGGGATCTGGCCTCCCTTGTCACAGAGAGACCGGTGCCGGCCCTCTCCCGGGCCGTTGCGCGGCCTCGAGCCCGTGCTAGACTACGTGCGATGAACGCGCTCGCAGGCAACGTCACCACATCGCCGACAACCGTCGCTCACAGCGACGTTCGCGGGCTGATGGATGGCGCCACAGCGATCGTGCACGGCGCCCTGGCGGCGGGCTGCGACTTCTTCGCCGGCTATCCGATCACGCCGGCAACCCCGATCCTGCTGCAGATGATGCGCGAGCTGCCCAAGCTGGCACGGCCCGACGGCACGCACGGCATCGCCGTCCAGGGTGAGGACGAGATCTCGAGCATCGGCATGTGCCTGGGCGCTGCAGCGACGGGCCGCCGCGCGATGACGGCAACGAGCGGGCCCGGGATCAGCCTCTACAGCGAGAACATGGGGCTGGCGATGATGGCGGAGCTCCCGCTGGTCATCGTCGACGTGCAGCGTCTGGGGCCGTCCACCGGCGGGGCGACCACCATCGGCCAGGGTGACGTGCAGTTCGTGCGGTGGGGCACCGGCGGCGGGTATCCGTTGATTGTCCTGGCACCGTCGACGATCGTGGAGTGCGCTACGCTGACGGTGGAGGCCTTTCGGCTCGCGGCGAAGTACCGCGCGCCTGTCATCGTACTGACCGACAAAGAGCTCAACCTGACGCGGGCTACGGTGAACCTTGACGGGCTTCCCGAGGTGTGCGTCCCCTCGCGGGCACCGGCGCCGGGCAGTGAGCCCTGGCATCTGGGTTCAGGGCGTGTGGCGCGGTTCACGGGCTCCACGCACGATGAGCGCCAGATGCTCACGAAGGATCCACACACGATCGATGCGCTGAACCGACGCCTACTCGCGAAGTACGATGCAGATAGGGCTGCGCTGGAGCGCGTCACATTGGATCTCTGTGGAACAGGTGTAGTGGGTGGGCTGACCCTGCTGGTCTCGTTTGGTACGGGGGCGGGTGCTGTGCGGGCGGCGACACGGATGGCGCGTGCCGAGGGCCGCGCAGTTTCCTCCGTCATTGTGCAGAGCCTTTGGCCGGTGCCGGAGGGGCGACTGCGTCAGGCTGCCGAGGGCGTGTCGCGCATCGTCGTCGTGGAACTCAACCCTGGGCTGTATGCCCGCGAGATGCGCTGTCTCTTCCCGGATCGGGAGGTGGTAAGCTTGTCCCGTGTGGATGGCCAGTTGATCACGCCCCAAAAGGTGGTTGCTGCGTGTTTGTGAGGTGAGTATGGACGTGACACCGTTGGTTGTGGAGACTTCGTTTGACGTGCGCTATGCTGAGACCGATGCCATGGGCATGGTTCACCATTCGGCCTATGTTGTCTGGTTCGAGGAGGGGCGCAGCGCCTGGTTCCGCGAGCGGCTCGCGGATCCCCGTGGGTACGCGCTCTTCGAGGAGGACGGTAACTTTCTGGTGGTGACCGATGTCAACGCTCGGTACGTCGCCCCGGCTCGGTATGGCGACCGCATCCGTGTGCGCACCTGGGTGTCGGCGGTCCGCAGCCGGGGTCTGACGATCTCCTACCGGGTGAGCAACGCTGCGGACGGGCAACTGCTGTGCAAGGGGCAGACCACACACGTGTGTCTGGATCGCCAGGGGACTGTGACAGCCATCCCGGTCCAGTGGACTGCCAAGTTTCTCTCGTGAGGTCAAGCCGGTGATACTGCAGACACTCGCGCTCCCGATTCTGGCCGGATTGCTTGGGCTGGTCTTTGGCTCTCTGGTTGTCCATCTGGCAGAGGCCTCGCTGGCCAAGCGCCCGCTGTCCACGCCCCGATGCCCCTTCTGTGGGTCTGGTCTGGTGCCGATCCAGTGGAGCGCGACGTTCAGCCTACTGACTGGGCAGGCACGATGCCGCGAATGCCAGCGGTTCCTACGGGTGCCGCGTCTCTTGGGCGAGCTGTTCCTTGCTGTGACATGGGGGTTGGCCGTGGCGAAGGGCGGCGCTCAGTGGCGCACGCTTCTGGTGATGGCCACGCTGATCCCTCAGGCGATGATCCTGGTGACCGACCTTGAGGTCAAGCTGGTGCCCAACCTCATCATGCTGCCGGCGCTGGCGGCGATGCTGGTCATCGGGGCATTGGCAGGTCCTGCCCTGCCTTCGCTGACCGGATGGACCTGGTGGCAGTCCCTAGCCGGCGCCGCCATCGGCTTCGCCGTCTTCCGAATCCTTGTGTGGATCGGCGTCGCAGTCTTCGGGCCGGGGGCGCTGGGTGAAGGCGATATCACCCTGGCCACCTACGTCGGCGCCGTCGTGGGGTTCCCGCTGGTCGTCGAGTCGTTGGTGTTCGCCTTCGCACTGGGCGGGCTGGGCGCCTTCCTGGTGATCGTGACACGACGCGGCAAGATGGGAACAGCCATCCCCTATGGCCCGTTCATCATCCTCGGGTGCGCGCTGACGCAGCTATGGGGCGTTGAGATTCTCGGTTGGTGGGTGGGTTGACAAGGTCAGTCTACTAGCGACAGGTGCGCCAATACCGTGGTGCCCGTGCCGCGTGTGCTTCTGACCGTTAGCCTCCCTCCCAGCTGTTCCATCCGCTCCCTCATGGTAAGGAGACCGAGGTGCCCTGGGTGTCCGGCCTCTGTGTCGAATCCCACGCCGTCGTCGTGGATCTCCAGTGCCAGTTCCTCCCTGTCGCAGGCCAGTGAAAGCGTCACGCGCCGGGCGTGGGCGTGCTTGACGATGTTGTTGAGGGCCTCCTGTGCTACCCGGTAGAACGCCTCCTTGGTGGAGAAGGGCAGTGGCGGTTCGTCGCAGAACTGCTCCTGAACGTCTAGCTTATGCCGCACGCGCAGTGCCTCAGTCTGTTTCCGCAGCGCGGCAACGAGCCCTTCCGTCTCCAGTGCATCTGGGCGCAGCTCGAAGATCAGGGCTCTCATCTCAGCCAGGCCGGCCTCGCCCAGGGACAGGGTATAGTCGAGAGGAGCAGCCAGGCTTGCTCGGACTTCCTCGGTGACGTCAGCCCGGTCGAGTAGCGTGCGCGCGGTTCTGGTCCCAAGCCCGATGCCGTACAGGGCCTGGGACACGGAATCGTGCAGCTCTCGGGCAATGCGGTTGCGCTCCTCCGCTACTGCTGCTTTCCCCACCCGCGAGCGCAGACTGGCGTTCTCGATCGCCAGCGCCGCTTGCTGCGCGAAGGTCAAGGCCGTCTGAATCTGTTCTTCGTCGAAGGCCTGCGGCCTGGTGTAGTAGAAGATCAGGCCCCCGTAGACCTCAGTCCCCACTACGAGAGGCACACCCATCGCGCCATAGAAGTACTTCCTCACACGTAGGGACCTGGCTTTGACGCCAGCGTGCATTGTCGGGTCGCGCCGTATGTCCTCAAGGCGATCGGGCAGTGGCCCGTAGTTGCCATAGAGGGGTTCTCGCCGCAGGATGGCGGTGACGTAGGGGCTGCCGCCGACCTGCTCTAGCCTGTTGAACGGAATCGGAGGCAGAGGCCCTATGTCTTCAGGCCAGCCGTATGAGGCGCTGCTGACCAAACACCCCCGCTCGTCGTCTAGGCGGTGAAGCACGCAGGCAGCTGCGCCTAGGTGCTGACTTGCCTGGCTGACAAGGCGGTCGAGTATGATGGCAACCGGCTCGTTGGAGTTGATGGCCGCCATCAAGTCGCGGAGGCCCTCGGCGACGCGTCGGCGCCGCTCGATCTCGCGCGTACGGTCAGCGACCCGTCTCTCCAAGGTGCGGTAGGCCTCGTGCAGGGCTTCCTCGGTTCTCTTGTGCTCCAAGGCATTGACGAGGATCTCTCCGACGATGCGCAGGAGCTTGATGCTCTCGTCGCTCCACGTTTTCTCCACCGCGACAGCATCGAAGCCCAAGAACCCAACCGTTGTGCCTCTATAGACCATCGGGACGGCGACCAAAGACTGAATCCCCTGGGCCGAGAACTCCTCTCTCTCCGGTGCGGCCTCAGGCGGCAGGTCGGGTACCCGAGGGATGTGGAGGACATCACCCCGGAGCAGCACCTCGTTGGACCACGCGAGTGCCTCTATCGGCAGGCACTGTAGGTGGTCTATCTGCGGGCCAACACCCTCGGCACACCACTCGTAACGGCATGACATCGTCCGTTGGTCGGTGTCGAAGAGGAAGACATAGCTACGATCCATACCGGTGTGGCTGCCGACCGTCCGCAGCGCCCAGTTGACACCCTCGTTGACCTCGTCGAGCGGCAGGTTGATGAAGCGCGAGGAGATGGAGGTGACGATGTTGTTGAAGGCCACCTGTCCCTGCAGTGCCTGTCTGGCAGCCATCTGCTCCGAGACATCCAACACAAGTCCGTTGAAGTGCGTCAGCCGACCTACGGCATCGAACACCGGCGTGGATAGCGTGCGGACCCAGATCCATCGATCGCGCTGCGCGTGCCAGAACCTTGCGGCTTGATCGTAGGGGATTCCTCGCTCCCACGAGGCTCTGTTTGCCTCGGTCACGCGTTTCCTGTCGTCAGGATGGATGTCCGAGAACCACGTCCGGAAATCGTAGGGGTCCTCGACGCCCAGGAGGCTACGCATTGAGGGGCTGACCAGGACGACGCGTCCGCCGTGCGGGGCCTCGGGATCGACCGCCACCCGGTACACGACAAAGTCGTGGGCGTTCTCTAGGAGCGACCTGAGGTTCTCTGCGCTCTCGAGGAGTTCGGTGAGCGTGTCCTCAGGTTCTTCATTGCCCGCTAGCATCTGGCGATCCTAGTCACCGAGGTTGATGTCGTCCAGCGAGATGAGGTGGACCTTCAGCGCGTAGAGCGCAGCTTGTGTTCGACTGGCGAGCCCGAGTTTGCCCAGGACGCTGCTGACGTGCGTCTTCACGGTCTTCTCCGAGATGAAGAGCTCGCCGGCGATCTGGCCGTTTGAGAGTCCTCGTGTCACCGCGATGAGCACTTCGCGCTCGCGATTGGTCAGCGCTTCAGGGCTTTCAGGTCCGCGGATCTCCCGTACGAGCCGTGCCGCGACTTCGGGAGAGAGCTGCACCTGCCCGGCTGCTGCGGCCTTGATCGCCTCACAGAGCTTGCTCGATTCAGTGTCCTTCAGCAGGTAGCCTGTCGCACCCACACGCACCGCGTCGAAGATGGCCTTGTCCTCCAGAACGCTGGTGAGCGCGATCACCTCGACATCTGGCGTATCCCTCTTAATCGCCTCGATCGCTGCGACGCCGTCCATCACCGGCATCAGCAGGTCCATGAGCACGACATCGGGGCGGAGCTGACGCGTCTGCTGCACAGCTTCACGGCCATTGGCCGCCTCTCCGACAACGTCGAGCTCGGGGTCAAGCGCCAGAAACATCTGCAGGCCCTGCCGAACCACTGCGTGATCGTCCACAATCAGGACGCGAATCACCATACCTCCTCCGTCTTTGGTCCTAGTTGGCATTCCTTCGATAGTCTGATGGGAGTTGCAACGTTCCTCCGAAGAAAAGCGGACGACCATCGGCTATCGTATGGGTGGATTCTAGCAAGGCTAGTTGGGGATGCCAACTGAGGAGGGACCTGTGTCAAGGAGACTTGCGGGTGTTGGTCTGATCGGCGTGGCGGCCGCTCTCTATGTCGGGCGCTATATGGTGGCAGCGCTCTATAGCATCGGTCAGCGTTCGAGCTGGAGCTCCAAGCTCTTCGACGCGATGGTGAGCTATGTGAGCCCTTCACTGTGGACCTGGGCGACGGTCGCGCTCGTGGCTGGCGCCGCCTACCTGGTGTGGGCTGAGCTATCGCCGGCGCGAGCGGAAGCTGCTTAGTGATGCGACCGCAAGCACTACCCAGCACATCTGCAGCCGAGTGGCCGGAGACCCCTCGATGGCTTCCCAGCATCGACCGGCTGACTGACGAGAGTGCTCTGATACCGGTGCCCACGCAGCTATCTACGACGGAGAAGCAGAGCGCGGAGTTGGTCGGCCTACTGGTCTGGAGCATCGTCCATGGTGGATGGTAGTCAGCGTCGGGCCGGCCGGCGGGTAGGCGCAGACAACAACAGATGTGGTCGGACTCGTGGGGTGCTGCGGGTCAGGATGGCCGTCGCGCACCCAGCGGATGTGACGCGCCTGGAGCCAGCCGTGCGGAGGGTATTGCCCGATGATCAGCATACTGATTGCGGATGATAGTCCAGCTGTCAGGCAGGGGCTGCGAATGAGAGTGAGCCTAGAGCCGGACCTGGCTGTTGTCGGCGAGGCGGGCACGGGCCTAGAAGCCGTCGAACTGGCCCAGAGTTGTAGCCCGGATGTGGTGGTGATGGACGTAGAGATGCCGGTGATGGACGGCATAGCGGCAACCCGGCTTCTGCGCACGGTAGCCCCTGCGTCACACGTCATCGTGCACAGTATCCACCGAGATGCCGCAACCGTTGCCGCAGCGCAGAGGGCCGGCGCAGCCAGCTTCGTGGAGAAGCAGGGCGCCGTCGATGTGCTTCTGGCTGCTATACGTGCCGCGGCGTTCCCGGTGAACGGGGACCGAGGAGGTGGGGGATGACTGTGTTGCCTGCGCATGTTGGGCGACCTGATGCGACGATGCGGGAGGTAAAGGGGACCGCACCCCGGCGGGTGCGGATGACGCGAACTCTTCTCTTGGCTCTGGCCATATTGGCGCTGACTGTCGTCACGGTCTTTGTGACAGCCCGTGCTGAGGCGTTCCACATCTACGATCTGGAGCGCGCGTACGTCGCGGAGCATCCAGGGAACGCGCCCCGCGGAGGGGTCCAGATGCCGATACCGCCCCTGACGACGCTCCTCATCAGGAGCTCGGGGCAGGTGATGGTCCTGGGGTTGAGCTGGCTTTGCTTCACGGGCGCGCTCTGCCTGTTGTCCCTCCTGCTTGCGAACGGGGAGCTGCGGTTCGGCACGTGTCTCACGATCGTGCTGTGGAGCTGGGTGCCCTATGCATTCCGGGGCCTACTGCAATGGGTTTACATGCTCGTAACCCGCGACCCCATCTACAACCCTGGCCTCTCCGGACTGGTTTTGGACAGCGCGCCGCTCCCCCTGGGCACCTACACCTATGCGATGCCGACAACTGCGCAGCGGACGTGGGCTGCCTTGCTCTCAAGGGTGGATATCTACCTGTTCCTGCACCTTGCCGTGTTCGTCCGCGGCATCGCCGGTGTCACCAACTGGGGCCGTAGGAGGGCGTTGATGGTGGGGGGGGCGATCTGGCTGGTGTGGCTGCTGGCAAGCATGGCTCCCGGCTACTTCTTCCAGTTCTTCAGCCGAATCCGCTTCTGGTGACTGCCATGGACGAGACGGTGCTGATCCGAACGGAGCATCTGACGCGCCACTTCGGGATGGGCGCGCGGACTGTGCGGGCGCTGGACAACGTCGATACCACCATTGCCGCCGGTGAGTTTCTTGCCGTGATGGGTCCGTCAGGCTCTGGCAAGTCGACCCTGCTCTACCTTCTAGGCGGCCTCGATCGTCCCACCGATGGACGGATCTGGGTTAACGGCCAGGAGATTGGTGCGCTGGATGAGGCCGCGCTGGCAGCCTATCGGATGCAAGTCATCGGCTTCGTGTTTCAGTCATTCCACCTGATTCCCACGATGACAGCTGTAGAGAACGTGATGTTTCCGATGCTCTTCGCCCAGGTGCCTGCAGACGAGCGCAAGGCACGGGCTGCCTCTCTGCTCGAAAGCGTCGGCCTGGGGGACCGCCTGGACCACAAGCCGACCGAGCTATCTGGGGGTCAGCAACAGCGTGTGGCTGTGGCGCGGAGCCTTGCGAACGATCCCTCCATCCTCCTGGCGGATGAGCCGACCGGCAATCTCGATACCCAGATGGGTGCTGAGATCATGTCGTTGCTTGAAAAGCTGAACCGGGACGAGGGGAGAACTGTGGTCGTTGTATCTCACGATCGGGGTGTGACGGACTACGCAACCCGTACGCTTTATCTGCGGGATGGGCGCGTTGATCCACGAACGGAGGTCCTATGAAGAAGCTACGCCTGAGAGACAGTCTGGGCCTGAGCCTCGCGCTCCTGCTGGTGGCAGCCCAGTCGCTGTCGGCCGCTCCACCGGTCGCAGCAGCCCCGTCCTCACGGGCGTCGGACGGCATCGGTGTGGCCCAGGGCAGTGTAGTCAACGTGACTGGTGTCGAGCCCAGCATCATGCTCAGTACGTCGGGCGGCACGCTCAGCGTCTACGGAACGGGCTTCAACGCCACGAGCGTCGTGCGCATCGTGGGGTACGGTCTCCTTCCGACAACCTTCGTGAACGCGACGGCACTCACGGCACAGGTCCCAGCGGGTGCCCCCGCAGGCACCCACGATATCGAAGTGACCGATGGCGGGAAGATGGCCCACCTGACCCAGGCCATCACCTTGGTTGCGCCAACGCCAATCCCGGCCCCGACCGCACCGCCCACGCCGAAGCCGACGCCACCGCCGGGGCGCCCGATCCTGACCATTCGCAACTACAAGGTAGAACCCCCGCAGGTCAGAGCCGGCACGGAGTTCACCGTCCATATTGAGATCTACAACAACGGCAGCCGGGCGGGAGAGAACACGATGGCGGTCTTCCCCGGCGGGATGTTTGTGCCTGTTGGGGAGCCGGGCCATATGATCTGGCAGCTGCACATCAATCACACCGCAGTTGTTAGCCAGAAGCTCCGCGCGCCGGCAGAGCTGTCCTCAGGCGTACATCAGATGCAGGTCAACCTCAGTGCCAACGACTGGGCCGGCGACCACTACGAGTACCCACAGACCGTGCCCGTCGAGGTGATCGGCAAACCGGTCTACACCGGCAGGCCCGAGGTCACTGTCGAAGGTGCCCACACGTCGCCGTCAATCCTGACGCCTGGTGCGCCGTTCACGCTGACGTTGCGGCTTGCCAACCGAGGCAGCCGGACTGCAATCAACGTCCTTGCCCGCTGCACGTCGGAGGACCTCGTCATTCCTGCAGCGGCAAGCGACACTGTCTCGACGGCCAAGATCGGGATCGAGGAGACCGTGACCGTTACCCTTCCCTTGCACCTTCACGACACGGCCTCAGGGGGGCGGAAGCCGCTCGCCTTGGCACTGACCTTCAGCGACTATGAGGGAAGCGCGTATGCGGCGCAGCAGAACGTCGGCATCGACGTGAACGACAGCCTGAGAGGTCAGCCGCAGCTGCTCATCGAGCAATACCACACGACACCTGACTTCGTCAGCCCTGGCGACAGCCTCACACTCACACTACGCATCACCAATGTGGGCGGTGCTGCCGCCAAGCGCGTGATTCTTGCTCTAGGCGGCGAGAACGGCGCTGCGCTGGAGCCCTTCAGTCCGCTGGGCAACAGCAACGTGATCTTCTTGCCAGAGGTGCCGTGTGGCGAGAGCGTGACCGCGGAGCAGGCGCTGATGGTCGACGGTGCTGCTGGGGCCAAGGTGTACAACCTGCCCGTAGCGTTGGCTTACGATGATGCGAGGCAACAAGGGGCGAGCGCGCGGCGGAACGACACGCAGCGACTTTGCCTGATCGTGCGTCGCCGCCCCGAGGTACAGGCGATCTTCTATCGAGACCCCGAGGGGCTCGCCGTCGGTACTGCAACGCCGGTCTCTCTAGAGGTCCGCAATGTGGGCACCAGCTCACTCCGCATCCTCGGCCTTGCGGCGAAGAGCGTGCAACTCGACATCTCGGCTGAGGGGACGCCCTTCCTCGGCCCGCTCGACCCCGGCGGATCTGCGCCGCTGGATGTCACGGTGACGCCGCGAGAGAGCGGTCCCGCGGAGATTGTCGTGCGCGTGGCCTATCGTGACGACCTCAACCAGATCCAGGCCCTCACGCGCACTCTCAGTCTGGAGGTGCCGGCCAACCCCGCGTTAGCCAACGTGCCTGCGCCAGGACTAGCTGCCACGCCTGTGCCTGAGGCGGATGCACAGCCTAGACTGCTATTGCGGCTAGGTCGGGCGCTGCAGGGCTTCTTGGGTTTCGGCAGCTAGTCTGCCCCTCAGTTGAGCATCTAGGAGAGGCCGGTGAGCCCAAGGAAATGAAGACTCGCGATCTGGCACGCTTGGTTGTGCATAACCTGCAACGGATGCGCGCGCGCGTCACCATGACCGCCCTTGGCGTCGTCATCGGCACGGCGGCTGTGGTTGTGCTCGTGTCACTGGGTGCAGGGCTGCAGCGTAAGACGCAGGAGAGCCTGCTTGCGGGCGGGGCCCTCACCGAGCTGCACATCACACCGCCCGTGAACTTCCAGGCAGCAGGCGCGCCTTCCGGGGCCTCCCCCGGTGCGTCGGAGGACTTCAGGTACCAGGTCCTTGACGATCGCGTGCTCACCGAGATCCGAGCGCTGCCGGGCGTAGGGGCTGCCGTGCCGCAGGAGGTCCTGATGGCACAGACGAAGGTCGCCTACGAGCAGCTGGAGGGCTACCCGACCTTGGTGGGCATTGAGCCACCGGACCTGGCAAGGCTGGAGGTACCGCTGGACCGTGGAACGCTCGACCTCCGACGGGGTCAGGTCATTGTAGGGGCACTCGTTGCTGAACGCTCGCTTCGGGATCCAGACACGTTCAACCCCTATAGGGAGGTGCCGCAGCCCGAGAGAGCCGGCGCCCCCGACCTGCTTGGTGAGACGCTCTGGCTGCACGTCACCCGTATCGCGGGCGATGGCACCAAGCTGGAGAAGACTGTGCGGGTCGAAGTGGTTGGCGTGCTGGCCCCAGTCGGTTGGCGTCACGACTTCACCATCTATTTGCCCTTTCGCGATGTGATTGCCTCCAACACATGGGCCAACGGCACGCGGCGAGACCCCGGGCGGCAAGGGTATGCCCAGGTGACGGTCAAGGCCACGAGTATCCAGCACACGTTGGAGGTGGAGGAGACCCTGAACGAGATGGGCTTCCCAGCGATGTCCCAGCGCCAGCAGGTGGAGGAGGCCAACGCCTACTTCGCGACCGTGCAGGCTGTGCTGGCTGGGATCGGCGGCGTGGCTCTGCTTGTGGCTGCCTTTGGCATTGCCAACACGATGTTGATGTCGATCTACGAGCGAACACGTGAGATCGGCCTAATGAAGGCCATCGGCGCGTCGCATCGCGACGTGATGGCGATCTTCCTGGCAGAGTCCGCAAGCATCGGTCTTCTGGGAGGCTTCGGCGGCGTCGGACTAGGCGCCGTGGTCAACGTGGTGATCAACGTCATCGCGGGTGCCATCAGCGCAGAACAGGCTCCAGCCGGCGCTATAGCTCAAGGCAGGACCACAGCGGCCTACCTTCCGCTGTGGCTACCTCTGTTCGCCATTGTGTTCGCCACATGCGTGGGCGTCGCTTCAGGGGCCTATCCCGCACGGCGTGCCGCGAACCTGCCGCCCCTTGGTGCCCTCAAGTACGAGTGACACCCCTGCCTCAGCCGGTCCATCGGCCTAGCCAAGGTTCCGACTTTGGTCCCACGCCGAAGCCACCCTCCGCCCGATGCTAGGGCATACCCAGCGATTAGGATAGAGGTGAATCAGTTGTCTGCTGACAGGCGAACACCTGCTCAGCGAAGCCCAAGGAGGAATCGATGAAAGGCCGAGAGCATGTGGGCGTGCTTGTACGCGTTGTCCTTTGCCCGATGGTGGCGGCAGTGTTGCTGCTGACCGGATGTGATGGGGCACTCAAGACGCCGGAAGGCGTAGACGCAGCCCCTCAGTCGACGTCGCTGCCCACGACCCAGCCGGTCTCCGCGGAGTCCGGCGTGCCTGCTGATTGGCAGGTCTACCACGACAGCGTCTATGGCTTCCGCTTTTCCTACCCAGCTGACTGGAGCTACAAGGTGATGGACGTTGGGGGCCCGGGGGTGCCGGACGATTGGCCGGTCAAGGCGATGGTGACGTTCTTCCCGCAGTCCATGACCGAGGCGTTGGACCGCAGCGGCCCTCCTGACCCCAACGCGCCTCCCGCCATCCCGCCGTTCAGTGTGGAGGTCTGTGTGGGATCGATGGAGCAGTTCCGCCGGGCCTACCCGGAGCCGGGCATGATCGAGGAGGGGCTCGAGCTGGATGGCGCGAGTATGGTGGTTGAGCGCGAGACTCGCGATGACCGCAACACCATCCGCTATGTTGTCTCGAATCCTGCGGATCCCGATGTGCGGGTCGTTCTTGTGGATGTCATTACCGGGTTCTCAGAGCGCGCGGAAGCCGAACCAGCGTACCTGCGTGTGATCGCGCAGGCTGCTGCCAGCATCGAGCTGAAGTGTGACTGATTCGGGACGACTGATATGGCTGCGGATCAGACAGAGTGACCCCCACGACCCCTGCCGGCCTGGTGGTACTCACCGGGCCGGCTCGCTGGACATCGTAATCCAGTAGGAGAGTGGGCCGGTCGGTGGCTCTCTCTGCGAGAACACAATCAGCACGCCGCTGAGCGCCTCGTCACGAAGCTTGAGTTCCAGCCAAAGCCTGTGCGGCTGCCCACGCGACGCATCTGCCGTGTGGAGATCCCCCCGAACCCATCCGCGCAGGTAGGGCCCGCCGCCCAGGTTGAGTAGGTGAGGAGCACGCTCTCGGTACGTGATGTCCTGGAGCCGGCGCCGGGGCTGGTCGGCCAGTGTGACGGTGACCGCAGCGGACGCGTCGATCTCGATCTCTAGCGGCAGTTCATCCTCAGGGACGGATACTGCTCCCGTCCAGTGTCCCTCCAGGTCCGGTGGCATCTCAAGGGCGTTCTGGCTGAGTGTCTCGGCGGGCGGCAGGAACTGCGCCGGATCGAGCCCCTGCAGCGCGCACAGCGTCTCAACCAGGATCACATCGGGCCAGTCTCCGTGGGTGTTGGATAGCACGGCGACGGCGAGATCCTCCTCGGGAACCAAAGCCAGGACGGTGCTGACGCCTGCCGTGCCGCCGTTGTGCATGACGACGCGCAGTCCCTGGTCCGTGACGCCGATGGACCACCCGATGCCGTAGCCGCTACCGTCGCGTTCCCACAGCCTGGACGGTCCCGTACCTGGGCTGGGCTGCTGCATCTCGGCGATGGATTCACCGGTGAGTATAGACGATGTCAGGTCCTCTCCGGCGGCCAAGAGAGACTGCGCGAAGAGGATCAGGTCGTGGGCTGTGCTATGGACGTTCGAGGCGCCAGGGCAGTCAGATAGATAGGGGGGGATGATGATGCCATTGGCGGTGAGCTTGGTCGCCACACGAGGATCGG
>Ga0180436_10000617_pt1 | contig 36047 bp, 34 predicted proteins | sample SS_ome_2_FD_132434 | JGI IMG/M metagenome (GOLD analysis project Ga0180436, IMG submission 132434) | Hypersaline lake sediment archaeal communities from the Salton Sea, California, USA - SS_3_S_2 metaG | ecosystem: Environmental > Aquatic > Non-marine Saline and Alkaline > Hypersaline >... | reverse complement strand
TCTTCGGTGACATCGACTTTATCGACAATGACTGCAACTTCCTGGGCGAGCCGGGCCGGATCCAGGTCGACCGTGCCGAGCAACCGGTCCAGCCGTTCTTTCAGGTTGCTCTCCCGTTCTACGGTCAGGCGGGGAATATCGACGGCGATCGATTCAAGCAGATCAGTGAAAAGGCGCAGCCGGCCGGCCAGTTCATGTTTCAACGCTTCCCCCTCAGCCATCCGCATCTCCCGGCTCTGGGACAGGGCCTGGTCAACGGCCTGAAATACCAGGGGACGGACCGCCTCGACATCTTCGGACTGCTGCTCCCGCGTCAGCACATCGGGCAGGCCGATCAGCATATTCATATCGATCGTCGCTTCCATATCGAGTTCCTCGGCCAGACGGATCATGCTCTGCTGGTACGTCCTGGCGAGTTCGATGTCGACGTTGGTGGTGACCAGATCTGAAAAATCACCGGACACGGACAGCACCAGGTCCACCCTGCCGCGCTGGTGATAACCGCCGATCCGCCTGCGAATATCATCTTCGAGGACCGCATAATTTCGCGGCGCTTTTACTTTCGCATCGAGAAAGCGGTTATTGACGCTTTTTACTTCAACGGTCCAGACCCTGCCGCTGTTCTCAATTTCCGACCGCCCGTAGCCGGTCATGCTTTTCAGAGCCATGCAATCTCCATAAACAAGGGATACCTTATCGAAATAGTTTGTTAAATTTCAATAGGTGTAAATGCCTGCAGGGTGCCGGAGATTTCCCCAAGCAGACTGGCGCCGGGCAGGCTCATACGTAAGCCAGACTGATCGTAAAAAGATTCGGTGCCCTGCAGGCAGTTACTCTCAATAAAAAAGACGATGCGCAGGCTCTGCCCGGCATCGTCTCGAACTCACCCGGAACCAGCCGGGGCCATGTTACTGGGCTGCCATCGCGGCATCCAGTTCCTTTACCAGGCTGTCGGTAATATCAATGGCCTCACTGAAATAAACGACCCCGCTTTTGGAATCGAGAATCATGGAATAGCCGTTTTTCACGCCGTACTCCGCGACAACACCTTCAAGCGCTTTGAGGATCGGAGCCAGTTCCTTGTCCTGCAGCGTTTTCAACTCGAAACGCGCATCTTCCGATTTTTCCTGAAGCTCGCGCCGCTTTTTCTGAAACTCCCTGACTTTTACCTGCTTGGTTTCTTCACTCCATGCGGAGCTTTTCTTCTCAATATCTTTCTGCATTGCAACCAGTTCTTCTTCCTCGGATTTGAACTTGCTCTGCAGATCTTTCATTTTTTCGTCAAATTTCGCTTTTGCCGCTTTTCCGGAAACCGAATTGACCAGGACTTTCTGCACATGCATCACCCCGATTTTCATTTCAGCGGCCGAAACCTGTGAGGCAACGGAAAAAACCAGGGCCAGACAGACAACGATACCTGCAGTGATCAATCGCTTAGACATACGAACTCCGCACTGATTAAATGAAAGCTACCTTGAAAACCGATGATTTTTCAAGGTAGCCTGAAATTAAAAGAGAAGCGGGCCCACAGGCCCGCTTCGTCTGTATTAAAGCGTGATGATTAAAAAGCTTATTCTACGATTACAAAGTCATCGCGGCGGTTCTGCGCCCAGGAAAGCTCGTCGTGCCCGTGCATGAGCAGCCGCTCTTCGCCAAAACTGATCGTGCTCAGGCGCGATTCACCGATACCGAGGTTGACCAGGTATTTTTGGGCGGCCAGTGCGCGTCTCTCGCCAAGGGCCATGTTATATTCGCTGGTACCGCGGGGGTCGCAGTTTCCTTCGATGCGTATGTTCTTATCCGCATGTCCTTTTAAAAATTCCGCATTCGTCTCGAGTCGGCTGGCCTGATCGCTTCTAATTTCGGATGAATCAAAATCGAAATAAACCGGCAGCATGCCTTCAGAGGTTCGTCCCTCGGAAATACCGATCGGCTTGGACTCCAAAGGCTCTTCCTTCCCCATCGCGGAACTGTCAGTTGACGGCTTGAGTCCTGCATCCTTGGCTTTATCTTTGGCACAACCGGAAAAAACGATAAGGCTCAGGATCATCAATGCTGACAAGAGAATCCGGATCTTACTCGACATAATTACAACCTCCTGTTATAGAAAGAAAAATAACGACAGAATATCTGTCTCTCGTGCGTTTGAAAATTCACGCCGGTTTAACGAAATATACTTCACTCAATCGATCTAATATATGAAAAATGGGGGCAAATACAAGAACTATTTTCCATGACCTGGAAAGTGCAAAATCACGTTCGTCAATCACCCAGCCTGCTGTCGCCAGACAGCCCCGCGTCGTCGAAATGCTTTTTTCCCTGTACTTTATTCTAGTGATATTTACTGTTTCGGTATAAACTGTGAGACGCAACTGAACAATGACGACGATCCACCCAGCGCTTCAGCAAAATCCGCAGGCGGATCGATCATTTCAAGCCGCAGAATCAACCGCGTCGATTTCGGCTTATTCGGGAGAGAGCAATGGCCAAAATACACGTCAACCCAAATCGTGCCACTGATAAAGCGGTTCGTGCAATTGACAGAAAACGTGAACAGGAACGCAGAAAAATGTTCATTCTGGCCAGGGACCACGCTGACGTTCTGGCCACCAAACTCTGCCAGCGCCTGATCGACCGCAATATCATTGAGACGACGTCGGTCGATTCAATTCGCGAATCCCTGGAAACCCAGTTCAGGACCCTGCATCTGCAGGAGGAATTTGACCTGCAGATGAAGCTCGCCCCGGTTCGTACCCTGGTTCAGGATCCCAATATCGTATCGCTGTATCTCACCCAGTATATCGTCGAAGACCTGATAAACAACCCGGCTATCCAGGATATCTTCGGTGAGGATATCGATATTTACCGGGCGGTGGATTCGGTAACGAAAGCGCTCAGACCCAAGTGATTCATCCCGATACCGTTCCCGCGCTCGTCTATTGCGACGAGTCGGGCAACATCCGAGATTTTCCGCAACTCCGCATGGCCGGCTCTGCCCATGGCCGATATCTGCAGCCCCGCCGTGAAGACCTGATCGAATTACCGGAAGGAAGCGATTTCTTCACGCTGCCGGAGCGGCTTCCGGTCGGAACCGATCCCGAAACCGGGGAACCGCTGCTGCTCGAAGAAAATCCCGACAAGCCCGGCAGGAAGATACAGGCGGTCGCCGCTTTCATGGCTCCCGCCCACACATCCACGTTCTCGGCGGCGTATCAGAGCCTGCAGAACGCGCCGCTGCTGCCGCTGTTTGCGTATACGGCAGTCGGATGGCTCAACGGAAAATTCTGGGTCGCCGGTTTTCGAAGCGATCAGGATATTCGCCAGGATCATCACCAGTTCAAACAGCAGATTATCGACCGCAATACCGCCCGGCAGCTGCAGAAACACAGCTCGAACCGGCTGATCCAGCATCTCGGCATCTGCTGCCTGACCTATCGCTGCCCGGCAGCGCGAAACTATTTTATCGGCCGCTGGGAAGCCCCCCTGCCGACATCGCCGCAATGCAACGCCCGCTGCATCGGCTGTATATCGCTACAGCCGTCGCAGTCATGCCCGTCGACGCAGGAGCGCCTGCAGTTCGTCCCGACGGTCAGGGAAATTGTTGAAGTTGCCGTTCCGCACCTCAACAGCGCAGATCGGCCGGTGGTCAGTTTCGGTCAGGGCTGTGAAGGCGAACCGCTTCTGCAGGGAGAACTGCTGGAGCAGTCGATAACAGCTATCCGCCGGCAGACGACCCGCGGAACCGTCAACTGCAACACCAATGCAAGCCTGCCCGATGTAGTGCAGCGGCTCGCCGCTGCCGGACTCGACTCCATCAGGGTCAGCCTCAACTCGGCGCAGGAGAGCTTTTACCATAATTATTACCGGCCGAAAAACTACCGGTTCAAGGATGTAAAAGAATCCATCGTCTGCATGAAGAAATGCGGGAAATTCGTATCGCTCAACTATTTTGTCCTGCCCGGTTTTACCGATTCACATGCTGAAACCGATGCCCTGATGGACTTGATCGAGCAGACCAGGCCCGACTTCATCCAGCTGCGCAACCTCAATATCGACCCGGAATGGTACCTGGATTCGATTGAATCACCACCAGATCAGGCAGCCTACTCAGTCAGGCCGTGGCTGGACCGGCTAAAAAAAACATTTCCATTTCTGCGCTTCGGCTACTACAACCCCTGCCTGAACCCATAACCCGACAAAAATAACCACGTTGTGGAGTTGAAAATTTCTGCTGTACCGATAGAATGTACATAGGAAACATTATCAGGTATCTCGTATTCAGGCGATCCTGAAAAATCGCCACTACAGGATTTTCGGCATGAACACTAAATCTGAGACCAGCATGCGGTTGACCCCTCAGCGCCAGGTTATTCTGGAGGAATTGAGCAAGGTAAAGACCCATCCGACGGCGAACGAAATTTACGATATGGTTCGCAAGCGGCTGCCGAGGATCGGCCTGGGAACGGTGTACCGTAACCTGGACCTGATGGCCGAAAACGGCACTATATTAAAACTCGAAGTCGGCGGTACCCAGAAACGTTTCGACGCGACGACCGAACCGCACTACCACATCCGCTGTACCGAGTGCGGGCGGGTCGACGATATCGACATGGAGGTCTTCGGCCAGATCGAACAGGCTGCAGGGGAAGCAACCGATTACGAGGTTCTCGGACATCATATCGAGTTTACCGGCATCTGTGAATCGTGCCGCCGGAATCAGGATGCGAAACCGAACTGAGCATTCTCGGTTTCAACCGGGATAATAATTCTGTTGCCTGGTAAGGTTTTTTACATATTGCAGCTCACAGCTGTCACGCTCACCTCTCATAATTTACGTTTATCTCTATTTATTTTAATATTTTAAAGATACTATTATTTTCTTTTTTTACTTCTTCCCGAACATTGACATCCATCACTTCCTCGTGACACGGCGAAACCAGATGCCCGCCAGCGCCTTGAAGCAGTCGTGCTGGAAGCCTTTGCGAGCACCGACTTTCACAAAGTCAGTATCCGCGACATCGCGAACAAGGCTGAAGTCAGCTTTGCGACAATATACAAACATTACGGCAACAAGGAAGGGCTCGTTTTCGCGTTCGTCGACGTGTGGATGGGAAAGCTCACCGACCGGATCAACGACCACCTCCAGGGCATCGAAGATCAGAAGGAAAAGCTGAGGAAGGTATTCTGGCTGCAGCTCGACTATTACGAGCGGCACCCCGGACTCGGCCGCATCGTATTCATGCCCCTGCCGATGAACACGTGGATGGGCGACAAAAGCTTCGCGCAGCCGCGCATGATGGGACTGATGATAGACGCGCTCAAACAGGGACAGCAGGAGGGAAAATTGAACGCCAACGTCAGGGCCGGCGTCTTGCTCGATTTCTTTATGGGATTCGTGCAGCGCTCATTTTTCATGGTCGCCTGAAAATTAAAAACCGTTTTCAGTCGATTTCCGGCCGCGGATACAGTCCCGAGCGCTCAACGATTTCCGGAACCTTTTCCTCCCATTCAATCGCCATCACATGGAATCCGGCCACGCCTTCCACTTCCTTCAGGCGCTGGATCGACTCGACGGCTATCGTGATCCCCTCTTCCGACTGCTTGCTTTTATCCACCCCTTTCATACGTTCGATCAGTTCATCGGGCACATCCATACCGGGCACGTTTTTCTGCAGGTAGCGCGCCATACCGACTGAACGCATCGGCGTTATCCCGGCCATGATATAGACTTCTTTATGCAATCCCCGCTCGCGGACTCCTTCCATCCACTTTTCGAATTTGTCAAGATTGTAGATGCACTGCGTCTGGATAAACTCAGCGCCGCACGCCACCTTTTTCGCCAGCCGCGGTACCCGGATCATGAACGGGTCGCCGAACGGGTTGGCGGCTGCCCCGACGAACATGTTCGGCGGCACCTTGATATCGTCGCCGGAAATGAATTTGCCTTCGTCGCGCATATAGCGGACGGTCTGGATCAGCTGCATCGAGTCGAGGTCAAACACGTTCGTGGCCTGGGGGTTGTCGCCGAAACTCTGGTGATCGCCCGACAGGCACAGAACATTGTTGATGCCGAATGACGCGGCGCCCAGAATGTCGCTCTGCAGCGCAATGCGGTTGCGGTCCCGCACCACCATCTGCAGGACCGGGTCCACGCCGAGCTGTTTCAAGTGAATACAGGCGGCCAGGCTGCAGAGGCGGGTCACCGAGGTCTGGTTGTCGGTGATGTTGATCGAATCCACATGGTTTCTGATCAACTCCCCTTTTTCGACAATATGGGCCGGGTCACTGGAACGCGGCGGGCCGCATTCGCTCGTAACCGCCTGGTGACCGTTTTTCAGAACTTTTTCGAGGCGACTGCCGGTGATCGTTTCTACCATTAGAAGTCCTCCAGCCTGAATGATCTCGGTCCGCCGGAGCGGTCTTTCGACCAATCCTTGATCGGCATCACCTTTTCATATTCATCGAGCCGCCCCATCGCTTCGAGCCGGTCGATTACCAGCTGCCAGGCGCAGTCGGTGTCCTTGGAAATTTCGCACTTGCCGTCTGTCGAGCCGCCGCAGGGGCCGTTAAACAGGCGTTTTGCACAACGACTTACCGGACAGACACCGCCGGTAATGCCGAGCACGCAGTCACCGCAGGCCTGGCATTTCTCCGTGAACAGTCCCGTTTCCGGCACATCTCCTAAAAACGTCGTATTCAATGCCGGGTAAATCGGGATGGCTTCGTATTTCGAGGCCATGAACTGCACCCCGATTCCGCAGGCCAGGCTGAGGACCGCCTCCGACTTCTTGATCAGCTCTTCCGCCTTCTCGAAAAATTCGTGCTCGCACTGCCGCTCGATGCCGCTGTCGACGATTTCGATGGCAACATCATCCTGGGTGGCGCGCATCCTGAGCTGGGACGCGAGAATGCCGGCTTCCTTGTTGCCTCCCTGATGGCAGACGGCCACACAGGTATTGCAGCCGAACACCGTCACCTGTTTGTGCCTGTTGATCATCTCCCAGATTTCTTCAAACGGTTTCTGTTCCCCTACGATCATGTCACGACTCCTGTCTATTCCTCATCGGTGACCGCATCGGCCACCGTCTCCTGAACCTGTTTCCAGCCCTGTTTTCGTTTCAGCGCAACCCAGATCGGTGACGGTCCGAGCGCGATTATCTTTTCTGAAAATTCACTGCAGATCTCTGCCCAGCGGGGTCCTTCGGCCGCTGAAAGATTGTAGAATTCCAGGCGTTCCGGGTTTACATCGACGGTCAACAGACTCCGTTTCAACTGCTTTACCCGTTTTGCCGCGTTCGTATTTCCTTCCAGGAAATGGCATTGACCGGGCAGTCAGCCCGCCACGAACACGCCGTCAATGCCTCTTTCAAAAGCCCGCATTACATAGGAATGATCGAGCTTGCCGGTGCAGGGCAGCCTGATAACCTTGACATTCGGGGCGTACGAAAGCCGCATCACGCCGGCCAGGTCGGCGGCAGCGAATGCGCAGTAGTGGCAGGCGAAAGCGATAATGTTCGCCTGCCAGCCCGGGGGGATTTCTCCGGTAATTTTTTCGGGTGTTTCGACGACCGTCTTTTCCTCTTCGCCGGATGCCATGCAGTTCCTCCTGATCTGGAATCAGTTGATTTCGGTTACCGAATCGATCATCGCGGTGATCTGATCGTCCCTGAAAAAATTAACCTGAAACGCCTTGGCCGGGCAGACACCGGCACAGATGCCGCAACCGGTGCATTTCACCTCGTTGTGGCTGATCATACCATCCTCGTCGATAAACGGCGACCCGAATGGACAGGCCCTGAAGCAGGCCAGGCACGACATGCACATGTCCCGGTTATGCTTGGAGATGATTCCCGAGACCGTCAGTTTTTCGCGGGACAGCAGCGCCCCGGCCCGTCCCGCCGATGCCAGAGACTGGCTGATCGTCTCCTCGAGGTTTTTCGGCGCATGGGCCAGCCCGGCAAGGAAAAATCCCTCGCTCGGGAAATCGACCGGCCGCAGTTTGACGTGAGCCTCGAGGAAGTAGTCATCAATGTTGCAGGTGAGCTTGTACTTCTTCGCGAATTCGTTCGAATCGGACTGCGGCCGCAAACCGGTCGACAGCACCACATAGTCCGGCTCGAGGACAAGCTCTCTGCCCAACACCCGGTCCGGAAGACTTACGCGCAGCTTTTCTCCCGCGGTTTCAACAACCGGCTTATCGTCCGGGGTAAATAGGAAAAACAGCACGCCGAGATCACGTGCTTTTTTGTAATAGTCCTCCTTGAGGCCGTATGCCCTCATATCGCGATACAGGATCACGACCTTGGTCGCCGGGCTGCGCTCCTTGATTGCGATGCTGTTTTTCAACGCGTCCTGGCAGCAGATCCGCGAACAGTAGTTGGTCGGTTCCTCGCGCGAGCCGACGCACTGGATCATCACATAGGTCTCGACACCTTCCGGCTCACGTTCGGAAAGCAGATCTTCGAGCTCGCGCTGCGTCATGACCCGGTCGGATTCGGGGTATCCGTATTCGTCCGGTTCATATTCGACACCGCCGGTCGCAATCAGGATCGCGCCATGTTCGATGGACGTCCCGTTGTCCAGCTTCGTGACGAAATTACCGATGAACCCGTCGGTGCTGTCCACCGCCGCATTCAGGTGAACGGTGATCGCCGGGTCGGCCTCGGTTCGGGCAATCGCATCGGCCAGAAATGCCTGGACATCGTCGCCTTCGAGGTTTCGGCGCACCCGCTGCAGGAGCCCGCCGAGCCGCTGTTCGCGTTCCACCAGGTGGACGTGGTAGCCCTGCTGCGTCAGCGACTGCGCCGCCGTCATGCCGGCAATGCCGCCGCCCACAACCAGCGCTGCATGGTTCACGCCAACCGAATTCTGCTCCACCGGATCGAGCAGACGGGCCTTGGCGACATTCATATTCGTTATCTGGATGGCCTTGGCGGTCGCCACCTCCTTGTTGTCTTTATGCACCCACGAGCATTGTTCCCTGATATCGGCCAACTCGAACAGGAACTTGTTCAGGCCGACCTCCCTGATCGTATCCTGGAACAGCGGCGAGTGAGTCCGGGGCGTACAGGAAGCAATCACCACCCGGTTCAACCCTTTCTCCTTGACGATATCCTTGACTTTTTCCTGACCGTCCGGCGCACACGCGTACATGATCGTCTCGGAATGGGCGACATCGGCCTCACCGCCGGCCGCGTCAGCGACCCGCTGCACATCGACGGAGCCGGCAATATTCACCCCGCAGTGGCAGACGAAGACGCCGATTTTCGGATCTTCCTCGCTGATATCGCGCTCCGGCGGGAGGACGACCTCTGCAACCTCGGTGCCGCGCTTTTCGCTGAGGATCGACATCGCCCCGGCCGCCGCACCGCTGCCCTGGATGACCGTTTCGGGAATATCTTTGGGTCCCTGGTAGATACCGGCAACGTAGATACCTTCCCGGGTGGTTTCGACCGGATTGAGCTTGGAGGTCTTCGCAAACCCGTATTCGTCAGCTTCGATACCAAACGTCTCGGCAAACGCCAGCGCATCTTCGCGCGGCTCGAATCCTATCGACAGGATCACCAGGTCGAACTCCTCGTCGATGCGATTCCCCGCCTCGTCGATATAGGAGATTGTCAGATTTTTCGTTTCCGGGTCCTCGACCACCTGCGACACCATCGCCCGCCGGTATATCGTGCCACTCTCATGCTTGGCCTTGTCGATATATTTGTCAAAGTCCTTACCGAATGCGCGCAGTTCCATGTAAAACACGGTGCCCTGCACTTCAGCGTCGTGTTCCTTTGCGATAATCGCCTGTTTCGCCGCGTACATGCAGCAGACCGACGAACACCAGCCGTTTGCGTTGTGCGCGTTGCGGGATCCCACACACTGAATCCAGGCGAGCCGCTTTGGGTGGGCATCGTCAGACGGGCGGGCAACTTCACCGCCGCACGGACCCGATGCGGACAGCAGCCGCTCGAATTGCAGCGCGGTCACGACATTCTTGTGACGCCCGTATCCGAATTCCTGGCGAATGGCCGGATCGTAGGTTTTCAGGCCCGGAGTCAGGATGATCGAACCGACATGAAGATCGTAGTGCTTGTCGGTGTCTTCGAAATTGATCGCCTCTGCGTCACAGACCTTTTCGCATTTGCGGCAGACATTTTTGGTCAGATAGAGACAGCGGTCGGGATCGATCGCCCGGGTGTTCGGTACCGCCTGTGGAAACAGCGCGTAGATGGCTTTGCGGTTGTTGAGACCGAGGTTGAATTCGTCCGCGACCCGGGTCGGGCACTCGGGTTCGCACAGTCCGCAGCCGGTACACCGGTCCGGATCGACGTAGCGAGCTTTTTCTTCGAGCCTGACGGTAAAATTACCGGCCGAGCCGTCTACTGCCAGCACCCGCGTCTGGGTGTACATCTTGATATTGGGATGGCGGCTGGACTCGACCATGCGCGGGGAGATCATGCACATCGCGCAGTCCCCGGTCGGGAAGGTTTTGTCGAGACGGGCCATCGTACCGCCGATCGACGGCTCATCGTTGATCATGTGGACCATCAGGCCGCTGTCGGCCAGATCGAGTGACGCCTGCATTCCGCCGACACCCGAACCGACGACGAGAACCGAGCCTACTTTGCCCACATTGGTTTCCAGGGGAGCGTTTTTCGTCACAACAACCTCCTCCGGATCAGGCCTGCACGTAAAACCGGCTACTCAATCTGTACCGGCAAAATGCGGGTTCTGATCAGAAAAAATGAGTAGTCAAGCCCAAGGGCTGAGCAGTACAACGTGGTTATTATTGTCGAATTTTCATATGTTTACAATCTCTTTTTTGATTTCGACAGGCAGGGTAGTGAACGATGCTTGTTTTTGTGTAATATTATTAAGCGGTTTCTGAATCTGGGTGACAACAACAATTCCCGTATCTGACAATCAGGTACAGCAACTTCCGGATATTGATGAACAACCAGCAGCATGCGACATTCGTAAACGGGGCCGGCCGGATTGACATTTTCAAACGGGGATTGGTCCGCTATGAGAAAACGAGCTACCCCAGCCGTACCGGTATTTACCATGAAATAGAAACCGCGGATGCGCGGCTCCATTTCAACCTCAACGGCGAGATCATCCGTCTCATCGGCAAAAACAGGGACTGGCCGCATCCGCAGGAGTGGCTGAAGCGGACGGTCGGCAACGACTGGATATATTACTCTACCGGCGGTTATACCGGTGTATTTGAAACCACCGGCGAATATTACCTGCCCAACCTGCCCTATGCGACAAACAACCACATGGGCGGCAATCCGTTCGCTATTGCAGGTGTCAAAAACCAACTTGACAGCTGGCAGGAGAGGGCCGGAGGTGCCCTCGAGCAAACGGCCGGAGTATCCGCTCGGCTTGCCGCGGTTGCCGAAAAGGTTACGGTAAATACACCGGCCCGGCTCGCTGAAACCGGCGCCCGGTTTCACCTCTTAACCGACGGTGCGGTATCCGTGCTGCCGCCCGACACGCGCCACGTTGATTACCAGGTCATACCGCTGCCCATCTCCCGGGGCTGCCTGTACAAGTGCGGATTCTGCAGGGTCAAGAACAACAGCCGCTTCAGGGAATTGAGGCCGGATGAAATCGAGCAGAAGATCGATGGGCTGCGGACCCTCTACGGCAGCGACCTGATAAACTACAATGCCGTGTTTCTCGGCGACCACGACGCGCTGAACAGCGACCCGGACCTGATCCGCTTCGCGATGATGCTGGCCCACCGGGCATTGTCGCTCGGCGACTCGTTTGTTCAGGACAGCCACACCTTCATGTTCGGTTCGGTCACGTCGCTGCTGAAGCACGATCTGAACTTCTACCGTGCGCTCGATGCCCTGCCGGGCCGTCTGTATATCAATATCGGTCTCGAATCCGCCCACCAGGAAACCCTCGATGTCCTGCAGAAACCGATCTCGGCCGCCGCTGTGGAAACCGCGTTCGAGCGCCTCGTCGACATCAACGCTTCATGCCCTACCATCGAGGTGACAGCCAACTTCGTCACCCACCCGACCCTGCCTCAAGGCCATTACCAGGCCATGCTGTCCCTGATACGCGACCGTATCAATACCCCGCGCCCCAAGGGCTGCATTTATCTGTCCCCGCTCCAGTTCGACAACCCGTCCCGGGCCCGGCTGTTCGATTTCTACAAACTGAAACGGTTGAGCCGGCTGCCGCTGTTCATGTATACGATTCAACGCCTATAATGAGGTAACCATGACCCTGAGAAAAGATATCCTCGCCAGACGCGACTTGATTTCACCAGAGGACCGCAAAGAGAAAAGCCGGTCTATTGCCGACTCCCTGCTGGCCCTTCCCGAAGTACAGGATGCAACTGTCATTTTTATATACGTAAACTTCAGAAGCGAAGTCGAAACACGGCCGCTTATCGATACCCTGCTCAAGACCGGTAAAACGGTTTCGGTACCGCTCACCAGGGCAGACGAAAACCGACTGGAAATTGTCGTCATTTCAGACCCGAAGGCCGAACTGGCTCCGGGCTACTGCAACATACCGGAACCGACCGACGAATGTGCCCGCGCGCATGCAATAAAACCGGAACAGCTCGACCTGATCATATTGCCCGGTTCGGTCTTCGATACACGCGGCGGCCGCTTCGGATATGGCGGCGGATATTACGATCGGCTCCTCGAAAAGATTCCAGAAGCTGCTCGAATCGCGCTGGCTTTCGAGGTTCAGCTGGTAGACCGGCTCGAGTTGCAGCCGCACGATCAGATTCTTGATCGAATCATTACGGAGAAGCGGATTATCACCGTCGAATCGCGGAACCGTCACTGACCGTTTTTCATCCCCCCATCCTGGCAAAATATTGATTTTCCCGGGTGCTGCCGGCGCTGTTCGCGTACTGCGGCAGTCAGCTGTACCGTACTGATGGCAGGTGTTTGAGACGGATCAACGTTCACTGATTGACTTTTATCGTACCGGCCGGTACAGTCTTTCAGGATGAGCCTGTCGCCGGATCCATCGGGAGGGTTTGTTGATCTCCCGCCGATTCGGGCACATAAAAACCGAGCTGCGAGATGGTTATGAAAGTACTTGTGGGTGTGGCACTCCTTGTTTTTCTGGCGGGAATCTCCTATCGAATTTACGGCTGGATTACGCACACCATCCTCTCTGAAGACGGGACGGCCGGTCCGGATCGTCTTTCCGCGGCAGTCAAAGCACTGCTGAGTACGCTCTTCAGCGGGAAACTCGCAACCGTGGTCAAGACGTTTTTCACCGATGTCCTCCTGCAGAGAAGGCTGCTGACGAAATCTCCGCTCAGGTGGGTCGCCCACAGCCTGATCTTTTTCGGCTTCATAGCGCTGCTGCTGATGCACGGACTCGGCGTCGGCTTCAGCGAATTCCTATTCGACGACTACCAGTCCACGGTGCAGCCGTTCATTACGCTGCGCAACCTGTTCGCCCTGATGGTGCTGGTCGGCCTCGGCATTGCGGTATTTCGGAGGCTCACTGACAAACCGCAGCGGGTCAAAAGCCTGGCCAGCGACTGGGGAGCGCTTGCCTTCGTGGGCGCGATCATCGTTTCCGGCATTCTGCTTGAAAGCTCCAAAATCGCCTCCTACGATGCCTTCCTGGTCATGGCCGAAGATTACGGTGATATGACCGATGCGGAAGAACTGCTGCCGCTTGAAACCTACTGGGCGGCCGAACACGGTCTGGTCTCCCCCAACGTCACCAAACCATACGACGCGGCCCTGGTCGAGGAAGGAAGCGAGATACACGCCGACACGTGTATGGACTGTCACGCGCCGATGGCCAGCGCCTTTGTAAGTTTTCCGACCGCTAAAGTCGTTGGCCCGATCTCCGCGGCACTCGGCGATGCCGGCACCGTGACTGCCTTATTCTGGCTGCACATACTCTGCTGCGTTGGACTGCTCGCGTACCTGCCGTTTTCGAAGATGTTCCATGTGATCGCCACGCCGGTATCGCTGCTGATCAACGGCGTCATGGGGTTCAAGGAACCCGGCAGTGACCCGGCGAACGTGCTCAACCGCCGCATGATCGGCCTGTCGGCGTGCACCCATTGCGGAGCCTGCAGCGAGCTCTGCTCGTCTTTGATGTATTACGAATCATTCCAGAACGACTTCATCCTGCCGTCGGAAAAGGTCCAGGTGTTAAAGAAAATAGCGTCCGGGCAGAGCGTGGACCAGGCTACGCTGGACAACCTGCAGAAAGGTCTCTATATCTGTACGAGCTGCGACCGCTGCTCGGAAGTCTGCCCCTCCGGCATCAATCTCAGGGAACTGTTCATCAGCTCCCGCTATAAGCTGTTGCACCAGGGTCTCCCGGAAACGTCCATGTGGAGCCATTTTTCATTCCCCCTGTCCCTGGCCAGGGATTTCGTCGACGACCACAAGCGGGCTCTCGAGAAACTGGAAACGATCTTTGCAACATCCTTTGCCAAGCTCAAGGACCTGACCGCCATCACCGTCAGCGACCCGGTTCAGGTCGGCACGGACAGCTACCAGAGCTGTTATTCCTGCCAGCGCTGCACCAACATCTGTCCGGTAGTCCGGCTCTACGAAAACCCGGCTGAAAAACTCGACATGCTGCCCCATCAGATTATTTACAGTCTCGGCATCGGCAACAAGGACGTAGCGGTAGGATCGCAGATGATCTGGAGCTGCTCTACCTGCTACCTGTGCCAGGAACACTGTCCGAACGAGGTGGAACTGACCGATATTTTCTACAATCTCAAAAACGAGGCGATCAGAAAAATCGAAGGAGGTCGCGCATGAAACTGGCTTTCTTTCAAGGGTGCAACATTCCGATCAGGATCGAGCAATATGCGGTATCGGCAACGGCAGTCCTGAACAAGCTGGGAGTAGAGCTGGAAGTCATCGATGAATTTACCTGCTGTGGCTACCCGGTCAGAAATGTGGATGAAAAAGCCTATATCCTGCCGTCGATCAGAAACCTCGCCATTGCCGAAAAGGCCGGGCTGGACATCATGGTCATCTGCAATTGCTGCTTCGCCAGCCTGCAAAAAGCGATCAGCATGGCCGCAGGCAACCCGGCGCTTGCCGAGGAGCTCAACGAAGTCCTCGCTAAAGACGGACTCCACTACAGCGGGTCCGTCACAGTCAAGCATTTCCTTACCGTCCTCCACGATGATATCGGTCTCGAAGCGATCAGGAAACAGTTGACGGGAATGGTCAGCGACCTCAGCCTGTCGGTAATTCACGGTTGCCATGTACTGCGTCCCCGCGAAGTAACGAAGTTCGACGATTCGTTCGTACCGAAAATCACCGACGAACTGCTTGCACTGACCGGTGCCGCAAGCCTCGACTGGAACGGCAAACTCGAATGCTGCGGGGCCCCGCTGGCCGGCCTCAACAGCGAAGTCGCCGAGGCCCTCCTCAACGAAAAAGTCGACGGCGCTTTATCCGCAGGGGCCGAATTTATCATGCCCATCTGCTCGTACTGCCATCTTCAGTTCGATACGACCCAGCCGAACATTCGCGACCAGCACGCAGACCAGCGCGTCCTGCCCACGCTGCTCATGCCGCAGCTGCTCGGTCTCTGTCTCGGAATCGACCCGAAAATTCTCGGCCTCGAGCAGAACACGACGATCGACGCCGGCCATGTCGAGCAGATCAAGACAAAACTCGGCCCGCCGGTTGAAAAGAAAAAGAAGAAAAAGAAACGCAAGCAGAAAGTCTCAGCCTGATTTTTTGTCTCTAAACAGAATTAAAGGAAGCAAGTCTCCTTGCTTCCTTTTTTTTTTTACGGCAATGCTTATACTGAGGCACGGAACTAATTTTCTATAAAAAATTATAACAATAACAGGAATATCATGAGCAAAGTCATTGCATTCGCCGGTAAAGGCGGAGTTGGAAAAACCACGGTAGCCGCACTGGTTATTCGGAGTCTGTCAAAAGGCGACAAAACCCCGATCCTCGCGGTCGACGCCGACCCGAACAGCAACCTCGGTGAAACCCTGGGCCTCGATGTGCCCACGACCATCGGCGATATCCGGGAAACGTTCATGCGCGACCCGCAGGGCGTCCCGTCCGGGATGGATAAAGCCATCTACCTCGAGATGCTGGTGGAACAGGCGCTGATTGAAAAACCCGCGTTCGACCTGCTCGTCATGGGCCGTCAGGAAGGACAGGGGTGCTACTGCATGGTGAACAACATCCTCCACAACTTTACCGAGCGTCTGTCCCAGGCCTACCACTACATGGTTGTCGACAACGAGGCCGGCATGGAGCACCTGAGCAGGCGTACGAGCGGCAAAGTTGACATGCTGTTTCTTGTCACCGACTATTCGCTGCGCGGCCTCAGGGCCTTGAAGCGCATCAATGAAATGCTCGAGAGCCTGAAGCTCACGGTCGAAGACATGGGGATCGTCGTCACCCGCGCACCGGCAGAGCTCAACGAGAAATTCATCGCGGAAGTCGAGGAAATCGGCCTGCCGATTCTCGGCATCATACCGGACGATCCGGCCCTGATGGACTACGACATGGAAAAACGGTCGCTGATGGAATTGCCGGACGACTCACCGGCAGTCGTCGCCGTCGAGTCGCTGATGCAGGAGAAATGTCCGGCCTAGCAGACTGATCGCTGCCGGACCGGAAAAACCGGAGGTTTTCCATGGGATACGATGTCGCCGTCTTTCAACCGTACCCTTTCAAAGTCGGACAGAAAATTCGAATAGAGAAATCGAGACGGGCCGGAGACTGGGAAATTGCCGCGATCGGCGATCACACGGTCACCCTGCGCTGCCCGATATCGAAAAAAGAGTTTGCCTGGAACAAGTTCTGTTATCTCGTCGAAGAGGAATCAGATACTGCCTGGCCGCGGGAGTAGAGGGGCGGCTCTTCGCGGGGGACAGGCTCGAACCTCTCCCCTTTTGCTGCCGTCTTATCCTACATGCACAACGCCGCGTGCAACGCCCGCTGCGCACCGGCGAACTGGTCCCTGCTCACGATAAACTGCATATTCGTCTGGCGGCTGGTCTGCGATACGGCGAGAATGTTGATATGATCCCTGGCCAGGGCCTGCGTGGCTTTGGCCATGATCCCGGGCTGCCCGATATTGGAGCCGATCGCACAGACAATGGCCACCGGACTCGACGAAACATCTTCGAAATTATCGGCCAGCTGCGCGAGCAGATGGGGTGAACAATCGCTCTCATAGATGATCAGATCGATCGTGTTGGCGTTGGTCATCTTGCTGATGTAGGACACATTATGATCATCGAATATCGTCATGATCCGGCGGTCGAAACCGACTTCACCGACCATTCGCGTGTCGTGTACCTCGAGACACACCATCTTGTCCGATCCGGTAACGATTTCCACTTTTGACTCCGGCGCCATGAAGTCCTCCGTGATCAGCGTACCGGGATGGTCTGGATCGAACGCGTTTTTGATCCTGATCGGTATCGAGTTGATTTCGAGCGGCTTCGCCGATTTTGGATGAATCGCCTCCATCCCGACATCGGCAAGCTGGTCGGCAACGTCGTAGTTGGTCGCGCAGACCGGGTGCGCCTTGTCCTCTCCGATCAACAGCGGATCCCCCGAGCAGAGGTGGTATTCCTTGTGAATGATCGCCTCGCTGGCCCCGAGCATGATTGCAACCTTGGAGAATGAAACCTCGGAATAGCCGCGGTCGAACTCCCTCATGATACCTTCCGTGCCCTTCGTGTAACCGGTTGCAAAACAGATGGTCGAAAACGGATCGATCTTGTCGAAACTATCCTTGATGCGCTGGTCGATGGTCAGCTGCCGTCCATCTTCCCAGCCGCTCAAATCGATAAATGTGGAATCATAACCGCGATTCCGCAGGATGTTTGCCGAGTTGTATGCGCTGTGCATCTCTCCGAGCGATGCCAGCAGCTCCCGCGCGGCAAGCAGCAATTCATTCTGGGATACATAACCGGAAGCAAGCACGTTTTCCATGCTGCGCAGAATATTGATGGACAGGTCGATACGATCCCCGATAAAATCGTTTGCCGCCTCCACGTCGAGACCGGCATCCCTCAGGGTCTCGTTGAACTCTATCAGGCGATCACTCAGCGCCAGCATCTTGCGCGGGTAGTTGTCCTGATCCTCGAACAGCTTATAGATGCCCGGCTGGCCCGTTTTCTTGTGTTCGAGCAGGTCGTTGGTCACGCCGGCATACGCCGATACCACATACACTCTGCCGAATACGTCATCGGGATTGCGCAGGATAACGTTTTCGAGGATTTCGGGAAAACGGGACATCGAGGTCCCACCGATCTTTTCTACGCGAAGGCTGTGTCTTTTCATGGTTTTTCAAGCTTCAGTTCGATTTCGCTACGCCGCATGCTGCAGGCGTATGATCCAAGTACACAATGTTCCGATAAAACCGTGCGATCTATCATACGACGGTTTACCCGCAATGTCCAAAGAGTGCCGAGTCTAGTGCAAAACCCGCTCATAAACAAGTACATTGTCCACCATCTCACAGAAAACAGGGCGTAAAACCTTTTTGACTTGACCGGTGTGTAAAAAAGAGGTAGGAGTATTACGAATTTAAAAATCGTGTTACCATTTGTTCGGCAGGATATCGTGATCCCATGCATATTTCCGAAGGCATCATCTCAGCACCGATTCTCATCAGCGGCGGAGCCCTTACCGCATGCGGCACCCTGATCGGCATCAGAAGACTCGACACCGACCGTATCATGAACGTATCGATGCTGACCGCAACATTTTTCGTCGCATCACTCATTCACGTGCCGATCGGACCGGCCTCCATCCACCTGGTCTTGAACGGGTTGCTCGGCATCATGCTCGGCTGGGCCTGTTTCCCCGCAATTCTGACGGGACTGCTGATGCAGGCGATCTTTTTTCAGTACGGGGGCCTGATCGTACTCGGCGTCAATACGTTCAACATGGCGTTTCCGGCGGTAGTAACCTACTACCTCGTCAGACCGTTGATGAACCGGCCGGGCGGCTACCTCGCAGCCGGCTTCATTGGCGGAAGCACGGCCGTTTTCCTGTCGGCGCTGTGCATGGCACTGTCCCTTGCATTCACTGACTACGGATTCCTGACCACGGCCAAGATCACTCTCGCCGCCAATGTTCCGGTGATGATTATCGAAGGACTTATCACGATGGCCGTCCTCTCTTTCATCGTACGGGTTCACCCGGATATACTTCCGGGAAGGAAACCATGAACCGAAGCATAACTATTCTGCTGGCGGCACTGCTGTACGTGCTTTCCGCTGCTTCCGCCTCCGCCCACAGTATTCACGTATTCGCCAAAGCTGAAAACGGGCGAATCCACGGGGAAGGATACATGGGCGGCGGCAAGAAGGTCGTCGCTGGCACGATCAGGATCCTGGACAACGACACCCGGGAGGTTTTGCTGACGACGCATCTCGATGAGCACGGAACCTTTTCCTTCCCGGTCAGCCAGGTGCACCGCGAGCCTCCTGCGGACCTGCTGATAATTCTCGACGGCGGCCCCGGACATCAGAGTACATGGCTGCTTAAATCCGAGACGTACGTCCCCGCATCGGCGGTCGCGCAGACCCCCGAGGCGGCCGAAACACCGACCGAGACACCCCCTGTGGAACCCAACCAGGCGCCATCGGCAACCCCGCCGCTTATTAACATTTTCGCCGGTCTGGCCTGCATCTTCGGGATCGGCGCGATTATTTCACTCATTCTATCCAAAAAGAGAGGGAAAAAATGAAACCGTATTCCTGCACCGTCTCAGCAGCAGCTTTCTGCTTTTGTACCGTACTCGTTTCACCTGCCGTCACCGACGCTCATTTCGGCATGGTAATACCGGCTAATCCGATCGTGATGGACCAGGGCGCTCCGGTTGACGTATCGTTATCGTTCTCACACCCGTTTGAAGGAACCGGTATGAACCTGGTGAAGCCCAACCAGTTTTACCTGGTCCAGGGTGATGAAAAAACTTCGCTTCTCGACAACCTCGAGACGACAGAGATCATGGGGCACACCGGCTATCGTTATCGTTTCACACCGGACAGGCCGGGGCTGTATCAATTCGTCATGGAACCGGAGCCGTATTGGGAACCGACGGAGGACAGTTTCATCATCCATTACACCAAAACAGCCGTCGGCGTCTTCGGCTGGGATGAGGGCTGGACGGTACCGCTCGGACTGCCGGTGGAAATCAAGCCGCTGCTGCGGCCGCTCGGCAATTACCGGGGCAACAGTTTCACCGGCCAGGTCCTGGTCGACGGCAAACCGGCTCCTGACACCGAAGTCGAAGTCGAATACTACAACCAGCAGAGCCGGTATCAGGCACCGAGCGATTACCATGTTACCCAGGTCATTCTCACCGATGCTGACGGGATGTTCTCGTTTACCTGTCCGTTGAGCGGCTGGTGGGGCTTTGCGGCACTGCATACCGCCGATTACAAACTGAAAGACCCGGAAGGCAACGACAAGGGCGTCGAGCTCGGTGGCGTCATCTGGGTGCACATGGGGGAATACCTCGATAAATGACGTTTGAAACGTTCAGCACCGGTTCATCGATCCTGCACCGGCTCGACGTCAGGACCAAACTGCTGGCGGCCCTGCTGCTGATCGGCGTGCTGGCAGTCAGCACATCGTTCCCGGCTGCAGCGGGAGGACTGGCGACCGGTGCTGCCCTCGTTCTGGGGGCGGGCCTCGACCGGCAGGCCGTTATCAAGCGGCTGCTGCTGGTCAACGGTTTTGTATTGTTCCTATGGATTACCCTGCCGCTGAGCTATCCAGGCACCCCCCTGTTTTCATTTGGCCCCGTGCCGCTGAGCAGAGAAGGAATTCTGCTGGCCCTGCTGATCACGATAAAGACCAACGGGGCGGTGCTGATCATGGTCGCGCTGATCGCCACATCGACGGTATCCGATCTGGGACACGGTCTGTCACGTTTGAAGATTCCCGATGTTTTCTGCATGCTCCTGCTGTTTTCGTACCGCTACCTGTCCGTCATTCACCAGGAGTATCAGCGGCTGCAGCGGGCCGCCCGGCTCAGGTGTTTTCAGGCCCGGACCAGCATACATACCTACCGCACGTACGGGTATCTGTTCGGCATGACGCTGGTCAAAAGCCACCATCGCGCCGAACGGGTCAGAAAAGCTATGGTGCTGCGCGGATTCGACGGGAGATTCTACAGCCTCAACACCTCGACGATCGGCAGCAGAGATATCGGTTTTGCCGCGGTTGCAATCGTGTTGACGGCCACAATGCTTGTCTTGGAATGGAGGTTTGCCTAGTTGCCCATGTCTGCCCATCCGATCATTGAGTTGCAAGGACTTACCTTTGCATATGAATCCGGGAACACCCCGGTACTGGACCACATCGATCTGGTACAGTGCGAGCGGCAGCGGACCGGCCTGATCGGCCCCAACGGCTGCGGCAAAACCACGCTGTTTCACTGCATGATGGGACTGTTGACGCCGCAATCGGGAACCATTCATTTCAAAGGCAGCAGGGTCACCGAAAAATCGGATTTCACGATGTTGCGCAGAGATATCGGCATGCTGTTCCAGGATGCCGACGACCAGCTTTTTTCCCCGACCGTCATAGAAGACGTCGCATTCGGGCCGCTCAACCTCGGGGCCGGCCCTGAAAGCGCCCGGACGACGGCTCAGCAGACCCTGGACAAACTGGGACTGAGGCACCTGGAAAACCGGGTGACCCATCACCTGTCAGGCGGCGAGAAGAAACTCGTCTCGCTGGCCACGATCCTGGCCATGAAGCCGGGAACACTGTTTCTCGACGAACCGACCAACAATCTCGATCCGGGGACCCGGGAGCGGTTGATCGATATCATTACCGGCCTGGACCTGGGCTACATGATCATCTCCCACGATTACGATTTTCTCGCCGCCACCTGCACGGACCTGGCGGGCATGGAACGCGGCACCATCGTCCCGGTGGAGAAATCGGCGCTGCATACGCATCACCACATTCATCCGCACGGGACGCATCCGCACGAACACCACGATCACTGATCCAAACACGGGAATTCCTTGTCCCACTCCTTTCACTTCGCTGCAATCGTTACTATGTTCACCTGGGGAAATAGGGATCCTGCAGATAAACCACAAAAAAGGAGAAGCAGCATGAAAGCCAGACCATACCTCGAAGGCATCGACGGATTGATGGACAATCTCAAAAAAGGCGCACTGTTGACCGTCAAGGCGGGAGGCAAAGTCAACACGATGACCATCGGCTGGGCGACGATCGGCCACGTCTGGAGGAAAAATGTGTTCATGGTGGCTGTCAGGGACTCGCGACATACCTTTTCACTTATTGAAAACAGCGATAACTTTACCGTCACGATCCCGGCCGACGCCCAGTACAAAAAAGCGATCGCTTTCTGCGGAACCAAGTCGGGAAGGGATTACGACAAATTTGCTGAATGCAACCTGAAAACCGTCGCTGCAAAAACGGTCGATTCCCCGATCATCGACATCCCGGGCATTCAGTACGAATGCAGGATCATCTTCAAAACGGCCATGGACCCGGCGTTTCTCGATGATAACCTGGAGTCGCTCTATCCCGAAAATGATTACCATACGCTCTATTTCGGTGAGATTCTAAGCTGTTACCAGACTGAATAGAATACATACCGAAAACCCGTTTTTTTTCGACCAGCCGCAGGTTATTTCACCGCTTCACTTGAATTTCCATGGCAAGCTGAGCTATAACAATACCAGTGTCACAACAGCCAAGAGATTGATAAATCTATAAAAAAAAGGGCAAACAGGAAGGGACTATGGACAATATGGTAATATGGCTGGTTCTGGGTGCGGCTATCGTTATTGCCGGTATTTCAGTAATCCTGCTGCAGACAAAAGCGGCTGAAGCAAAAAAATACCTGGCAGAGCTTGGTGCGGTGAAGGGGCAGCTCGAGCAGAAAAACAGTGAAATTCTCGCTTCCGAACGCAGTAGGGAAGTGGGTGTCAGAGAAGCAGAGAGCAAAGCCGAAGACCTCGTCCGTGCGCTGGATGAGGCCAAAGCGGAAAAGGCGAAACTGAGCGAAGAACTGGAAAATCTCAAGGCTTTCCAGAGCAGCCGGGCCGACGGTCAGGAAAAACTTGAAATCGAGCTCAATGACGTAAAAGAGCAGCTGAGCAAGGCAGAAGAACAGCGCGATAAAAATGCGGCAGACCTTGCCGAGCTGTCACAGAAAAGTCCGGTATCAGATAATTCCGGCACCGGCCCGCTGCAGGAAGAACTTGCAGCATTGAAGGCGGAACTGGAAGACAAGAAGCAGAAACTGGCCTCAGCGGAACAGGCCTTTGCAGCCCAGATGGATGAAGTGGTGCAGTCATCCATGGAAAAACTCTCCCATGCTGAAGAGGCGAAGGAAGAAGCGATCCAGGCAGCCCAGGACAACTTCGAGGCGGCTGCAGAAGCCAATGCCAAGCTCAGGGAAGCGGAGGCCAAACTCGCCAGGCTGCAGGGCTAGGTCAATGCGCTGCACCCGTCATTGGGCCGGTGCAGCGCCATTCTTGACTTTGCTGCATTGATTTATATCGTTCTTTCGAGGAATACAAGTTCGCCATAATACCTAAATTTCACCGAAGAGAAACCGATGACTGGAGATGATCGAAGAGAATCCTTCCGCATGGGCGATGTATCGAAAGCCGCCTGTTATCTGACCAATGGTTCCAATCGTTTCGAGGGTACGCTGCGCAATCTCAGCAGGGCCGGTTTTTTTCTGGAAACTGCCGCAAAGCCTGAAGTATTGCAGACCTACGGCATTGAAATCGTTCTCGAAGGAAACCACAGCAGGCTTGTCGTAGACAACCTCTCCGGCGTGGTCACCAGAGGCGAAGACGACGGCGTCGCGGTGGAATTTTCGGAAAATTTCGAATGGCTGGTTCTGGCCCCGATTTTTTACCAGGAGAGCAAAATGGAATGATCCAGTCCGAGGTCGAACCCCAGACGCCTCCTGGAAATCGCCTTTAGTTATTCTGCACGGCCGGGGCCTGCGGAGACCAGCCGTGCAGCCCCCACAGCAGTGAGATCAACCCGAACACGGAAAGCAGCGCGGACAGAGCTGCGATACCGCCGATTCCCGCCCAGTCCCAGACAAACCCGGCGGCCAGGACACCGAACATACGCCCGACACCGGCCATTGCCAGATACCCCGCCATCATCGTGGCGCGAGACCCGGGAATCACCTCGGTGCACAGTGAAAAGCTGGTAACGATAGTGAACTCGAATGAAACGAAAACCAGGAACAGGCCGAACATCGCCAGGCCCAGGTTCTGTCCGATTAACGGGAGCATGATGTAGGCTGCGGTCGCCAGGATCAAACCGATGATCACGGCCCGCTTCAGGCCGATCTTGTCGGAAAAAAGCGCCGTCAGTGATTCCCCGATCAACTCGGCGCTGCCGATCGCAATCGTACTGAAGCCAAGCGTTACGATACTGACCGCAAAGGCATGTTCAAACCAGGCCCCGTACACGACAAACAGGCTGTCGTTGGCGACCGAAATCCAGAAAGCGAACGCGAGCATCCCCGCCGCCGGACGAATCCTGACAAGCTGCTTCATGGATGCCCAGAAGCTTTGGCGCGGCCCTCCCGCAACTGTCATCCCCCCATCCGGCGGTACCGCAAAACCCATCAAAAACCAGCTCAACGCCCCCAGAAATGCGAGGAGGACAAACGAATTTCGGAACCCGATATGGTCGAGGATCAGCGCCAGGGCCGGAATCCCGATCAACGTACTGCCGGCCCAGGCGGTTTCGATGATCCCGATCATTCTGCCACGACGGGAATACGGTACATTGTTGGCCACGAAAGCCTGGATGGCCGGGTCAAAAATCGTTTTGCCAAAACTCGCGATCACCAGTCCTGCAAATACCGTCAGGTAAAACGGGGCGATACCGCAGATCAGCATACCGAGCGCCAATACGGCCAATCCGGCCCGCATCATCATCCGGTAACCGTAGCGGTCGGCCAGCGGGCCGGAAAAAATACCCAGCAGCGACGTGAATTGCCCGGTCGCGATAATCGTGGTTACGGCGGTGAGCGGCACGTCAAGCGTTCTGCTCAATGCCGGCGCAAACGGATAGACAAACCGGCGCCCGGTGTTGAGCAAAAGCCTGAAAGCGGTAATGAGCAGTATCTGTTTGAAAAATCCCGGTGCCACCGTCGACCCTCTATAACCATTAGTCTATAATAACCGTCCATGTTTACAAAACCTGGCGTTTTATATCAACCGTATCGGTATTATCGTGGTGCAGGGACTTTCACGGCCGAGCATTTTTTTGTTGCTTGTAAAACGGATTTTCTCTACTGTCATGTCTGTGTTTCGGCGGCGGGAGCGAGATGCCGCGTACCTGGTAAAAGACCTGACCCGACGAGGAGACGGATGATGGATATCAACAAGATCATTTACCTGAACGACGATTATTTCATCGAGCGAATCGACGGCGAAATAACCGTGTATCACCCGACTTTGACAACCTCGGTCTACCTCAACGAAACCGGAGCGCTGATCTGGGAACTGTGCAACGGCGAGCGTTCGGTTGCCGATATCATATCCATCCTGTCCGAGCTTTACCCTGAGAGCGCGGAACAGATCGAAACCGATGTGAAAGAGATCGTCATCAAACTGGTGGAGCACAAAATCGGATTCCTGAAATAATACTGCCGCCCCCTATCGTCCATGTCCCTATTTTCCATCAGTTTCGCAGATGCAACGGTTGGAATTACCGGTGCAGATGACCGCGCCCTCGAGTTTCTCTCTTTTCTATTCAGCGACATCCCGGGGATTGGCGACGACGACGAAATCGCCTATACGCTCTCGCTGACGTATGACCCTGATACCAATACCCATCGCTTCAGCGACGGCAGCCGCACCATCCATCGGGGCGAGCTTAATGCCGGCTTCGCCGCCCATGTCTACGATCACGTAATCTACCACCTGCTCGACCATGCCGACAACGGCATTGCGCTGCATGCCGGGGCCGTCGCAGCAAACGGCCGCGTGATCATTTTACCCGGTATCAGCGGGGCCGGTAAAAGCAGCCTGACGGCATGGCTGACGTCTCGAGGCTGTTCGTATCAGAGCGATGAACTGATCTACATCTCCGCCACGGCCGCTGACATGGTGTTTTACTTCAGCAGGCCTATCTGCCTCAAGGCCGGGTCTGTGCCGCTGCTTGCGGAGTTGACCGGCTCCGTAGCACCCCAGCCGGTCCTCATCGATAACTTTGGTGCCGTTGTCCCGCATCGTCTGGTAAATCCTGAATTCTTTGCGGTCCAGAATGCTCCGGATATCATTTTGTTTCCGGATTTTCAACCGACCGCCGAGCCCCGGCTCGAACCGATCGGCGCCGCCCGCGCGACGACCATGCTGATGGGATGCCTCGTCAATGCACGAAATCTCGAGCAGCACGGATTCAGGCAGATTATCCGGCTGGCCGAAAGCACCACCGCCTTCAGGCTCAGCTACCGGTCGTTCGAGGACGCCGCAACCTGCCTGTCACCCCTGTTCGCCGCCGCCTGACAATATGGCGGACCGGGGTCGTAACATCAGGACCATTCTCGGTCTGTGCGCACGAAATGACGGGCACAACCGGATGTACAGCAGGCTCGAAGCAGAACTCGAGCGCTGCCGAAACAGTCAATGCTCCTTTGAGGTACTGATCAGTCATCCCGAGTTCCCGGTTGTCGCCCATTGCTCTGCAGGCATTGCAGAGCCCGTTGGATTCCCACCTCACGAGAATCAGCACCGGATTCTTCGATCACTATAACAGCACCGTAGAATGGCGAACCTTATCCGTAACAGGATCATCGTAGACATTCTGAAGTCTTTTGATAGAGAAAAGATCGACTTTTTCCTCGTCAAAGGCATCGCCCTTGGCCCCCCTGTCTATGAAACGTCGGAATTACGTCTGATGGGGAATATCGATCTGCTCGTCGGCAGGCGGGACCTGGACGAAGCATGTTCGATTCTTTCGGAGTTGGAATTCATGCAGGAGGATGATCACGATATCCCCGATGACGAGTAACACCTGCCGCGCATGCGCAAGACCGATGACGATCTGCCCGTAAATATATAAAATTCATTACGAGCACCGGCCTCCCCACCCACCAGATCCGGTGTGGACTTGCAAGTTTCTACCTGTGCTCCACTTTCGGGAAAAATCTCGATAAAAATAGTAATTATATCAGCTATCAATCGCCCACTGTTGCACAATTATTAAATCAGCGTATCGGTGTTGTATCGCTCTATGGAAATCATGCGCTTTGGATGATAGAAAGTGGGTTCGTCATCGATTCATTAAGGTACCTACCCGTCTTCCTGATGGACGACTTTGTCGCTCTCCATCATGTCTGCTGTCTCAGTTTGGAACGGCGAATACTCTCTTTCAGCGGGTATGGTCTCATATCGCTTTGGGAATGCCCATCAGGCCAATTGCGATAAACGAATAGACCGAGGCAGAAAACAGCGACAAGACCAGCAGACAGAATAGATGTCTGGGAATTTTGTCTTCCGCTCCAGCGGCAGCCAGGCCGATCATCACTGGAACCGGTATGAGGTATCGCCCCTGGGCCTGGAAATCAGCCGTCCAGGAATGGTGAAGAGAAGCAGCCACCAGTGCAGCTGAAAGCACCAGGGCGGAAAGCATCAGAAGTCGCTGCTGCCAGTTTCCCCAAATCAAAACGGATACGGCAACCAACATGAGCAGGGTTATGCTCAAGAAACGAACAAGGTCGTAGAACACATACGTGGCCGCATAAGTCATATAGCCGTACACCCCGAATCCGCTCCTGAAACTCTTCTCGAACCAGCGATCTTGCTTAATAATTTCAGTAAGCGTTACTCCCCGCTCCTTCATGTTCAGATAGAGATGGCGTTTATGCATTTCAGTGGCCGGGCTGAACAAAGGATTGGCAGTTTGTTCGGCGAGTTCGGCAATTTTTTGGTCACGAGTGGGTCCATTCTGGTAGTAATCACTGGCGATTCTTAAAGCAGGAAGACTAAGCCCGATAAGGCAAACCAGAAGAAGCCGAAACAGCACGGTACGGATATCGGCCTGCTCCTCATCACGGTTCATCAATGCCCTGAGGACAATGGGTACTAAAAGAAAAAGAATCAGAGGGTAGAAGTTCTTTTTTATCAAAAGCAGAATTCCGACCATAATCGCCGCAGTAAACAGTGGCGTTAACACGTTTTCCCTTTCCCGGTCGAAGAGATAGCGGTTGAATGCTGAATCCACTGTCACTGCCTGCCAGCCACAGATAAGACTGATAAACAGCGCCAGGGCATCTGAGTTACAATAGCCAAAAACATACCAAAGCTGAGGCGATATGAGCAACACCGCACTACTCATTCGCATGGAGTAAATACCAAAACCCAGAAAAACCACGATCGTGAAAAGCAGTACATTAAAGAGCCTGAAGCTCAGATAATCGGGAAGCTCGAACGCCTGTATCAGGTTTCCGAACTTGCCGGCGAACAGGTAATACACCTCTCTGCTGTTAAGTCTCGAAAAGCCGTATAGGCTGTAAGTGTGTCGTATTTCTTCGCTATCTACTTCGGGTGGCAGCCAGTTGTCGATATAGTAAGCAGCCGCATTTACATGTACATGTTCATCTGGGTGCACTCCATATTTTGAGATCAGCGCCATGACCAGAATGAGTCCTACACTAAAAACCAGGCATACCGGGATATATCGTTTATTCTTAAAGAGTCTGCCGGTCAGTTTGCCTCCCGCATATAACAGGAAAAACATGACCAGCATCCGGCTCAATTCTGCGGCGGGCCAGAGAGGGTTTGTCTGAACAAGATCGGGAATAGTGAGGAACTGAGGATCCGCTCCGGTGGATTGGATTACCAGGCCCTTTTGATCAAAGCTGGCGGAATCGATTTGATGAATCGGCTCCAGATCACTTTGTCGATCTCCGACAAGGACAATTTTTTGCCATCCTCTCTGAGATAGGCTTAAATTGAATATGGTACCATTACCTGGATATTCAAATGGATCGATGCGAAGTTTTGCTATGTCACCGATGTTCGTCAGATGGAAACGGTACGTGTGGCGTCCCGGGTAGATAAGAGCTCTGGCATGATTAGGACGGGAAAACCCATCATTTTCCTCGGCCCAGTATATGCGAAACCAGCTGCGGTGCTCAACATCGATTTCTACCTCTACTTTTGCCCGATCGACAAAGGTGAAAAAGTAGATCGCGCAGAGAAACAGGCTGACCGTGATCAGAAACCAATCGCGGCGAATCCTGAAGAGCAGCTGACTCATCAGATTATTCCACCCATCGCATTTGGAGATAGTCGCATTCTTTCAACCAGTCCACTTATGTTCCAATAATATCTCCGAACTCCTCAATTTTTTCAAGACAGCAATGCTCAGCGCATGGATCTGGAGACTGAGAATTCGGAAATGTAGCCGAAGCGATCTTCTACAGATATCCTTCCTGTTTATACCACTGTGCAGTTCGTCGGAGTCCCTCATCAAGGCTGACTTTTGGATTATAGCCTAGATCTCTTTTGGCCTTGTCAATCGAGAATGCACGATTTTGCCTGTACCAGTCGACCCGGCGCGGAAAAATTGGAGGGGTAACCTTGAACGGTTTGCATACCTTCTCACAAATGTGACCGGCAACGACTACCGGCAGAATCGGAAAGTGAGGAATCTTCACATCGACGCCGAGTGCTTCAGCCGTTTTTCGGACCAATGTTTTTATGGGAACATATTCCTCATCGGCAATCAGATACGCTTCACCGTCTCCGCGTCCAGGTTCCATCGAGAGCACGTGGGCATCGACAAGATGATCAATGTAGAGCGGATGATATAAGGTCTTACCATCACCGAACATCGGAAACAGACCTTTATTTACGCGCTTAAAGATCATAAAAAACCGTTCGGGGTCTCCCGGTCCATAGATAGCAGCCGGGCGCAGGATCGTGGCCGGCATTCCTTTCTGTTGATATTGCTTGACGATCGGTTCTGCTTCGTATTTAGTCTGTTGATAATAATCTGCGGCATTGATTGGACTGTCCTCACTGCCCGGAGGATTCTCGACATTGCCGTGTACTCCGCAGGTCGAACAATAGACAAACTTTATTATTTTTTCCCTCAAAGCAGCTTCCAGCACATTTCTGGTCCCCTCCACGTTGACATCCCAGTAGTAGCTCTGGGGTTCGTTGAGTTGCCTGAATGCCGCAGCGAGATGTTGGACAACATCCACGCCCTTCATGCAGCGAGCAACCAGATCTTTATCGGTGACTGTCCCGATTACCACTTCTGCACCCCAGTCGCGCAACTCCTGGGTTTTCAAGCCTTCCTGGTAATCTAGGGCAATGACCTGATGGCCGTCATTCAAAAGTCGGCGGACCAGCGCCTTACCGGTGAATCCGGTTCCCCCGGTAACAAGAATTTTCATTGTCTACTCCTCGAACTGTTGATAAAGGTGATGTAATAGCGCTCAGGCAAACTCGGACAGGTCATAAATGTGATTGGAGTGCAGTCCTGCGTTTACTCAATGCTCCATCGTGGGCAAGACAAGCTCCGGCAATACCTCCACCAGTGAAGACCAAATCAGATTCGCGGTCCTGGAATTCCCGTATATTGCGACTCACAGCTTGTATTGTACGATATTGTCCTCGTGTTTTTAAACCGGTCAAACCCAGAAAAATAAAATGCTATCCCATGATGACCATGAAATAGCATTTCAAACTACCGTCTGAGCGTATGAAAACCGCTCTTTAACTACTTCTTAGTTGCCCGGATACCTTGCCATTTGGCGTAGGAACCATGATCACCACACGGGAAGTCTTCAGCACCGTAGAATTCGATCGTGTCGCCTGTCACAATCGTATGGGTTCCAAGACCGATATAGCTGTCCTTGTCGGGGCAGACTATCCACCATTCATCCAGGGGACAGTCGCACCCCATCGGGGTCGCGAGTGGGTAGACTCCTTGCTTAATCGTTGCACCGTTTATTGAAACACGGTAGGGAGAGTGTCCATCAAATTCGAGGACCGCGTGCAGCGTCAATTCATAGGTGCCAGTCTCTCCTGGGAATGGCATCGAACAAGTTCCGCTTCCCGAATATGCTCTCAGTCCCCACGCACCATCTCGATTTGTCCAATTAGGGGTACAATTGAAAGCCCTGGCATCCATTACGATATTGGATGATGATGCGGTTGTTGAATTATCCGAAGAACTGGAGGTGGTGTTATTGTTGTTATCTGCCGCTGCAACTGGAGTCGATTCCACCTCGCCGCTGCCACCAGTCGCCCCACCTTCGCTGCCACTATCGCTATCACAAGCGACTATAAACAAGCCAATAATCACCAATATCACAAAACTCTGCATGTGTTTCACAACTACGTCTCCGCTGAAATCGATAATAATATCAAACAATTAAAAACAAAAGACAAGGGAAAACCTGCGTAACTATACCACAGAATTATCGCATGTCCACACATCTTTGCAGATGATAACGGCATACGACAGTTAATGATTATCAATCAAATGACTTCTTGATCGTGCCAGGCGCGCGCAAAACGACGTTTCTGCTGGCACGCTATAAATTATATCTCATTGTCAGCGAATCTGAGAGTTTGGTCCGTCAACCCCAATCATCGTTCGTAGCACCAGTATTTTTTGTCGTGCGTCCCTATTTTGTCAGTGTGAAGATTATGATGTTGATTACATTTTGCTAGTAGCCAGGAACAGTCAACTCTATAGAGAGTTCGAAGAGGAATTGTAAATCTGAGAGCTATTCTGTGAGACCGAGCCCTGATAATCATATTTGGTTACAGGCCTGATAAAATCAGCCCGGACGACAGGAAAAATCCCTCTCCCTTAACATCCAACGTCAGGAGAAATGCGGGCTAAGCTTGCTATTATTGAGGTATGCGGGTATCTTCTCCGACTTGTTATGAAGAGAGGATATATTAACAATAAACCGCTAATCTGTAACTCAATTACGACGCGACAATGAAACAGATATTTTACAAACGCCCGTCCTATTTCCTTGATCGCAGGGAGTTCGTCAAAGATAATAGACGCCTGCTCTACTTTTCGGCCTTGTTATTTATCTGTGCGCTCCTGGCTCGATCATGGGAGCATTTTCTCTATCCAGGCTTTTACGTGGAAGATGCCTCGTATTATTTTAAGCTCAATTATGATTCTCAGTTCGAAATTACGCACATTTTCAGAAATCCTAATGGATATCTGAATGTGTTCAATAATTTCATGGCTCAGATAATCGGCAAACTGGACATAGTGCTGCAGGCATACGCCTACCTTGCAGTCGCTTGTATCGCGTGCGTAACCACGGTGATAATGTTAAGCCGTTCAGGCCTCGTAAAGAACCGATATATTCTGCTCGTTATGCCACTGGCCATTGGCTTGTCCGGGATCAACCATATCTTTTACTATACTACACTTACGTTTCAGATGTATCTTCTGGTTATTACTCTGTTCGTAATCCTCCTCCGGGAACCCGAACGTACGCTGCCTATGACGATTCTTACCATGGCGGTCATCGCAGTACTGGTGTGGTCTGGTCCCTATTCGGTTCTGGCCGTACCCTTTGCTATTGGATTTCTTGTATTGTTTCGGGGTAAGAATCTGGTGATGCTCTGGACCATTCTGGTAACAATCGCCTATGTCCTGACGACAACCGGAAAAGTTGGATCCGGCATTGTCCCGGATTATTTATTCTCAGGAAAAATCCAACATCTTTGGTTTGAAACCATCCTGTTCGATGTGTTGTTCATGGGATTTCGTGAGGGGGTATTGAACGTCGAGAAAATTGCTTTGGTAGCGCTGATACTTGGTCCGACCCTCTATCTGATTCGGCATGATACCCTGCATTTGAGGATACTGTTGCTCCTCGCGATTGTAATCTTTGCGACTCCTGCGCCGCTTCTGCTGACCAACAAGTACTTTCTCTATAGGGATGTTTTCCCATGCCATATTCTAACCGCCCAGGTTGCCTGGGTCCTGTTCGTCCTGATTGTCCTTGACAGGTTACTGGAAAGGATAAAAGACAGCTATAGGGAGGTGGCTGGAATTACGGTTATGGCAGCCATAGCGCTATTTGTTATTGCAGATAACATCAAGCATCCAAGCAAAGGCAAAACCATTATCCTTTACAACACCAGGGAATTCCTCCAGACCATTAAGGAATATGAGGGACATGATTTGAAGAAAACAAATGAAAATGTTGTGATATCCGCCGATGGATTGGAGATTTTTGATCCTGTGGCAAAGGTCGGCAGCAGGAGTAAAGATGCCGTTACGATAAAGAACATCCGCATTCCCCAGCATAAACGTCCGTAAGGACGTCCGCCCGGTGCCCGCCCCTCTCCTGTGAGTCCTTTCACGCAAGAACAGCCCTGCGGAGCAGTGTGTAGGTCAAAAACGCCACACCATAGATCAAGACCGCGATAATCACGGTAACCTGGAAACCCAAAAAGATCGAGAGCAGGACGCTTCCAAGGCCTCCTACTACCGTAAACAGTCCATTCATAGCCCAGGCCCAGGCGATGGAGCCCTGGGGTTGAGACTCGATTGTCATGATGCCCAAAGGAAATGGCATGCCCAGGAAAAGGCCGAGCGGATAAATCATCACAAATGCGGCTAAAATTCTCACGAGCGTTGGCTGTTGCAGAAAAAGCTCGAAGTATGGATGGTAGCTGACCAGAATGATCATACTGAAAATGAGTATGCCCACAAACGGGATGAACCATCTTCTGACAGGAGATATCCCCAGCTTACCGGACAAGAGGCTTCCGGTTCCTGCTGCCAGCAGCAGTGCGAAAACGATGGTAGAATAGGTATAGAGTGGATAGCCTATTAGCTTCATGAAAATCTGGATGAAGATCAGCTCGAAGATGATAAATCCGGCTCCAAGACAGGAAAAATAAACCAGGCTACTAATTTTACCCGCCCATGGGGCTCTTCCTGTTTTTGAGAAGTAGAGCGGGATAAAGACAAACAAAAAGATGAAAAAGAAAGAAGCTCCAGCTGTAACGTTGAGGTGCACCACATCTGTAGCGATCCATCTGTTTTTCAATTGTGAGTTCAGCAGGGATGCGGTGGAATAGTTCAGGTAGCCAGCGGGATCCTCGTCCAGCTTGTCAAACGATTTCCTTAAAAAATTGAAGTACGGTCTGTTGTCGGTTGACGGTGCGACCCGATAATTGGCCGCTTTTATCGTATCACGGGATAGATTGCCGTTAAAAAACTCGGCGGTTAACATATTCTTTTCCGGCTTCAGCGGATGCACCACCATCTGGTTCACCGAGTGGAACATGGAAGCGATGCGCTCGAGTTCTTGTTCGGTCCATGGAGTCATCTTGATAAGCATGGTCGGAAGATTGTCCTGGAATCCCTCCCGAATCGCTTCTATCACGACGATATGTTTTAGAAAATCATGTTTTCCCAGCTGCTTCCAGGCAAGAGCCGCGGTCGCTACCATTTTCGGGTATACATGATGATTGATGTGGAGAATTCCGTCATCTTTCAAGTGGGTGAAGTACTCTTTGTATGCTTCTGCAGTCTGTAAATAGGTGGTTGCCATCGCCCCGGTTCCAGCGGCAATACTTGAACTCGTATGGTTGGAATACATCTGGATTACATCATATTTCCGATCGGTCGAGCGGAGAAAACTTCTTCCTTCTCCCTTGAACGCATTTACCCGGGGATGGTTATAGATGTTACCGTTGTATTGCGCATACTTGTTTTTACCGATGTCGATGACATGTCCAACCAGTTCAACAGCATCGACATGTGACGCCCCGTACATCAGTGCCGCCTTCGTTTCCGATCCTCCTGCCGCACCAATTACCAGGACTTCATGACCGCTGTCTTTCTTCAAAGCATGGGAGACATAAACATTGCTACCGTAAAAATGGTAACCTCTACCGCTTTCCACTTCGCGGCGCAGTTTATCGAAATCGCCATCAAATGGAAAAATATAGGTAGACTGGGAGCCGCCATCATAGGCAACGTGCTTATTTTTGCCAAAGTCAATGACATCGATTTTGGAGATAGGATCCCAATAAGATTCTTCAATGAAGTTCTTCTCTCGTGCCGCTTTTACTCCCCGCTTGCTAATATGATCTTTGAATTCAAAATAGTCGCTTTTCAAGAAGGGAACGGAACTGATGACCAAGGCAAGTAATATGGTTGCAATTGTCCATCGCTTGCCAGATGCGAAACAGCCTGAAGCGATCAAGCCGAAACCGCAGCAGAGGAAAAGGATGCCGCCCGGACCGATGGGCGGAAGAAAGGGTATCAGCATGATGCAGCCTACCGCTGCTCCAACCAGATCCCAGCAGTACAGGCTCTGTATGCGATTGGAATAGACGGAAAAGACAGTCGTGAAAATAAGCCCGGCAAGGAAGAAGGGAATAATCAGAAACAGGTACATTACCAGAAACAGCATGGCACCTTTAACCGGCATAGTATAAAGGAGATTGAAATCAAAAGGAATCCAATTCAATGCAGGAAGAATCGCGAGACTTGAAAGAGCAAAAAGGAACGCACACTTTGCGAGGTAAGCATTGACATCCGTTTCTTTTCTGAGTGGACGCAACGAGCTGTATATTCCCGATAATCCAAAGCAGAACATCGCCAAGGTAATCACCATATAGGCCATATTCGAATACCAGATAACGTCGAACACCCTTACCAAATTCAACTCCAGCATGAGCGTCGTTAGAGCTATGCACATCAAGCCGACACTGATTTTATACATGTCTTATCGTTTCCTGAAAATGTGCCGCCCCGGACCTTTATACCGGGTCGAGCAGGTTTTTTTTGGATATTGACCTATTCACTCAATTCTCTGTGATGCCAAAAGGCCACAACTCTAACTTATTTGCTCCTTTTAAACAAAGGAATATCCACACGAGTTAATGTCATCATTCGTTTTGGATCAGGTCTTACTCGATCCGGCGAATTTCGATTTCTTCGACGCTGATCCGTTGCTCCGGGCTCTTATCGCTCTCGAAAATCACTATTCGATTGGGAATGGGACCGTTGATTTCCTGATATATTTCGTTT
>Ga0180436_10000615_pt1 | contig 36135 bp, 32 predicted proteins | sample SS_ome_2_FD_132434 | JGI IMG/M metagenome (GOLD analysis project Ga0180436, IMG submission 132434) | Hypersaline lake sediment archaeal communities from the Salton Sea, California, USA - SS_3_S_2 metaG | ecosystem: Environmental > Aquatic > Non-marine Saline and Alkaline > Hypersaline >... | reverse complement strand
CGTCCGCGACGCCGGTGGCCCTCGGGCCAGCGCCGTCGGTTCACCCTCGCGCGAAACATCAGAGGTGCTTCATGCTTCGACGTCTACTCACGCTCCTCGCCGTGGCCCTCCTAGGCCTGGCCGTCGCCCAGAGCCAGATCGAGATCTTCTCCTGGTGGGCCGGCGACGAAGGCCCCGCCCTCGAGGCCCTCATCACCCAGTACGAGGCCGACCACCCCGGCGTCGAGGTCGTCAACGCGACCGTCACCGGCGGCTCCGGCGTCAACGCCCGCGCCGTCCTCAAGACCCGCATGCTCGGCGGGGACCCGCCCGACTCGTTCCAGGTGCACGCCGGCCAGGAACTCATCGGCACCTGGGTCGTCGCCGACCGCATGGAAGACCTGACCTTCCTCTACGAGGAGATGGGCTGGTTCGACGCCTACCCGCAGGGCCTCATCGACGCCATGAGCACCGATGAGGGCATCTGGAGCGTCCCGGTCAACATCCACCGCTCCAACGTCATGTGGTTCGTGCCCGCCAAGCTCGAGGAGTGGGGCATCACCGCCCCGACGAGCTGGTCCGAGTTCCTGACCATCTGCCCGGCCATCCAGGCGAACGGCGTCACGCCGTTGGCGCTCGGCGAGAACTGGACCCAGGTGCACCTGTGGGAGTCCGTCGCCCTGGGTGTCCTCGGCGCGGAGGACTACGACAAGCTGTGGACGACGGAGCTGGCGTTCACCGACCCCAAGGCCCTCGAGGTGTGGGACGTCTTCGGCCAGGTCCTCGACTGCACGAATGACGACGCGGCCGGCCTCTCCTGGCAGCAGGCGACCGATATGGTCGTCGGCGGCACCGCCGCCTTCAACATCATGGGCGACTGGGCGGCCGGCTACATGTCGACCACCCTCGGCCTGGAGCCGGGCGTCGGCTACGGCTGGGCGGCCTCGCCCGGCACCAACGGCGTGTTCATGTGGCTGTCCGACGCCTTCGGCCTGCCGATGGGCATCAACAACCGCGAGGGCACCCTGGACTGGCTGCGGCTGGTGGGTTCCGCCAAGGGCCAGGACATCTTCAACCCGCTCAAGGGCTCCATCGCCCCGCACTTCGAGTCCGACCTGTCGCTGTACAACGCCTACCTCAAGAGCGCGGCCGCCGACTGGCAGTCCAACGAGGTCGTCGGCAGCCTGGCGCACGGCGCCGTCGCCAAGGAAGCGTTCATGAGCGACTTCGCGACCGTCATGGAGATCTACCTCGCGACGGGCAGCGCCGAGGGCGCCGCCAACGCCGCCCAGGCGATCGCCGGTCAGGTAGGCCTGGGTCAGTAGGCCCGACGAGACCTCGTCCGACACCGGGGGCGGCCGCGCCGGCCGCCCCCGGCCTTCGAGCAGCACCCGGAGCCCCACCAGGATGAAACTGACCCGCGACCGCTGGATGGCCGTCCTCATGCTCCTGCCCTCCGTCGTGCTGATCGGGGTGTTCGTCTACGGCTTCATCGGCCAGACGGCGTGGACCTCCTTCAGCGACTGGGGCCGGGTCTCGTCGCAGGCGCTCGCCGTCGACCCCGAGATCGAGCTGGTCGGCTGGGCGAACTACCGCGACCTGTTCACCGGCTTCATCGACGTGCGCTTCCGCCAGGACCTCGTCAACACCTTCTTCTTCACGATCTTCTTCCTCGCCGGCTGCCTCGGCCTCGGCCTGGGCCTGGCGTTCCTGCTCGATCAGGACGTCAAGGGCGAGGGCTTCTTTCGCACGCTGTTCCTCTTTCCCATGTCCCTGTCGTTCGTGGTGACCGGCACCGTGTGGCGCTGGATGCTGCAGCCGCGCGGCGGCGTCAACGTGCTGCCCACCACCGTCGGCCTGCCTGCCTGGGAGTTCCGCTGGCTGACCGACCGGACGCAGATCTGGCGCTTCGACTGGAACGCGCTCCCGAGCATGACGGGGCTGCTCGTCGCCGTCGTCCTGGCGGGCGTCGCGCTGTCGTCGTGGCGTGACGGCCGCCGGCGCCGAGCCGGCGTGGCGCTCGCCTCCGCCGCCCTTCTCGGCGGCTGGGCGCTGACCCTCGGGCGCGACGTGGCCCTACTCCCCTACCCGCAGCTGCACGGCTTCAACGTGGCCTTCGTCGGCATCATCCTCGCCGCCGTGTGGCAGATGTCCGGCTACACGATGGCGCTCTACCTCGCGGGCCTGCGCGGCATCCCCGGCGAGCTGCGAGAGGCCGCCCGGGTCGACGGCGCCAACGAGGTGCAGCTCTACCGCCACGTCGTGCTGCCGCTGCTGCAGCCGATCACGCTGTCGGCGATGATCATCCTCGGCCACATCAGCCTGAAGATCTTCGACCTGATCTTCGCGATGGCCGGCGCCGACAACGCCACCACCGACGTGCCCGCGTTGCTCATGTACCTGACGGCCTTCCGCGCCAACCAGTTCTCCAAGGGCGCGGCCATCGCCATGGTGCTTCTGGTCATGGTGGCCGCCGTCATCGTGCCGTACCTGTGGACCAGCCTGCGCGGGGAGACCCGCCGATGATCGCCTGGCGGCGCCACCGCTGGGCGATCTACCTGCTGCTGGGACTGGCCAGCGCCGTGTTCCTGCTGCCCGTCTACCTGGTCGTCGTCACGAGCCTCAAGTCGCCGGCGGCGATCAACCTGGCGAACACCTGGTCGCTACCCGAGGCGTGGCACTGGCAGTCGTTCTCCGATGCCTGGACCGTGTTCGCCCCCAAGCTGGCCAACAGCTTCACGCTGACGGTGGCAGCCACGATCGCCTCGGCGCTGATGGGCTCGATGAACGGCTACGTGCTGTCGAAGTGGCGCTTCCCCGGCGCCAACGTCGTCTTCCCGCTCATGCTCTTCGGGATGTTCATCCCCTACCAGGCGATCCTCATCCCGCTCTTCGACTTCCTGCGGTCGATCGGCCTCTACGGCGGCCTGACGGGGCTGATCATGGCCCACGTGGTGTACGGCCTGCCGATCACCACGCTGATCTTCCGCAACTACTACGCCGAGATCCCCGACGAGATGCTCGAGGCCGGCAAGATCGACGGCGCCGGCTTCTTCGGCCTCTACGGGCGCATCGTCTTCCCGCTGTCGCTGCCGGGGTTCGTGGTCGTCATCATCTGGCAGTTCACGCAGATCTGGAACGAGTTCCTCTTCGCGGTCACGCTCACGAGCCAGGAGAACCAGCCGATCACGGTGGCGCTGGCGCAGCTCGCCGGCGGCGAGGCGGTGCGCTGGAACCTGCCCATGGCCGGGGCCATCCTGGCGGCCCTGCCGACACTGCTCGTCTACGTCCTGTTGGGGCGCTACTTCGTCAAGGGGCTGCTGGCGGGTTCGGTCAAGGGGTAGCCGGCGGGGTCGCGACCTCCTGCGACGGTTCGCACGGCTCGGGGACATGAGACGGCCCGGGCCCGGCGAAGAATCGCCGAGCCCGGGCACCTGCAGCGTGGGGCGGTCGGCCCGGGTTACGGGGCCGGCGGCAGGAGGACGAAGTCGATGGCGTGGATGATGCCGTTCGTCGCCAGGATGTCGGTGATGACGACGTTGACCGAGCCGTTGAGCACGACGCCACCATCGACGACGGCATACGAGATGTCGCTGCCCTCCACGGTGCCGACGGTGTTCGGCGCCGTGGCGATGACGGTGGCCGCGTCGATCGCGGAACCCGCGACCACGTGGTAGAGGAGGATGTCGGTCAGGTTGGGCAGCGCGAGCAGCTCGGCGGCCGTGATGCCGAGGAAGTCGAGCGTGTCGGCGAAACCGTCGTCCGTCGGCGCGAAGACGGTGAAGGGTCCGTCGCCACGCAGCGTGTCGACCAGCTCCTCCTGCACCACCGCGGTCACGAGCGTCGTGAAGCGCCCGTCGGTGATCGCCACGTCGACGATGTCCTTGGGCTGCAGGACCGCGTCGATCACGTGGATCACGCCGTTGGTCGCCTGGACGTCCGTGATGATCAGGTTGCTGAAGCCGTCGAGGACGCCGCCGCTCTGGTTGATGGCGATGCCATTGACGGTGTCGATGGAGCTCGCCGCCAGGACTTCCCCGGAGGTGAGCTCGTCGGCCACCACGTGGTAGAGGAGGATGTCGGCCAGGTCGGGGCTCGCGAGCAGGTCCGTGGCGGTGATGCCGAGGTCGTCCAGGAGGACTTCGAAGGCCGCGTCGGTCGGGGCGAACACGGTGAAGGGACCGTCGCTGCGCAGGGTGTCGACCAGGCCCGCTTCGGTGACCGCCGCCACGAGGGTCGTGAAGCGGCCGTCGGTGACCGCCACGTCGACGATGTCCTTGGGCTGCAGGACCGCGTCGACGAGGTAGATCACGCCGTTGCTGGCGGAGATCTCGCCCGTCACGATGGTGCTGTAGCCGTCGAGGACGCCGCCACTCTGGTTGATGGCGATGCCGTTCAGGGTCGCGATCGAGCTCGCGCTCGTCACGTCGTTGAAGCCCAGCGCATCGGGGGACACGTGGTACGTCAGGATGTCGGTCAGGTCAGGGCTCGCCAACAGGTCCGCGGCGGTGATGCCAAGCTCGTCGAGCAGGTCCGCGAACGCCGCGTCGGTCGGCGCGAAGACCGTGAACGGGCCGGCGTCGTCGTCGGCGAAGGTGGGCACCAGGCCCGCGGCGTCCAGGGCAGCCACCAGCGTGGACAGGTCGGCGTTGGCCGAGGCGATCTCCGCGATGGAGTCGCGGTCGGTGGTGCCTCCGGGCATCATCCCGCAGGCGGCCAGGGTCAGGGCCAGGACGGAGCCCAGCAGGGTGCGTAGGACGAGCTTCTTGGAGAACATGTGCGCCTCTTCCCCGAGGCCGCCGGCGGCGGTCCGTCCGCCGTCCCGGTCATTCGCCTCGATGGTGGGAGCATGAACCGCCCGACAATCGGACACCGTAGTTGGACGCACATTCTACAAAGCTTATTCAGATTGTGCTGGGCTCAGCGCTCGATGGGCAGGCCCGCCTGGGCCCAGGCGATCATCCCGCCGACGACGTTCTTGGCGCCGGTCTTGCCGGCCGCCTGGAGGACCTCGGTGGCGTAGGCCGAGCGGTTGCCCGAGCGGCACACGAGGTACACGTTGGCGTCGTCCGCGAGATCGCCGATGACCGACTCGAGCTCGCCGAGGGGCACGAGCCTGGCCCCCTCGATCGTGCCGTGCATCGTCTCCATCGGCTCGCGGACGTCGATGACGATCTTCGCGGGATCGCCGTCGGCGACGAGGTCCTCGACCGTCGCCTGCGGGATGGTGGGCCCGCGGCCCCAGCTCATCGCGCCACCGGCAGGCCCGCGGCGGTCCAGGCGAGGATGCCGCCCTCGACGTTGCGCACGTCGCCGAAGCCGGCCGCCACCAGCGTCTGGGCGGCCTGCAGCGAGCGGTTGCCCGAGCGGCAGAAGACGTACACGGGCTCGTCCTTGGGGAACTCGCCCGCCCGGGCGGCCACGGTCGCCAGCGGGACGAGGACCGCGCCCTCGACGTGCCCCTCGGCGAACTCGAAGGGCTCGCGCACGTCGAGCACCAGCGCGCCGGCCTGGGCGGCCTCGTGGAGCTGCTGGACGGAGACGTGGGTCAGCGCCGAGGCACCGGCCTGGGGGCGGGCGAAGACGAGCACGGCGGCGGTGACGGCGATGGCGGCGATCACGACGACCCAGAACAGCGGTCGGGAGAAGAGGGCGGCACTCATGCGGGCTTTATATCCCCGGTGGGTATACGGCGTCAAGCACGGGCACGCCCACACGCGCGCAAGGACGAGGCCTGTGCCCCGCCACGGCCCGCCGCACGGGCGTCGGCCCGGTCGCCGCGCGGTACACCTGGCGTATGCAGACGAGCGTCCTCCAGACCGCCATCGACCGCGTCGAGGCCGACGCCCTGGTCGTCCACCACTTCGCCGGCGCCCACCGCGCGGGCGGGGCCGTCGCCGAGGTCGACCGGGCCCTCGACGGCCTCATCGGCGAACTCGCGGCGCGCGGCGACCTCGACAGCGAGCTCGGCCGCGTCACGCCGCTGTTCACCCGCGCCGGCGTCGCCGCGCCCAGGGTCCTCGTCGTCGGCCTCGGCGACCCCCAACGGGTCGACGCCGAGGCCGTGCGGCGGGCGAGCGGCGAGGCCGTGCGGCGCGCCCGCGAGCTGGGCGCATCGCGCGTCGCCTTCGGCGCTCTCGCCGTGGGCATCGGCGGCCTCACGCCGAGCGAGGTCGCGCGCGCGACGGTGGAGGGGGCCCGTCTCGGGCTGTACCGCTACCGTGCCGTGACGGGCGGCGCCGTCACCGACCACGGCCTCGAGGAGCTGCTGCTCATCGAGCCCGACGCCGACCGCGTCGAGGCCGTGCAGGACGGCGTGCGCTGGGGCGAGGCCACCGCCGAAGGCGTCGAGCTGGCGCGTCACCTGGTGAACCTGCCGCCCAACGTGGCGACGCCCGCGCACCTGGCGGGCGTCGCGGAGGAGCTCGCGCGCGACCACGGCTACACGGTCACCATCGGCGACCGCGCCTGGGCCGAGGCCCGCGGGATGGGTGCGTTCCTGGCGGTCGCGCAGGGGGCCGGCCACGAGCCGCGCTTCATCGTCCTCGAGCACGACCCGAGCGGCGGCCAGGAGGCGCCGCTGGTGCTCGTCGGCAAGGGCGTCACCTTCGACAGCGGCGGCGTGTCGATCAAGGGCCGCGCGGGCATGGAGGCGATGAAGAGCGACATGGCCGGCGCCGCGGCCGTGCTGGGCGCCATGCGCACGCTCGGCCGGCTGCGCAGCGCGCGGCGCGTCGTCGCGCTGGTGCCGGCCACCGAGAACCTGCTCGACGCCCACGCCTACCGGCCGGCGGACGTCCTGACGGCGTCCAACGGCCTGACGATCGAGGTGATCTCGACCGACGCCGAGGGACGGCTGCTGCTGGCCGACGCGCTGGCGTACGCCCAGGGACTGAAGCCGCGCGCGGTCGTCGACCTCGCCACGTTGACGGGCGCCTGCGTGGTGGCGCTCGGCCGGGGCACCGCCGCGGGCCGCTTCGCCAACGACGACGCCCTGGCGGCGCGCGTCGACGCCGCGGCGGCGGCCACCCACGAACGCGTCTGGCCGCTGCCGCTGTGGCCCGAGTACTTCGACGAGCTGAAGAGCGACGTCGCCGACATGAAGAACTCCAGCGGCAAACCGCACGGCGGGGCGCCGATCGCGGCCGCCTTCCTGCAGCGCTTCGTCGACTTCCCCTGGGTGCACCTCGACATCGCGGGCATGGCCCTGCGCGACGACGCGCGCGGCTACCACACGAAGGGCGCCACCGGCTACGGGGTGCGCCTGCTGGTGCACTGGGTGACCCACGGCTGAGCGGCGCCCCCCGCCCGCCGGCGGTACGATGAGGGCACATGGACGCCGTCCCTGACGCGGACGCCCGGGCGGGGGCGGCTGCCGGACTCGACGACCGCACGCGCCGCTGGGCGTACGCCGGCGTGCTGGTCACGCTCTTCCTCTCGTCGACCAACCTCACGGTCGTCGGCACGGCGTTGCCGCGCATCATCGCCGAGCTCGACGGCTTCTCGCTCTATGCCTGGGCCTTCACCGGCTTCACCCTCGCCTCCACCGTCTCGACGCCCGTCTACGGCCGGCTCTCCGACACGCTGGGGCGGAAGCGGGTCCTGCTGTTCGGCATCGTGCTGTTCTCCCTCGCCTCCGTCGCCGCCGGCTTCGCCGCCAGCATGCAACAGCTGGTCGCGCTGCGGGTGGTGCAGGGCCTCGGCGGCGGCGCCCTCATGTCGATGACCTTCGCGGTCATCGGCGACGTGTTCCCGCCGCGCCAGCGCGGCAAGTACCAGGGCCTGACCGGCATCGTCTGGGGCGCCTCGAGCGTGGTCGGGCCGGTCGTCGGCGGCCTGATCACCGACCTGCTCGGCTGGCGTTGGGTCTTCTTCGTCAACGTGCCCGTCGCCCTGGCGGCGCTGGTCGTGATCCAGCGGCACCTCCGCGCCGGCGAGCGCCGGCCCGGCGCCCCGGTCGACCTCGCCGGCGCCGGGCTGCTCGCCGCCGGCATGCTCGCGAGCATGTTGGCGCTGTCCTGGCGCGGCGACGGCCGCGCGTGGCACGACCCGGCGGTGTGGGCGACGCTCGCGCTCGGCGCCGGCGCCCTGGCGGCCTTCGCCGCCTGGCAGGCGCGCTCGCCCGCCCCGGTGCTGCCGCCCGAACTGCTGCGCGAGCGGACGGTGGCGATCGCCAACGCCGCAGGCTTCCTGCTGGGTGTCGGGTTGTTCGGCGCGACGATCTACCTGCCGCTCTACATCCAGGGGGTCGCGGGCCTGTCGGCCGCCGCCTCCGGCTTCGCGCTCACGCCGCTGATCCTCGGCATGATCCTCTCCGGCAGCCTCTCCGGCATCTGGTCGAGCCGCATCGGACGCTACCGGCGCTTCGTCGTCGTGGGACTCACGCTGGCCGTCGTCGGCTTCGCGCTCGGCACCCGCATGGGTCCGGACACCCCGGTCGCCTTCGTCGTCGGCGCGATGTTCCTCCTCGGCCTCGGCCTCGGGCCGACCAACGCCATGTACCTGGTCGCCGTGCAGGCCACCGCGCCGCCGCAGCTGCTCGGCACCGCCACCAGCGCGCACCAGTTCTTCCGCCAGGTCGGCGGCACCCTCGGGGTGGCCCTCTTCGGCGCCCTCATGGCCCAGCAGGCGGCGGCGACGTTCCGTCAGGACGTGGCCCCGCTCGTCGCCGACCTGCCGCCGGCGGCGATCGCCACCGTCGCCACCCCCGACCTGCTCACGGACCCGGCGGCCGCCGCGGCGGCGGCCACGGCCGTCAGGCCCCGCATCGGGGAGGCGGCCTACGGCGCCCTGCTGGAGGCCTGGCGCGCGGGGCTCGGCCGCGGGGTCACGCTCGTGTTCCGGATCTCGGGGGCGCTCGCGACGCTGGCGTGGTTCGCCACCTGGTGGGCCCCGGCACTGCAGCTGGGCGAGCCGGCGCGGGTCGCCGACGCCGGTACCCGCCCCGCGACCTAGTTGAGCAGCCGCTCGCTCGCCGCGCCCGGCTCCGACCACGGGCGCACCCGCGGGCGGCCGCCCTCGAACGCCAACCAGCCCTCGTCGCCGGGCACGGCGCCGGCGGGGGCGTCGCGCGGTGCGACCTCGTAGGCACGGCCGGTGTCGGTCGAGTGCCACACCTGGAAGCGCGTGCCCACGACCTCGCAGCGCACGCGGAAGGCGGCGTCGAAGCGGGCCGCCTCGCGCGCGTCGGCGGGGTCGGCCGCAGCCTCCCGCCATCCGGGCGGCGGCGCCGCCCGCGCCCGCCGCCAGTGGCGCCCGACGCGGCCCCAGGCACGCGCCGACCGCACGAGACCCGCCCCCCGGGCGCGCCACGCGGCCCGGCCCCTGGCGGTCCACGGCGGATCGCGCCGGAGGGGCCGCCAGGCCCAGGCGGCGATCCCACCGACCAGCAGGCCCGCGAGCAGCGGGCCGCCCAGCACGCTGACGAGGGCGGCGCCGACGAAGAAGGCCACCATCGGCCCCAGCCAGGAGGCGCCGGCGGACCGCCTCACGGCGTCCCCTCGAGGCCATCGCGCGTCACGCCCATGCCGGGAGGGTACCGCGTGAACCGCCGCGCATCGCCGCGGCGGCGCGTCCGGTAGGCTGGCGCCACCCTCACCGCGGCGCCCGCCGCCAGGAGTCGCCATGGCCCGACGAACCGTCACCGCGATCTCGCTCTGCCTCCTCCTCAGTGCCGCCGGCGCCCAGGGCGTCGGCGCCTGGCAGGTCGAGAGCACGTTCGACCTGTACAGCTACCTCGGCCTCGGCTCGATCCGGGTGGCCGCGTACCAGGCGCCCGCCGATGTCGCCGCGGGCGACGCCTGGCTGGTGGTCGGTTGCGACCCGGACGCGCCCTCGGGTTTCGAGATCGCCGCCTGGGTGGCGCCCGCCGGGACCTACGCGCTCGCGGGCGAGACGCTCGACGTCGACGTGCTGGTGCGCTTCGACCAGGGCCCGGTCCTCGAGCAACGCTGGTTCCTGGCCGAGGGCGCGTTCCTCACCGAAGCGGTCGTGCCGTACGAGATCGACGCGACGCTGTTCGAGGGGCTGGCGACGGCCACCAACCTGGCGCTGCGGATCGTGGCCGACCCGGCCAGCGGGGTGCAGGAGCGCACCTTCCAGTACGACGTCGGCGGCTTCTCGCAGGCGCTCGCCGCCGTGCGCTGCGGCGCGCCGCAGCCGGCGCCCGGTCCGGCGCCGGACCCCTTCGCCGACGTTCCCGCGGCCCCCGATCCCTTCGCGGACGCGCCCGCGGCGCCCGACCCGTTCGCGGACGCGACGACGGACGAGGGCGGCGACGAGCTGGTCATCGGCGCCTGGGCGTTCGACGGGCAGGACGGGATGGTGGCCGCGAGCGACCTCGGCGTGTTGGCCGTGTACTGCGCCGCGGATGGCGGCAACGGCGTCGAGATCGAGGTCGGCGACTACGACCTCGCCGCCCCCGCCTACGAGGTCGTGTTCCGCTCGGGCAACATCGACTTCCTCACGACGACCGCCACCCGCAACCAGTTCGCCGCCGCGCAGCTCGACGGCGACGACGTCGAGGACCGCCTGGTGCGCTTCCTGCGCGGCGTGGTCGACGCGACGATCACGCTGACGCCGCGTGCCGGCGACGGCCCGCCGATGAGCTACCGGGTGGCGACGGACGGCTTCAACGACGCCCTCGCAGCGCTCGGCTGCTACGTGGGGGACCGCTGAGCGCGCCGCGCGACGCGTCCGCGGGGTGACCGCGGCGTCCGCCCCCGAGGCGCGCGCGACCGTCCGCGCCCTCGTGCTCGACGCGGACGACCGGCTGCTGCTCCAGCGCTACCTCGATCCGACCGTCCGGCGTCCCGGGGGACGCCCCCACCGCGTCCCGGTGTGGATCGCCCCCGGCGGCGGCCTGGCGCCCGGCGAGACGGCGGCGGCGGGGCTGGAGCGCGAGTTGCGCGAGGAGACCGGCCTGATCGGCGTCGCCTGGGGTGCCTGGCTGTGGCGCCGCACGGTGGACCTGCATTACCACGGGCGCTTGCTGCGCTTCGTCGAGCACTACCGGCTCGGCCGGGTGGCGGCCGCCGCCCCGCGGGTCGCCCCGACCTCGCTCGATCCGCAGGAACGCGGCGCGCTGCTCGGCCACCGCTGGTGGCGCCTGTCCGACCTGCGGGCCGCGACCGAGGCCGTCTACCCGCCGAGGTTGGCGGCGCGGCTCGCGGCGGCGCTGCCTGGCCCGCCCTCGGGCGCGGTGGTCGACATCAGCCATGAGGGATGACGTCGCCCGGCTCGACGTCGCCCGGCTCGACGCCGCCCGGCTCGACGCCGCCCGGCTCGACGCCGCCCCGCTCGACGCCGGCCGCCGCCCGGGGCCGCGTGGCGGGCGCGGGGCGGCCTACGTCCAGGCCAGCACCACCTTGCCGCAGCGACCCGAGCGCATGAGGTCGAAGCCCTCCTGGAAGCGCGCGATGGGCAGCTCGTGGGTGACGATGGGCGACAGGTCGAGGCCGGAGGTGATCAGGCCGGCCATCTTGTACCAGGTCTCGAACATCTCGCGTCCGTAGATGCCCTTGAGGAAGAGGCCCTTGAAGATGACGAGGTTCCAGTCGATCGCCACCTCGACACTCGGGACGCCCAGCAGGGCGACGTGCCCGCCGTAGTTCATCGCCGACAGCAGTTGGCGCAGGGCGGCGGGGGCGCCCGACATCTCGAGCCCCACGTCGAAGCCCTCGGTCATGCCGAGGTCGGCCATGACGTCGGCCAGGTCGAATCCGGCCTCGCTGGGGTCCACGGCGAGCGTCGCGCCCATCCTTCGCGCGAGCTCGAGGCGGTAGGGGTTGACGTCGGTGACGACCACGTGCCGGGCGCCGACGAAGCGGCACACGGCGGCGGCCATGCAGCCGATGGGGCCGCCGCCGGTGATGAGCACGTCCTCCCCCACCAGATCGAACGACAGGGCGGTGTGGACGGCGTTGCCGAAGGGGTCGAGGATGGCGGCGACGTCGTCGGGCAGCCCGTCGGGCAGCTTGAAGACGTTGCTGGCCGGCAGCGCGAAGCGCTCGGCGAAGGCGCCGGGCACGTTGACCCCGACGCCGACGGTGTTGCGGCAGAGGTGGCGGCGCCCCGCGCGGCAGTTGCGGCAGTGACCGCAGGTGAGGTGGCCCTCGCCCGAGACCCGATCGCCGACCTCGACGCCGCGCACCTCGCTGCCGACCGCCTCGACGACGCCCATGTACTCGTGCCCGGTCACCATGGGCACGGGCACCGTGCGCCGCGCCCAGGCGTCCCACTCGTAGATGTGCACGTCGGTGCCGCAGATCGAGGTCTTGTGGATGGCGATGAGGACGTCGTTGGGGCCGACCGTCGGCTCCGGCGCGTCGAACGTCCAGATGCCCTCTCGGGGCTCGAGCTTGGCGAGGCTGAACACGGTCCCCCCTAGCCGATCAGGCCGAACTCGCGGCCGACCTTGACGAAGGCCGCGATCGCGCGGTCGAGCTGCGCGCGCGTGTGGGCCGCCGACATCTGCGTGCGGATGCGCGCCTGCCCCCGAGGCACCACCGGGTAGGAGAAGCCCACGACGTACACGCCCTCGTCGAGCATGCGGGTCGCCACCCGGCCGGCGAGCGCGGCGTCGCCGATCATCACCGGCACGATCGGGTGGTCGGCACCCGCCAGCGTGAAGCCGGCGGCCGTCATCCGCTCGCGGAAGTGGGCCGCGTTGGCGTGGACCCGGGCCCGTAGCTCGTCGCCGCCCTCGAGCAGGTCGAGCACGGCGAGCGAGGCGGCGACGACCGAGGGCGCCAGCGCGTTGCTGAACAGGTAGGGTCGGGAACGCTGGCGCAGCAGCTCGACGATTGCCGCGGGGCCGGCGGTGTACCCGCCGCTCGCCCCGCCCAGCGCCTTGCCCAGGGTGCCGGTGATGAGATCGACCCGGCCCATGACCCCCGCATGCTCGTGGGTGCCGCGCCCGCGCTCGCCCATGAAGCCGACGGCGTGCGAGTCGTCGACCATGACCAGCGCGTCGTGCCGCTCGGCGAGCTGGCAGATGCCGGCGAGCGGCGCCACGACCCCGTCCATGCTGAAGACGCCGTCGCTGACGATGAGCCGGAAGCGGGCGTCCGCCGCCGCGGCCAGCTGCGCCTCGAGGTCGGCGAGGTCGGCGTTGGCGTAGCGGAAGCGCTTCGCCTTGCACAGGCGCACGCCGTCGATGATCGAGGCATGGTTCAACGCATCGCTGACGATCGCATCGTCGGGACCCAGGAGCGTCTCGAAGAGGCCGGTGTTGGCGTCGAAGCAGCTGGAGTAGAGGATGGCGTCCTCGGTGCCGAGGAAGGCGGCGATGCGCCGCTCCAGCTCGCGGTGCTGGTCCTGCGTGCCGCAGATGAAGCGCACGGAGGCGACGCCGAAGCCGTGCTCGTCGATGCCGCGCTTGGCGGCCGCCATGACCTCGGGGTGGTTCGCCAGGCCGAGGTAGTTGTTGGCGCACAGGTTCAGGACGGTGCGGCCGTCGGCCAGCGTGACCTCCGCCTGCTGCTGACCCACGATCTCGCGCTCTCGCTTGGTCAGGCCCTCGCGCTCGATGCCGGCGAGCTCGGCGCGGACGAAGTCGAGGTAGCGGTTGCGAGCGACGGTCACGGCGTCGACCTCCCGGCGCGGGGCCGGGGTCGAGGCACGGGATCCGGGGTCCTCGCCGGTGGCGCCGCGTTCGCCCTTCAGGCTACCAGACGCGCCCGCCCGCCGCCGGGCGCCTCAGGGGTAGGGGATCTCGTCGCCGCCGCGGCCCGCGGGGCGCGCCAGGTCACCCGGCGTCGCGTCGGCCTCGTCGTAGCGACCGGCGAGCTGGTCGAGGCGCGTCCGCTCCCAACGCGGCACGTTGGCGTAGTAGGCCGCGCGCCCGAGCACGTGCGCGGCCACCGGCGCGGTGAGCAGCAGGAAGAAGAACACCACGAACGAGCGCACCGTGATGCCGAGCTCGCCGAACACGACCGAGGCGGCGCCCAGCATGAGGCCCGCGCCCAGGGTGCCCGCCTTGGTGGCGGCGTGCATGCGCATGTACACGTCGGGGAAGCGCACCACGCCGATGGCGGAGACGAGGACGAACGCGGAGCCCGCGAGCAGCATGACGCCGGCGATGATGTCGATCCAGTTCACTCGGCCTTCTCCCCCTGCCACTCGATGAAGCGCGCGAAGGCGACGGTGCTGAGGAAGGCGATCAACGCCAGCGCGATGGCCGCGTCCAGAAGCACGGGCTTGCCGGTGGCGACGGCCATGACGGAGATCACCGACACGGCGAGCAGCCCGACCAGGTCGAGGGCCACCACCCGGTCGGGGAGGCTCGGTCCGCGCATGACGCGCAGCGAGGCCACCAGGATGGAGACGGCGACCGCGACCATCGTCACCAGCGTCGCCACGCTCAGGAACGTCCAGGGCCCCTCGAACAGGATCATCGGAACACCTCCTGGATGCGTTGCTCGAAGTCGCGCTTGATCGCCTGCCGGGCGGCCTCGGGGTCCGCGCCGTACATCGTGTGGACGTAGAGGGTGGAGTTGTCCTCGGAGAGGTCGATCGACAGCGTGCCCGGCGTCAGCGACACCATGTTGGCCAGCAGCACGATGGCGGCCTCGTGGCGCAGGTCGAGCGGCACGGCGATCACGGCCGGCGTCAGGTCGAGCGACGGCCGCAACACGTCGACCGCGACCCGGATCCCGGACGCGAAGAGCTCCCGCAGGAAGAAGAACGCCAGCGCGATGGCGCGGTAGAAGCGGATGCCGTAGCGCGGGTCGCCGAGGACGGGGCCGAGCAGGTGCAGGACGCCGCCGCCGACGATGACGCCCATGACGAGGCTGGCGAAGGTGAGGCTGCCGGTGGCCATCGCCCACAGCACCGCCATCCCCAGGTGCAGCCCGAGGAGGGTCATCGGGCGCCCCCCTGGGCGACGAACGCCGCCGCCGCGGCCTCACCGAGCACCGCGCGGACGTAGCCCGTCGGGTCGCTCAGCTCCGCGCCGATGCGCTCCGCCAGGGCGAAGAACGGCGCGCTGGCGAAGCCCATCGCCAGCGTCAGCAGCGCGAGGGCGGCGACGGGCGCGTAGAGCAACGCCGGCGCGGGGCCGGGGCGCAGGCTGGCCCCGGGCGGCAGCGGGGACCAGTACGCCGCCAGCCAGATCTTGGTCATCGAGTACAGCGTCAGGAGCCCGACGAACAGCGCGACGGCCACGAGCGCCCAGGCCTGCACCTCGAGGCCCGCGCGGATCACCGCGAGCTTGGCCCAGAACCCGGACAGGGGCGGGAAGCCGGCCAGCGAGAAGGCGGCGATGACGAACAGCCCCGCCAGCAGGGGGCGGTGGCGGTAGAGGCCGCCGAGCTTCTTGAGCTCGAAGCTGCCGCCGTACCAGCGGGCGATGCCGGCGATGAGGAAGAGGTTGGCCTTGGCGAAGATGTTGTGGACCATGTAGAAGACGGCGCCGCCGATCCCGAGGGGGGTGAAGAGCGCCAGGCCCATGACCATGTAGCCGATCTGGCTGACGATGTGGAACGACAGGATCTTGCGGACCTCGGTCTGCGCGGCGGCCCCGAGGACGCCGGTGACCATGGTGATGCCCGCGATCCAGGCGAGCAGGCCGTGGGTCAGGGGCACGTCGGCGACGAACAGCAGCGTGAAGCCGCGGAGCAGGGCGTACACGCCGACCTTCGTCAGCATCCCGCCGAAGAGCGCGGTCACCGCCACCGGCGGCGTGTGGTACGACGCCGGCAGCCAGAAGAAGAGCGGGAAGATCGCCGCCTTGATCCCGAACGCGACCAGGAAGAGCATCGCCAGCGTCGTCGCGAGGCCGGCGGGGACCTGCGGCAGCTTCAGCGCCAGGTCGGCCATGTTGAGGGTCCCCGTGGCCCCGTACAGCAGGCCGATGCCGGTGAGCAGCAGCATGGAGGCGATGAGGTTGGCGGCGACGTACTTGATGCCCGCCTCGAGCTGCTCGCGGCGGTTGCCGAGCGTGAGGAGCACGAAGCTGGCGATCAGCAGCAGCTCGAACCAGACGTAGAGGTTGAACAGGTCGCCCGTGAGGAACGCGCCGTTCACGCCCGCCAGCAGCACGTGGACCATGGGGTGGTAGCCCATGCGCTCGCGCACGGCGTCGAGGTCGCGCAGGGCGTACACGGCGACCGCGGCCCCCATGATGCCGTTGACGAGCACCATGACGGCGGCCAGGTGGTCGGCGACGAAGCTGATGCCGAAGGGCGCCTCCCAGCCGCCGAACTGGGTGACGAGGAAGCCGTCGCGGGCGACGCGGGCGAGCAGGACGGCCGCCAGGACCAGCTGGGCGGCCGCGGAGGCGGTGGACAGCGTCCGCTGGGCGGCCAGTCTGCCCTGCAGCAGGACGAGGACGGCGGCGGTGGCCAGGGGCCACACGACCGGCGCGACGACCAGCGCGTTCACGCGGGCGCCTCCTCGTCGGGCAGGCCGGGGATGGGCCGCGGGTCCTCGAGGTGCGCCTTGAGCCGGTCGGTGCGCACCGTCCCCAGGCGCTCGTAGAGCCGCAGCAGCAGCACCATGGCGAACACCGTCAGGCCGAAGCCGATGACGATCGCCGTGAGGATCAGCGCCTGGGGCAACGCGTTGGCGACCTCGCCGACCGGCGCGGAGGCGCCCTCGGGGATGATCGGCGGCGCGCCGCGCGAGACCCTACCGGCCGTGAAGACGAGCAGGTTGACGCCGCTCGACAGCAGGATGAGGCCGAAGACGAAGCGCAGCAGGTTGCGCCGCATGACGAGGTAGAACCCCCCGGCGAACACGGCGCCCACGACGAGGGCGAGGTAGGGTTCCACGTCAGCGCTCCTCCAGCGACAACACGAAGCGCAGGACCACGCCCACGACCACGAGGTAGACGCCGACGTCGAAGAGCAGCGGCGTGCTGAGCTTGATCTCCTGATCCCCGACGGCGACCACCCACCACAGGCCCGTGAGGAACTCGCGACCGGCCACCATCCCCAGCAGGCCGGCGACGACCGTGGTGGCCATGCCCCAGCCCACCAGCAGTTCCGGCCGGACCCGCAGCAGGCGGGCGGCCGCGGTGGGGCCGAAGGCGATCGCGTAGAGGGCGGCGGCCGCGGCCGCCACCAGGCCGCCGATGAAGCCACCGCCCGGCAGGTCGTGTCCGCGCAGCAGCAGGAAGACGCTGATGAGCAGGAGCACGACGATGATCGGTCGGGTGGTGAGGCGCAGGATCAGGCTGTTCACCGGTCGCCGCCCTCCGATTCGGGCCGCCCCGCCCCGGCGTCATCCCGGCGGCCGGCGATGCGCCGGCGCAGCAGGGCGGCGACGCCGGCCGCGGCGACCGCCAGGACGACGACCTCGGCGAGCGTGTCGACCGCGCGGAAGTCCACCAGGATGACGTTGACGATGTTGCGCCCGCGGGCGACCGGGTAGCTGTTGGCCTCGAAGAAGCGCGTGAGCGAGTCGTCGAGCGGCAGGCCGGTGACGGCGAGCAGGAGCCCCGCGATGAGCGCCCCGCCGGCGATCGCGATGACGCCCGAGAGCCAGCGGGTGTCCCGACCCCCCTCGGCCCGCAGGGCGCTCGACGGCAGCCGAATGAGCACCAGCGCGGCGATGATGACGACCAGCGTGTCGACGAGGAACTGGGTGATGGCGAGGTCGGGCGCCGCGAAGAGCACGAACACGAAGGCGACGCCGAAGCCGACCACCCCGAGCGAGGTGATCACCACCAGCCGCGAGTGCGAGCGCACCACCGTGGCCGTGGCGAGCAGGATGACGGCGAAGTACAGGATCTCGTGGAGGTAGGCGGCCGCCGGCGCCCACAGCGCGCTCGCGAGGCCGTCGCGCCAGAGCGCCACGGCGCCGGTCAGGACCACGGTGAAGGCGACGATGATCGTCAGGTGATGGCGCAGATCGTCCGGCTGGACGACGCGCGTCTGCACCTCCGCGAAGCGCAGCAGCGCGCGCCAGGCGCCCTCGTACAGGGCGACCGGTCCGGCGCGGACGGCGGCGAAGCGCGCCCGCAGCGCCGGTTGCCAGCGCCGCCAGCCGGCCGCCACCGCGACCCCGAGCGCCACCGTCAGCAGCGACAGGAAGAGGGCCGGCGTCAGGCCGTGCCACAGGTAGAGGTCGAACGCGTACGGCTCGCCGAGCACGGCGGCCGCGGCCGGGCGCATGAGGCCGTCCTGCAGCAGCCCGGGGGCCAGGCCGAACAGCAGGCCGAGCGGCGCGATGACGAGCGGCCCGACGAGCATCGACGGCGGCGCCTCGTGCGCCGCCTGGGGCGACCGAGCCTCGCGCCCGGCGAAGGGCACCCAGGCGACCAGGAACGCCACCAGCAGCAGCACCGCGCCGGCGGCGACCAGCGCGGCGAGCAGCCAGGGCGCCCCGTAGAGGGACTCGTAGGCGAGCTCCTTGCCCACGAAGCCGAGCATCGGCGGCAGTCCGGCCGCGCTGAGGCCGGCGAGGCCGGCGGCGAGCCAGGTCCACGGCATCTTGCGCCCCAGCCCCGCCAGCCGCGTCACGTCGCGGGTGCCGGCCTCGTGGTCGACCGAGCCGGCCGTCATGAACAGGGGTGCCTTGTACAGCGCGTGGGCGAACAGGAAGACGACCATCGCCTTGATGGCGGCGGGCGTGCCCACGCCGATGAGCAGCACCATCGTGCCGAGGGCGACGATCGTCGAGTAGGCCAGCAGGCGCTTGCTGTCACGCTGCAGCAGCGTCAGCGCGGTGGCGCCGAGCACGGTGGCGACGCCCACGAGCGTGAGCAGCCAGAACCACTGCGGCGTGCCGCCGAGCGCCGGCGCGAGCCGGGCGAGCAGGTACACGCCGGCCTTCACCATGGTGGCCGAGTGCAGGTACGCGGACACCGGCGTCGGCGCGGCCATCGCGTTCGGCAACCAGAAGTGGAACGGCCACTGGGCGGACTTGGTGAAGGCGCCCAGCGCGACCAGGACGAGCGCCGCCGGGTAGGCCGGGTGCTCGACGAGGACGGCCGGGGACGCCAGCAACTCGCTGATGCGGAAGGTGCCGGCCATCGACCCGAGCAAGACGAAGCCGGCGAGCATCGCGAGGCCGCCGCCGGCGGTGACGAACAGGCCCTGGAGGGCGTTGGCGCGGCTCTCCTCGGACTCGTGCTTGTAGCCGATGAGGAAGAACGAGGTGATGCTGGTGAGTTCCCAGAAGACGAACAGCAGGATGAGGTCGTCGCTGGTGACGACGCCCAGCATGGCGGCCATGAACGCGAAGAGCAGCAGGTAGAAGCGCGGCAGCTGCCGGTCGCCCGCCAGGTAGCCGCCCGCGTAGATCGCCACGAGGGTGCCGATCCCGGTGATCAGCAGGCCGAACATGAGCGCCAGGCCGTCGACGCGGAAGGCCAGCTCCACGCCGAGCTGGGGAACCCAGGCCAGGCGCTGCGCGTAGGGCTCGCCGGCCGCCACCCCGCGACCCAGGCTCAGGAGGTAGAGCGTGAGGCCGGCGGGCAGGAGCGCCAGGACCCAGCCCGCCGATCGGCCCAGGCGGCCGACCGACCACGGCGCCGCCAACGCGACCGCGAAGGCCACCAGCAGCGCGTTCAGCACCGCGGCCGCCTCGCCGCCGGCGGCCCGCCCGGCCGCGGGCGCGCGCGCCCGGCCGTGCGGCGGGCGGCGCGCGTCAACGCCGTCGGGTACGTCATCGGACCTCCTCGTGCGCCCGCGCGGCGGGCCGATTCGTCAGGGGCGTGCCCGCCGCCAGGGACCCGCGCGCGCGGCGCGCGTCAGCCACGGGCATCGGCCCTTGGTATACCGCGAGCGGCAGGGGCGCGCCAGGTACGCGAGCGACGTCGGGGGGCCGAGGCTCAGCCGCCGAACAGGTCCAGGTAGTCGACGCCGAGGCACAGGCGCTCGAGGTCGGTCTCGCGTCCCTCCTCTTCCGGCCATGGCTCGTAGCGGGTCGCGCCCGCGGGCCGGCGCACGGCCTCGACCACCCGCACGCGTCCGTGGCCGAGGGGGGCGAGGCGAAGCCGCACGCGCGTACCGGTCCGCGGCAGGGTGCGCTGCACCACCTGGGTGCCCGAGAAGAGGTCGGGCTGGACGGCGTCCGACGTGGGCGCGCCGCGCAGGTCGCCGGCGGGGTAGGCGGGCTGCGGCCCGCGCACGCCCCCGGGCGGGTCCGTCCGGCGCCGGCGCGGCGAGGACCTCACCACCGTCGCTCCGGGAGGTGCTGGAAGCGGCCCATGACGCGGTGGCCGGGCAGTTCGCTCAGCCACAGCTCCAACGAGCCCCAGCCGGCGCCGGGGAGCGTGAGCGCGACGCGGTGCGTGCCGTTGGCCGAGGACCAAGCCCCGCGCACCATGGCGCCCGCCCGCTCCGCGAGGTAGGCCTCGACCTCCTCCGCGAGTTGCGCCGCGCGCGCGGGCTCGACGACGAAGCAGGCCTCAGCCGGCAGCTGCGGCAACGCGCAGGCCCGCTCGTGGGCCTGGAAGCGGCGCAGCAGGGCCTCGACGACGGGGCCGTACGGGGTGCCCGCCAGCGACCAGGCGCCGGCCCACGCCGCGACCAGCAGGGCGAGGAGCAGGATCGGGGCTCGTAGCCGGCGGGCATGCACCACGCCACGACGATACGCGACGCGCGGGTCACCCGGCGGCGGTCGACGGGTCCTTCGCCAGGAAGGCCAGCAGCCGATCCGGCGCCCAGGTGTTCACGACCTGCGCCCGGCCGAGCCACGCTCGCCGGGCCGTGGCTACCCCGTAGCGCATGTCGTCGAGGCCGGCTGGCGCGTGCGCGTCGGTGTCGATCACCACGCGGCAGCCGGCCGCGACGGCGCGCATGAGTTCGACGTCGCCGAGGTCGAGCCGCTGGGAGGACGCGTTGCATTCGACGGCGACGCCGTGGGCGGCGGCCGCCTCGAACACGGCGTCGAGGTCCAGCGCCATGCCCTCGCGGCTGCCGAGCAGGCGTCCGGTGGGGTGCCCGAGGACGTTGACCTCGGGGTGCTGCAGCGCGCGCACGACACGTTCGGTCTGCTGCGCCTCGGGCAGGTCGAGGTGGCTGTGGACGCTGACGACGACGAGGTCGAGGCGCGCGAGCCACTCATCGTCGAGGTCGAGCCGCCCGTCCTTGAGGACGTCGACCTCGAGGCCGCGCAGCAGCCGGGGCCGACCGCCGCCATCGGGGTGCGCGGCGTCCTCCGCGGCGATCTCATCGAACTCGGCCCATTGGCGGGCGAGTTTCGCGGGGTCGAGCCCGCCGGTCATGCGCAGCGCCTGCGAGTGGTCGGTGATCGCCAGGTAGGCGTAGCCGCGCTCGGCGCAGGCGGCGCGCATGGCGCGGATGCTCGCGGTCCCGTCGGACCAGTCCGAGTGCAGGTGCAGGTCGCCGCGCACGTCCGACGCCTCGAGCAGGCGCGGGAGGCGGCCCTCCGCGGCCGCGGCGATCTCGCCGCGGTCCTCGCGCAGCTCGGGGGGGATCCAGGCCAGGCCCAGGGCGCGGTAGACGCCCTCTTCGTCGGCACCGGCGAGGCGCTCGCCGCGTTCGGGGTGGTCGCCCTCGCCCCCGCGGAAGAGCCCGTACTCGGAGAGCCGCAGGCCGCGGTCGACCGCGCGCTGGCGCAACGCGACGTTGTGCGCCTTGGAGCCGGTGAAGTACTGCCACGCGGCCCCGAAGGAGGCGGCGGGCACCACCCGCAGGTCGACCTGCAGGTCGCCCTCGAGCCGCACGCTGGTCTTGGTGTCGCCGCTGCCGAGCACCTCGGCGACGTCGGGGTGCTCGCGCAGGGCGGCCATCGCGGCGGCGGGTCGTTCCGCGACGGCCAGCAGGTCGACGTCGCCGACGGTCGCCCGGCCCCGCCGCAGGCTGCCGGCGACCTCGACGCGCTCGACGCCGGGCGCCGCGCGGACGCTCCTCAGCAGCGGCGCCAGCGCCGCCTCGGCGTCGCCCAGCCGCGAGCGGCCCCCGTGGCGCCGCACCTGCGCCACCCCCGCGAGCACCTTGGCCTGGGTCTTCTCGCCGAAGCCCGCGAGGCCGGCGACGCGCCCCGCGCGGGCGGCGCGGTCGAGGTCATCGAGGGACGTCACGCCGAGCTCGCGCCACAGCGTCGCCGTGCGCTTGGGGCCCACGCCGGGCACGCGCACGACGTCGAGCAGGCCGGCGGGGACGCGGGCCGTGGCCTCGCGCAGCGCCGGGATCTCGCCCCCCTCGAACAGCGCCGCGATCGCGGCGGCCAGGTCCTTCCCGACGCCCTTGAGACCGGTGAGGTCGCCGCCGCGGGCGAGCAGGTCGGCGATCGCCTCCGGGTGCGCCTCGATCGTCTCGGCGGCGCCGCGGTACGCACGCACCCGGAAGGCGTTGGCCCCCTCGATCTCGAGGAGGTCGGCGAGCCGCGCCAACCGGGTCGCGACGGCCGCGTTGGAGAAGCGCCGGCGGCTCATGGTCGTCCCCGTGGGCGCGCCAGGCCCCGTCCGTCGGGCACGCTCATGGCGCCGCCACCTGCAGTTCGGCGGGATCGACGCCGCGCTCCTCGAGGTAGGCGAGGAAGCCCGCCTCGTCGACCACGGACACCCCCAGCGCCGCGGCCTTCTCCAGCTTCGAGCCGGCGTCGGCGCCCGCCACCACCAGCGTCGTGCGCTTGGACACGCTGCCGGCGGCGCGGCCGCCCAGGCGCGTGACGAGGGCCTCGGCGGCGGCGCGGGTGAAGCCCTCGAGGGCGCCGGTGAACACCAGCGTCTCCCCCGCCAGGGCGTCGGACGCCGGCGCGACGGCCGCGAAGGGCTCGACCTCGACACGCCCGTCGAGCAAGCGGTCGACGACGCGGGCGTTGTGCGGGTCCGCGAAGAAGCCGGCGATGGCGGCGGCCATCACGCCGCCGATGCCGCGGACCGCCTCGAGGGTCTCCGCGTCGGCGGCGCGCAGGGCCTCGATGGTGCCGAAGCGTTCGGCCAGGGTGCGCGCGACGGCGGGCCCCACCTCGGGGATGCCGAGGGCCACCAGGAAGCGCGGCAGGCTGGTGCGCGCCGCCTGGCGTACGGCCGCCTCGAGGTTGGCCGCCGACACCTGGGCGAAGCCCTCGAGCCGCTCGAAGTCCGCCGCCGTCAGGTCGAACAGGTCGGGGAGCTCGCGCACGAGGCCGGCCTCGACGAGCAGGCGGGCGGTGACCTCGCCCAGCCCCTCGACGTCGAGCGCGACGCGGCTGCCGAGGTGGACGAGGCGCCCGACCGCCTGGGCCGGGCAGGCGAAGGCGTTGGGGCAGACGGTGTAGGGACCGCGGTCGACGAGCGGCGTGCCGCAACTGGGGCAGGTCGCGGGCATGAGGAAGGGCTCGCCCCGGGCCGTGCCCGGGGTTCCCTCCAGCCGCTCGATCACCTGCGGGATGACGTCGCCCGCGCGTTCGACCCGCACCGTGTCGCCCTCGCGGATGTCCTTGCGGCTCAGGTCCTCGCGGTTGTGCAGGTTGGCGCGGGAGACGGTGACGCCGCCGATGTTCACGGGTCGCAGGAGGGCCACGGGCGTGACGACGCCCGTGCGGCCGACGCTGGCGACGATGCGCAGGACCTGGCTGACCTCCTTGCGCGGCGGGAACTTGATGGCGAAGGCCCAGCGCGGGTGGTGCGCGGTCTCGCCGAGGCGTCGCCGGGCGGCGAGGTCGTCGAGCTTGACGACGACGCCGTCGACCTCGTACGCCAGCGCGTCGCGGCGCGCGCCGAAGGCCTCGAAGGTCGCCCAGACGGCCTCTGGGCTATCGACGAAGCGGTTCTCGGGGTTGGTGGGCAGGCCCCAGTCCGCGAGGGCCGCCAGGACCTCCTGGTGGCGCGTGAGGAGGCCGTGCCCGTCTTCGCGGGCCCCGCCGTCCTCGCCGGCCCCGGCCTCGAGCACGTCGTAGGCGAAGAGCGTGAGCGGTCGCTCGGCGGCCAGGGCGGGATCGAGCTGGCGCACGGTGCCGGCGGCGAGGTTGCGGGGGCTCGCGAACGGCGCCTTGCCCTCCTGGATCAGCCGCGCGTTGACGTCGTCGAAGGCCTCGATCTCGAGGTAGACCTCGCCCCGCACGGACAGCAGCGGGGGCAGCGGCCGGCGGGCGCCGTCGAGCTCCAGTGGCAGCGCGCGGACGGTGCGCAGGTTGTGGCTGATGACCTCGCCGACGAGGCCGTCGCCCCGCGTGACGGCCCGCGTGAAGCGGCCGTCCTCGTACACCAGCTCGACGGAGAGCCCGTCGATCTTGGGCTCGACCGAGTAGACGATCTCGGTGCCCTCGCCGAGCGCGCGCCGGACGCGGGCGTCGAACTGCCAGAACGCCTCCTGCCGGGAGGAGGAATCGAGGCTGCGCATCGGCGCCAGGTGGGCGGCCGACGCGAGGCCGGCGACCGGCGCGCCGCCGACGCGTTGGCTGGGGCTGTCGGGGTCGACGAGCTCGGGGTGCCGCGCCTCGAGCGCCCGCAGTTCTTGCCACAGCGCGTCGTACGCCTCGTCGCTGATCTCGGGGGCATCGAGCTGGTGGTAGAGGCGGTCGTGGCGGGCGATCTCGTGGCGCAACGCCGCCAGCCGCCGGCGGACGTCGGCGGGGGGCGGGTCGCCCGGGTGGGAGGACGGCATGCCCTCAGTGTAGGTGTCGCCAGGCCACCACGGGCGCGTCCGCCGCACGCCGCCCCGCGCGCCGCCGGGGCGCGACCGACCGCCGGTCGCGGGCGCCCGCCACGGCCGCCTCGACGGCGTCGTACACGAAGACCAGCGTGCCACCGGCGACGACGATGGCGAGGAAGGCGGCGAGCAGCAGCATGGGGGTCATCGGGGCCTCCGGGGATGGCGATGTGCCTCGACCGGCAGTCTACCGCGATAATTACGGTATGACGTGAGACGGATCACAGCACGCCCCGGCGGCCGGGCGGGCCCTCGTCGCCGGCGCGGCCCGCGCGCGGGCGCGCCTCACGCCCGGCGGATGAGGTGCGGCTCGTCGACGCGGGCGTTGCCGACCTCGCGGCCGACCGGGTAGGCCTCGAGCAGCTCGCTGGCGCACGGCCGCAGCAGGTCGGCGAGCTCGTCGACGTCGCGCACCTCCGGGTCGAGCCAGCGCGCGAAGGCATCCGCCTCGAGGACCACCGGCATGCGGTCGTGCAGCGCCGCGACGAGTTCGTTGGGCTCGGTGGTGAGGATGGTGGCGCTGCAGGACGGCGCGCCCCGCGACCGCTCGGCGTACAGACCGGCGAAGGCCAGCGGGGCGCCGTCGCGGCGGCGGAGGTAGTACGGCCGCTTGCCGCCCTGCTCGGCGCGCCACTCGTAGAAGCCGCTGGCCGGGACGACGCAGCGCGCGCTCCGCGCCGCGTCACGGAAGGACGGCTTCTCGGCGATGGTCTCGCTGCGGGCGTTGAACAGCAGCGGCCGAAACTCGGCGGGCTCCTTCACCCAGGCGGGCACCAGCCCCCAGCGGGCGTCCACGCGCTCCCGGCCCGCGGCCCCCTGACGGACGATCGGGACGCTCTGGGTGGGCGCGATGTTGTAACGCGGGGCCCAGTCGAAGGCCTCGAGCTCGAACAGCTCGGTCAGGTCCTGCTCGTCGTGGTAGAGGGTGTAGCGGCCGCACATGGTCACGCCCCCCGGCGACGTCGCCGCCGCATCAGCCGGCCGCCTCGCGCAGCTCGTCGAGGAGCCGGCGCCGGTCGTCGGGCTGGTACTCCGCGAGCAGGTCGCCGTGGTCGACGAACGCGACCACGTCCTGCAGCTGTGGCGGCAGCGTCACGAAGCCATGGGCGGCGAGCACGTCGAGCCGACTCAGTTCGTAGAGGCTCCCCTGCCAGCCGTCGCGCTCGATGCGTTCGACGGTGAACTTGTGCAGGGTCGCCTGCATGAGCGTGTGCACCAGCTGCCGCTGGTCCTCGCTCATCGTCGCCCAGGCGCTTCGCCCGCGTTCGCGGCGCTGCCGATGGAACGCCTCCTGCAGCCCGGCCACGATCCCGCGCAGCGCCTCGCGCGTGAGCCGGGCGTCGGCGGCCTCGTTGCTCTCCGCCCGCGGCGGCTCGATGCCCTGCTGCAGCAGGCTGTGAACGAAGCCCGCCAGGTTGGCGATCGGCCGGCCGGCCTGCTCCGCCTTGCGCTGCAGCGTGCGCGCGTAGCGCACGATGTCGATGACGCGCTGCGGGCCGTACTGCTTGACGCTGGCGTCGGGGTCGAGGGCCCAGCCGATCTCGCGCAGGTCGTCGGCCGCCTGCAGGGCGCGCAGCTTGGCCTCGCCATCGCCCTCGCGCTTCACCCGCCGGGCGATGCTCTCGGGCAGCCGCACGCGCGGCTGGAAGACGTCGTTCTTCTCGATGACGATCGACACGTGCTGGTACTTCCGCCCCACCTTGCGCCCCTCGTAGCTGAAGGTCAGCGAGGTGTAACGCGCGAACTCGTCGCGGGCCCGGTCGAGGACGTAGGTGAAGTCCTTGAAGCGCTCGTACTTGCCGTCGAGCCCCAGGCGGAGCTTGAGGTCGTCGACGTCGAACTCGAGGTGGCGCTTCTCGCCCCCGTAGCTCGCGGTGTAGAGCACCTCGAACAGGCGCATGCTGTTGAACGACTCGAAGCTCAACAGCTGATCGGTCGGGATGATGCTGAAGTCGCGCCGCAACTGCAGCAGGTAGGGACGGAGCTTGTCGTGGATCTTGAGCTCGATGCAGGCGAGCTTGTCGCGGCTGTCCCGGCCGCTGTCGTAGCGGGCCTCGCTGACCCACTGGAACATGATCCAGTCGCCGTTGGGCTCCTTCACCTGGACCGTCTGCTCCAGGAGCTCGCGGGCGGAGTCCTCGATGCGGTTGTAGATGCTCTTGCCGCGGATGTTGAAGATCTGGGCGTACTCCCAGGCGGTGATGCGGATGGGTTCGAGATCGTGGTCGTCGCGGGTGATGTCGGAGAGCGCCAGCACCAGCAGGCGCTTGGTCAGCAGCCCCATCTCCTGCCGCGACAGCGCCAGCGGGTTGGCCTGGGTGACCGCGACGCGACCGCCCGTGCGCCGCTCGATCGCCCGCCGCGCCGCGGCCTTGGCGCCGGCCTTCGGCCCGCCCCGCGCCGGCTTCGCGCGACCCTGGCGCGTTCGGTCGCCTTCGCGGTCGTTCGCGCCCACCGGCGATGCGCCCGGGTCGCCGGCGTCGACCACGGCGTCGCGACCCGAGGCGGCCGCCTCGCCCGGTTCGCCACGCGGCTGTCGCTGCTCCATCGTCCCCCTCACGGCGATCATGGAAGCATACGCGTGCGGGAAAGGGTGTGTCAATGTTCACCACATCACGCGCCAACTGGGGAATCGTGGTCCCCCAGATTCCCCGTTTCGGTACCCCGCCTTCCCCGCTTGGTCCCCTCGGTTCCCCGGAGCGGTCCCCCACCCTTCCCGCGCCGGTCCCGCGGGCTTCCCGCCACGGTCCCGCGCACCCCCCGCAACGGGGGCGCGCGTGCCGTCCAGCTCGGCGTTGCCACGAGGCGCCTAAAGGGAATGGTAATGGAAGACCTGTGAATGACAGGCAACATGGCCGGGTCCGGCCACGGCCGGCCCGGCTGTTGCTGCCTCGTCGCGGAACATGACCTGCACCGCCACGCCGCGTCACGGGACCGTCACGGGACGCGGCAGCGCCCGCAGGTACCGCGGTCTTCCCGGGCGGGGCTCAGGTCCCCTCGCTTCCCCGCAAACCGAGGGGCCGCGCCTACGTCGAGCCACCCCGCCTCGGCGGTGGCGTCGCGCGGCCGTGGTGCGTCCCCCCCACCTACCGGAACGCCGTGAAGTGGGGATCCTCGGGGACCCGTGGGCGCCCGCGGTCGGTCCCGCAGGTTTCCCATCTGACGAGGCTCCGGCCGCAGGTGGCGCCGAGCTCGCCCGCCTCGCCGGCGCCTGCCGCGGGTCATGAAGCCCGCATGGGCCGCTATGTAGCGCGCGCGCATGGGGCGTGGGGCGGCGTCGGGAGTCCCCCGTCGTCCCCAGTTCCGTGCGTGCGCATCCATGCGGAGGCGGTGGACGGGGCGCCGGCGCGGCGGGGGCCGACGGCGCCCGGGGTCCCGGACGGCGCGGCCCGGTGATCGTGAGAAGGCCGATGGCGCGCATGCCGAATGCGTTCCTGACGGGTCCAAGGCGCCGAACGCGGCGTGGCATCGCGGCGCGTCGAAGTGGGAGAGACGCGGGACTTGGCCGGCCCTCCGGGGACCGGGATCCCCACGAAGTGGGAGAATCGGGGAACCGAACCGGCTTCGGCGGCGGGTGGGCGCCATAACGTTATGGCGTGCCCGACGGGCCGGCGGGCGTGTCGCGTCCTGCAGCGGACCGGTGTGAGCGGTTGGGCCAAGATCCTGGTGGTCGGGCGCCCGTGCGCGTGCGGTGGGTATGATGCGCGCACCGTGGAGGCCGGGTCGTTCGGGTGCGCCACGCGGGGGTCGGATCCATGATGGTGCTCACCTTCTTCAACCACGCCGGCGGCGTCGCCAAGACGAGCACGGTGCGTGACGTCGGCTACGTGCTGGCCGAGGGTGGGCGTCGGGTCCTGCTCATCGACATGGATCCCCAGGCGAACCTGACGAAGTGGCTTGGCGTCGACGACGACATCGACCTCGAGCGGACGGTCTACCCCGCGATCATCGGCGAGCCCGGCGACGACGCGGCCGACGTGGGCAACGGCGACGATCCCGACCTGCGGCTGCCGCCTCCGGTACGGGTGCACGGGATGGACCTCATCCCGGCACAGCTCAACATCGCGATCATCGAACGCGAGATCCTCACGGTGTTCCTCGGCGTGCTCCGGCTGCGCGACGCCGTGCGCAAGCTCCACGGTTACGACTTCGTGCTGATCGATCCGCCGCCGAGCCTGGGTCAGCTATCGGCGCTCGCGGTCGTCGCATCGGACCGCGTGGTCGTGCCGCTACCGACCAACCGCAAGGGCCTCGACGGCATCCCGACCGTGGTCAAGATGGTCCGCGAGTACAAGAAGGCCGCCCAGGGTCTCGACATCGCCCTGTTCGTCCTCACCCAGCACGATCGCCGCACGCGTCACGACCGCGAGAGTCACGAGATCATCGCCGCCCAGCTGCCCGCCGTGGCGCCCATCTCCTCGCCATTGGCCAGCCGCCCGGCGATCTACAGCGACGCCCAGGTCGAGGGGCTGCCCATCCCCCTCTACGCCCCCGGGAGCGAGGCGGACCGCGAGGTGCGCCGGGTGACGCAGGAACTGCTGCAGGCGCTGGGGGTGGAGGCATGAGCCCGCGCAAGCGACGCGGCGACCTGGACCGGGCGGCGGTGTTCGAGGCGATCCTCGGCGACCTCGGCCAGGCGGCGCCCGAGGCGCCGACCGCCGGCGGCGCGGGCATCCGGCTCGACGACATCGTCTTCCCCGAGCGCCAGCCGCGCCACTTCATCGACCCGGTGGCGCTCGCCAACCTCACGGCCTCGGTGCGCGAGCACGGGGTGCTGGAGCCCGTCCTCGTCCGACGCGTGGACGCCGGCTACGAGTTGATCGCCGGTGAGCGGCGCGCCCGTGCCGCGCGGGAGGCCGGCCTCAGCCACGTCCCGGCGATCGTGCTCGAGCTCGACGACCGCGAGGCCCTGGAGATCTCCATCATGGAGAACCTCCAGCGCGAGGACCTCAACGCCGTCGAGGAGACCGAGGCCGTGCTGCAGTTGCTGGAGGTGAGCCTCGGTCTGGACCGCGGCGGCGCCCTGGCCCTCCTGAACGAGTGCGTGCAGGAGGGGCGCGGACGTGCGCCTCAGGCGCGCTTCTCGGTCGAGCAGAAGCGGGTGGCGCTGGACCTCTTCGAGCGCCTCGGTCGCTTCACCCCGGCCTCGTTCTTGGCCAACCGCGTGCCCATTCTCGGGTTCCCCGACGAGCTGCTCGAGGCCGTGCGGCAGGGGCGGCTCGACTTCACCAAGGCCCAGGCCCTGGCCCGCCTCGACGACCCGGCCGACCGCCGCCGCCTGCTCGAGGAGGCGGCCCGCGAGCGCCTCAGCCTCAGCCAGATCCGGCGCCGGATCACGGAGGCCCGCGCGGACCGGAAGGTGGATCGACGCCTCGACGACGAGGTCCTCGATCGCCTGCACGCGGCCCGCCGGCTCCTGCAGCGGCGGTCGCTGGTGCGCCTTCCCGAGGAGCGGCTCGTGCGGGTCGGCACGCTGCTGGACGAGTTGCTGGAGCTGCTCGCCGAGCCCTGAGGCGGGGTCGCGCCCTCCCCCACGGACACCGTGTCCGAGGCCGGCGGTCCGTGCCGCCGAGCGCGTGCTAGCGTCCGGCATGCTCAACACCGCGACCGCTGAGTCCGTCCTCTCCGCCGCCCGCCGGGGCGGCGCCGACTTCGCCGAGCTCTACGTCGAGCGCTGGCGCCGCCGGACCCTGCGCACGATCGACGGCGAGGTCGAGGAGGCCGTCAGCGCCATCGAGCAGGGGGCGGGGCTCCGCCTCTTCTTCGGCACCGACGTCGTCTACGCCTACACCAACGACCTGGCGGACGCCGCCTTGGACGAGCTGACCCAGACGCTCGTGCGCCTGCGGGGGACGGGCGGCGGCGTCGACGCCGGCGGCGGCGGCGGGCTCGACCTGCGGCGGCGGACCGCGGCGGGCGTGCACGCGCCGCGGGTGGCGTTCGAGGCGCAGCCGAGGGCCTGGCGGCTGGAACGCCTGCGGGAGCTCGACGCCGGTGCCCGCGTCGACGCCAGCGTCCGCCAGGTGGAGGGCCGCCTCCTGGAGTGGGAGCAGGACGTGACCGTCGCCAACAGCGAGGGCGCCTGGGTGGACGACCGCCGGGTTCGGACGCGCTGCGTGGCGGTCGTCATCGCCAGCGACGGAGAGCAGACCCAGACGGGGCACTTCGGCCCCGGGTTGTCGCTCGGCCTGGAACTGTTCGAGCGCCACGCGCCTGCGACGATCGGCGAGCAGGCGGCCCGCCAGGCACTCGTCAACCTGCGGGCCCGTCCGGCGCCGGCCGGCACCATGCCGGTGGTGCTCGGCAACGGCTTCGGCGGCGTGATCTTCCACGAGGCGCTCGGCCACCTGGTCGAGACGACCTCGGTGGCGCGGCGGGCTTCGGTGCTCACGGACAAGCTCGGCGAACAGATCGCCTCGCCGCAGGTCACCTACGTCGACGACGGCACCACCCCCCACGGTTGGGGCTCTTCGGAGTTCGACGACGAGGGCATGGCGACCGAACGCACCGTGCTCATCGACCGCGGGGTGCTGACGTCGTACATGGTCGACCGCTGGGGCGCGCTCAAGACGGGCTACGCCCGCACCGGCTCCGGGCGGCGCGAGAACTACACCTACGCCCCCACCTCGCGCATGCGCAACACCTTCATCCTCCCCGGCGACGCCGAGGAACCGGCGGACCTCTTCGCGGGCATCGACCTGGGGCTCTACGCCAAGTCGTTGGGCGGCGGTCAGGTGAGGCCCGGCTCGGGCGAGTACAACTTCGCGGTCAAGGAGGGCTACATGATCCGCGGCGGTCAGGTCGCCGAACCCGTGCGCGGCGCCATGTTGGTCGGCAAGGGACCGGAGACGATCCGCCTGGTCGACGCGGTGGCGCGCGACCTGGCCACCGAGCCCGGCATGTGCGGCAGCATGAGCGGCTCGATCCCCACCGAGGTGGGCCAGCCCCACGTGCGCGTCAGCCGCATCGTGGTGGGAGGCGAGGCATGAGCTTCGAACGGGCGAAGGACCACGTGTTGCGGCGGGCCAGGGAACGCGGCGTCGACGCCGAGGTGCTCGCGACCTCGACGCGCGAGCTGAGGCTGGCGGCCTCGGGGGGCCGCGTCGACGAGATCGGCCACGCCAACCGGGGCGGCGTGGGGGTGCGCGTGGTCGCCGACGGCCGCGTCGGGTATGCCTCGAGCGAGGCGCTCGACGACGCCAGCCTCGATTGGATGCTCGACGAAGCGGTCGAGAACGCGGCCCTGCAGCCGCCCCGCGGCGCGGAGCTGCCCGTGGGCGGTCCACTGGGACGCTCGGACCTCATCGGCGAGGGGCTCTCGGCGGCGGTCGAGGCCAAGGGCGCTGCCGTGGTCGCGCTGGAGGGCGCGATCGTCGCGGATCCGCGGGTCGACGCCCTGTTCATGGCCCGCTACGCCGAGACCGAGACGGAGGCCGTCCTGGGATCCACCCGCGGCGTCGATGGCGGCTACCGCAACGGCTACGCCATGCTCATGGCCAGCCCGGTGATGAAGCAGGGGGACAGCGTCAAGCAGGGCTGGGACGTCGACGTCGTCAAGGAGTTCCACCAGCTGGATCCGACGCGGACCTCGCAGGAGATCCTCGAGCGGGTCGGACGCCACCTCGGGGCCACGCCCCTGGCCACCGGTCGCTACGACACCGTGTTCGAGCCCGATGTCACGGCGATCCTGCTGCAGCTGCTGCTGTACAGCCTCTCGGGCAAGTCGGTGGCCGAGGGCAAGTCCCGGCTCGCCGGGCGCCTCGGCGACCGCGTCGCCAGCGAGCTCATCACGCTGGTCGACGACCCGACCCTGCCCGAGGGTCTCGCCAGCCGCCCGTTCGACGCCGAGGGGACGCCCGCGCGGCGCACGCCGCTCATCGAGGGTGGGGTGCTGCGGTCCTTCCTGCACAACAGCGACACGGCCCGCCGCACCGGCCAGGCCAACACGGGTCACGCGCAGCGCAGCTACGCGTCGACGCTGGGGGTCGGGCCCTCCAACCTCGTCCTCGAGGCCGGTGCCGGGGCGTCGCTCGACGATGGCGTGATCGTCACCGACCTCATGGGCGTCCACGCGGGGGCGAACCCGATCACGGGCGACGTCTCCCTCCAGGGCCTGGGCCTGCGGGTCGAGGGCGGGGCGACGCGGCCGGTCGAGAACTTCGCGCTGAGCTTCAACCTTTTCGAGTTGCTCGAGCGCGTGAACGCCGTTGGCGACACCCTCGAGTGGCGTCCCGGAGGCGGTGGCGGCATGGTCGCGGCACCCACGCTGCGGGTCGACGCCCTGTCCTTCGCGGGGGCCTGAGGCCGGCCGCCCACCGCGCGGCCCACGCGGGTAGCTCTCCCCTGCCCCGCGGGCCCCTGGGGTCTCCGCCGTCCCGAGGGCATGTCGGGTCTCCCCTGCCCCGCGGGCATGTCCGGTCTCGCCTGCCCCATTGGTCCCCTGGGCGTCGCCTGCGCCGTCGGCGCCGGGCGCCTCGCCGGCCCCGGTGGCGATGGCGGCTGCCCGGACGCGGGGCCGCAGCGGCGGTGCGGCCGCCGCTCCGGGGCCGGCCAGGGGGTGAGCCCGCCGCCGCCCGCGCGGCGCGGGGCGCCGAGGCCGCAGGCGTTCGCCCGCGACCGAGGGCTGCGCGCGCGGATGGATCATGTATTGAACGTGTCTCATGTTGCCCTGCCGACGGTTCGTGGGGTCGCTCGTGGCGCCGTCGGCGTGGGCCGGCCGGCCGCGACCGCCGGGGGTCGCCGCGTCCGCGGGCGGCGCCCCGCCTGGAGGCTGGCCGTGGCTACAGTGCCGGGGCATCGGGCGCCGTAGCCTTGCGCCTCGGAGGTGTCGCATGCTCGAGGTGGGTCAGATCGCACCGGACTTCAGCCTGCAGGACCAGGAGGGCCAGACCCGTTCGCTGGCGGACGCGCGCGGCCGTTGGGTGGTCGTGTACTTCTACCCCAAGGACGATACGCCGGGATGCACGAAGGAGGCCTGCGCCTTCCGTGACGGCCTCCCCCGCTTCGAGGGCCTCAACGCGGTGGTCTGGGGGGTGTCGGCGGACGACGAGAAGGCGCACCGGAAGTTCGCGGACAAGTTCGGGCTCAACTTCCCCCTGCTCGTCGACCCGGACAAGTCGATGCTGGAGGCCTACGGCGCCTGGGTCGAGAAGAGCATGTACGGCAAGCGCTACATGGGCGTGCAGCGGATCACCTACCTCATCGACCCCGAGGGCAAGGTGGCGCGGGTGTGGCCCAAGGTCAAGCCCGAGGAGCATGCCGAAGAGGTCGCCACGGCGCTGGCCGAACTGAGGGCCTAGGCCAACCGCGCGCGCAGTAGAAGGTGTCTAGATCGGCGTCGACCGGCTCTTGGCGGTCGGCGCCGAGCGCTTGGGGCGCCGCCGCCATAACGTTATGGCAGGACGGCTGGGGTCTCCGCCGAGGACCCGGGTCTCCCCCGGCCCCGGGCTCACGGGGGTCCGCCGACGTGGGCCGCGCCTGCTACGCGCGGGCGGCGCATCAGGCGTAGTGGTAGCCCCGCACGCTGACCGGCGCCGGCAGGGCGAACAGCCGCTCGGCCCGAAGGGACAGCTGGTAGCCGGTGTCCTCCACCACCACGTCGGCGATCAGGATGGAGGCATCGCGCAGGATGACGCGGTGCCGCGCCCAGAGGTCCGGCGAGATGATCAACTGCCCCCGGGTGGGTCCGTCCTCCAGGACGAAGAAGGCGAAGCCCTTGGCGGTGCCGGGCCGCTGGCGGCCGACGACGAGCCCGGCGGTGCGATGGTGGCTCTTGCGGGCTGCGCGGCGCAGCTGCCATAACGTTATGGCACCGAGCTCTCTCAGCTGATCCCGCACGAGGTCGAGCGCGTGGAGCTCGAGGCTGGAGAAGCGCGCGACGGCGTGGTCCCAGACGTAGCGCTCGTCGTCGCTCAGCGGCGCGAAGGTCGGGAGGCCGAGGCGTGGTTCGAACAGGCCCTGCTGGTTCGGGGGCGCGGGCGGACCGGCGGCGGCGCGGGCCAGGTACAGCGCGTCGCGGCGCGGCGTGGTGGCATCGAACGCGCCGGCGCGGGCGATCGCCTCCCAGGTGTCGACGGGGGCCGCGACGCGACGCAACGCCTGCTGGACGCTCGCGTACGACCCGTGCTGCAGCCGGTCGCACATGATCGCCCTCGCCAATTCGGCCGAGACCTGCTTGATGGCGGTGAGCGGCGGGCGGACCGCCCAGCGACCGTCGGCGGCTCGCTCGACGCGGTAGTGGACGCCCGAGCGGTCGATGTCGATCGGAAGGAAGGGCACGCCCCACGCGCGCGCCTCCTGTCGCTTGGTGGACGGGGACCACATGCCGGGTTCTTCCGTGAGGATGGCGGCCAGGTAGGCGGCGGGATGGTGGACGCGCAACCAGGCGGAGGCATAGGCGTGAAGGGCGAACGCCCAGGCGTGCGACTCGGCGAAGCCGTAGCCCTGGTAGGCCTTGATGGCGTCGAAGACCGTGTTCGCCTCGGTCTCGGTGGCGCCTTGGGTGCGTTGCGCGCCTGCCACGAAGCGTTCGCGGTCGGGTTCGATGTCGGCCAGGTCGCGGAAACCCGAGACGCGCTTGCGGAAGCGGTCGGCCTCGATCCAACTCATGCCGGCGAAGTGGACCGCGATGCGCAGGACGTCCTCCTGGAAGAGGAGGACGCCGTACGACTTCGCCAGGATGGGTTCGAGGCTGGGGTGCCAGTAACGCACCGGTTCGAGGCCCTGGCGGCGGCGCAGGTACGGGTGCACGGTGCCCGACTGGATGGGACCGGGCCGGATGAGGGCGATCTGGTGCGCGAGGTCCTTGAGGGTGCGGGAGCGCATGACGCGGGCGGTGTTGACCTGGCTGGGGCTCTCGATTTGGAAGAGGCCCATGGTAGCTCCCTCGGCGATGAGGTCCCAGACGCGCGGATCGTCGGGTAGCTCGTCGAGGTCGAGCCATTCGCCCTGCGTGCGCAGGACCTCCTCGCGGGCGCGCTCGAGCGCGGCGAGCATGCGTAGGCCGAGGAGGTCGAGCTTGATGAGGCCGAGGGCCTCGGCGTCGTCCTTGTCGAGCTGCAGGAGCTTGATGCCGCCGCTCGAGCGCTGCAGCGGGCTGTAGTGCGTGAGTGGATCGCGCGCGAGGACGACCCCGCCGCTGTGGGGGGCGAGATGGCGGGTGTGGCGCGGCTCCATGCGGGTGAGCAGGTCGAGCAACGCCTCCTTGACCGGCGCGTCGCCGAGGACCTCGTCGAAGGCGGGGGCCGCCTCGCGTGCCCGCCGCGGCGTCAGGTGGCGGTAGTCGCGACCGAGCGCGCGCGTGAGTTGGGCCCGCCGTTCTGGTGGGATCCCGAGCGCGCGCCCGAGGTCCTGGATGGCGAGCGGCAGGCGGTAGGTGATCTTGTTGGCGACCATGGCCTCGGTGGTGGCGCCGAAGCGCTCCTCGACCCAGGCGAGCAGCTCGTCGCGGCGGGCGGAGGAGACGTCGATGTCGACGTCGGGCATGGCGCTCTTGCCGGTGTGCAGGAAGCGCTCGAAGAGCAGGTCGTGCTCGATGGGGTCGGCGCGGGTGATGCCGAGCAGGTAGCAGCAGATGGAGGCGGCGGCGGAGCCGCGGCCGGCCGCGAGG
>Ga0180436_10000614_pt1 | contig 36169 bp, 25 predicted proteins | sample SS_ome_2_FD_132434 | JGI IMG/M metagenome (GOLD analysis project Ga0180436, IMG submission 132434) | Hypersaline lake sediment archaeal communities from the Salton Sea, California, USA - SS_3_S_2 metaG | ecosystem: Environmental > Aquatic > Non-marine Saline and Alkaline > Hypersaline >... | reverse complement strand
GGAGGCCTGGTCAGTCGCCTGCATGTAAAAGAAGGACGATCTGTGAGAAAGGGTGAAGTACTCGCTGAGCTTGACCTGAGTGAAGTAAGTGCCCAGGTAAATCAGGCCCGCATAGGGCTCGAAAAATCTGAGAGGGATCTGAGACGGGCAGAAAACCTGTACCGCGACAGTGTGGTCACCCTGGAGCAATATCAGAATGCGGAATCGGCCTGGGAGGTGGCCAAATCCCAGGTACGCATTGCCGATTTTAACCTGAAACATTCCAGGATCAAAGCCCCTTCGGATGGCAAAATACAGAAGATCCTGGTGGAAAGCAGCGAAGTTATCGGCCCGGGATACCCGGCCATTCTTTTTGCCTCCACCGAGAATGATTGGGTGGTCAGGGCAGCCCTGACCGACAAAGACGTGGTGAAACTGGCCCTGGGCGACTCAGCTCTGGTGTTTATGGATGCCTTCCCCGGCAAATCCTTCAAAGCAGAGATCACCGAGCTGGGCACCATTGCCGATCCGGTAACTGCTACCTATGAGAGTGAGCTTTTGATCCTACAATCCCTGCCGGAATTTCGTACAGGCTTTATTTCCCGGGCGGAAATTTACCCTTCCAGGCATCACCGGTCCCTGGTACTTCCCTTGCATGCTCTCATCGATGCAACAGACAGGCGCGCTTTTGTTTACCTTATCCGTGACGGCAAGGCAGAAAAAAGATGGATAAGGACAGGGGACATACTGGGGGAAGAGGTGGTGATCCTGGAAGGCCTTGACGAGGGTGAAGAAGTCATCACAGAGGGTGCTAAGTACCTTCGCGAAGGTATGCAGGTAGAAATTGTTTCCAAGCCAAATATGCCTGTACAATGAGACTCCCAAGACTTGCCATCGACCATAAGTCCTTCACCTGGATGGTGTTTATTTTCCTGACCATTATGGGTATAAGGGCCTTCATGACCATGCCCCGGACCGAGAATCCGGAAGTGTCTGTTCCAGGATCTTCCATCATTGTGGTCATGCCGGGAGCCAACTCCATGGACATGGAAACCATGATAGCACTTCAGGTGGAGGAAGCATTAAATGGCCTGGAGGATATTGAACGGATTACCTCGGATGTCAGGGACGGGCTTGCCATTGTTCAGGTAGAATTTGAGTACAGTGCGGATGCGGATGAAAAATACGACGAGGTGGTTCAGCAGATCAACAGCATTCGAAATGATCTCCCGGAAGAGATTGTACAACTCGACATGTGGAAATGGACCGTGGCGGATATGTCCATGTTACAGCTGGCTCTGATTTCGGACCATGAGCCTTTTTCCGAAATGGAAAAGACAGCCGATGTACTGCGCAAACGTATAGAGAAGATCCGGAGCATCCGGAAGGTGAATTACTTTGGACTTCCGGGCCAGGAGATCCAGATCAGACTGGATTTCGAAAAAATGGCCATGGTCAACACCTCGCTGGATAACATTATACGGGCTGTTTCGACCAACAATGTGAATATTCCAGGCGGAGATATAAAAATGGGAGCCAGCACCCTGAACGTAAAATCTTCCGGTTCCTACCAGGACCTGGACGAGATAAGGTCCTGTGTGGTGAATTCCTATGAGGGTCGGTTAATCTACCTGCGGGATGTGGCAGAAGTTGGTTTTGAATATGAGGACCGGGACTACCTGACGCGCTATGGGGCCAAAAATATGTTCCGGGAGAATGGAGGGGGACGACGTTGCATTTTTATCGGGGTGAGTCAGAAAGAGGGATTAAACGTCCTTGAGACTTACGAAGAGCTTCAGCCTGTTTTGGAGGAATTTACCGAAGACCTGCCTGAAAGCATGAGACTGGAAGTAATTTACAACCAGCCCGACACGGTCCGCAGCAGGATCAACGGCTTTGTGAATAACCTGCTTCAGGGCGTGTTCCTGGTGGCCGTGATCATTTTTCTTTCCCTGGGATTTCGATCCTCCCTGGTGGTAGCCATGGCCATCCCTCTGTCCTTAACCATAGGCCTCGGATTTGTGAATCTTTCCGGATTTGGACTTCAGCAGATTTCCATCGCAGGCCTGGTGGTGGTCCTGGGAATGCTGGTTGACAACTCCATCGTGATGGTGGAAAACATCAACCGCTACCTGCAGAAAGGACATTCGAAAAAGGAAGCTTCCATACTGGCGGCTTCTGAGATTGGCTGGCCGGTCATTTCTGCCACAATTACCACCATCCTGGCCTTCGTGCCCATTGCAGCAATGCCAGAAATGACAGGTGATTTTATTAAATCACTGCCGGTGACCATTATGATCACCCTGACAGTTTCTCTTCTGGTGGCCCTGACTTTTACCCCCATGGTGACCAGCAGTATTTTTAAAGAACAGGCGGAGGGGACCGGGAAAAAACGAGGAATAGCGAGACTTTTACAATGGGTCATAGATAAGCCATTCAGAAGCACCCTGAGGTTAGCCCTGCAAAGGCCCCTTTTGACCCTGGTATTCGCTCTTTTGTACCTGCTTGGGTCCTCGCTTATGTTCAGCCAGATTGATATTAGTTTTTTTCCGAAAGCTGAGCAACCCAACCTGATGATACAGGCATCCCTGCCTGAAGGTTCCAGCCTGGAGAAAACCGACGAGGTGGCCCATTATATGGAAGGGGTACTGGATGCGTTCCCGGAGGTCCGTTATTATGCCACCAATGTGGGACGGGGCAATCCGCAGATTTATTACAATGTATTTCCAAGACGACAGGATATCCGCTATGCTGAAATCTACGTGGAGCTTTATGAGTTTGAACCTGAAGCCTTTGCAGCAACCCTGGCTCGCCTGCGCCAGGAGTTTGATCATTTCCCTGGGGCACGCATCAGGGTTAAGGAATTTGAACAAGGCATCCCCTATGATGCTCCCATACAGATTTTTCTGACCGGAGAAGACCTCGAGTTACTTGGTGATATTTCCTCAGACGTGGAGGATATGATCAGGCAACAGCCTGGTGCCATAAACATTGAAAACCAATTTGTAAAAACCAATACGGAGTTGCTTTTCAAGATCAATAAACAGAAAGCCAATATGCTGGGGGTTCCGGTAATTGAGATCGACCGTACCATACGAACCGCGGTGGCAGGAATCGGGATTTCAAAATTCAGAGATAAAGACGGGGAAGAGTATGAGATCATCTTAAAAATGAAGACTGATGGGGAATTGGCCGTGGAGGACCTGGACCGGGTATATGTCTCCTCCCTGTCGGGGAAACAGATACCCCTGAAACAATTTGTAGATCTGGAATTGCAGCAGGTCCCCAGTTCCATAAGCCGCTTTGATATGGAACGCACTGCCGAACTGCTGGCAGATGTGCGCAGCGGAATTCCTCTGGATGAGGTCATGGATCCCATCCTGGATGGGCTGGAGAACTATCCCATGCCTGAAGGATATTCCTATACCATCGGAGGAGAACTGGAAAGCCGTTCGGATGCCTTTGGGGGCATGACCAATGCGGTATTAATAGCAGTGATCTCCATCCTGGCAGTGCTGGTGTTGCAGTTCAGATCTGTCAAGCAACCCCTGATTGTATTTGTGGCCATACCATTTGCATTTACAGGAATGATTTGGGCCCTGCTGATCACCGGAAATACCTTTTCCTTTACTGCTTTTGTCGGTCTTACCAGCCTGGTGGGAATTGTTGTGAATAATTCCATCATTCTGGTGGATTATATCAACAAGCTCAGGGAGAGGGGGGAAAGCCTGAATCAGGCACTTCAGAATGCGGCTGAGATCCGCCTGACTCCCATAGTGCTTACGGCGCTTACCACCATTGGGGGCCTGTTGCCACTCACCCTGAGGGGAGGGACCATCTGGGCGCCTATGGGCTGGACCATCATTGGGGGTTTGATGGTGTCCACTATACTGACCCTGATTATAGTGCCGGTTACTTATAAACTTCTGGAAAGCAGAAGGCAAAGCAAGCAGGATATACCGAGTTGACAATTAGGAAGGATCGGCTTACATTTGATAAACAAAAAAACCTCAGACATGAAAGTTGTATATACCCTCCTGCTTGCTTCCCTGATTCTCCTTTCCCCCCTGCATGGACAATTTGAAAGTGATGTATTAAAAACTTCCGAAGGAGAGCTGGAGATGTTCTTCATTGGTCATGGTACCCTGATGTTCACCTATCAGGACCTGGTAATCCACATCGATCCGGTTTCCCGTGAGGCCGACTATTCCACCCTTCCCGATGCCGACCTTATTCTTGTTACTCACCAGCATGGCGATCACCTGGATATGACAGCCATAAATAAACTGCTGAAAAACGGGACCAGCATAGTTATGACAGAGACCTGTCTGGCCCAACTGGAGGATTTTGAAGCGTCTGTTATGAAAAACGGGGACATTCTTTCTCTGAAAGGCATTGAAATTCAGGCCATTCCCGCCTACAATCTGAAGCATACACGGTCCAATGGTAAGCCTTATCATCCCAAGGGTGAGGGGAATGGCTACATTCTGAAATTTGGGGACAGCCATGTACTGATTGGAGGGGATACGGAAAATATCCCGGAATATAAGGAACTGAAAGTAGCCGTCGATGTGGCTTTTCTCCCCATGAACCTGCCCTATACCATGACGCCGGCCATGGTGGCAGAGGCTGCCAGGGACATGCAGGCAAAAATCCTTTATCCCTATCATTTCGGTCAGACCGATACTCAGGAACTGGTGAACCTTCTAAAGGAAAAGAAGGATATCCAGGTGAGGATTCGGGACTTTTAGCAGGAAGGCATCCCGGCCCGACAAGGTAGAATGTTGAAAGAACTGTGGATAAATACCTGACTCTTTAAACATTATACTTAGCATTATTACCTATATATTTATGTTATGATGTTTCGAAGATCAGTATTTCTGAGTGTATTTATCATGACCGCGATGGGTCTGCAGGGACAATACACCAAAGAGTTCAAGAGGATATTTTTTGATGCAGACTACCTGTATGAGACCGGATTTTATGAAGAAGCCTTCAGCAGGTATAAAAACCTCCTCACACTGGATCCGGGAAACAGCAACATCCTGTTTCTGTGTGGAGCCTGCTGCCTGGAAATACCTGGCAACGAAGACGAGGCAGTTACTTTTCTGAAAGATGCAGCCCAGGGTGTGAGCAAGTCCTACAAAGAAGGATCCCATAAGGAATCAGGTGCACCGGTACTCACCTATTTTATGCTCGGGCAGGCTTATCATCACAATTACCAGTTCGAAGAAGCCATCGAGAATTATGAGCGCTATCTGGAGGCAGGAGATAACCAGCCACAAATGCAGCTGGACTATGCCCGCATGCAGATCGAGGCATGTAAACGGGCTTCCGAATTAGAACGGGACAGACCTTCATTTGAATTCTCGAGTGTACTGGATCATTTTGACGATGATCTTCCATCCTGCAGCAATCCTGTCATATCGGGCAATGGGGACATGCTCATTTTTCTGGTAGATTATCCTTCGGACAAGAAGATTATGATGAGCACCAAGACTGGAGATCTCTGGTCCCGTCCCCGGGTTATCAACAGCGAGATTGGCATGGTGGGGGAGACCTACCCTGTATCTCTGTCCTACGATGGAGACGAACTATACCTGATGCACCAGTTTTATTCCCATTCCGATATCTTTGTATCCCGTCTCCAGGGAAGCCGGTGGACCGAAGCAGAAGCACTGGGATACAACATAAACGGCCGGACTTCAGAAACTCATGCCAGCATTTCCCGTGATGGAAACACCCTGTACTTCACCAGTGATGTTAGGGGAGGATCCGGAAGTTTCGACATTTATGTTTCCCATAAGGATGAGAAAGGAAAGTGGGGCGAAGCCGAAAATCTGGGGCCCACCATAAATACACCTTTCGAGGAGCATACTCCCTTTATCTCGGGAAACGACTCCATACTTTTTTTCAGTTCCCAGGGACATAACTCCATCGGAGGAATGGATGTGTTTTATTCTAAACTCGACTCTTACGGGGTTTGGAGTGAACCGGTGAACCTGGGATACCCGGTAAATACCACCGGTGATGATGTATTTTTCAATCCTGGTTGGGATGAACTGGGATCCTATTACGCGGTTCCCAGGCCCGACGATCCTACTTCCAATACCATCAATATGGTGATGGAACTGGAGTATGAGGAGGAGCTGGCAGAAAGCCCTGTGGAGGATGTCCCCGAAGTCAAAACAGAAGAGCTTGCAGCGCTTAACGATGAAGCGGTGGACACTGAGGTGATCCCCGAAACTGAACCGGATATCCCTGAAACCATAATCGAAGTCATAGAGCCGGAGGAAACCGATGAAATTGAGGAGATACTGAACCGAGACTCCCGCAAACCGAAAGAGGAAGAAGTGGTACCAGAGCCAGAGCCGGAGATTCGATATCTCCCTGGTCCTGCCATTGATGTTCCTCAAATGTTTGAAACGGCTGTCCCGTTTGAGCTGAATAGTTACCGCCTGAATATACCTGCTCAATTGGAGCTTGAGAGAATTGCTGAATTAATGAACAAGCACCCACAGGCTGTGCTTGAATTGGTGGGTCATGCCGATGCCACAGGATCTTCCCGTCACAATATGCTACTTTCTTTTCAGCGGGCTGAAGCTGTGGCCCTTGGACTTGAACGCAAAGGTATTGACCGTAAAAGAATCCTGGTCGACGGCAAGGGAGATACTGCCCCCCTGGCCAAAGACAGGAATCCGGACGGAAGCGATTCCCCCATAGGAAGGTATTTGAATCGGCAGGTAATCGTACGAGTGGCCGGCTCAGTTCCTCTGGGTGCAGAACTTTTGGGTGTTTATGTTCCTATCGATTTAAGCACAAACCACAAGCCCGTCTTGGAAAATGTGGCTCAGGATTACCTGTATACCATACAGGTAGGTGCTTCCATGGCTCCCCAGTCCAAATCCCGATTTGAGGATCTTGACCAGTTGACTGAGTATGCCTGCACGGATGGCTATTTCAGGTATACAGCAGGTGCTTACCATAGCTTTCAGGAAGCTTCTGATCAAATCAGACTGCTACGAAAATCAGGATATGAGGATGCCTTTATCCAAACCCTGGAATGGTATAAGCGTGCCATGAAGTAGACTTTCATCCCACTAAGAGATCACAACTTTCGCGGGAGAATTATTTATAATTTGTATAAATTATCTTTTTCTGCCACTTTGCAGCTACAAATCCCCGGAGGTAATTTGGATTATAACTCGCCTATCTTTCACATATACAGCAATATGTGAATTTTTAATTCCCTGACTATTCTTTGGGAACCCTGGACCGGACTTCTCCTGCAGATTCGATGAAAGTCACGAGAGGTGATTTGCTACAGAATTGCTTCAGATTTCAAGACTATCATTGCGCAATCGCTCAGTATTACTGACAAACTGACCATTCTGAAATCAAACTTTAAACCATAAAAGATGAAAAACCTGATTTATCTCTTACTCGCTTTATTCATTTTTAGTTCCTGTGAAAAAAATCCCGATCCCGTGCCACCCCTGAGTTTGGCCGACTCGATCAGCATGGGTGAAGCTTATGCCGATGAAGTATTCTACAGCCTCAAGAACGGTGTAGTAAAAACCTCACCTCGTTCTGCATGGGATTTAGCTTTTTCTACGGATCCTATGAGTTCTACCATACTGGTCAATGAAGGATACGGTATTGGACTATATACCTATCCTTTGGGAGACAAGGATGACTGGGATAATGTGAATGTCACCGATATAGATAACTGGTCTCTTATGTACAATTCGGATACTTCCTGGTATTACGGAGCCTTTGACCGGAACGATCTGGGACATCCCGATTATGGTTGGGGTGTATATAATATGACCACACATGATGTAATGGGCGATTCGCTCTTTATCGTCAAATTAAGCGATGGTACATTGAAGAAGCTGTTTATTGAGAAGCGTGCGGCCATGACCAATTCCTTCTCCATCAAATATGGAGATGTGGATGCGGCTGGAGTAGACAAGGAAATTCCCTGTAGTTCCTACACCAGTAAGAACTTCATCTACTTTTCATTTGCCAGCGGCGAAGTGGTTGACATTGAGCCGGATAGCGATTCGTGGGACCTTCTCTTCACGAAATATTGGGACGAATCCATTCCCTACAATGTAACCGGAGTTCTGACCAATGTGGAGGTTGAGACCGGAGAAGTTAGAGAAACTGATACCAGCCTGGCAGATCCGGCAGAAGCCGAATTTACAGATGATATTGCTGAAATAGGTTCCGATTGGAAATCCTTTGACATGGGGACTTTCCAATATGTGGTGGAACCGGACCTCTGCTATTTTGTAAAAAGCGGGGAGGAAATGTATAAAATAACCTTTACGTTCACTGATGGGAGTGCTTCAGGTAAGATAGTGTTTGACAAGGAACTTGTTGAATAAGATCTGGCCAGCATGAAAGGTATTAGGGGAATGTATAAGAATACCATAGTAGCCACAGCCTTACTGGCTGTGTGCTCTTATGGTTTGGTGTCAGCCCAGTCTCGCTTAGTAATCGTTGACAAAGAAACTGGAAGCACGCTTCCCAATGCCCATGTATGTTTTGAAAGCCTTGACAAGAAACAAACTTCCTACGCCCTTTCTGACAGAGAGGGAGTTGTGGAAAATACCGTTCAGCAAAGATCATTGATATCTGTCTCCTTCGTAGGATATCAGACCTTGATGGATACAATTTCCCCTGGCACCTCAGGAAATTTATACTTGCTGCCTTCCTCGGTCGAATTTGATGAAGTGGTTGTAACAGCCCAGTTTTCACCCAAAAGGATCGATCAGTCCATTTACAAAGTGAAGGTAATCGACAACAGCATTGTTGAGAAAAAGGGAGCCACCAATTTATCCGAGCTGATATCCAATGAGCTCAACTTCTCCTATGAGAGGGATGCTGCCCTGGGATCTACAGTTCGAATCCAGGGTCTCGGTGGGGAACATGTGAAAATCCTGGTAGATGGTGTCCCTTTGGTAGGACGACAGAATGGAATACTGGACCTGTCTCAGATCAATGTAAGTTCCATCGATCACATTGAGATCGTAGAGGGTCCCATGTCGGTAGTCTATGGCAGCAACGCCATGGCTGGGGTCATTAATATTATTACCAAGGAAAATAAGCGTGAAAGCATATCTGCCAGTGTGGACGGATATTTCGAAAGCGTAGGAGTATACGATCTTAACGCCAGTTTTTCCGCCAACACTGGTAAAAATGCATTTGGAATAAACCTGGGCAGGTATTTTTTCGGAGGCTACTCGGAGGTAGATACCGCCAGGGCCAAGGAATGGAATCCCAAGCTTCAGTACAATGTGGATGCCTATTATTCCTTAAACCTGAAAAAATGGAAGGGGAAACTATCTGCCTCCTACTTTGACGAAGAGCTGAGGGATAATGGAAATCTAAATCCCGACCTGAATTATGAAGGTGCCTTTGATTACTACCATTTTACCAATCGCTGGAATACCAAGCTGGATTTGAATCGACAGCTGGGAACCAAACAGAATCTTCAGCTTTCAGGAGCCTACTCCAATTACCGAAAGTCCAAGATCTCCTATCTCAACGACCTGGTCAACCTTGAAAAAACCGTGATTCCATCCACCACCGCCAATGATACTACCACATTCCGCAATTATTTCAGCCGGGGCACCTACAGCAACGAGGAGTTAGAATGGATGACCTTTCAGGGAGGATATGAGATCAACTACGAGTCGGCCATCAGTAAGCGCCTTACCGAGACTGAAAGCCTGGGCGATGCATCCGCATTCCTTAGCATGAATCTGCTGCCCGACAGAAAATTTAATTTGCAGCCCGGGCTCAGATATATATACAATTTCAAATTTGATGCCCCTTTGGTATACTCGCTAAATCTCAAATGGGACCTGGTCAAAATACTCAGCCTAAGGGCTTCCTATGCAAAAGGATTCAGAGCCCCATCCATCAAAGAACTCTATCTGAATTTTCAGGATATAAATCACAACATCCTTGGGAATCCCGATCTGGAAGCAGAAACCGGTAACAATTATAACCTGTGGCTGGACCTCAATTTGGGAAAAAAGAGCCATCAGCTCTCCAATGCCACCAATATATACTATAACAAGATCCACAACAAGATTGAATTGCTGTACGATCCCGATGACCCAACCCGGGCTGTATACTTTAATGTACCTGCAGGGGCTATGATCTCCAAAGGTTTTTCCTCAAACTTTACCTATAAATTCCACCCGAGACTGACCCTGAATGCCGGTTTATTTCACAATCAGCTAAGCAGCATTATCAATACCAGTGAATTTACCAGCAACACAGACCTGACCACCAACCTGAAATACAAAAACATCAAGTATCGTTTTGAACTATCTGTTTTTTATAAGTATACCGACCGATATAGCAGGTACGTAGGATCCATAGATATGGAAACAGGCGAGATTTACGATGTAAGCCTGAGCTATCTGGATGCCTATCATAACCTGGATGCCACCCTGGGTGTGCCTTTGTTTAAGGATGCTGTGAGACTGACCACAGGGGTCAAGAATATTTTTAATAATAAATCCATTGCCTCTTCTGGAGGAGGAGCAGTTCATTCCGGAGATTCCGGAGGCAACGCTTTGCTGAACTGGGGTCGTACCTATTTTATCAAAGCCAGTTATACTTTTAATCGATTCGGGAAGTAAAGAGATGAAATGGTTTAGCTACATATTCCTTATGCTTTTGCCCCTTTTGACAGTTTCCTGTTTTGAGACGGATGATGCAGTACCCCCTTATCAACTGCCTGAAGATGTGGATACTCTTTCACTTCAGAGTTCCATCTACCAGAGTCAGCTGTATTTTGATTTCAGCTCGGGGAGCATTGTTTCTGAAAACCTAAACACTGAGTGGACACTTTCTTTTGAATGTTCTGATACCGGATTTCGAGTCAGGCTTAATTCTTCCGATTTCTGGGGGATAGCTCCCACAGGGTCCACCAACCTGGATTCTGTTTATACCGATGATCCCGAGTATGACTGGCGGCAGGATAGCTCCAACGGTCATCCCGATTCCACAGCTGTGGGATCCTGGGTTAGTTTTGACGGTGGGGTTCCCAGCTATACCAATGAAGTATATCTGCTGGGGCGCTTCGACGGAATCTCCTATAACCTGGCTAAAAAGGTTCAGTTTACCTCTGTCAGCGAGAATGCCTATGAATTTCTAATTGCCGATCCGGCCCTTAGCAATACCGATACCATCGAAGTTCTGAAGGACGATCAATACAATTACAGGCAATTTTCACTGGACCAAATGGAGACTGTTCAGCTTGAGCCCATGAAAGATCAATGGGATCTGCTGTTTACCCAGTATTTTACCATCCTGTATACCGACGATGGTATTCCAACTCCCTACAATGTCCGGGGAGTTCTGCTAAATATGAACCTGGTGGAGGCTGCACTGGATACCACCATCCACTTTCTGGATGTGAATTATGACAATGCGATTCAGCATCCCTTTTCTGCCCTCCAGGATGCCATAGGTCACGACTGGAAGTCAGTAACAGTAGATGAAGCCAGTAATTCCGCAGAATATAAAGTGAGGCCGGGTTATACCTACATTGTCAGGGACCCGAACGGAACTTTATTTAAGCTGCGTTTTAAAAGCTATTTTAACAAATCGGGGGTTAAGGGTTACCCTTCCTTTGAGTTTGCCAGGTTGGAAACGGAATAAATCTTTGTATCACACTTTCAAATAATCTTATATGCTACCACTCGCCAAAATCGCAGCCACCGTTGTCACGCTGGCCTTAATCTCCTATTCCATTGCTATTCTGACTGAACAGAGAAAACGCCTGGTCATCAACCTGGTTTTGGTATTTCTTACCCTCGGTGTAATACTGGACATCAGTGCCACTGCCATGATGATCATTGTCTCGGAGGATAGTCCATTCACGCTGCATGGGGTCCTGTGTTATTCCTCACTCACGCTGATGCTTATTGATGCCGTGCTTTTATGGAGGTTCCGTAGTAAAAATGGACCCGCGGAACGAGTTTCCCGTCCCTTGCATCTGTATTCCCGGATTGCTTATATCTGGTGGGTGGCAGCCTATATTACCGGAACTCTGATGGTGGTACTAAAATAACTATCTTTTAGTCCTTGTCATGTTTTCAGGGATACACAATATATAGCTGGCCAGCTGTTCATAAGCTTCGTCAAGGCTATCGATTTCGGTCTGTTGAACAGTGGCAATGGTCAGGATATTCAAATCCGGATTTTTTTGTTTCAGGTGCCAGACAATTCCCTCAAAGTTGTCGGAATGATAAGTTCCGTTAAAGTGCAGAAGAATTTTCCCGGCTGTCCAGTTTTCCAGTATGAAATGCGCCATGGTGGCATCTTTAGCAGCCTGAGCCTTGGGCAGGTTCTGCATGGTATTCCTGGGCATACCCTTACCATGACCTGAAGGCATGGCATGTGGTGCTGCCTGCATGCCAGAATGCACACTGGTTTTTGGAGCTTCTGCTTTGGCTGTATCCTTTTTTGCCGGAGCTACCTTTTTTGCCGGAGCTACCTTTTTTGCCGGTGCTACCATTTTTCCCATATCCAGCATATCCTTGTAGCTCTTTAGCTCGGGATCGTAGTTTATGGGTAAGGGAGCTATATACCGGAGTGCTTCCTCACTGAGCTCATCCAGACCTTCAAAACCTTTTTTATGCACCACGGAAGCATACCTGCGCGGAATATTGCTTGCAACAAAGGGGACCTCATTCTCTCTGGCAAACTCCACCAGAGGTTTGTAGTCTGTCTGATAATTGCCCCAGAGTCGCATCTCGGCTTCAAATTTGTCAGTTGCATAGATACCCTTCAGGTATTCATCCAGGATAAGCTGGTTATCCGCTTCAAACATTTCCGCACCCAATACAAGGGCTTCCTTTCTTTGTGAGTACAGATCATTGGTGAGCTCCAGTTGCAGCCAGTGTGCAATGGGATCGGTGTGCAGTTCTCCGAAGAAAACTATATCTGCATCCACCAGTTCTTTGAGCATTTTATCATACTTCACTTTCTTTCCCTCCTTGCTGTACAGGAGATAGGCGGGTTTATCCTGGGAGTAGCCCAGCAGAGGCAGAAGCATCAGAACAATCAGGGACAGGCTTTTTTTCATAGGTTCTTATTTCAGGTTGGTAAGATAACAAACTCCAACATCGTTTGAGTAAGAACAATGAAATACTCAAAATGTTGATGCATTCCGCACTTATGCCTCCGGCACGGGAAGGCATGGGAATGTACTACTTCGAAAAGAAAAATGATGAGTCACTAGAATTCCCGAACGATACGTATGTATTCCTGATCGTCCTTTCCGTTGGGAAAACTGACACCCACTATGAAACTCTGAAACCATGCATTAAGGCTGCTGATCTCCAAAGATTTCCATCCCTTGGAAAAATCAGAAAATCCACCTATTACAGTCCGGTTGAGGTAGAGTTTATCCATATCGTATCTGGTGGGCAAGTACCATTTACCCAATCGATTTTCTTGAGTGTTTGCTGCTGACCGGGCATCGTAGGCATCCGAACTTTGAATGGCCTCCAGGCGCTTTTTATTAAAATTGGCAGTACCGACTCCATCTCTGACCGTATAGTCGTCTGTAAATGCACCATGTTGCCATGAGCTTTGTTCGATGGTTTTGGTAATAAGACCGTGCTTCCCCTCTTCATCCACATAAAAAATGATCCCCCCTCCGTAATACTCACCAATGAAATGTGTAGCGTCCCTGGCATAGGATTCATTACTTAATGCTTCTTCGCTCATGGATTGAGTTGCCTGACCAGACAAAGTTGCAGCTATTAATACTGCGGCTAAAATGCTTGATACCCTTCTCATAACTATTTGTTTTAGGCGTCTTAAGCAGACGTAATTATTTCAAACCTTTAGTATGTTGGGGTAATTAAGCAATTACTTCTGACGATGGAAGTTATTAGGTTAACAAAAAATAAAGTCAAAAAGTTTTTTGAAAGTGTGAAAAATCTGCGGAATTACTCGTCAGCCTCCGGCTGACTCGTGTTTACAGAAAGGGTGTTTTACAAATGAAAAACCCCAACTCGCTACGCTCGTAGGATCTTTTTTTTTCCAATCCCTTACAAGAACAAGTTCTTGACGGTCTTGAAAACAAAAAGCCCTCCATCCGCCAAAGGCGGATTTTGGGCTTTTCATTTGTAGCGAGAGGCGGAATTGAACCGCCGACCTCATGATTATGAATCATGCGCTCTAACCATCTGAGCTACCTCGCCATATTTGTTTGAGAACTATCGGGTGCACGCAGCACTTTCGGCGTGCAAATATATAACTTTTTGGGATTTCGGCAAAGGGAATAAGGCCAGGATACTCTCGCCGGGTTTTCGTATATTGGGAAAAGAGCGCATGGAAATTACGAAACTCATATTGTACCTGGGTACCTTTGGAATTGTGGCAGTAGCCTCCGGAAGGATTGCCAGGATATTCCAGCTTATTAAGCTTCCACTGATTACCGGTTTTCTGGCCATTGGCCTGATATCAGGACCGGAATTCCTGGGACTCATAGATAAGTCTGCGCTGGAAGGGCTTACCTTTGTCAATGATGTGGCTCTGGCCTTCATTGCCTTTGCAGTAGGCTCCGAGCTTTATGTAAAGGAGCTGAGAAGCAGGATGCGAAGCATCGTTGCCATGACCATAACACAGATAGTGGTGACTTTTACCCTGGTTAGTCTGACAGTGTACCTGATTTCGGATCTGATAGCCTTTACTCAGGGTATGCAGCTTCCTGCCAAACTGGCCATATCCATGCTGGCGGGGACCATTGCCATAGCCAGATCGCCCGCATCTGCCATTGCGGTGATCAATGAGTTAAGGGCCAGGGGACCATTTACCCAGACAGCCATTGGGGTAACCGTTGTGAAGGATTTCGTGGTGATTGTAATCTTCGCAGTCATTTTCACCCTTTCCAAATCCATGATTATGGAAGCTGAATTTAGGATGATCTATCCTATTCAGGCATTGGTGGAACTTATTTTAGCCTTTGGTTTCGGATTCCTGGTTTGGATCATTCTTCGAGGGATCTTTACTCTGAAAGGTATGATGCCAGTAAAAAAGACCCTTGTTCTGGCCCTGGGTTTCCTGGTCTACCTGTTTACCCACGTGATTGCCGATCATTCCAGCCGTTTCCTGGGCATGGAATTACATATTGAACCCTTACTTATTTGCATTGTAGGTAGTTTTCTGATCACTAACTATTCTTTATACCGCAACGATTTCATACGAGTCGTAAAGGAGCTGGGTCCCTATGTATACATTTTGTTCTTTACCCTGACAGGAGCCATGATCTCTTTAGAGGTAATGGCCTCTCTCTGGTTTGTGGTTGTAATCTTCTTTGGTGTCAGGCTGTTTTCTCTGTTCCTGGCGGGTTTTGCCGGAAGTGCCATGGTGGGTGATCCCTTTATGTTTAGAAAGATCTCCTGGATGCCTTATGTAACACAGGCTGGAGTAGGAGTCGGACTGGCTACGATTATTGCCACAGAATATCCGGGATGGGGCGGTGAGTTTGCAACGATTATGATATCTGTGATTGTACTCAATCAACTGGTGGGGCCTCCACTTTTTAAATGGGCCATTCATCTGGCCGGTGAAGAACATGTAAAGTCTGACGGATCCTTCGAAGTCGAAAGAAAGGTCTTGATCTTTGGATGGGAGAATCATTCAGTGACCCTGGCTAACCAGTTGCAGAAACAAAATTGGAAAGTTGAATTCGTGGTGGCAAATCCATCAAAGGAAATACTGAAACATGACGAATTTGTTATTCATGAATTTACCGGTTCAGATCCCATGGCATTGAGAAAATTCAGTGCTGAGACTGCAGATACCATCCTATGTCTCTTATCTGACGAAGAAAACTATCAGATCTGTGAAACGGCCTATGAACATTTTGGAACCAAGCACCTGATTGTACGCCTGACCGACAGAGATTATTACCAGAAATATCATAAGCTCGGGGCCATGGTCATGGACCCGGCGACAGCCATGGTGTCTTTGATGGAACACTTTGTCCGCTCGCCCATTGCAACTTCGCTGCTCCTGGGTATGGACGAAGGGCATGATACCATCGACATTGAATTAAGGAATTCGGATTTCCACGGACTTACCCTTCGGGATCTGAGGTTACCATCCGATGTGATCATACTTTCGGTTACACGTGCCAATCATGCCATCATATCTCATGGCTATACACGCCTGAGGCTGGGGGATATAGTTACCCTGGTGGGTTCCAACGAAAGCCTGGATAAGGTCCGATTGAATATTCAGGGCTATTAGAAGGATCTGAATACCGGTGATATTGAAAAGTATTGAATTGACAAATATGAAATATACAGTCTTACCCGTTCTTTTCCTCTTGCTGGGGCTGGCGACAGCCTGCAGTCATAAATTTGATTCCAGTGTGCTTGACCTGAATTTTTACCAATGGAATCTGTGGCCTGACAGGGAAGCCACTCCCAATGACAATGCCCCATCCTGTGGCTGGGAGGAACTTCACAGGGGAAATGGAAAGCTGGTGAGGATCCCGGCATTGACTGGAGACCATTTTCCCGATGAAGACGGGACCAAAGTGTTCTGGTACCATTGTCGTTTTACCCTTCCGGAAGACTGGGAAGAAAAGGAGGTTGTTTTGCGTTTTGAGGGCGTGGGCCCCATGGCCTTAGCTTATTTGAACGAGATAACCATTGGATCTCCCAGCGGGGAGGAAGGAGACTTTGACATTGATGTAAGTGAAGTGATTTACTATACCCGTGACAATCACCTGGCCATTCGGGTGAGCGATTCAGATCTACCTGATTCCGGTGCTTCAGGAATATCCGGTACAGTTCAGGCCCGACTTAAAACAACTCCCTGATCCGATCGGCCGAGATCTTTGTCTCGGGTTGAAAGGAAGGAGAGTTCATATATTCCAGGGTGGAATGCAGCAGTTGCCTGGCCACCGGTCGTTTCTCAAGTTCGCCAGACAAATCGATCGTACATACCATCAGTTTTCCTTTGCCCACACGTGCCTCGAACATCAATCCCAGTCTCCGGTTTTCAAACCAGGTGTCAATGGGCTGGATCAGGGGTCTCAGTTCCGCCGGCAAGTCATCCAGGATCATGGCCTGGGAGTGGCTGACAGGATCCCACCATTGCCAGTTGCTGTGGTATTCGGTGGGGAAGGACTGAAATAGGGGATGAGCAGGATCGCACAGAATACCCAGGGTATGGGGTGCCTGACCACTGGTCCAGGCAGTGTTCCAGAATATGCTGGAAAAACCAATGGCTACCTCAGCTCCATGCGACTTATTTACTTTGCCATGGGCGAGTAAAAGTACCGTCTCTCCCTTATTCAGTTTTTTGAGTGTCTTTTTGTCCAGTTGTTCGCTTATCCAAAGATCCTCAGCATCTGTTGAGATATTCTCGGGGTATACCCAGAAATCCCAGGAATTTTTAAATTCCGTACCGGGAAGGCTTACCTCCAGAACGTATTTTCCGGCTGCTTCAATGTTCTTCAGCTCGTAATCCACTTTCCCGAGAGTCTGGACATTGTCAAGGGGAAGGGAGGCCTTGTCCCAGTCTTTCTCATAAACAATTGCGCCGGAGGGATCCATAATGCGTGCCAGGATTTTTGTATTCTCCAGGGGCATGGCACCAAAATGGGAGATTTCAATCGCGGCCTTGAAACTTTCTTCGGAGGTAAAAATCCGTTTTTCCATCCGCGCCAGGGGTACCGTACTGTGGCAAAACTGTCTGAATTCTTCGGGTGTAATATATCCCTTGGAGTCAAAAAAGGGATCCAGAATACCCACAAGCGCTGATCCCTGTCCGGGGAAGTCGTGAAGCTGAAGCAGCTGAAATCCTGCAAAGCCAGGAGTACGTAAAGCTGCCTCGATCTCAGCCTTATAACACAGGGCCTGGAGTTTGCCGGAAGCCATCAGGAAATCAGCAGCCTGGTCCCCCATATGATTCTCTTCCAATGTTTCCTGGAATATCTCAAAATTGGTGGCTTTGAGCACCCCGGTGTATTTTTTTATTTCTTCAAAATTGGGGTATACGCACCATTGACCGATCTCGTGACTCACAAAGGGGATATCGTAAGGGGCAATCACCTTCCCAAAATCGTAGGATGTCTTGGGAGCCTGTCCGTTAATGATGCTACGTAGCCCTTCACCCCAGCCCTGAATCCTGGGTTGTGGTCCGTTGTGATAATCGCTTTCAGGCAGCAGGGGCCATCCGGCACCTGCGGTATAAACCCTCCTTGAATCCTTGGCACGCCAGGAGTCCATCAGTTTGATCAGATAATCTTTCTGATTATCTCCGGCAGGTTCATTTCCGTAACTGAGCATACAGAAGGAGGGGTGGTTTCCATAGGTCTCTATGATCCGGTCAGCTTCTTCATAAATGAAAGCGTCCAGGGGACTGCCGTCACCAATGCTGCTGCCCTGGTTGGCCCAGGAGCCACATTCTACCTGCAGGTATACACCCAGCCGGTCTGCCACTCGGAAGGCTGCTTCCGGCGGACACCAGGAATGGAAGCGGAGGTGATTCAGGCCATGAGCCTGGTTTTGTTTTATCAGATGCTCCCAGTAAGCCTCGTCGGTGGGAGGATAGCCGGTAAGAGGGAAAATACAGCATTCCAGATTGCCCCTTAGAAATACGGGTCGATCATTGACGATAAAGCGTGTTCCTTTGGCCTTAAATTCTCTCATCCCATAGCTTTCGCTGGTCTGGTCTATTTGAGCTCCATCAGAATCTAATAGTCTGGTCTTCAAAAGATAGAGCGTAGGAGAAAACTCATCCCAGAGCAAATACTCGGCACCCATGGGATACTCCACCTCCAAGCTTTGACCAGCACCCTCACCTGGAACAGTCCCATCCAGTAAAACTTTCGTGCTGAGTTTTCCAGGCTTATGCATTTCCTGGCTGTTATAACTTTCTGCCTCCAGTTCCAGCATTCCCTGGAAAGGAGATCCGGAATTATTTTCCAGAAAAATCTTCACTCTGGCCACTTTCTTTTGGAGATCGGGATACACCTGGATATGGGAGATATAAACAGGATTTCGGGCTTCTATGCTAATATCACCTACCACACCGTTCCAGTTGGACTGGGTATGATCACTCACGCTATGTGAATTGATCCCCACCGGCACAATCATCCGGTTATCTATTCTCAGACTAATTAGGTTCTTCCCGGGTTTTAGCAGAGAGCCGATGTCGTAACGATGAGGCGTAGCAAGGGAATTGGACTTCCCAGCCTCCTTTCCGTTCACAAACACCACCGATTCCCAGTGGCACCTTTCCAAATGAAGGAAAATGCTTTTACCTTCCCAGCTTAGCGGGACTTCCACTTCCTTCTGGTACCAGGCAGGTCCCACATAATACTTCTCGGGTTTGAGCCAGAATGGAATCTTGATGTTGCCGGGTACCCTGTATTTCTCATACTTGTCGTCGGTGAAATAGGAACGGTCAATGATGCTTCCCGTCCACCGTGTATCAATAGTTACTTCTTCACCCAGTCCGTTCTCTGCCATGGATCCCGGCAGTTGTATTCTTTCGGTGAATTTTTCGCTGTGCCATTGCTCTTCCAAGCCTGCATCCCGGGGATCCATGCGGAAGTCCCACGATCCGTGCAGAGAAATAATATTCGAGTCCACTTGTGCTTGCAGGACAAAAACCGCCAGCAGGAAAAAGTGGGAAAGGAGAAAGTGGGGAAGTTTGCTTTTCATTTTGAAGGGCTTTATGAACTAAAAATATGGAAAAATCAGTAGATTCGGACTCTGAGCTTATTAAGAAGAGGATGAAATATACCATCACACTGCTAATCATAACACTCGTGGGTCTGCTTAAACTTTCGGCCCAGCAGAACGCACACCGGGTATTATTAAAACCCGAGCTTGAGTTGCAATATTTACTCTACCTTCCTGATGCTTATGAACAGGAACCTGAATCAGAGTTTCCTCTTTTACTGTTTCTTCATGGGGGAGGCGAAAGCGGTAATAAGCTTGAAAAGGTTAAAACACATGGACCACCCAGCATGATCGAAGAGGGTCATACATTTCCCTTCCTGGTGCTTACACCTCAAAATCCCCATCCCAAAAAATTCTGGAACGAAACAGCCTTAATAGCTCTTTTAAATACTATTGAAAAAGAATACCGGGTCGATAAATCCCGGGTCTGGATAGCCGGACTCAGCAGGGGAGGCTACGGGGCCTGGAGATTGGCCATCCAGTATCCCGATCGCTTTGCAGCGCTGGTAGCCATATGCGGTGAGACCCCCGACCATTATGCCGGGTGGTTAGGCCAGATGCCCATCTGGGTATTTCATGGTGAGAAAGACAGGACCATTTCTATCCGGGAATCCGATGAAATGGTAGCTGCCCTTAAAAAGAATGGCAATCCGGTTCGATATACCAAATACCCCGACACCGGTCACAATGCCTGGGACCAGGCATTTTCCAATCCTGAGTTATATACATGGCTTTTAAAGCAAAAAAAGAAATAGTGAGAGAAGAAGAGAAGAATACGAGTCCCAGGACGCTGAAGAGTCTGGTCAATACTCCCTTTAAGAAGGTGATGTTTGGCATTCAGATCCTGAGTTATGTGCTGATTGTGGGTTCACCACTTATAGGAGCAGGCATTGGAGCAGCACTGGGTTTGAAGGCCGGGCAGACTGCAGGTGTGGTACTTGGTGTGTTTATTGCCGGGGAGGTTCTGTTCTACGGATCCCTGATCTTTCTGGGCAAGGAGATTGTTTTACTGGTAAGGGATAAAGCCAAGGGCTGGTTTAAGAAGAAGCCCAGGAATGACTAATATTGTAAAATCTTATGGGTAAAATACTTAGCAAAATAGCAGAAGGAAAAACGCTGGTGTCCGATGGCGCCTGGGGCACCTTTTTACATCAGAAAGGGTTGAAAGCCGAGGAGTGTCCTGAATTGTGGAACCTGGACCGACCCGAAGACGTGCTGGAAATTGCTCAGAGTTACGTGGATGCAGGGGCCGATCTGATCCTGACCAACAGTTTTGGAGCAAGTCCACACAAGCTGGAAGGCTATGGACTGCAGGACAAGGTGTATGAGCTAAATAAAGCCGCAGCGGAGATTTCAAAAAAGGCTGCCGGTGACCAGGCACTCGTTTTGGGCTCCATCGGTCCAACTGGCATCATGGTAATGATGGGTGAGGTACCGCCCCAGGAGATATACAAGGGTTTTATGGAACAGGCTCGTGGTCTGGCCGATGGAGGAGTGGACGGTATAGTAATGGAGACCATGACCGATCCGGAAGAGGCCAGGCTGGCCATCGAAGCTGTAAAAAAAGTGTGTGATCTGGAGGTGGCCTGTACCTTTACCTTTTCCAGGACCCAGACAGGCGAATACCGGACCATGATGGGCACGGGAGTTGAAGACTTTCTGGAGATGGCCCTTACTGCCGGAGCTGATATAATCGGGGCCAATTGCGGAAACGGAACTGCCGGGATGATCGAGATTGTAAAAGAAATCAGAGCGCTGAATCCCTCGGTTCCCATTCTGGTGCATGCCAACGCCGGATTGCCTCAATACCAGGATGGCAAGACGGTTTTCCCTGAATCGCCCATTGAGATGGCCCCTCAAATAAAGGATCTGGTGACTGCCGGAGCCAACCTGGTGGGAGGATGCTGTGGCACCACTCCGGAACATATCAGGCAGATTGTGGCGGAGTTGTCCGGCAATTAAAGCCCAGTTGAAAGTAAACTATCTATAATAGTGTAGGTATCTTCATTCAGCTGATGGGGATTATTCATAGGTATTACCTCACCCTCTTTGTTAATAAGAACATAAGTGGGTATTCCCCGGATACTAAATTCTTTCCTCCAGGTACCTGTTTCCGCCTTATTCAGAATGATATGTATCCCATCCATCTGGTGTTTTTTTATGGCATTGATCAGACTGGATTCCTGATCATCATATCCTATATATACTACACTTACCGCCGAATCTTTGTAATGCCCGGCCAATTCTTTGGTGTGCGGAATTCCGTATATACAGGGAGAACACCAACTTGCCCAGAAGTCAAGGAGAAGCACTTGATTCTCAAAGCGGCTTAAGACTTCGAGGGGTTCCTCTTGTCCGGTGGACATCAGGACTACATTGTCGCTGAGATTTTGATTCTTTATCTCGAGGTGCTCATCATATACTGCAGATGTCTTCTTTATCATGTCCGGAGATTTGCAGTCCACCAGATATCTTTCATAAAACTTAGGGGCACCTTCTTCGAAATCATTCAGGAGATTTGAAATAAAGATGCTCAACATCACATCGTGTACTTTTCCAGTCAATCTTTCACGGATGACCTGGTAGAATGTTTCGAAATATTCGGAATTGTCTTCTAAACTAGAGTAATATATGCCCTTGGCATTTACCTCATATAGGATGTAATCCAAAATCACATTTACATAAGTAGGGCTTATCAGGACTGCTTCATGATCTTCAAGATTTAATGTTTCGAATAACTGGTAATTGGAATCGCCGGGCTGAGCTTTCAATCGATATGCTTGGCGGTTCAGAGTGACAAATTTGCCATATTGGATTTTAGATCGTAGCCACAGCAATTCCTCCTTATTTAATTTCTCGGTGCTGTGGAAGTCCTCCAGCATTTTCATTGAAACAGTTTGCAGGCTGTCCAATCCATTTTTGAGAAGTCTGTAGCTTTTGGCATTCTGTCGAAGCTCGCGATAAGCAGGGTCGTTTAACTGTTGCCATTGGAAATTAAAAGTATTTATTCCGCTGTTGCTTCCATGATACTCTAATGTTTCTTTCACATTTGCACAGTCTGCTGTCAGATGAATTTCTCCCCCCTGTAGCAAAATGACAAATGCAATAAAGTTATAGTCATTACTTATCAAGGTTACAGTGCCTGGATAAGGCATGTCGACAGGGATAGAGAAAGTCCCATCTTTTTCTATGAGAAATTCTGTCCTGTAATCTATTGATCGAATTCTGGTGATTTGGTCAAGACTTAGTTCAATGGTAATAATTGAGTCCTGTATATTTGAAAGTTGACCGGTAATTGTTGTGGGAATATCCTGATTGTTGCAGGACAGTATCAGGAAAATTCCGAGTAGGAGAGGGAAAGTTCGTCTCATAGGGGCTGTTGTCTATTCTGCATTTATTAACTCATTGCGCCAGAAATCGAGGTGGTAGGTGGGTCCGTCGGCGTTCCAGACCTTGGATACAATATCCACATCCCCGTCCCCGTCCACATCGCCCAGCTGGGCATCGTGCCATCCCGGATTGCCCAGCTTTATAATTTTAGGAGCGAATCCGGGGAAGTCTGCACCATTGTTGTACCAGATCACCCCCCTTTCGGTGAGCCCAATGGGTTTCATGGCTACCAAGCCATCGCTTTCCATATAGGTGTCGGGATCTTCCTGTTCCCCGGCAAAAATATCCAGGAAGCCATCCTGGTTGAAGTCAGCCACACCAAGGGAATGGAAGGATCCGGTTCCCTGCACATTGCCTCTTCGGGTTGGTGGATCGCTGAGCTGCCGGGAAGTCCAGGCAATGCCTTTGCCCATATTTTTTACCCAGTATACATGGGATCCGCCGGTGTCGCAATGACTGTAGACGATGTCCATTTGTCCGTCCCGGTCCATGTCGGCCACCCAGGCCCGGATGCTGCGCCCGTAGGATGCATTCTCGACGGGGGTAAATGGCCAGAGATATTCTGTCCACTCCTCCTCCGTATTCCCTGGATTGGCATACCAGAAACCGGGGATAATTACATCGGTATCACCGTCCCCGTCCAGGTCCCCAAATCCTCTGGGAGCGGTTCCCCCGTGATCATTATGCCCCGAAGTAATAATCTCCTCGCGAAGAGCATTGGAGGTATTGTACCAGGCCAGTTTGTTTCCGTCGTAGATCAGGATATCCATAACTCCGTTTTGATCTATATCGACCGTGGTGGCATCGTGACCCCCGGCTTTGATCAGGTGAGCCTCCCATGGAACATCGGGATAGTCGGCAAGGATGCCTGGGTTTCTGAACCAGATGCCATTGTACATCACATCCATCCAGCCGTCGTGATCGATATCTATGGCGGTGGTGCCCAGGGTGGTAGCCAGTGGCTCACCCGGTCCCATCAAATGCTGTATCCAGATGGAATCGTTGATTCTTTCGTACCAGTAGGCCGATTTGGTATTGCGCCTGGAAATTGCCACATCCAGGTCGCCATCCCCATCATAATCGGCCAGTGCTGGTCCGCCCGTTCCCCAGGAGGAGCCCGGCAGAATGGGATCAATGCTGTAATGCGTCCATCCCGGGAGTGTTTTTTCGGGAGTCTGCCCGAATGCTGGCAGAGCAAAGAGAAAGAGGAGGAAAGCTGTAAAAAATGAATGCATGATTTTCATTGGAAGGGCTTTAATCCCCAAGTTAGCAAATCTTTCCCTTTCCATGGAAAGGCAACCGTGTTACAGTCTTAGAAAGAAAAGTTCAGATACAGGGTGGGGGTAAAGGGGACTGCTTCGGCGTGGATGGATATGGTACTGGTGGGAGAGTCGGGAAGCCTGATAACGTTAGAATGTTTGATGTTCTCGTGGTTCAGGACATTGAGAATGGAGAATCCTGCTTCGATGTGATAATCTTTGATGCTATGCCTGTATATGAAGGCTAGATCCAGTCTGTTGTAGGGGTAACGCTCCTCCAGATTGTCCAGGATGGCAGCAGGAGAGCGGAAGCCTGAACCATATACATAATTGGCAGAGAAGAAGAAGGGTTTGAAGTTGAGCAGCAAGGCTCCTTTGATTTCATGTCGCTGATCCTGGGGGGCATCCCGGTAAACATCTTCAGGCATGCTGTTGAAATGCTCTTCTGTTCGGCTTAAAGTGTAAGAGGCCCAGGCCTCATGTTTTTTGAGGTATTTCTTCACCAGCAAATCCATTCCGTAGGTCCTGGCAAATCCCTGGGCGGTTTGAAGAGAACCATCAATCCAGCGGAAACGGCTGATTCCGTCTGTGGTTTTGTAGAAGCCTTCTATGCCAGCCGAGAATCCGCTTGTATGAAAGTTAAGTCCACCTACCAGGTGAGAGGCCTTCAACACTGGCAGTGCCACATTATCGGCCAGAGCCCAGAAGTAGCGGAGATTGCCCAACTGGTCCACCACCGAAGTTTCGGCGACAAATTGCCTGTATATTCCAGCTGCCGCATTCAGCTTCCATTGATCCGTGAGTTTCAATGAAGCCTGGATCCTGGGTTGGAAATAGGCTTTTTCCAGGAAGAAGGAGTAATCGACCCTGAACCCGGGTTTCAGGGTCAACTGCGGAGTAAGTCGTATTTCGTCCTGTATATAGAGCCCGATCCTGTGCGATGCTTCTTTGTTGGCGTCCAGGCTGTCTTCGTGCACCCCTTCGGCAAACTGAGTAGTTTCATAGCTGTAGTTCCAACCGGCCTCCAGGCTTTGTTTTTCACTCAGGGGAATGAAATTCCTGTTTTTAAAGCTCCAGTCCTGGATGTTGTTGTAAAAAGCTTCTTCCCTGGTGAAGCTCCAGTTGCCCATGTTTCTTGTAATTTCCTGCTGTTCATTTCCTTTCCGTTCCAGTCCGGAAGCACTAAAGGAGAAATGGCTGTTCCATCCCTTCTTCCAGCTCTTTCCCAAAAATGCTGTTGCTCCACGTTGACGGTTTCTCTCTTCAGCCTCATGATTTACCTGAGCATTGTTCCTTTCCTGGTCGATGGCATAGGAGAAGCGGTCCCTGCCTTCGTATAGACTGATGAAGTAGTTATCGCCCGATTTGAAAGTCCCGGCATACTTCACATTCACATCACGAAAGACATAGTCGGGAAAGACATTCAAATCGACCTGTCCCGGATTCATTCTCGTGGAGCTGCGCGAAATACTAAGATCTTCCGCATCGTAAAGATTATAGTAAGTCTGACGGTAGGCCAGGGTGAGCGCCGATTGTTTGCTTACGGGAACGCTAAGCATCCCGTTGGCAGTCATATTGTTGATATTCAGATTGATGGATGGTTTTTGAGTAGAGCCATTGATTCCTGAAATATCCACAATGCCACCAACACGGTTATCGTAATCCGAGGAAAATCCCCCTTTTAGCACCTTGATGTCCTTGGCCAGGTAGGGATTTACAAAGTATATGTTGTCGTTGAAATTCTTCAGTCCGAAAATGGTAAAACCGTCGAACATGATCTTACTTTGACCCGAATAGGATCCCCAGATAATCAACTCCGAGGATCGCTCACCGGCAGCCAGGATGCCAGGCTGCAACCTGAGGAAATTAAAAATGGCATTGTCACCGTTTCCAGGCAGGCGGTAAGCCACCTTGTGATTTAATCTGACCTCCCCTGCATCCTCTCCCAGTTGACTTGAACGCTCCACCATGCTGCCTTTGATCACCACTTCCCTCAAACCAATCATGGAAGGAGTGAGAGAAATCGTATACCTGCTTCCGGCTGCCAGGGTAGTGTCTTTAAGGTAATAGCCCAGGTAGGAGATACTGAGCTTAAACAGAGAATCGTTTGAAACGAATGAAAAATTCCCGTTAAAGTCGGTAATCGCTCCCGAATTGTTGACCACAATGTGTGAGAAAGGAAGGACTTCGCCTGTTGAGGCATCCACTACACGTCCCGACAGACGATAAGATTTCACCGGCTCCAGTGTAACTTTGGAATAGATGGTAAATACATCCCCGATTTTTTTGAAATCCAGCGGGAGATCCCGGATCAGGAAAGCTATGGCCTTTTCCGGATTTTGAAAGTTTCGTTGAAGGGTGATTGAATATGCGGAGAGCAGTTTATCGTCAAAGGAGAGCTGAATGCCAAAGTCTCTGGCCATATCCAGAAGTACCTCATTCAGGGGCTGATCTGCCACAGAGATTTCAATGCTTTGACCCTTAAGCGTTAGCTGGGTGCACCAAATCAACAACAATACGAATCCTGCCTTTCTAATCCACAGAAGGGTATACCAAATACGTGTTCCCGTTTTGACGTTCATATTCAAGATCAAATGGCAGGCAGAGCAAAGATAAAATATTCTCTACCGACTGATCCAGGGAGAAGTTCCCCGAATAGACCTGCTGCATCACTTCAGGTGTCTCAATAACGATGCCATACTGTCGCTCAATTTCTTCAAAAACAAGACTCAGGGGGGCAGAGCTAAACATGATCAGGTTTTCGGTCCAGCCGGGATTTTTTCCCTGATTGTTCAGGGAACTTACAATAAAGCCGCCGGATTCTTCCAGTTTGGCGATTTCATTGGGTGATAATACCACTGATTGTTTGTATGCCAAATCATTCACCCTTACGCTACCTGAGTGACAGCTAACCTGATAAGTTTCTCCCCTGGCAAACACATTGAAGGTAGTACCCAGTACTTCGGTACTCCCCAGATCTGAAACGACCTTGAACTTCTTGCCCTCTTTCACCGTGAAAAATGCCTCTCCATCCAAGGCTACTCTCCTGGATATGAACCACCAATAAGGGTGATATTTCATCGAAGAAGCTGCATTGATTTCCACCACAGAACCATCGGGCAGATTCAGTGAAGTACGCACTCCGGCCGGGCAGTAGGTTTTTACCGAATAAAACCTCATGAATGAGCCAACTGCCAAAAGAAGAAGCAGTGATGCTGCAAGGGCAAGCCATTGTCTGGAGGGACGAATACTGCGAACAGGGACTGGTGCACGATCCTTCCTTTCCAGGCTTTGTTCAAGCTCAGACCAGATCTCGGCTTTGCTCTTTTCCCAAGGAACATCCGCACCTGAAAAGAGGTGTTTGCTTAAATCCTTATGTTCCTGCTTCTTGTTCATCAGGCATTTATTTCTTTTCTCAAGCGGGCCAGTGCACCGCTCATTCTTTTTTCTACTGCTTTGACACTTATAGTAAGTCTTGATGCAATTTCGGCATAGGTGAGTTCTTCCATTCTGCTCATCAGAAATACGATTCGCTGGTTTTCCGGTAGTTTCACCAGAGCTTTTTCATATTTCTCCTGAAGCTCCTGCATTTCCAGCTCCTCCTCGGGAGTCCGGCTGCCGGACTCAAAACGGATCCTTTCGGGTGCTTCCTGTCTGAGCTTATCCCTGCGGGTGTGACTGACAAAGAGGTCTCCGGCTATTTTATAGAGGAGTCCTGCATCCTTGCCAGGCAATAGCACCAGATCTTTTTCCCAGATTCTCATAAATGTATCCTGGGCCAGATCTGTGGAGAGGGCTTCGTCCCCGCATCGATAGTAGAGATATCTCCGGATATCGTCGAAGTACTTATCGAAAATGGTTTTGAACTGCTCCCTGGTCACCTGCATCTATTCTGATTGCATTACAAAACTACACAATGTCAATGAACTTATTGAAAAATAGAGCTGGCGTTCCGAAGAACGCCGGCTCCACCTTAAACCAAGCTAATTTACCACCAACCCTTATTTTTCTTCATATTTCTTTCATGGCGCTTAAACCCTTTCCTGAATTTACCGGCGTTCAGCTCAATTTCTTCGGATTCACCATCCTTGGTAACCAGGGCGATGTTGTCGCATTCTCCGGTTCCGAAATCAATGCTCATGCTTTCCTCACCACGGGTTATATCGATCACCCCGCTAAGTGGATATTTGCAGGCGCGGTCGATGAAAAGGTCTGTGACTGTCCTTTCAAATTTAAGTTCCTCGTTAACAGTTATGCTACCCGCTCCGTTTCTCAGGAACTGGTCATCGGTACATTCGGGGGTATCAAATCCTGCTAACCACTCCTTGCTGCCCGTAAAATCACGGACGATGACAAAAGTCTCCTCTTCCTTTGTAAAGCTGGTGGTGGAAAGCATCTCATAAGAGATTACCCAGTTGCCCTCGTCGTTCTGTCCCTCGTTGGTATAAGTTACAGTCTTCTCGATGGTCCGATTGCCAAAATTCACATTGGAAAAAGTTACTACATATACCGCACCTTCGTTGGTAATGGTATCGCTCATTTCGATGGTAAGCGTACCTTTTTTAGCCAGCCCCATGCGACCTACACATCCTTCGGTGTAATCAACCGTGATGGTTTTGGGAAAATCGTCACTGTCGACTGTGACTGTGGCACAGGGAGGAAAATTCCTTCCGAAAAGCAGGTGATGGCCTCCCAGAGACATGCCGCCCTTCATCAAATGACCTGCAAACTTGGCTGCGTCCACATCACTGTCGGTTGCCTCAGCCGACTTCAAAGAGGCTATTTCCTCCTCGGCCACGGTAATCTGATCGCCAAGCTCATCCGAATTCCAGGGCGATTGCTCGCATCCTGCAACAAACAGTGCCACTACAACAACTGCGCTTATAATCTTTAAGGTTTTCATTTTGCTATAGATTTAATGGGTAATTATACATTCATTTTCCCTTAAACCGCATAGCTATGCCTTTACCCTACCCTGAATAGCGGATTTTTTACTAAAAGATGCAGAATATTTGAAATGGGCTTAGAGGCTCTCCCCGAAATCGGCCTTAAATTTCTCCACCAGTTTTTCAGGCCAGTCAGAAACAGCATCCAGGCGGCCCATGAAGAAACGTAATACGGCAGGCTCTTCGGTGAACTTCAGTCCCCCGATCAGCTCACGGTTTTCATAGAGCCATTTAATTCTGTCGAGCAGGAAATTGGTCTGCGACAAAGTGAATACCCTTCGGGGGAAGGCCAGTCTCAGCAATTCCATATCTGAGGGCACATCGTTTCCATCCGCATCCCTGTCCATGGAAATGGTACCACGTTCCATGCCCCTGCAACCCGATACAATATATAGCGCTGCAGCCAGGGCACCGGCTGAGTATTCCAATTGCGGAACGTGTGGAAGAAACTGCAGTGCATCAATGTGGCAACCCAGTGCACCGGCAGGCATAACCACGGGTATTCCCATGGCATCCAGTTCGTTCACAGCATATTCAATGAAGGAAGGGGACTGGCCGATTACCGATTCATCCAGAGTTTCCCTGAGACCCACTGCCATGGCTTCAATTTCACGAACCGACATGCCACCATAGGTCATAAATCCTTCGTAGAGGGGAATCAGATCCCTCATTTTCAGCATAAGTTCTTCACTATCGGTACAGATTCCGCCGCCCCTTGTGGAGCTCACTTTTCTACTGGAGAAATAAACGATATCTGCCATTGCGCACATCTCATTCAGGATATCCTTGATGGAAACATTTTTGTAGGCCTCTTCACGTTTCTTAATGAAGTAAGCATTCTCGCCGATCAGGCTGGCATCCAGAACTATCATAATTCCGTGCTCATCGGCAATGGCCTTCACATCTTTCATGTTTTGCATGGAATAAGGCTGCCCGCCAATCAGGTTGGTGGAAGCTTCCATGCGGATAAAAGGCACATGATCTACGCCATATTCAGCAATGACCTCACGCAGGCGCTGAATATCAATGTTACCCTTAAAGGGATGATCGCTTTTTATCTTCAAAGCCTCATCGGTATATATTTCCAATACCGTACCCCCGTTAATTTCCATATGGGCCTTGGTGGTGGTGAAATGATAATTCATGGGAATCACATCCCCCTCGTTCACAAAAACCTGAGAGATTACATTCTCGGCAGCTCTTCCCTGGTGCACAGGCAGTACATAATGCTTCCCGAAAACCTCTCTCAATGCTTCTTCCATGCGATAGAAACTCTGAGATCCGGAATAGGCATCATCCGCCTGAAGCATGGAGGATATCTGATTATCGCTCATGGCATTGGTGCCGCTGTCGGTCAGCATATCCAGAAACAAATCTTTGGTATTCAGTAGGAAGGTGTTGAATCCCCCTTCGCGTATGGCCTTTAAGCGCTCGTCAATGGGTTTCAGATGGAGCTTCTGTACAATTCTCACCTTGTGAAGTTCTACGGGAACGCTCGGTCTGCTGTGGAATTTAATCTCTTGTGTAGTGTTGCTCATAGTAGGGAATGATAAAATTTGAAAAATGAAGACTAAAGATAATATTTGACTTCAATCTCAAAGCAAACACACATAATCTATAATTATTCTATACTGGATTGATCTATTTGATGTCAATCGATCAATATCCACACTCCACTGGCTAGCAAGTATCAAGCACTTATTGATAGATGGGAATGACCTCGAGGTACAAGGTATCGCTATTGAAGGCAGTGAAGATACCCAGTCCGTTTTCCACATTGCTGAAGGGTTCGTTTAGTTCACGCGAATCCTGGTTCAGGGAGTTGTACAAACTCACATATTCATCGTTCACACTGCTCATAATAATCCTGTAGGTACCGTAATACGTAAGCTGCCGAAGATCGATAAGGTGGTAATTGTTGTTGGTGGGCTCTGTGATCATTTGGAAAACAAAGCCACCCTCCGGAGCAGGCCTGTTATCTGGAGGATCGGGCATGATGGCAGTGGGATTGTTCTCAATGTTCTGGATGTTGAGGAAATAGTAGCTGGCATCCGGGTTATTCCAGCTAAGCTCCACCGGATCGGGCATATCCAGGTCCCTGAATTCCATCATGCTTTCAACCCGTGGAATATAAATATTTGAGGCTGACATGGAAACTGCCGGGGGATCCCGTGGAATCACGGTTTGTGCAGACAGATCACCCTCTTCCAATTCAATCCTTAGTTTAAAGGTATCCCCTGGAATCATTTCCGGGATGAACTCTGATGCATAGAATCCTGGCCTGGAATCATCATGCACCAGCTTCCAACTGCTGTTTTCCCCATCCAGGTATATATCAGCATCTGTAATTTGGTCTCCCCCTGAGGAATCGCTTCCAAAGCTGATCATGCTTGAGAGATGTATATCAGTCACCTGCTTATCCATATAGAGGTAGGCTTCCAGAACCGGTTGGAATTGGTCCTCGAAATCCAGTTCAGAAGAGAAACATCCTGAGAGTGTCGTGAAAAGGCTTATGGTAATAAGTAATTTATTTGTTTTCATGTTTTAGAATTTAATGGAAAAGAACACATTTGGGGTGAAGCCCAGGGTATTCACATCCATGATGATGATTTCATTGTCTTCCACATCAAACTCCCTGTACCATACATTGTCCCTTCCGTAAACGTTGAAGATAGAAAGACCCAGGTTACTCTTGGTCCGGCCGAGGGTGAAACGATAGGTAACTGACAGATCGAGCCGGTGATAGGCAGGTAGCCGGAAAGCATTTTTATCACCCACGTGAATGTAGTCAGCTACGGTTCCATCCAGCAGGGTAAGCTGGTAGGCTCCCACCGGGGCTGTATAAGTTTGCCCGGTGTTGTAAACAAAGGTGGCCCCCAGAACCCAGTTTCCCCACTGGTAGGTATTCACTAAATTTACCTCGTGGGGCTGGTCGTACATGGACGGGTAGGGAAGTCCGCTGTTAAGTTCATCAAACTGATGCTCCACTCTGCTGTAAGTGTAGCTTAACCACCCGGTATAGGATCCAAACTTTTTTTGCAGAAGCAGTTCAAATCCCCTGGCAATCCCCGATCCTTCATAAAAATTATCAGGAAGGGACGAGGTAGTGATCCGGCGGAAACCACCTTCATTTCTCAAGGTATATTCGGCCAAACCATTCATTGGCTTGTAAAACACCTCCATATCTACAAGGTAACGCGGTGTCTCATACGAGATTCCGGCAATGTAGTGGTAGGCCGAGCTTACGGGAATCATCTGGTCATCGGCCAGAAGCCAGAAATCCCGGTTCCCTTCAAGCACGTTCTCCCTGACAACCCTGTTGGTAAACTGGTAGTATTTTCCCCAGGAGGCTTTCAGGTTCCACCTATCATTGAGTGTGTAATTTATGCTGGCACGCGGTTCCACATAGACTTTATCGGTAAGGTTGTAGTAAGTGGACCTCAGGCCGTATACCAGTGTAAGTTTGTCTTTGATATAGATCCGATCTTGCAGGTAAGCCGCCAGGGTCAGGCCCCTGGTCCGGGTATCGATCATTTGAATCGTATCATTCAGGGTATTGTCGTAGGAGACGTCCATGAAGGAGCCCTGCAATCCGAACTCCAGTGTATTGTTTTGCGTGAGACGGTATTCGTTGTCCATCCTCAGCGTGTAGTCAAGGATGTTGTTATCTTCCACCGATCCATTGGTGGTCAGGGAACTGGTCCCATCCTCATTCAGGATGCTCCTTTCCATGTAATTATCCCTTTCGCTGAAGTAATTGGAAAAAGCCAGTGTGGTGTTTGAATAGAAGGTATTGGACCATTGTCGTGACCATTTTGCACTGGTTCCCCAGTTACCCCAGTTTAATACATCCACGCGGTTCATGCTGTAGTTGTCGTTGCTCCCTCCAAACATGCCTGTGCGAGTTGCTGCATTGGCGGTCTTGTCCAGCACATCTTTCCCGTTGTAAAAACTGAGAGTAACAATATCCTTCTGATTGGGTTTATAGCTTGCTTTAGCATTCAGATCGTAAAAGTAGAATTTAGGTTCAGTGGAAAACCTGGCAAATCTGCTACCCGTACTTTCGGTCTCGTTGGCACTGTTATACATGTCGTTGATCTTGTTGTACAGACCACTTTGAATAAAGTCGGTATAGGATCTTCTACCCGAGATGAAAAGATTCAGTTTTTCCGAAACTGGCAGCTCCAGATGAGCACTGCCGCTTAAGGCCGAAATGCTTAATCCGCCGGAAGGTTTTTTTGTATTGCCGGTCTTGCCGGTTAACTCCATTACACTGGAAATCTTACTTCCGTATTTGGATTCAAATCCCCCCTTATATAATTGGACATCTTTGATGGCATCGGCATTGAAGGCACTCAGGAAACCATAGAAATGATCCACGTGGTAGACAGTAAATCCGTCCAGCAGGATCAGGTTTTGATCGGGGGTACCCACTCTTACATGCAAGCCGGAGGAGGTTTCGTTCCCGCTGCTCACTCCGGGCATGAGCTGGAGGGTTCGGAATATGTCCTTCTCTCCAAGGTTCGGCAGAATGTCTATCTGGGCAGGCCTCAGGGATATCTGGCTGGTTTTATCGGCATAGGTCAGTAATTTTTTTTCTTCGCCTACTACCATAACTTCCTCTATGCGGTAATCCACCGGACGCAGGTAAATCTTCATCTCCTGTAGGGCAGTCTCAGGATGCAATCGGACATTCTGCGTTTCATATCCCAGAAAATTAAATACAAGTGTGGAAGTATCACTGGGTACATCCATGAGAATAAAATGACCATCTACATTGGCAATGGATCCCGAGGCCTTTCCCAGGATGGAGGAAGTGGCATAGGGAAGTGTCTCATGGGTATTCTGATCGTAAATCCAGCCTGAAATTTCGATGTTTTCCCGAGTGGAAGCCACCGTTTCCAATTCTTCTTCCCTGCGGGTATAAATAATAACCCGACGGCCCTCCTCGATATGGAAATCCAGATTGGTGCCCTTCAAATAGGCCTTCATGGTGGTTTCGAGATCCAACCCTTTTATGTTTTTGCTTTTGATCTCTATCCCTTTGATCTCCTCTCGGTCGAACACAAAATCGATGTTGTAATTCATCGAAAGATCCAGTAGAAGCAGACTCAGAGATTTATCATCGTAGAATTCCCTGATGTAGATGGTTTTTTCCTGAGCCAGAACGGGCGTAATCAAGGAGCAAATTAAAGCGATCAGAATGACTAAATGTGAACCGGTATTTTTATTTCTCATAGAGGTGCATATTGTGATGGTTACTTGCTTCGATATGAATAAGAGCTTAAGGTTTACTGATGTACCGAGGGATTCAGCCCAATCCCTACTTAAAAAAAGTTAAGAAGAGTTAACAGAGTTTAATTGCAGCTCAAATTTGCAGCAATCCCTGCATGAAAGAAAACCTGATAAACCAATTCCTGGATTCTTTCAACCAATTCCGGGATCATGTCAACTAAAGCGCGACGATGGCGGGGAAACAGGATTAAGCGATTTTTACAGGAAATTTTTCAGTGAATCAGGTAGGGTAAAAGCTTTGTTGTGCATCTTATAGTATGATGATGTCGCAAAAAGAGTGTAAATTTCACCTATAAAACCTGATACCATGAGATCTATAGCTATTGTAATATTATGCCTGCTGCTTGCAGCCCCATCCTTTGCTCAGACCAGGGTAGTCAAAGGAAAACTCACAACTTTTAACAAGTATCCTGTTGAGAATGTGGAAGTTGCTTCTAAAAAGGCCAAATCCACTGTAATGACTGACTCGCTGGGACAGTTTGAGATCGTTTGCAATGAAAAGGATGTGATCCTGATCAAGGCTAAGGTGTTTCAGGCCCTGAGTAAAAAGGTTGATGAAGATGTAGACTTCATCTCAGCCAACCTGATTTTCAGAGATTCCAAAAAGAACCGCGAAATTGCCACAGGCATGGGCTATATATCCCACGAAGCACTGACTTTTGCCCTTGCTCATATGGCCGATGAAAACAACGATTTTTGCAACTACACCAATGTATTTTCCCTCATCAGGGGTAAGTTCCCCGGTGTAAAGATCATGAACGGTTCCAGTGGCTCCGAAGGAGTTTTTATAAGAGGACAAAAATCCATTTACGGCGACAATGAAGCTATCTACGTAGTGGATGGTGTAATGGTGGCGGATATATCCTTTGTGAATCCATGTGAAATGGCATCTATTGATATTCTTAAAGATGGTGGGGCAGCCCTGTATGGAGCCAAAGCAGCCAACGGTGCTGTGGTGATTGAAACCAAGGGACACGCAGCGATGCAGGATTGATTAAACCATCAGCTTTTTTCTTGGTCGAACCATTGTACTAAAACCCCAACCCATGAGATACATATGCGCTTTATCAGTTTGCCTGTTAATCTCCTTTAGCACTCTGGCTCAAACAAAAGTTGTTTCCGGTGTGTTGACTGCCTTCAACAAATACCCAGTGGCTAACGTGGAGGTAAAGGCCAAGAAAAGCAAATCCAGTGTATTAACCGACAGCAGCGGTCAGTTTCAGATCGTATGCAATGAAAAAGATGTAATCCAGATCAAACCTCAGGGCTTCAAATCGGTAAGCCGTTCCATATCCAAGAATTATAATGACGAAACCCTGAAAATCAATCTGGTATTTATGGATTCCAGGAAAAACCGGGAACTGGCTGTGAGTAAAGGTTATATGAAGGTAGAAGAGCTAACTTTTGCAGTCAGCAATTTGCAGCAGGAGAACAACGAGTACTGCAATTTCTCCAACATCTATGAATTGATGAAGGGCCGCTTTCCCGGAGTTCATGTGGATGGGACCTCCGGTTCATACAGTGTTACCATTCGGGAAAATCATTCCATGAG
>Ga0180436_10000613_pt1 | contig 36198 bp, 36 predicted proteins | sample SS_ome_2_FD_132434 | JGI IMG/M metagenome (GOLD analysis project Ga0180436, IMG submission 132434) | Hypersaline lake sediment archaeal communities from the Salton Sea, California, USA - SS_3_S_2 metaG | ecosystem: Environmental > Aquatic > Non-marine Saline and Alkaline > Hypersaline >... | reverse complement strand
TAGAATTATGACTATTGATTTAAGGCATCAAGTACTGCCTGTGCAAAATCTGCGGAAGCCTCGGGTCCGTTTCCTGTGACAATCTTACCGTCTGTTGTTACACTTTCATTCGTATAATCGACTCCGCCGGCATCAAATTCGGACATTGTATCCGGAACCTCGCAGACCGTCGCTTTTACACCGTTTAAAACTCCTGCTTGTGCGAGAAGTGCTGGAGAAAGGCAGATCGCAGAGACCACTTTGTCCGCTTTCGAGACAGCCGTTATCTTTTCCATCAGCAGAGGATCGTTCCAGAAATAGTCGATAACCCCTCCGCCGCCAACGATAACTATCGCGTCAAGCTTTGTCGGATCAATCTCGGATATCGCCATATCCGCAGTATGGGTTTTTCCTCCAAAACCCTTGATTTCACCTTTAATTGTGCTTGCGACAAAAACGTCATATCCTGCCGACTGAAATTTCTCGAGCGGGATGAAAAGTTCATCGTCTGCAAACTCTTCAGGAGCGACTATCATGACTATTACGTTTGTACTCGTTGGTTCTTCCGGCTCTTCAACCGGCTCTGCCTGCTTCGGCTGCTCCGGGGGTTCCTCTGGTTCGGACTTGACTTCTTCAACGACTTCCATTTCAACGCTGTCAGCATTATCAGTACAAGCTGTTGAGAACATAATCAATATGATCAATAGAAATGTAAATATCTTGCGCGTGTAATTCATAGCTAAACCTCCTTATATGCGTTTAATGTTTTTTGATACACATAAGTTGTCGGGTTTTCTGCTTGTTCCAATTATATCATAGTACAAATGGGGTTTCCATTATTTTGATGAAAATAAAAGAGCCATTGAACAGCTCTTTTAAAACGCTTTCATCTTATATATTTTCTTATTTCCCCAATCCTCTTTCGAGAAAGGTGAAAAAGATACGCATATTTTCTGCTGTATCCTCCAAGTCGCCGTTTGGATTATATCCAATTATGTCTATATAATGCGTCATCATATAGCTCAAAACCCGCTCAGCAAACTCCGGCGAGAACATTGGGTCTATATCACCGTTATCCAAAGCTTTTTTGACCATCGGAGCAAGGTAGGCGTTTGCATTTAAACCTTCTGAACCGATCACGGCGGAGCGAAACTCTTCGCGCTCTTCGGAGAACCGAGTACCGAATTCGTAGTACTTTGGATGCTTGACTATAAAGCCGAATCCCAGACGAGTCAAGGATTTCATGAATTCAAACAGAGTCATCTCATCAGGCTGAACGAATCCTTCAGTTCCGGAGTTTTTGGCAAAGTACTCCGCCTTTTCCTCTGAAATCTGTTTTAATATCTGGGTATACAAATCCATCTTATCTTTAAAGCTGTAGTAAAAAGCACCTTTGGTAACGCCGGCATTCGCTAAAATAGTATTCAGCGAAGCCTCTTCATATTTTTTTATCGAGAACTCGTCAAGCGCTGATTTAATCAATGCTTGACGTTTCGTAATTCTGTTTTGTTCAGCTTTCAATTTTTTTCACCTGTAATGTTCTTAGTTCACTTAAGAAAAAGATCTTTTTAATCTATTATGTAGTATACCGTAAACAAGTCCGGTCATACCTATGATAATCCCGCTGTACAGCAGTATACCGGACCAAGATGCCGTCTTGGTTATAATCTCGCTGATACCGACATATTGCCAGTAGAAAGGGGACCAATACAGCAAAAACTGCAGTTTATCGCTCAAGAGTATTGCACCGACTATTGTAACGGATATTGGAAGCATTACAACCTTAAGCGAAGCGGCAGCGGTCAGAGGGTCATCGTTTAAAATCCCGACCAGGAATCCTATGATTAAGCTGATAAAAGAGCTTGCAGTGATAATGACGACAGCCATTCCCCAATTTATTTGGGTAAGCCCCAAAATGATCAAAATCAATATACTTTGCAAAAGAGGTATTACAAGTCCCGGTATTCCCTTTGCAATAATGAATTCCGCATTGGTAAGAGGGGAGACCTTAATCGCACGCATAGTTTTCATCTGTCTTTCCTCGACGATATTCAGCCCAGAAAGCATACCGCCAAGAACCATACAGAGCATAATCAAGGAAATTGAGCCGATAAGTGCTACTTGGGATATTTCCCAGCCAATTTCTGTGACTCTGAAGGATACAGGAATCTCGGTATCTGCATATTCGAAAGATAAAAGAATATTGTCATATGCTGTATCAATACCTTCGGCTTCATTTCCTTCAAAGATTATACTGTACTTACCATTCTCTCGAATAATTCCGCCAATATCATCAGATTTTTCTATTCGGGATTTCATATCCTCAACGGACGAGAAAGCCTCGACTTTTCCGTAATCACTCAAGTGCCTGACGAGCTTAGTGTCTTCCTCTAAAGCGGCAAACTGAAACGAAGCGGAGTTTGCGCTTGGTATAAACGTATTTAGGAGCAACGCAATCAGCAATGGAGCGAGTATAATATACAAGATCATCGCATCACGCATATTGGATATTAAATCCCTTTTTATTACGGTAATAATTCTTTTAATCATTATATATACACCTCCATGCTAGAATGTAGAGATTCTCTTTTTATACAGCCATGTTCCAAAGAAGAACAGGATGATATTTACAGCACTGAATCCGAGTATGTTGTTCCAAACATATGCGGTATCTCCCGCCGGGAATAAAGCTTCTTTGAATGCAAACTGCATAGGATATGTCGGCATCAAGGTAACTACACGAGGTGAGAAGGAGGGGTTGATATATGACACCGTTGATACACCGATTACAGCAGCGATAACAACAATCCACACCATCGCACCCTGCAAGCTGTCAAAGAAAACCGAAATAATCAACCCGAGCAGAGTTCCGAATATGTTGAACACAATCGTCAGAAGCAGTACCTGCAAAAAGTTAAAATCGAAACCCCTTAGGGTGAACACAACGAACAATGCGGATAGAAGACCAAAAACCAAGAACATCAGTATTTTAGATGCTAGGTAGTGCCAAACCTTTCCCGGAGAGACACTGTATGCCCTGATACTGCCTTCCTGCTTTTCCATAAACACATACGCTGCGACTAAGAGCATACCCATTAGAGCGGATTCCATAACTAGAAAGATGGGGATGAGTAAACCTTTAAGCGGTACTTTCTCCGCATTCTCTCTAAGAAGCGTCACCTCTTTGTCGATAGTCAGCCCCATATCCGATCTTGCTTTACCGAGCATCTCGGCCTCAAGCATTTTTGAGATGCTGTCGTCTTCATACCCCTGCTGGACAAACTCGATATTTACTTTGTCGTTTTCATAGTTTACATAGAGACCTTTAAGCGTATAATCGTCCTCCAAGGAGGCGATCAATTCCTCTCTGGAATTTACGACAATCGCACTGCCTTGTGCATCCTCAGATAAGGCAGAGGAAAAATCTTTAAGCTCCTCTTGATCCTCAACATAAATAACAAATGGTGATGAGAGCTCGGTTTCGTCGTTTACCGCAAAAAGCATAATCACAACAAACAATATTGCGAAAAGAAGCACTAAGTATATATAGAAAGATCTCAAAGAGAGTTTCATATCCTTTTTAAAAGTGGTAAGCAGAGCTTTCATTACACCAACCCCCTGCCGGTGACTTGAATGAAGATTTCAGCCAAGGTTGCTTCCTTCGTATGCATCATTTCGACTTTTCCGCTGTTAATAATTTCGTTGAGTTTCTTCTGATCCTTTTTATCGATATAGGAAAGAGATTCCTTGACCGATTTTCCGTTTTTATCATATTCAATATCGACGAGTTTCTTTCCGTATTTCAATTTTAGATTTCTTGGAGAATCCATCAAAACGATTTTTCCTTCGTCGATAAAACCGACTCTGTCGCAAAGAGTATCAGCAACATGCATGTTGTGAGTTGTCAAGAAAACCGTTGCACCATCTTTGTTTTTTTCTCTTATTATGCTGATAATATTCTCAGCTGTCGCTGGATCCAGACCGGTAGTAGGCTCGTCTAAAAACCAGATTTTTGGTTTATTGAGCATGCTTCTTGCAAAAGTAAGCCTATGCTTCATTCCCTTGGAATAAGCAGAAGCCCGTTTCTTACCGTCATTGCCCAATCCTACCATATCGAGGAGTTTCTTCGGATCCTCCGTCTCGACACTGAAAAGATTTCGATAGAAATCCAGATTTTCAAGACCTGTAAGCTTAGAGTATAAATTTGACTGCTCAAAGGAAACACCGATAGAGTTAAAGAGTTTATCGCTTGCATTCTTTACGTCATATCCGTCAATAGTAGCGGATCCTTTTTGTAGCTGTAACAAGCCCAAAAGTATATTTTGAGTGGTGGATTTTCCCGCTCCGGAAGGGCCCAAAAAGCCAAAAATTTCACTCTTCTCAATCTTAAAAGAAACATCCTCCACTGCGAATTTTTTATCGTTAGTGTAGGAGTGATATAGATTCTTTACTTCAATCATTTTCCGTTCCTTTCTGCATGAATAGTACACGCTTTAAAAGAAATATTGTACCAAGTGGTCTGATAATATACCGATTAGTCTAATTTGTCAATATAAATGTATACTATTTGACGAATTATTCATTTTTGCTGATGGAGACCAACCGTTTCGTATTAATGAAGAGAAAGAGACTCACTATTCTCACTGTGCTCTGGATAACTTAGCACTGCTTTAGAGATATTGAAAAAGAGTGAGATATACGGATAAAAAAACAACCATCCCTTTGGATGGTTGTTATAGACTTAATGAATTAAGCCGTCACTTCTTTTTTTGTTCCTTCTTTGCGGGTTTATTCGACTCCTCCAGAACAGCTTTTCTGCTTAAAAACTCCTTCTCGGTAAATGTTCCTTTTGCAAATTCCAGTCTCAGTGTCTCAAGAGCGTGACCTTTTATACGAGTGTTTCTTCTTGCTGCTCTGATAATAAGTACTATTATGACTGCTAGTACAAAAAGAGTAATCAAACCGATTATATATGGACCAAATAAGCCATGTCCATAATACATATGTCCGCCAAATCCTCTGCCGAACAGTAAACCTCTACCATACATCATAATTATTCCTCCTAGCCTTTAAGAACGGATTTCTTTTGTTTATACTCTGCTTCATCGATTTCCCCATTGGCAAACCGTTCATCCAGTATATCCACTGCACTCTGCTGTGTTTTGTCTGATCCTAAACTAAGACTTCCTTTTTTATATAGTAAGTAGATACCAAGACCGATTAGAACCAATACTAAAATCCCCATTATTACGCCTCCTTCGCTTTATATTTGTTATAAAGCTTCCATGTAATAAGAATACTCTTAAAAATCGTATATCAAATAACAACCGAATGAACAATATGTGAATATATAAAAGAACCACTGTTTGGTTACTGGGGCTCTGATTCAAAATGTTGTGTATAACATAGCAAAAGAGATTATTCTCAAGGGTATGACCGAACACAAGTTAAAAATCTTAATGTTTAATGGTATAAAAAAGCACAAGATATTTCGCTTGCGCTTTTCATCATTCATTTCGGTATTTTAGACTTTCACCTGTCTTTATTTTGTAACAGGCATCTGTATCTCGCAAAGGTAATTATCCGGATCGCTCTCATTCCAAGGTCCTTTCATAGTAAGCTGTCGTGAACAACCGCAAATCGTATAGCCGTTTTCTTCAATCCACTTTGCAAGATAGGCGAATGCGGGAGCTATATTTGAAAACTCGCCCGGGACGAGAATTGATGCCGCTTCCTTTACAGGTTCTGTCTCTTTAAAAGTATACCCCTTTCCGTCCTTCAAAAGCTCTTTAACTTCCATTACAACCTCAACATCAACATCGCTCTCTTTAAATCCCTCGTCATGGTATTTTGCATAGCAGACTTTTTCTGCAGAGATTTTCTTCTCTTCCATTATCCTGCATATTCTATCCCAAAGAATTCCTTCGTCCGAATAAGTGGGTATCACATCTCTTACGGACAAGACCTTATACGAAGGGATGGTTTTGATTTTTACATTATAACTCATATTTACTTTCTCCTTATTCAAATTTTCAAGTGCGGAGTCGATTTTTTTCAAGATTTTATTCTCAAGCAGGATATTCATTTCAACTTCTGTTTTTTTATTGACGAGCATCTCCTTTTGCTTTTCTTCTGATGATTCTTCCAAAACGAGTGCAATATCAGCCACTTTGAATCCCAAATCCCGAAGCGATACGATAAGGTTGAGCGGCTTAATCTGATTTGCTGTGTAATAACGATATCCGGTAAAATCATCCACCTCAGCAGGTTTAAATAATCCCATTTCATCGTAATATCTCAGCATGCGTATTGATACGAATGTGAGCTTTGAAAAATCTCCTATCTTGAACATGAATTCCGACTCCTTATTTATAATTCGAATTATAGTTATAGCATAATGCCTGACATAGTGTGAGAGTCAAGAGATATTTTTATTATTCAGCATTTCTGTCTGCTATTAGATCTTTTATTTCTCCCGAAATCAACGCTTTCATTGATATGAGCTGCTATTATTTTATATTTTTTGTTCCCTTGTTGTCTACAAAAATCGATAGAAAGAAATATTTTTATGTGATAAGATATATGAAATTGTGGTTGAACACCTAATAAACATCAGGAGAGAAGATGTGAAATACAATTTTGATGAGATAATAGACAGGAAAAAAACGAATTCGCTGAAGTGGGAGTTTATGAATATACTGACAGACAAAGCGAACGAAGACACTCTACCAATGTGGGTTGCGGATATGGATTTTGCGTGCCCTCCTGAAATTGTGGAAGCTATAAAAACAAGAGCGGATAGAAGAATTTTCGGCTACAGTTCGCACATGACACCTGAGTATTTTGATGCTGTCTGCGGCTGGTTGAAAAGACGATTTGGCTGGAAAGTGGATGATAAGGATATTTTCGCAAGCTCGGGAGTAGTTCATGCATTGGATACACTTGTTCGTGCGATGACGAATGCAGGTGACGGAGTAATAATACAAAGACCGGTATACTACCCCTTTACATCAGTTATAGAAGGGAACGGCAGAGCGGTAGTGAATAACAGGCTTATAAACAACGACGGATATTACACTATTGATTTTGAGGATCTCGAAGAAAAAGCAAGGGATTCGAATAATAAGATGATGATATTCTGCAGCCCGCATAACCCGGTCGGCAGAGTTTGGACGAAGGAGGAGCTTAAGAGGCTCGGGGAGATATGTCTTCGGAATGATGTTCTTTTGGTTTCGGACGAGATACATTTTGATCTTTTGAGGAAAGGGAAAAAACACACCGTTATTTCCACGTTGTTCGAAGAAACGGATAGGATAATCGTATGTACCGCTACGAGCAAGACTTTTAATACTGCCGGGCTTAATTCCTCGAACATCGTTATTCGAAACAAAGAGCAGCAAAAGAGATGGAAGAAAACAGCCGGGATGGTACTTCTAAACCCCTTTGCTATTGCAGCAACTGAGGCCGCTTATACCAAGTGTGATGAATGGGTAAGTGAAGTTAACGATTATATCGATGAGAACATGCTCTATATCGACAGCTTTCTAAAGGGGAAAATGAAAAAAGCCAAAAGCGTAATGAGCGAAGGAACATATCTCACTTGGATCGACCTTAGCGGCTATGGGTTTTCTGCAGAAGAGCTAAAAAGAAAGATGATAGAGGAAGCAAACGTTCTTTTTGACATGGGAGATATGTTCGGAAAAGAAGGCGAAGGATTTATACGTATCAACGTCGCCTGCCCAAGGAGTATAGTAGTTGAATGTATGGACAGATTGTATAATACGTTGGAAGTTTAGTGAAAAGATTATAGGAAAAATCGACGCTTAGGCGTCGATTTTTTTAATTTCATATCTTCCTTTCAACAATTCTTCGAAGAGTTTAACCGACATATGATTTTTCAAAGGTTCAAACAGGAATCTATGTTTTATTCCATCAACATATATCTCGATTCGATCACCGTAAATCGCATTACAACTTTCAGCCTTTCTTATAGGGATATATTCCTTGCTTCCATCGGGAAAACTTATATCAAGACCTTCCGTATCGAAGACCATATCAATCCTGTCGACTTTAAGTTCATTCTCATACACTCTTTCAAGCTGCATATCCTTTTGCTCAAAACTAAATCCCTTTTTGATAACTTCATCCAAAGTCGGTTTTTGCCACGCATTCCAGTCCACGGTATTGTCAAACTTTTTACATCCTTCGATAAAGCCATACTTATTTATGCTGTATTTTGCACCGCATTCTTCGCACGAGAAATCATCTCCTTTTGAGTGAAGAGAATTCAAAGCGAGACAATCCGGACAGCGATATAGAAATCTTTCCACGTACTCCGCATAGTTTTTGCCTTTGAATTCAACCATAGCCTTTCTTTGCCAATCGAACTCGTTATAATCTATGCTTTTTTCGATTGTTTCCAAAACCTCCTGTTTGGATACAGTTTTGACTTTCTCTTTCGAAAGTACCTGTTTAATAGAGACTTCAACTTTGCCTCTTCTTCCGTTGCGCTCTGCCCATCTCGGACGAGAGAGATGTAATCCATTAAAAGAAATATTAAAAACCGGAATATTAAGGAGTTTTACGAGTTTTGCTATCGACGGGATAATAGGCAATGTCTGACCGTCCCATGTCCTTGCACCCTCCGGGAAAAGCCCTATGGAGTATCCATCCTCAATGGTTCTTTTTAATTTTCTGATAGCTTTTATATCGAGCCTTTTTCTCGCGAAAGGGATAACATTAAAGATTTTGAACGCAACGCTTTTCCATCCAACATCCCAATTCGCATCCGCAGCTAAAAATCTTATGAGTTTTTTGCTGTATGCGATTGACATCAGCGAGTCCTCCTCTGCAGGATGAGCACCAATCATAAGAAATGGACCTTTGTAATTCTTTGCTTCGTTGATTTTTTCTTCGACATTCAAAGTGAACTTAAAAAACCATTTAAAAGGGGCTTTCAGGAATGAAAATAAAAAATCTCCAGTAGTCATAAACTTGAAATCTCCTATGCTTTTTTTATTGTGATTATAACATAAGATTGAGAAATTCGACAAAATTTTTTAATCGGGTTAAAGCATCCTTTGATGAAGAGACAAAGAATCAGTCGGAGAAATTAAATATTAACTTGCAAATAAAATGACGAATAGTATAGAATCTAATAGAAGCCGAACAAATAAAATATAGCTTAAAGGTATTTGGCATCACCAAAAGAAACAGAAGATAAGTGCTAGGGATAGGTATTATATGAATATTATAAGCGCAAAAAAGCAAATTATAAAAGCTGCAAAGGAGCTGTCCGACAAGGGTCTCATATCGAGAACGAGGGGAAATATCAGCAGTCGTGTTGATGAAAGCAGCTTCGTAATAACGCCGAGTGGAAAGGACCTTCTGTCGATTAGAAAAGAAGATATTGTAAAAGTCGATTTGAATACTTTGAAGCACGAAGGGGAAATGAAACCATCATTGGAAAAAGGTATTCATGCAGAGGTCCTTAGAGCTTTTCCTGATATAAATTTCGTTATACACACCCATCAAGAGAATGCATCAATTATCTCCGCTTGCGATCTTCCAGTATTCAAAATCAGCAGAAGGTATTCGAATTTGGGTGGTGAGATAATTTGTTCCGAATATGCTCTTCCGGATTCGGATGATATTTGCAGAAAGCTTGCTCTTTCTTTGAGAGAATCGAGCGGCATGGCGGTACTCTTGAAGAACCACGGTGCTGTTTGTTTTGGAGCAGACAAAAATTCAGCTATCGAAACTGCTATACAGCTCGAAGAAGCATGCAAAGAAGTTATAAAAAGTGAATATTTGAGACAGAGTGGAATGGATGCCTACGAAGATTCGATGATGTACGGGTATGCTGTCTCAAAAAAAACAGGAAAGTATGTATCAATACCTTATGGCAGCGTCAAAAGAATATTCGAGAGTGTAAGAAACAGAACCGGCTTTACGGTAACGGACGGACTTTTAAGAAGAAAAGTAGCGTTTGACAATGTATCAAAGGAACATGGTGAAGAAGCCAAACTATATAATATGATTTTTAAATCTCTTATCGGAGTAAATCATATTATAATAAATTATTCGAAAGCAGTTATCGCCATGGAGTATTTAGGAAAGCCTGTAAAACCGATGGTGGATGATTTTGCTCGTATAGTCGGAACAAAGGTTATGAGGGCAGGTGAGAATCCGCGAGATGTTGTTCGAGACCTAAAAAAATCTTCTGCGGTTTTTTTGAGAAATATAGGACTGCTCTGCTGCGGCAGAACAGAAGATGAGGCAAAGTCTGTAAGCGAGATTGCGGAGAAAAACTGCAAAGCATATTTGGCAGCTTTTCTTTTTGGAGAAGCAAAGCCGATAAAAAGAATGGATTCAGTATTGCTGAGGAAGAAATACCTCAACAGATATTTAAAGCAAGTCGAAGAGAACAGGGTTAATGATAATATGATAGTCAAATGTTGTAATTCGTTAAAGGTTGAAGATTGACGATACAAACAAGATTTTTTATGGCAGGTGCAAAAAGTGAAAGCAATCGGGAAAGATCATGAGCTGATTAAGCTTTTAAGAAAACATAATAAACGCAATATACGTGATGGCCTGGTTATCGTTGAGGAACTCGGGGTTTTGGAAAAATATCTTTTGAGTGAAAGAAAGGGTGAATTCTCTCTTGTTTCGCTGATTGTTTGTGAAGAGCTTATCACGAGTGAGTATGCAAAAATAATAAAAGATGAACTCATTTCAATTGCAAAAGACTCGTATTCTGTTTCTCCAAAAACATATGAACTCGTTGTGGAAAAAAAGAACTCGGCAGGTATTGTCGCTGTGCTTGAGTGGCGAGAATTCTCCAAAGAGGAGATTAGAAATAGTGGGTATAGAACCGTTATAGTCCTGGATGGCCTTGAGAATCCGGGCAACGTGGGCACGATACTGCGTACGGCGGATGCAGCAGGAACAGATGTGATTTTAGCTGTGGATTTGAAAACAAATGTCTATGGGAAAAAAGCCGTCTCTGCGAGCAGAGGTATGCTTTTTGAGATTCCGGTTTTGACTTTGGACTATGAGAGTGCACAAAACATTCTTTTAGATGCAGGGTACAGAATATATTTAGGCGAGCCGAAAATCGGTGAGGATTTTTCGAAAGTAAAATATGCGGAAAAAACAGCTGTTGTACTTGGTTCTGAAAGATTTGGGATAAACGAAAAATGGTATTCTTGTCCCCATGAAAAGATATATATTCCCATGATGGGGTTGATGACTTCTTTGAACGTCGGCGTTGCAGCCTCGCTTATCATGTATGAAATAATGCGCCAAAAATAAAAGGCAGAGAACCAGTAATAGTAAGTTCTCCGCCTTTTTAATCTCATTTTCTATTCGAAATTAGCATACCCATCCACAATATCGAGATATACTCCGTCGAAGCCGGAATCCAGAATCTTTGCGAGAGAGCTGTCTTCTCCTGTCGCGATAATATCCTGCCATTCTTCGCTCCAGTATTTTACGATATAATTTCCCTCCCAGTTTTCGTTTTCATCGAGCAGCCATTCCGGCGGATTTTCATACCATTCTTCCTGCCAATAATATCGATAATCCTCCGCTTCTCCGATACTCAAGTATGAAATAACTAGTCTCTTCCCCCCGTTGGCTTTATATCTTAGTCTTTCCACATCGCTTTTTTCGATAGCCTCATCACTATCGAAAAAAGCATCTATAATCAATATATCATAATCTGTCCTGGTAAGAGCATCAATAAAGCTGTTCTTTGATTTATAAGCTCCGGGATTTATCACACAAAGGAAATTCTTAGCATCAGACAGTTCTTCGATATCATCGCTGTTTGAATACTGCGGTGGCTGTTTTGGTATATCCCTGAGTTCTATGCTTTTTGCCTGAAATCCGATGAATCCGTTGGCATTATTGATTTTTGTTGCGTATGATTTTTTTCTCAAACTTTTGCAGTAATCTATCGAAAGAACCTCAATACCGTTTTTTGTACCCGCTTCAAGGCGGCTTATTATTCTTACTGTGTTCTCATATTTTCTTTTTTTTCCATATCCGCCTGAGCCGAAACAAAGGCTTTCCCTTCCAACACCATCGATAGCAAAAAGAAAATGATATGCGACCTCTCCGTCAGGGTTGCCGCTGATAGTGAAAAGAGGAGAACAGTTTTGAGGAATGAGCAGAAAATCTTCATCTCGTTCTCTTGCTTTTTCACCGATTTTTATAACCCACCTCCGCATAGCTTCACGATAGTCCGGATTCCCTTCGTCGAATGTGAAAGGCTCCAAAGGCTCAATTACAGGAGTAGGAGTGGGTGCTGCAGTTGGAGAGACGTCTGTCTCAAACTCGAAATCGCTGATAGGAGCACTAACTTCCTGATCTATATAAAAAGAGCAGGAAAGCATAATCAGTATTATTAGAAAAGCTATTGTAGAAATAAATATTTTCATCATATCTCCTAGTCATTAAACCCGAGCGATCATTTATAAATCCGTGGATAATTGGCCTTCAGTATTTTTGGAGTGCTGCCATAGGAACAGGTTGTAAGCACTCCTACGCTGTCTGAAAAAAGCAAAGCAGTTTTTAGTTTTCTCCTTATAAGAAACAAAATCTCTGCATATCAGAGACATTGAATACATGTTAAATCATTATATCACAACGAGCATGTGTTTAGAAAACCCAATAAACTCAATTTACGAATATATTGAAAACCTCTTTGCGATAGAATATACTTCTGTCTATAGACAAAAAAGCGAGAGAATAACATGGAAATTAGAAAAGCAAATGAAAAAGATATCGATGAGATAATGAATCTATCTAATTATTATATTGAGAAAACCGTGCATACTTGGCAAAGAGAAACAAGAACTAGAGACTATTACGAAAAATGGATAACTGACCATAAAGAAAAGCATCCGATATTTGTGGGATACAGTGAAGGCGGGTTCGTTGGGTACGGCAGTCTTTCTCCCTTTCGCGGAGTAAGCGGATACGATAAGATCTGTGAGAACTCCCTATACTTAGCGGTGAACATGCAGGGCAAGGGGTATGGGAAAGTGATTATGCAAAAACTGATTGATGAAGCGAAAAGGCTTGGATATTGGGCGATGACAGCCTGGATTGACAGCGAGAATGAGTTCAGCATAGACTTTCATAAGAACTTCGGATTCTATGAGGTGGGGGTTATGCGTAAAATTGGAAATAAGTTCGGGAAGCGGTTGAGTACGTATATTCTGCAGCTTGATTTTAAGTAAAATAAAAGAGCCTTTAAAAGGCTCTGTTTTTACTCTAATCGGCTCATCAGCCATGCTGTCCGAAAGGATCAGAAGGGTTTCGGTTGCCCTGTATTGCTGAAGCTTTGCAATCATCGATTCGAGTTCTGACATATCGGAAACCAGAACTTTTATTGAAAGAGAATACACCCCTGTCATATGCTCATAACTGATAACATACTTGCTTTTACTAAGGCTGCCCTCGAGTTTTTCTCTCGGCTCTCTGTCGATTTCCATATTTATTCTTGCCATAATCGCTCCATTGAGTTTTTGCATTTATGACAGCTTTAAATCTGGAAATGACATCTTTTTTTCCATTCGCTTGATTTTCGTGGTAACAGCGGGCGGCGTTAAGGGCACCATATCAGCTATCTGTTTATTCGATATTCCCGTATTTTTTTGTAATATAGTTTAAATAGCGTGATCAATACTATCCATAAAAACTCCTCAAACAAGATATTGAATACTAATTGAAAAGATATCCTTATATTTGTATCTCCAACTTACAGAGGTTTTGTTTGCTCTGATTCTTGATAAAACGATATATTTAATCTATAATGATATCCATATGCAGATAATAAAATATAATTGCTTTTTTTGGCACAAAAGCGAGATGAATATGGCTTTTGCGGAGATATTCTATGCTTTTTAATTCGTTGGAATTCTTAATCTTTTTTCCCGCCGTGGTAATAATATATTTTTTGATTCCGCACCGCTTCAGGTGGGTTTTCCTTTTGTTGTCCAGCTATTATTTCTATATGGCGTGGAGACCGGAATACATAGTCCTTATCCTTATCTCAACAATAGTCGACTATTTCGCATGTATATGGATGGGAAAAGAAAAGGAAAAAAAGAAAAGAAAGAAGTTTTTATACCTAAGCCTTATCTGCAATCTCGGTCTTCTATTCGTGTTCAAATATTTTAACTTCTTCAACGATTCAATAAGAACCGTTGTGACAGGTTTTAACATGGAATACGGAATTCCGGATTTCAGCCTTCTGCTGCCGATGGGAATTTCTTTCTACACTTTCCAGACTTTGAGTTATACCATAGATGTTTATAGAGGTAGAAGACAGCCGGAAAAGCACTTTGGTATTTTCGCTCTGTATGTTTCGTTTTTCCCACAGCTTGTCGCAGGTCCTATAGAGCGTTCGGACCGATTGATGCCTCAGTTTTTTGAAAAAAAGAGTTTCGACTTTGATAGGGTTTCGATGGGGCTTCAAAGGATGGCATGGGGATTTTTCAAGAAAGTCGTTATTGCAGACAGGCTTGCGATCGTTGTGAATAACGTATACGGCAATCCCGGGCAGTATGACGGGATAAGCTATATAGCTGTTATGTTTTTGTTCTCTTTTCAAATATTCTGCGATTTCTCAGGGTATTCGGATATCGCTATAGGTGCGGCGAAGGTTATGGGATTTGACCTGATGGAGAACTTCAAAAGACCGTTCTTCGCAAAGAGCATTTCGGATTTTTGGCGCAGATGGCATATTTCACTCTCATCGTGGTTTAAGGACTATCTATATATTCCCCTCGGTGGAAACAGGGTGAGTGTACCTCGAAACTATTTAAACCTGTTTATAACTTTTCTTATAAGCGGATTGTGGCACGGAGCAAATTGGGGGTTTGTCGTTTGGGGTGCGTTGCACGGAGTCTGGCTGATGATTGAAAAAGCAACGATCGGCATAAGGGCAAAAACGAATCGTCTTCTAAGACTCGAAAAAGTTCCGTTTATTCACAAAGTCTTACAAGTCGGGTTTACATTTTTCTTGGTATCGTTCGCCTTTGTGTTCTTCAGGGCGGAAAGCCTTCCGCTTGCCTGGTATATGATAAAAGGTATATTCACTATAGATGCTTCTATGCTTGGATTCAGCGGTATAGCGAATTCAATCGGCGGAATGGGACTTGGAAAAGTCGAGATGATATTGGCGGTTCTTTCGATATTCATCTTGGAGATTGCGCATATAAGCGAGAGGAAAAAACCACTGTTCGACGTTTTGTCCGAAAAACCATTGGTTTTAAAATGGACTTTCATGTATGTAATACTGATGACAATATTATTGTTTGGAGTTTTTGATAATGCAAGCGAATTCATCTACTTCCAGTTCTAAACGGAAGGGTTTTAAGAATCATATTTTTAGAGCACTGGTTTTCATGCTCATTCTTGGATTGCTTATTGTCGGGGCAGGAGAGCTGTTGGAGGAAATGCACGATGATAATATATCGGATAAAGATTTCTATCCTGCTGCAAGATGGGAGGAGTATTATGGGATTGCTCCGAACACAATTGATTTGCTTTTTTTAGGTTCTTCCCATTCATATAAATCTTTCGACACAGAGATTTTTGACGAAAGGATCGGCACGAATTCGTTCAATATGGGACATTCTGCGCAGCTTCTCGATTCCAGCTATTATATACTTCGTGAAGTTTTGAGAAACCAAAAACCCGATACTGTTGTCTTGGAAGTGTATTTTAAAATGATGGAGTCGGACCATATGATTTTCCAGAACCGATATTGCTATGATTATATGGAAGATTCAGATGTAAAAAAAGAATTCTGGAAAGACGTCTTTAAGGCAAAGGACAAGTTTGAATATGCGATAAAAGTTCTAAGGTATAGAAAACACCTGATAAAGTGGCTAACAGGAACTTTAAACGAAACAATCGATGATGTTGACAGCAGAGAGTATTATAAGTCAAAGGGCTTTGTTTATACAGAAAAAACAGTCAGTGTTGAAGATCTCAAGAAAAACAATATTTTCAGCGGATATGCTTTCGGCGGATTCAGTGATATTCAATATGATTATTTAAAAAGAATCATATCTCTCTGCGAAAGTGAGAACATCACGCTTGTTATGGTCTCCGTTCCTCTGCCGGAAACATCTCTTGGATATATCGGCGGGTATGATGTTTTTAGCGAGGGTATCACAGAATTGTCTAAAGAGAATGACATCTTCTATATTGATTATAACTCTTCAGGTGAAATCAGAGAGTGGTTCGATGATGACATGTTCAGCGACTATGACCATTTAAACTATACAGGTGTAAAGACACTGGATAATCATTTTATCGAATACTTGCTGAGCAATGGTTTAGCCGATATCAATATTGATCTAAAAGATCGCTAAAGGTCACAATATCGATTTGTGCCTTTTCGATATGTGATATCAAAGAAGCGAGTGTGTCTAAGCTTACGTACATGTCGCTTTCGGATTCACCTAAACAGATTTTATGAAAAATTATAATCAGATCTTTGTCTTCTTCTATGCTGTCATCAATTGTCGATTTGACCTCTGGAATGGATCTTGAGCCATAAACATTTATAACGACAATATCAGTTGCATCCTCTTTTCCAGTAACGTAACATTTATCAAGGCTCCTTATAGCACGAAATCCGCTTTCCAAAGCTATATCGAGGTGATTTTGCAGATACTCACCGCCGGGAGGCAGTATGATGTCATATCCCCGAGCAAAGCCTCGACTTTTTAGAAAAGCCATTGATTTACGATATTCTTTTATCAGCTCCTCTCTTGACAGTTCAACATCCTGTACATGTTGAAAGGAGTGGTTTAATATATCATAGCCCTCGCGATACAACTCGCTGAGCTGTGATAAAGTCATATATCCTTGCTCGCCGATGCGATTTCCGATAACGCCGATACAAGCAACAGAGCCATGCTTCTTCAGAAGAGGATATGCGTTAATATAAACGCTCTCATATCCGTCATCAAAAATAATAACAAGTTCAGATTTTTCATTAGAGGTTTTCTCAAAATCGTTTAAATTTATAGCTGTCTCTTTAAAGTTATATATTCCCAATTGTATACGAAATTGAAGACCCTTAAAAGCTTTACTGGTCATCGGGAAAAAGTCGGGAATTAGAAGACAAGCCAAAATCAGAGTGATAAGGATGGCGGCATATATTGTAAGCATTCTTTTTTTCAAATCTTTAACTCCTTATCTGAAAGGTCTTCGCTTCTTTCAACTTTATTCCACTTCTTATTGTTTATGATATACGCCACCGTTCCATAGAGATATATGAACAGAAGAAAAATTCGAAAGACAAAGATATCGGCAAATATTGCGAATATATGCTTCTTAGGATATGGAAACTCTTTTTTTGATGCGATAATATATGCAATTAGAGTATATATGAGATTTAGGAGCAGCTGCATCACACTGTAAAAAATGATAAGCAGAAGAATCGGCCTTGAAAAAAAGAATAACAAATAGATGATTGAAATTATCGGGAGCAGACATGAAAAGTAGGCGACTAAAAATGCCTCTATGGATAGATAGAAACTCAAAGGTGTTGTAAGAAAAGTACGAAGCAAGAATTTTGCATTATATACGACACAATCGATAAATCCCTTCTGCCACCTGGTTCTTTGTCGGAATAAATCTCGTATATTCTCGGGACATTCTGTATAACATTCGGCATCAGTCAAAAAAAGAATCTTTTTCTTTGAACCCATAATATATCTCTGAATTTTTATGGTTATATCAATATCCTCACCAAGACTTTTTCGAAATCCCCCTACTGCGAGGAGAACGTCTTTTCTGAAAACGCCGAAGGCACCAGAAATAATAGCTAATGCCTTTTGTTTTGAAAGTGAGAGCTTATATATAAAAAAGCCCTTTAAATAGTCTACCGCTTGAATACCGACAAGTATTCTTTTTATAAGATTGAGTTTTCTGAAGTAAGAGGTATTTTTTGCCTGTTTAATATGCACAGCACCGCCGGCAGCAACAACATTTTCATCTGAAAACGCATCATTCATCTTTTTAAGACAATCGGGGTTCAGCATACTATCCGCATCAAGTGTGATTATGATATCCTTTGTGCACCTAGTGATTCCATAATTCAGGCTTGGACCCTTTCCCGTATTCGGCTTATTGATACAGAAAAAATTCTTGTAGATTCTTGATGCATAAAACTCATAAACATACCCTTCACTTTTTAGACAAAGCTTGAGTCTTTTTTTTATTTTTAGCAGGGTATCGTCCAAAGAGCCGTCATTGATAAAAATAACTTCAAAATTCTCATAATCCATATTCAGCAGAGATTCAATCGATTTTTCCACACATAGACTTTCATTAAAACATGGTATCAGTATGGAAAACCCCAACTGTTTTGTCGAGTTATTAGGCTTTGATTTTTTGCAAAACAAAGCATCTATCATATGAAAAAGAGGAAAGAAGGTAGTAAGCAGTAATAGAATTTCAAAAAGAATCATCATTCTATTTTATATTCCTTTTGATCATTTTGTGTGTTAAATGGTATAAACCTTACGTAGTCGATTACAACACTTGAGGGAAAGCGAGTTTCTTCGTTTGGGTCCCCTGGCCAAATTCCCCCGACAGCAAAATTCATGATGAGGTACATGGGTTTGTCGGGAACAAAGACCGTTGTACTGTGCACCATATCCCCATCCAAAAACCAAGCTAATGAGTTTGGTGTCCATTCAAACCTATATATGTGGAAATCAGAATAGTCCTCAATCTCTGCTACACCAACAGATTTTTCCTTCTGTCCGTTTTGGTAATAGTGATGGACAAAATAGATGGTATTAGGATTATGACCTACAACCTCGAAGATATCTATTTCAGGAAATGAATGGTTGTTTGTGGGCAGAAGCCAAACCGCAGGGAAAAAAGACTTTCCTTCAGGGTGTTTCAATCTTACTTCAACACTGCCATAAAGAAACTCTATCTTGTTTTGGGTGGAGACAAGACCGGATATATACTTCCCGTTTTGCTCTTGGGCAGTCAGATATAAAAACCCGTCTTCAACATATGCATTTTCAGGTCTATAGGCTTGCAGCTCGTTATTATAGTTTTTTTCTCGGTCCATCTTATTCCAATAAAGGGAATTCAGCTCCTCTCCATCGAACTCATCTATCAACTCATTCCCTTCATGGTATGCTGCTAGAGGATCAGCTTCCACGATATCTTCGCTTGATGGTGTTTTCAGGGGAATATCGATTTGCTTAGGGCGGACTTCCTCTGTCGAAGGAATTTTCTCATCTAAAGCTTGACCATAGTTTTGATATCCCAGCATGAGAAAAACCATACCGACAATGAGGATTACAATAAAAAAGATAAGGATATACTTCATAGAATCTCCCACCTGAAATCGTTGACTTCTTTCCATGACTATTCAAAAAACAAAGAATTTATACCTTTTTCGTTTCATATCGTATTGGATATTTCGATACCCTGCAGATGATGCATGATTCTTCAAAGTCCTTAAAAGATATTGCTACTTGAAATACTGAACTTTACTGTTTTTGTGCTTTAGTCACATATCATTAATGGATAAAAAGCTATAATTAATTAAAGATTAGCAGTGACTCAAAGGAGATGATATAAATGCTTAAAGTTGGAGATAAAGCGAAGGATTTTAGAGTAAAGAATCAAGAAGGAAATGATATAAGTCTCAAGGATTTTTCAGGCAAGAAGGTCGTGTTATATTTCTACCCGAAAGATGATACACCGGGATGTACTACAGAAGCTTGCGGTCTTAGAGATGTATATGATGAAATTTTGAAATTAGGTGCGGTTGTTTTGGGTGTGAGTCCGGATAATGAAAAATCGCACGTCAAATTCAGAGAGAAATTCGAACTGCCTTTTCATCTGCTCGCAGACACCGAACATGAGATCGCCGAGAGCTATGGAGCCTGGGGCGAAAAGAAGTTGTATGGGAAATCCTTTATGGGAATCAAGAGAATAACTTATATAATAGACGAAAAAGGAGTGGTGAGCAAAGTTTGGCCAAAGGTCACACCGAAGACTCACGCCGATGAAGTTTTGGATGCATTAAAAGTATAAGGATTCATTTTTTCTCTTCAAAACAGATACTTTTATTATAGAAAGACGGCCTGGCATATTGTCGGGTCGTTTTTCATACAATTCTCTTGACAATAACGTTACGTTATAGTTTATACTCGGTACGAAAGGATATGAATTATGACGATAATCGAAGCAGCAAAACTTTCGGGTATAAGCAAAAGGGCGTTACATCACTATGATAAGATAGGTTTGCTATGTCCAAAGAGGACAAGTTCAAATGGGTACAGGATTTATGATGAAAGCTGCCTCAAAAGACTTGAGCAGATCCTTCTTTTCAGGGAATTGGGATTTTCCCTTACAGATATAAGCAATATATTAGACGGTACAGAAACGAACAGAGAAACACTGTATCGAAACCACAAGGATGTGTTGGTTGCAAAAAAGGAAAGACTGGAGAGGATTATCGTCTTGGTTGAAAGCAGGATAGAAAAGCATGGGAAAGCGAGTTTTAAGGAGTTTGATATGAGAGATATTGAGAAAGCAAAGCGGAAGTACGGTGAAGAAGCAAAGCAAAGATGGGGCTACACGGAAAGCTATAAACAAAGTGAGAAAAAGACTTCGAAATACAGCGAAGAGGATTGGAAGAGAATAAACTCGGAAAGCAAGGAAATTCTCAAAGGATTTTCTGAACTAACCAATGCTTCGTCGGAGGATAAAAGGCTTTGTGATTTAGTTGAAATCTGGCGTGAGCATATTACAAAGTATTATTATGACTGCTCTTATGAAATGTTGTTAGGGCTGGGAGAAATGTATATATCAGACGAGAGGTTTAAAAAGAATTTAGATAAATATGGTGAGGGAACAGCAAGGACGATGAGCGAGGCTATAAAGTTTTTGTGCGAACAAAAGATAAACAATCGCTGATACGGAAAGAATAGACTTTTGCTTATGATATAATCTAAAGATAGTATTAATGCTTTTTGAGGAAAAAGATATGGAGTATATTTCGGCAAAAAATATAGTATCGGGATATTCGGATAACGGGTGGTTCGGGTGCGAATACAATATGAATATCTACAAAGGCTGCAGTCATGGATGCATATACTGCGACAGCAGAAGCGAATGTTATCAGATTGAGGATTTTTCAAGGGTGCGTGCAAAAAAAGATGCTCTTGAGATAATCGAAAAAAACCTACGATCGAAAAGAAAAAAAGGCGTTATCGCGACAGGCGGGATGAGTGATCCCTATAATCCTTTCGAGGAAAAACTTAAGCTTACCAGAGGAGCATTGAATCTGATAGAAAGATATCGTTTCGGTGTTTCTCCTCTCACCAAAAGCAGTCTTATCACCAGAGATATAGATATAATCAAAAAGATTTCCGAGCATTCTCCGGTGAGTGTTATGATGACGGTTACGGCTGCTGATGATGTTCTCAGCAAAAAGATTGAACCGAATGTTTGCCCTTCAAGCGAACGGTTTGCTGCAATAAAGGAGTTTTCCGATGCTGGAATTCATACGGGAATTTTGCTGATGCCTATGCTTCCTTTTATCGAAGACACGGAAGAAAATGTCGTCGGAATCGTGGAAAAGGCGAAAGCAAGCGGAGCGAGATTTATATATCCGAGTTTCGGTATGACTCTTCGAAGCGGTCAAAGAGAGTACTTTTATGATGAGCTGGATAAACACTTTCCTGGGATGTCGAACAGATATATCGAAAGATTCGGCGGTGATTATGGTTGTTCCTCGCCAAAATATTCAGAGTTAAAGGAACTGTTCCAAAGGGAATGCAGGAAACTCGGTCTTTTATTCAGGATGAGGGATATAATATTCGACTATAAAAAAGGATATATTAAAGAACAATTATCGTGGATTTAAAAAAACGACCGCTGAAAGTCGGCGGTCGCATACTTAATACCAAACGGACATCACTTGAAAAAGCAAAGACTATGTGGTATTATCTAAAAAAATGGGAATGAGGTTCTCCCATAGCTTATGCTAAAACCGCTTAACAGGCTGATGACTTCTGTGATATTTTTTTTCACGGGGTAATCAGCTTTTTTAATAAAAGGAGTAAGTTATGCTGTTCAGTTTATCTTTGATACTGATAATAGGTTTCACGCTTTCAAGTATATTCAATAAAATCCATATTCCCGGATTGCTCGCAATGATAATAACGGGAATTGTATTGGGTCCATATGTTCTAAATCTTATATCTCCCGATATCTTGAAGATTTCAGTCGACTTAAGGGAGATTGCACTTATAGTAATTTTGCTTAGAGCAGGACTTACGCTGGATTTGAAGGATCTGAGAAAAGTCGGAAGACCCGCAATTCTGATGAGCTTTATCCCTGCAACTTTGGAGATTGCGGCGATAACGATTCTCGCTCCGATTTTTTTCGGTATCTCATATATAGAAGCTGCGATAATGGGTTCCGTTGTTGCCGCGGTTTCTCCGGCTGTAGTGGTTCCGAGGATGATAAAACTTATGGAGAGCGGATATGGCAGAGAGAAAAGAGTACCGCATCTCGTTATGGCAGGGGCGAGTGTGGATGATATATACGTAATTGTTCTTTTCACCGCCTTTCTCGGCATGTATCAGGGGGAAGGGTTCAAAGCTGTAAGCCTTATCACAGTGCCGATATCGATTGTTTTGGGACTGCTTGTCGGTGTGCTTTGCGGACTTATTTTGGTCTGGCTTTTCCAAAGATTCCATATGCGGGATACCGTAAAGGTTTTGGTAATCCTAAGTGTGTCTTTCCTTTTTGTGGCTCTGGAAAACGCTGTTGAAGAATTTGTGCCGATATCTGCTCTGCTTGCGGTTATGGCTCTCGGTGGTACGATTCTAAAAACGAGAGAACCTTTGGCAAAAAGGCTCATGGGAAAATTCTCAAAAATTTGGGTAGGTGCGGAAGTACTGCTTTTTGTACTTATTGGTGCGGCTGTGGATATACGCTCGCTTGCCGATGTAGGGCTATTGTCAGTTGCAATAGTTTTTGCAGCCTTAATTTTGAGAATAGCCGGAGTGTATATTTCTTTAATAGGGACGGACCTTAATAAGAAGGAAAGATTATTCTGCTCTATAGCATATCTGCCAAAAGCGACTGTACAGGCGGCTATCGGTGCAATACCGCTTTCTGCCGGAGTCACAAGCGGAAACACGATTCTGTCTGTTGCGGTTCTTGCGATTATGATAACAGCACCGCTCGGAGCTGTCGGAGTCGACCGAACATACCGAAAACTACTTATACATGACGGGTAGTCTAAACAAGGTAAACATGCTTCGAAAATAGAATACTATATAAGTACAACAAAGAAATGAATTAGAAAATCCTTAGTCCGGGAGAAATCTATGAATATTATAGAGATAAAGAATCTAAAGAAATATTACGGTAAGGCGAGAGGAATCGAGGACGTTTCCTTCGAAGTGAAAGAAGGGGAGATATTTGGGTTTATCGGACCGAACGGAGCGGGCAAATCCACTACGATCCGTCTTCTCTTGGGTCTGATCTTCCCAACGAGCGGAAGCGCAACGATTTTCGGAAAGGACTGTATTAAGTACGGTCCTGAAATCAGGAAGGATATTGGATACTTGCCTTCGGAAATCTTTTATTACGATAAAATGAAAGTCAAATCGCTTTTGAAATATTCGGCAAGCTTTTATTCCGGAGACCACAGCGAAAGGATTTCGGAACTTTCTAAAATTATGGAGCTCGATCTTGACAGGAGAATCCAAGACCTTTCATATGGGAACAAGAAGAAAGTCGGTATTGTACAAGGACTGCTTCATAAACCGAAACTCATAATTTTGGATGAACCTACGAGCGGACTGGATCCGCTTATGCAGCAAAAATTTTTCGATTATATCGCAGAGGAAAACAAAAGAGGGGCAACGGTACTTTTCTCGTCACATATTCTTTCAGAAGTGCAGCAGCTTTGCGACAGGGTTGCGATTATCAAAGAAGGAAAAATCATAAAGCTTGAAAGCATGAAAACAATACGGGAGGAAACGTATAAAAAAATCACTATTCGGGGCGAGAAGCTAAAGAAGAGCGTGTTCAATATATCGGGCACATCGGAGATTGAAATCCATAAAGACGAACTAAAATTCTTCTACAGAGGGAATATAAACAAAATAACAAAGATTATCGGATCGCAGGAGATTTCTGATGTGTTGATTGAGGAGCCGACGTTGGAAGAGATATTCCTGCATTACTACAAGTAGGTGAGAAGATGAATATCTATATTTTTGAACTAAAAACCTATTTAAAATCGGCTCTACTCTGGTCAGCTGCCATATCTGCATTTATATTTATGGTTATGTCGTTTTATCCGGGTATGATGTCCGATGCAGAGCTTATGGATCAGGTTCTTGCAAGCTTCCCTGAGGAGTTCTTAAAAGCTTTTGGAATGGCGGGAGCGATTTCGATTTCATCTGTAGTCGGTTTTTTCGCATTTGCTTTTGTTTTTGTACAGCTTCTTCTTGCAATGCAAAGTGCAAACTACGGAATCGGAGTTCTCTCTGTCGAAGAGAGAGAACTAACGGCAGATTTTCTTATGACAAGACCGATATCGAGAACCAGAATTATTCTTTCAAAATTTCTTGCGGTGATGACTGCGCTTACGATTACAAATTTGTTCGTATGGCTTTCAAGCATAGGAGGCATTCTGATTTTTAACAATGGAAACGAGTATAGCTTTAAAACAATATCGCTAATTCTATCGGCTAATATACTTTTCCAGCTGTATTTCGTATCGATCGGAATGATAATTTCTGTATTGGTGAAAAAGATTAGAAGTGTACTCTCTTTTTCGATGGCGCTTTCCTTCGGGATGTATGCAATATTCACAATCGGCGAAGTGCTTGACACGGTGAACCTTGGAGTAATCTCTCCGTTCTATCACTATGATCCGTCGTATATTTCACTGCATGGAAAGTATAATCTTATGATGACACTGTTGAGTTGTGTTATTATAGCTGTTTGTTTTGGGCTAAGCTATATTCTGTATAGAAATAGAAATATTCATACGGTATAGGAGGAAAAGATTGAACATCTACTTCAGAGAATTAAAATCAAATCTGAAATCGCTTTTTATTTGGTCTGCATGCCTTTCCGCTCTGTTTACGATATGGATTATGGAGTTTTCCGCATTCCACGGAAATCCCGAGCTGACTCGTATTTTGGACTCCGTACCTCAAGCTATGCTCAAGGTTTTCAGTATGCACACCTTGAATCTTTCGACGCTTTCCGGCTTTATTGTATTGGTGATGCAATATGTGATAATACTTTTGGGTATTCACGCCGTACTTCTCGGAAGTTCGATACTCGCCAAAGAGGAGCGGGGCAGAACGGCGGAGTTTTTATATTCCCTGCCTGTTAAAAGAAATAAAGTCGTCTTCCATAAGATGCTCGCAGGTATTACAATCTGTGTTTTGCTTTTGGCGGTCTCGATTTCTGTCGTTGTTATAAACTCTATGCAGTATGAACCGAACGCCTTTTTCTTCGAAGCGATAAAAGATACGGCAGCTGCGGTTTTTATAGTGCAGATGATATTTTTTTCGATAGGAATTTTTATATCCTCGATAATGAAGAGATATAAGAAGTCCGGGTCATATGCCGTCGGTGTATTTATCGGGGCATATATTATATCAGTTCTTATAGGTTTCAGCGAGAAGCTGGAGTTTTTAAAATATGCAACGCCGTTTAAATACTTTGAGCCAGTCTTGATAATCAATGAAGGCAGGTTTGAAAGCATATATGTCATTATCTCAGTCTGTATAATCGCATTTTGTTTCATCGGAACCTATATTTTATATCCAAGACGGGATCTGAATATTTAGGACCAACTGGATAAATTACATTGACAGAAAAATCTTCAAAATGTACAATTCTTATACGAGCAGTACATTAATTTGATTAAAATTATCATATTTTAAAATATTATTTTTATATGGAGGCATATCAATGGCTAAGTATTCTATTGGATTGGACTACGGCACACTATCGGGAAGATCCCTTCTCGTAAATGTCGAAACGGGGGAAGAGGTTGCAACCAGTGTTTTGGATTATAAAAACGCCGTTATGGACGAAAAACTGCCGGACGGTACAAAGCTTGAGTTCGACTGGGCTTTGCAGCATCCGGAGGATTATCTTGATGTAATCAAGACGGTTATTCCGAAAGTCATCGAGGAAAGCGGAATCGATGCAGGGGATGTTATTGGACTGGGTATCGATTTCACTGCATGTACGGTGATGCCGGTAAAAGCGGACGGTACACCGCTCTGTTTTATGGAAAAGTATAAATCCGAACCCCATGCATATGTGAAGCTTTGGAAGCATCACGCAGCACAGGACAAAGCGAACATGCTAAACGAGACTGCAGAAAAAACGGGAGAAGAATGGCTCGAAAGATATGGCGGCAAAATCTCTTCGGAATGGCTGTTCCCTAAAGTTTGGCAGGTTCTCGAAGAAAAGCCGGAAGTCTATGATGAAATGGACTATTTCATAGAAGCTGCTGATTGGGTAATATGGCAGCTGACCGGGAATCACACCAGAAATTCCTGCACAGCAGGATATAAAGCGATTTGGCATAAACAGGAAGGATACCCTGAGCCGGAATTCTTTAAAGCTCTGAATCCAAAAATGGAGGATATCGTATCCACCAAGCTCGACTGCAAGGTGACCTCTCTCGGAGAAAAGGCAGGCGGAATTACAGAAGAGATGGCGAAAATCACAGGACTTAAAGAAGGGACAGCGGTAGCTGTTGCTAATGTGGATGCACATGTATGTATGCCTGCAGTGAAAATCGATGGTCCCGGAAAGATGCTTGCAATTATGGGCACTTCGACATGTCATATGCTGCTCGGTGAAAAAGAGGCTATGGTTCCGGGAATTTGCGGGTATGTTGAAGACGGTATCATGCCCGGATATTTCGGATATGAAGCGGGACAATCTTGTGTCGGTGACCATTTCGCATGGTTTGTGAACAACTGCATAAATTCTGAATATATGAGAAAAGCAAAAGAGGAGGGAAAGGATATCCACGTATACCTTCAAGAGAAGATGATGGAATACTCTCCGGGGGAGAGCGGTTTGCTTGCTCTTGATTGGTGGAACGGAAATAGATCCGTTCTTGTGGATGTTGACTTGACCGGAATGATTGTGGGTATGACACTTGCGACGAAACCGGAGGAGATATACCGCGCACTTGTTGAAGCGACTGCATTCGGCACAAGAAAGATTATAGAAAATTTCGAAAGCAATGGAGTTCCGGTGTATGAATTCTATGCAGCAGGCGGAATCGCGGAGAAGAGTCCGGCTGTAATGCAGATATATGCTGATATCGTAAAAAGACCGATTAAGATTTCCGGCAGTGCGCAAGGGCCCGCTCTCGGGTCTGCAATCTTTGGAGCTGTTGTGGGAGGAGCATACGAGGATATCTACGCAGGAGCTAAGGCGATGGGGAAACTAAAGGATATAGAGTACACTCCGAATGAGAGCGCATCAAAAGTATACGATAAGCTTTATGCAGAATACGATATACTGCACGATTATTTCGGAACGGGCGCAAATGACGTTATGAAGCGTTTGAAGGAGATTAAGAAAAAAGGATAGATTCCTAAATATAAAGGGCGGACAATATGTTTGCTCTTTTCTGATTTGCAAAACTTAAGAAAACAGAAACAGGGCAACGTATGAAACGGTATTCTTGCCGTTTATATAAGGCACTCCGCAAGAGCTGCAAAGGCTGGTAACGTTTATACCGCAAGCCTCTATAGAAGGTCTTGCTTTTTCCGGATATTTGCACGGAGTATCCGGATAAGTACACTCTTCACAAAGATGACACGAGCCGGCTTTGAGAGAATAATAATCACTGCCTATTTTTTCGCAAGTATAATCCATCATTTCAGTGAAGAGTTTATCAAAATCCTCTTGTCCTGCCATCATACCTTCAAAGTCAAAGGAATCTTCGATTTTATATACTTTTTGCAGGAGTACAGAATCACTGAAAGAAAGCACTTTGTCCTTTAGCTCCTCAACTGTCCCGCACGCAGGAGGACATACCCATGATTTATCGTAATGACCGCACGTGTTCATCTCACACATGGAGCGCAGACTCTCTTCGAATTCAATTCTTCCGATATCTACAGGAGCGATATTCGTGTATCCTGACTGTCTTGCCTTTTCGATAAACTTTTCTTTAAATTCCAATATAAATCTCCCGTGTCAAAGCTATAAAAAATTTTGCAAAAGTAAAGATACTTTAACGGATATAATAATAACACAATCCAAAAATAAAATATAAAAAAAACAGCTAAAGAGCATATTTGTTCAGTTTTTTGCTGATTAAAACATATTAATGCTTATTGCATGTGGGTATACTGTGGGTAGTAAAATGATAATGGTTTTATAATAGTATTTTTATGGAGGAATAAAAAGATGACGGGTAAGGAAAGACTCAATAATTTGTTCGAAAAGAAGGAAACTGACAGAATCCCCTGGATACCTTTTGCAGGTATTCATGCAGGAAAACTTATCGGTGCAAGCCCAACGGAAATATTGACAAAATCAGATGTTTTGGTGGAAGCATTAAAAGAAGTGAAAAAGGTCTATAATCCGGACGGCATGCCGATACATTTCGATTTACAGATCGAAGCGGAGATACTCGGATGCGAGCTTATGTGGTCGGAGAACTCACCGCCGAGTGTAAAAAGCCATCCTTTGGACGGAACCGACCCCGTCGAGTTCGAAAGAAGAATTCCGAAAGAAACAGACGGAAGGCTGCCTGTTTTTATTGAAGCGATGGAACGGATTAAAGCAGAGGAAGGCGAGGATACTGCACTTCTCGGTCTGGTTTGCGGTCCTTTCACTCTTGCTTCACACTTAAGAGGGCAGAATATCTTTATGGATATGATGTTGAATCCCGACTATGTAAAAGAGCTTGTTGATTATACCAAGGATGTTGCAATCGCTGTTGCAGATATGTATATCGACGCGGGCATGGACATTATCGCCGTTGTAGATCCGCTGGTATCACAGATATCGCCGGCACACTTTGAAGAGTTTCTCTCAAAACCGTTTTCTGCTTTCTTCGAGGCCATTCGAAGCAAAGGGAAGCACGGTTCTTTCTTTGTTTGCGGCAATGCTTCGAACAATATCGAAAAGATGTGTCAGACAAAACCCGATATGGTTGCTGTCGACGAAAACGTTGATATGAAAAAGGCCAAAGAGATTACGGACAGGTATGATATCATCCTTTCCGGAAACATACCTCTTGCGACTTTGATGCTCAACGGAACCCAGCAGGAGAACATGATATACACTCTTGGCATGATAGATTCTCTTTCGCATAAAAATCTTATAATATCCCCCGGATGTGATATGCCTTATGCTGTTCCGGTTGAAAACACAATAGGAGTCCAGCAAGCGATAGCTAATCCGGAAGGAACACGGGAGATTGTTAAAAATTACGAGGTTAAAAAAGAGGATATAGAGGTTGAGATTCCGGACTATAAAAACCTTAAAAGACCTTTAATCGAAGTCTATACTCTGGATTCAGCGAGCTGCGCGGCTTGTACCTACATGCTGAATGCTGCTCTGGAGGCGAAGGATCACTATGGTGAGAAGGTCGATGTAGTGGAGTATAAGATGCTGGATAAAAAAACCGTGCCTATGATGATGAAGATGGGTATTGCAAACTTACCTACTATGGTTATTGGAGGGAAGATTGAGTACATTTCGCTGATACCGCCAAAATCAGAGCTTTTCGAGAAGATTGAAGGTTTGCTGTAATCTATAGGGGGTAAATCTGATGACAGAGATAATAATGATAATGGGTTTTTTGGGCTCGGGCAAGACGACTTTGCTCGAGCATATATTAAAGGACGAAACAAAAAGAGTCGGAGTTGTTGTAAACGAGTTCGGGTCTGTTTCCGTGGATGGTGAAAGGCTAAAGAACAATAGAGATATTGATATTATGGAGGTTAACTCCGGATCAATTTTCTGTGCATGCAAGTCTGACTTTTTTATAAAATCTATCCTAAGCCTTATCGATATGGGAATTAACAAAATATATGTCGAATCCAGCGGCCTTTCCAATCCTTCGAGTATCGCGAAAATTATGGAGGACTTAAACTCTCTAAAGAAAACCAAAGAGGATATTTCAATAAAGAGCTTTGTCTGTGTTACTGATGCCGAAAGAATAGCGGCGCTTCTAAAAGCATCCGTTGCAGCAGTGTCACAGGTTCAGCGCTCAAATATTATTCTGTTGAACAAAATCGATAATGTGGGCAAAGAGAAAAAACTAGAAGCGATTCAAGCGATAAAAGAACACAACAGCAAAGCTGAGATTATCCCTTGCGTTATGTGCGATGTTGATATGGATAGAATAACGGCATTAAGCGACCTAAACTCTGAGCTTGAATGTATTGATCCGAAACCGATATCCGAAAGAAGCTTCACTATATTGTGTGAAAAATCATTGGATAAAAAAGCTTTTAGAGAGTTTATCAATACTATGCTGCCATTGAGTGTACGTATCAAAGGTTTTGTAACTATAGAAAAAAAGAAAAATTATGTGGACATCGTTCCGCCATATATCAGTATAAAGGATTGCACAGAAGACAAACCGGATGAACTCGTAATAATTGTCTTTGAGGATGCAAAGGAAACGGCGAAGCGGAAAATCGAAAATACATGGAAAAAGGTATTTGGTGAAAAGTCACCGAAGATTGTGGTATAATTGATTATAGCGAATTGTCCGAGGAGAATACCATGAGTGACTTTTTTTCGAAAGAAGCAGAAAACATAATCAAGAGCGATAAAAATTTACGCTCTTTTTCTCTTGCGACGGGAGTAGATGCCTCGATTTATAGATATGGAAGCGCAAAGGATTTTTCTGACAATCCGGATGTCTTAAGCAAAATCTCCGATATATCGTGCTGCCAATCCGAACTCGAAAGCTCGAAGTTCTGCCGCCTTGTGCACACAGTCGAAGAAGGCGAAAAGAGGTGCAGCGAATTTCGCGAAAAGGCAAGCCTGCAGTGCATCAGTCTTGGCGAGAGTTATATAACGAGGTGTCATGCCGGGCTTACGATCTGCTTTGCTCCGCTGATTACTGAGGATAGATGCATCGGAGCAATAACATGCGGACCGGTGATAATGTGGGATTTCGATGAGTTTGCACGCAGTGAAATAAGAGATTTGGCGAAAGACCTTGGGATAGATGCTAATAAGCTTATTGGGACCGGAGAAAAGCTCATAAAAAAGACATCCGAACAGGTAGGCTCACTTGCCGATATGCTCCAAAGTATAGCTGACTCCTTGGCAGAAAACAAAGCAGGAATATTAAAGCAAAACCGGGAAATCAATCTTCAGCAGGCTAGGATTGCTGAGCTGCTGCACAAAAAAAAGCAGACGGAGAGTATGATAAAAGTGCTAGAAGACAGCGAGAAGGACAGTCATTATCCGATTAAAAAAGAAAAAGAACTTATCGGTCTTGTAAAAGTCGGGGACAGGAGCGGAGCAAAAAATATTTTAAACGAGATTTTAGTCCATGTCTTTTTCTATGGTGCGGGCAACTTGGAAATACTAAAGGCGAGGGTTTTAGAGCTTGTTGTGGTAATCTCAAGAGCCGCTGTTGAAACCGGGGCCGGCTTGGAGCATATGCTGGGTCTGAATTTTGAGATGATCGCCGCCTTGGCAGAAATCGACGAATTCAAGACACTCTGTACTTGGGTTTCGAAAACACTTGATAAGATGATGGATACAATCTACCAAACGAGGAATGTTAAGAACTCATCCTTGCTTTCCAAGGCGATGGAGTATATAAGAGATAATTATAATACCGATATAACTCTTGAGGATGTTGCGAGGCATGTTGTTGTGAGCGAGTCACATATCAGCCATCTTTTCGGCAAAGAACTCGGAATCACTTTTTCTTCATACCTAACCAAAGTACGTATAGAAAAAGCAAAACAGCTGCTTCTAACCGAGGATTATTCAGTATCGACGATTGCGGATATGGTGGGATACGACCAATCCGGATATTTCAGTAAGGTTTTTAAGAAACAAGTTGGACTGACACCCGGGAAATTCCGCAGGGGGGATGAAGCATAATATTACCTTTTTGCGCAGCTTAGTACATTTTTTAAACCGTATTATAATGATAAAATATTAACGAAAAATATTGTGGAGGGTTATGTTTATGTTTGCAGAATTAAGCCAGGCGGTGAAAAGCGGTAATGCGGGTGAGGCAAAAAGACTTACAGAAGAATTTATCGGAAACGGTGTTGAACCGGAAGAGATTTTGAATAATGGATTGATTACAGGAATGATGGAAATCGGTGTATTATTCAAAAATAACGAAGTATATGTGCCTGAAGTTTTGATTGCAGCAAGAGCTATGTATGCTGGGCTGGATATAATTAAGCCATTGTTGGCTAAAAAAGATTTTAAGTCAAAGGGCAAAGTTGCGATAGGTACGGTCAAAGGAGATCTGCACGACATCGGGAAAAATCTTGTCTGTATGATGATGGAAGGCAGCGGACTCGAGGTTGTCGATCTTGAAACGGACGTTGGTCCTGATAAATTTATCCATGCTGTCAAAGAAGAAGGGGCGCAGATAATTGCCATGAGTGCTTTGCTCACAACCACTATGCCGGAGATGAAAAATATAATAGATGCGCTTGAGGCAGAAGGTTTAAGAGATAAGGTAAAGATAATGATCGGCGGAGCTCCGGTGACTGCGGCTTATGCAGAACAAATCGGTGCTGATGCTTATACTGATGATGCTGCGAGCGCTGCAAACAAGGCGATCGAGTTGCTGTCATAATTGATATTGGATTTTTAGCACTGTCGATGGGTTTGCATTGATGGTGCTTTTTTATTGATGAGCATATATTCGGAGGAATAGATGAAAAGAATTTCCGTTATAAAAGGAAATATTGAATCCGAGATTTTGGTGTCTAAAGGGGAAAACCTATATGAAGAGCTTGCGAAAAAAGGGTTTATTGATTCCGCTCCCTGCGGAGGCAGAGGTAAATGCGGCAAGTGCAAAATCGAAATAATCGAAAACGCAACCCCGTCGACTGAGTCAGATGTTGAACACCTTACCCCAAAAGAAATCGAAAGAGGGTTTCGATTAGCATGTAAAATAATAGTTTCAGAAGATTTGTCAATTAGGGTATTTGACAATACAAAAGACTTCGGGGGTATAGTAGTACTTATAGAGAAAAGTGATATTGAAGATGCATTTTTTGCCTTGGATATCGGAACCACAACTCTGGAAGGCGTGATAATTGATGCTGTAAGCAAAGAAAAGATAATAAAGAGTGTAAAACTCAATCCACAAAAAGCATTCGGGGCTGATGTTTTTTCAAGATTAAATTTCTCCCTTGAAAGTGAAGAAAACAGACTTTTGCTGAAAGAATCCGTTATAAGTGAAATAAACATGATGCTTGAGAATATGTGCACTGAAATCGGCATTGATTCAACTAATATATCGAATATGGCTATCTCGGCAAACACTACTATGATTCATATGCTGCTTGGGGAAAAAGTCGATAAACTCGCTTTTGCCCCTTTCGAAACGGATTTCCTAGCTCCGAATGATTTCATCGGAAGAGATATCGGGCTTCGGTGTGAAAACGCAAAGGTTCATATTTCACCTGCTGCTTCTTCGTTTGTCGGCGGGGATATAACAGCAGGAGCAGTTTCTCTCGGTCTTGAAGAAGAAAAGCACACGACTTTGTTTATGGATCTTGGAACAAACGGTGAGATGATATTTGCAAGGCAGGGCAGATTTGCTGCATGTTCGGTTGCGGCAGGACCTGCTTTTGAAGGAGCGGAGATTGAGTGCGGGATGAGTGCGCTTTCGGGGGCTATATGCAAAATTGGTTATGATGAAGATATTGTATTCGAGACGATAGACGAAAAAAGTCCGAAGGGAATATGCGGATCCGGACTTATCGATATAATGGCTGTTTTGTTAAAGCTCGGCTTAATAGACGAAACAGGAAAGCTCAGCATGGTTTCTGAAATCCCAAATATTCAAAGAAGACTGAGAAAAATCGATGATGAAGACTGCATTGTTCTTTTCGAAGATGAGAAAAAATCTGTGTATTTGACCCAGAAAGATATTCGAAACTTCCAGCTCGCCAAAGCAGCAATTCGTACAGGGATAGATATGCTAATTGAAAAACACGAGGTTAACCCAAGTGATATCGATACGATATATATCGCAGGGGGATTCGGAAGCCATCTTCAAGTTGAGAATCTATTTAGATGCGGGATACTGCCGTTCAAGCATGAGAATATTGAAGTTGTAGGGAATACTTCTCTTAAAGGATCGGTTATGTCGGTAATCTGTGAAGAAGCAAAAATACGGATTTATAATTTTAGCAATAAAATAGAGGTTTTTCTTCTTTCGAAGCATCCAGATTTTCAGAATCAGTTTATAGAAAATATGATTTTTGAGCAGAATATTTAAAAAACTATGGGCCCAATACTTTATGCATTGGGCTTTTTTGGTATAATTTGATATAATATAGGTGTAGAATAGTAGTGAAAAGAGTTGATCAAAGTTAGGAGATGAAATAGGAAATGAAAAAGATCATTGTAATAGTTCTGGTTTTATGTCTTGTCGTTTCTTTTGCGGGATGCAGAAGAGCAAGAGAGGAAGTAGCGGAAAAGATGATCGAGGAGAGGCTTGAAAAGCAGGGTATTGATGTTGATATTGAGAAGCAAGGCGACAGCATAACAATAGAATCTGAAGAAGGCGATATTGTTATCGGTCCAAAATCCGAATGGCCGAACGATGCACCAAAGGTAGTGCCTGAGTTTAAAAAAGGGAAGATTGAATCATCTGCAACTATGGCAGGCAACACGATACTAAACATAAAGTGCGATAAGTATAAAGACGCCAGTGATTATTTGGAAGACCTAAAGAGTTCTGGATGGAAAGAGATGATGAAGATGGAAAGCGAAGACCAAATAACCTATGTGGGTTCGAAGGACGGAATTCAGCTGACCGTTAGCTGGCAGGAGGGGCAGTTAACTATTGCCTGGAATAAACAATAGGATCAAAAGCTATCGGCCCCGGCATTTTGAGAGTCGGGGCTTTTCTTTTTTAATACGGATAGATATTGTATGGATGTGATAATTGATATAGAATATAGTAGAGAAAATTTCGGAGGAGAAATTATGGATCATGTTGTGTACTTGGACCACAAAGCGAAGGAATTGGAGAATATAATAAGCGGCAAAAAGAAGATGATTATCAGGGGAGCTGCCGGAAGAAAGATGCCGTATGGAAGGGTTTTTGAAGGAGACATTCTCTATTTAATTGAAAACAACGGTGATGGTTTGATTCGGGCAAAGGCTGAAGTAGCAAGTGTGTTTAATTCCGAAAAGATGGAAGAACCGGAGTCGGTCGCTCTGGTCGAAGAAAACCAGCCAAAACTCATGCTTTCAAACGCACAAACAAAGCGTTGGGCGGGGAAAAGATATCTTGTTTTGATTGAAATCAAAGAAGCCGAAGAAACCACTCAATTTGCTATCGATAAAAGCGATTTTGGAAACATGGATGACTGGCTGATGGTTAAAAAAATTGAAACTGTAATTAAGAAATAAATAAAGCAGCACTATGCTTTTCGGAAGGCAAAAGTGCTGCTCTTTGCTTTTAAACAATCTTTAAAAAATCATACTTTACTAGCCCCTTCTGCCATAGCGCCCGTTACAATGGCTGCAATGTTGTCCGTGGTTCTCGCCGCAGATCTGAAAGTCGCCACCTTGAATCCTAAGAACCTTACCGCAAACTAAGTATTCCGCAAGCTTTTTTCTGGCATCGTTATAGATCCGCTGGACGGTTGTCCTTGCAACATTCATGCTCTCCGCACACTCTTCCTGCATCATGCCTTCAAAGTCAATGAGTCTAATCGTCTCATATTCCTCAACTGACATGACTATGATATCAGATTCTGAGTAAGGCGTGTTAATTGGACCGAATAGTGTGGATTGCGGCATACAGCAGACTTTTCTGAACTTTCTGGGTCTAGGCATAATTCTTCTCCTAAAAAAGACTTTAAGTATTCTGGTTATCCTCGTTAGATATATTATCCAATTCTTTGCTGACAATTTCAAGTCTATTTTTCAAAAAAT
>Ga0180436_10000612_pt1 | contig 36266 bp, 24 predicted proteins | sample SS_ome_2_FD_132434 | JGI IMG/M metagenome (GOLD analysis project Ga0180436, IMG submission 132434) | Hypersaline lake sediment archaeal communities from the Salton Sea, California, USA - SS_3_S_2 metaG | ecosystem: Environmental > Aquatic > Non-marine Saline and Alkaline > Hypersaline >... | reverse complement strand
TGCTGGGGCCAGTTGTACTCGATGCCGCCCGACGCCCACGCGCCGAAGAGCCCGATCAACGCCGGCTTGATCACGTTCTGGCGGTAGATCATGCGATAGCCATTGGTCTTGTCCACAGCCTCGTGGAGACGACCGCCGATCTTGGGCAGCACCATCAGCCGGAGGAACTCGTTCTCGATGTAGACCGCCTCGTACTCCTGCAGCTCGCTCTCATTGGCGAGCCGGTCGAGGAAGGGGTTAGGATAGACACGGCCGCTGGTACCCTGGTTGACCCGCTTCTCCAGGAACATCGGGTTGAGGTCCGGGGCCGGCGTCAGGTACGTCGGTAGCGTGATCGTCTCTTGCCATGCTTTTACGGTGTCAGACATAGACTGTCCTTTCTGAAGATACGCGTGAGTCTGCTGACCATACGGCACACGCCGTCGGGCATGCTCTCAGCTAGGGTGAATCCACATGGGCCAGTATGTACTTGCTCACCTCTCCGTCAAGCTGCGCAATAGGATCATCACTGCGAAGGATCAAAGTAGGAATCGCACCCTGCTGCAGCTGTGCGTCGATCATTGTTCGCTGGTCGCCGCCCACGCCGTAGCTGTACCCGATACCGCGCGATAGGCCGCCGAAGATCAGTTCACTCACCGGCACGGTGACGTCATCGAGCCACGAGACGTCCTCGCCCTTCATCAGCAGGCTGTGCGCGTAGCTGACAACATGGAACTGGACCATCGAGACGTACTGCGTGGTGATCTCATTGCGCCCCTCACCGGAGACACAGAAGCCTGGGGCGAGCTCCACAATCTCGCGTGCCAACTTGAGGGATCCCTCGGCGTAGGAGAGATTCTCGAGTGTCGCGTTGTCACTGTTGTGCACCCAGTGCACGACATCGACGAAAACGCTGTCGATTCCAGTCTCCCGGACCAGGTCGGCGATCTCGCGGGTGAGATGACGGCGCCAGGGCGACCAGGCCAAGTGCGCGTTAACGAGAACGTTCCAGTCCTTGACGGAAGCCATCGTCGAGTAGCTCTGTGGCGGACCGGCATTGCGCCAGCCCTCGACCGGCAACCAGCTCCATCCCCCCCAACGAATGTCGGTAGGCGAGCGCGTGCAGAAGTCGCGGGCTACATCGAAAAATGGATGATCCGGACTCATCTGGCAGTGATTGGTATGTGGCGCCACGTGGTAGCCCATCGCACGGGCCTTCTGGATGAAGGCTCGCCCCTCCGAGCTGGGAGCAAACGTGGGATAATCCTGGTCGTACTTGTGCGCGCGCCAATGAGGTAGATGCAGGAACACGTTGTCGGGGTTGGCCTTGGTGGCCAGCGCGTCGAGCAGGTCAAGGTTAGTCGGACACCAAGAGACCGCCAGCGTGATCTTGTCCAGCCACTCGGGTCGCAGCGCTGCAGCAGCTTCGAGATTGTAGGCCTTCCAGTACCAGTCACGATACTGCAGAAAAGGCGCCTGCCAATCCCCCTCATAGGCCGCAATGCGCCAACAGACGTTGCCGACACACCGGTTTTGCTCCAGCGGCCCCCTGGCGTAGGTCACGAACGTGGCCACCTGAGGCGATGACTCGTGACCTACATTCATCCCCTTGTAGACGAAGTGCTCGTCGTGAGTCTGCACGGAGAAACCGCCGGCGTCGCCGGCAAACACCGCCACAGGGACCTCCCACCTATCGGGCCAGGTCGCCTTCCGCCCCTGAACTTGGGGGTGGCTCAGACGAGTCCGGCAGCCCTGCTGGAACGGGGCTATGAGGTCCAGATCGGTGCGGATGCCTGCGACGTGCATGCCCAGGCCCGCGATGCCGCCTTGCATCGTCCAAGCAGAGGGCTCCAGAAGGATGTCGCCTGTCTCCTCGTCGATGGAAATGCGGACCGAGACGTCGGCCTCCCAGTCCTCCAGCACTATCTCGGCAATTGTGTCGGTCAGCAGCGTGTAGTGGAACTTGCTGGCGAGCGGATGCACGCCCAGCGCAGAGATCTTACCAACCTGGTGGTACAGATCAAAGGCTGGAACCCCGTCCTGTAGGTCGCGATTGAGGAACTCCTCGCCGGTGACGGCACTGCGGATGGAGACCAGACGCCCCTCGCTGATCTCGATCTTGGTCGTACGTGATTCGATACTCAACCCCTTCTCTGTTTTGACGATCATCGCAGTTCCTTTCTTAGATCTAGTCTACGTGGTCAAGAATGTATCGGGACAGCTCGTCATCCAGCTGCGTCACCGGATCCTCCGAACGCAGAATCAAAGTGGGGATCGCACCTTGCTTCAATTGTGCGTCGACCATCAGACGCTGGTGACCGCCCCTCCCGTAGTTGTAGCCGATCCCGCGTGACAGCCCCTCGAACATAAGAGCGCTCACCGGCACGGTGCACCTGTCCAGCCATGAGATGTCCTTCCCATCCATCACAAGGCTGTGCGCGTAGTTGAGGAGATGGAACTGCACCATTGAGATGTACTGTGTGGTGATCTCGTTGCGGCCCTCCCCGGCCACGACCAACCCGGGTTTGAGTTCGGCGATCTCACGCGCCAGTTTGAGGGAGCCCTCGGCGTACGACAGATTCTCGAGGTGAGCGTTGTCGCTGTTGCGAACGTGGTGGACCACATCTACGAAGATGCTGTCGATCCCGGTCGCCTGGATGACATCGGCGATCTCACGGGTAAGACGTCGGCGCCACGGGGACCAGGCCAGGTGTACGTTCACCAGCACATTCCAATCTTTGTTCGTTGCCATCGTCGAGTAACTCTGCGGCGGGCCGGCGTTTGCCCACCCCTCGATCGGCAGCCAACTCCATCCGCTCCAGCGAATATCAGTAGGGGTGCGTGTGCAGAAATCACGAGCCTGGTCGAAGAACGAGTGATCTGGATTCATCTGACAGTGGTTGGTGTGCGGAGAGACGTGGTAACCCATCGCCAGTGCCTTCGCGATGAAAGCTCGTCCCTCGGCACTGGGAGTGTAGGTGGGATAGTCCTGGTCGTACTTATGCGTTCGCCAGCGAGGAAGATGGAGGAACACGTTGTCAGGGTTGGCCTTCTTGGCCAGAGCGTCCAGCAGATCCAGGTTCGTCGGGCACCAAGAGACCGCCAGCGTGATTTTGTCCAGCCACTCGGGTCTCAGTGCCGCAGCCCTCTCCAGATCGTAGGTTGTCCAGTACCAGTCGCGGTAGCGCAGAAAGGGTGCCCGCCAGTCACCTTCGTAGGCTGCGATACGCCAACACACATTGCCGACGCACCGGTTCATCTCCAGGGGCCCCTCAGCGTAGGTCACAAAGGTGGCCGTCTGAGGTGATTTCTCGTGTCCGATGTGCAACCCCTTGTGGACGAAGTGACTGTCGTGGGTCTGCACGGCAAACCCGGAGGACTCGCCGGCAAACGCTGCGACGGGCGCTTCCCATCTGTCCGGCCAGGTCGCCTGCACTCCCTGCACCTGCGGTTCGCTGAGGCCTCCGCGGAAGCCCTGCTGGAAAGGCGCGATGAGATCCAGATCGCTGCGGATGCCGGCGACATGCATGCCGAGCCCAGCGACGCCGCCCTGCATCGTCCACGCAGAGGGTTCCAGAAGAATATCACCGGTCGCCACGTCGATGGAGATGCGCACAGAGACGTCGCACTCCCAATCGCTTAACACCATCTCGGCGATCTTGTCTGACAGTAGCGTGTACTGGAACTTGCTCGCCAGGGGATGCACACTCAACGAGGAAATCTTCCCAACCTGATGGTACAGATCAAAGGCAGGAACGCCCTCCTGCAAGCCCCGATCGAGGAACTCCTCCCCGGTCACAGCGCTGCGAATGGAGATCAGACGGCCCTCGCTGATCTCGACGACCGTCGTCTGCGATTCGATAACCAGGCCCTTCTCTGTCTTGCGGATCATACGACTCCTTTCTCAGGTCAGATCGACGTGGTCGAGTAGGTACCGGCATTCCTCACCCTCTAGTTCCAGGACGGGATCGTCGGTCGCGAAGATCAGCGTTGGGATAGCACCCTGCGCCAGGGTGGCGTCTAGCATCACGCGGCGAGCGTCTCCCTTACCGTAATGGTAGCCGATCCCCCGTGACAATCCGTCGAACATCAGGCCACTCACCGGCACCGTGCTCCGTGCCAGCCATGAGACATCCTTGCCATCCATCGCCAGAGCGTGTGCGTAGCTATAGAGATGAAACTGCGCCATCGAGACATACTGCGTGGTGATCTCGTTGCGTCCTTCCCCTGCCACACACAGCCCCGGGGCGAGTTCAGCGACCTCGCGCGCCAACTTGAGCGAGCCCTCTGGCTGGGAGAGGCCCTCGAGATGCGCATTGTCGCTGTTGTGGACATGGTGCACCACATCCACAAAGACACTGTCGATACCGGTTTCGCTGATCAGGTCAGCGATCTCGCGAGTCAGGTGTCGGCGCCACGGCGACCAAGCCGTGTGCACATCCAGCAGAACGTTCCAGTCCTTGACCGCGGCCATCGTCGAGTAGCTCTGCGGCGGGCCGGCATTCCGCCATCCCTCCACGGGCAACCAACTCCACGTGACCCAACGAATATCGGTGGGGGTGCGAGTGCAGAAGTCGCGAGCCTGGTGGAAGAACGGATGGTCTGGGCTGACCTGGCAGAAGTTAGTGTGCGGTGACACATGGAAACCCATCGCCAGTGCCTTCGCGATGAAGGCCCGTCCCTCCGCGCTTGGGACGAAGGTTGGGTAATCCTGGTCATACTTGTGAGCCCGCCAGTGAGGGAGATGTAGGAAGATGTTGTCGGGCTTGACCTTCGTGGCGAGGGCGTCCAACAGATCGAGGTTCGTCGGGCACCAGGAGACAGCCAGTGCGATCCTGTCCAGCCACTCAGGCCGCAGCGCCGCTGCCGTGCCCAGATCATAAGTATTCCAGTACCAGTCGCGGTACTGAAGGAAGGGCGCCTGATAGTCCCCTTCCCAGGCACTGATCCGCCAGGCCACATTCCCGACGCACCGGTTCATCTCCAGCGGCCCTTCGGCAAAGGTGACGAAGGTCACAGTCTGGGGCGACTTCTCATGCCCAACGTGCAACCCCTTATGGATGAAGTGACTGTCGTGGGCCTGCACGGCGAATCCGGATGCCTCACCGGCGAGCACCACCACCGCCGCCTCCCACTGTTTAGGCCAGTTGGCGTGTGTTCCCTGCACGTGAGCCTCGCCCAGCTTACCTCGAATCCCCTGCTGGAACGGGGCGACCAGATCCAGGTCAGCGCGGATGCCGGAGACGTGCATCCCGAGGCCCGCGACGCCGCCCTGCATTGTCCACGCGGACGGCTCCAAGACGATGTCGCCGGTCGCATCGTCGATCGAGATACGCACGGAGACGTCGCACTCCCAGTCGTCCAGGACCATCTCGGCGATGCGATCGGTCAGGATCTTGTAGTGGAACTTGCTGGCCAAGGGATGGACACCCACTGACGATGCCTTGCCGACCTGGTGGTACAGGTCAAAGGCCGGAACGCCCGTTTGCAGGCCTTGGTCCAGGTATTCCTCGCCCGTGACCGCGCTGCGGATCGAGATCAGACGGCCCTCGACGATCTCGATCTTGGTCGTTGGGGATTCTATGCACAAACCCTTCTCGGTTCTCCGGATCATAGTCTTGCCTCTCTACTAGCGGCTGCTGAGATGGTCAGGCAGGCACCGCCTCAGCTCGGCGCCACGTGGTCGAGAATGTAGCGGCACTCCTCACTCTCCAGCTCGGCAACAGGGTTCTCCGTCTGGAAGATCAGGGTCGGAATGGCACCTTGTTTCAGACTAGCGTTGATCATCGTGCGCCGGCTTGGTCCCTTTCCAAATGTGTATCCGATCCCTCGAGTGAGGCCCTCAAAGATGACAGGGGTGACCGGCGTCGTGCACTCGTCCAGCCACGAGATATCGAGCCCGTCCATCTGCAGCTCGCTCGCGTACTTGTAGACGTGGTACTGGACCATCGCGTTGAACTGCGTCGTGATCTCGTTGCGGCCCTCGCCACAGACGCAGAGGCGCGGCGCCAGATCACCGATCTCCCGTCCGAGCTTGAGCGAGCCCTCCATGTATGAGAGGCCCTCGAGTGTGGCGTTGTCGCTGTTGTGGATCAGGTGCACCACGTCCATGAAGATGCAGTCAAGGCCGTGCTCCTTGATCAGATCGGCGATCTGTCGCGTGACGTATCTCCGCCACGGCGACCAGGCCAGGTGCGCGTTGACCAGGACCGTCCAGTCCTTGACCGCCGCCATCGTCGAGTAGCTCTGGGGAGGGCCAAAGGCCTTCCATCCCTCCACGGGCAGCCAGCTCCACCCGCCCCAGCGGATGTCAGTGGGCGTGCGCGTACAGAAGTCGCGGGCCTGGCGGAAGAACGGGTGATCGGGGCTCAGTTGGCAGTGGTTGGTGTGTGGTGCCACGTGGAAGCCCATCGCGCGAGCCTTCGCCAGGAAGGCACCGCCCTCAGGGCTGGCGACATAGGTCGGGTAGTCCTGGTCGTACTCGGATGTCCGCCAGAAGGGTAGGTGGATGAAAATGCGATCGGGACTGACCTTGCGCGCGAGGCCATCCAGCAGGTCGAGATCCGTAGGGCACCACGAGACGCCGAGCGCGATCCTGTCCAGCCACTCGGGAAGCCGCGACGCCGCCTTGTCCAAGCCATAAGCTCTCCAGTACCAGCGACGATAGTCGAGGAAGGGCTTTCGCCAGTCGCCACTGTAGGCCGAGATACGCCAGCACACGTTCCCGACGCACTGGTTCTGCTCAAGCGGCCCCCGAGCATAGGTCACGAAGGTGACGCTCTGAGCGCACGCTTCATGCCCGACGTTCACCCCCTTGAAGATGAAGCTGCTGTCATGAGCCTGCACGCTGAACCCAGAGTCTGCCTTGACGGAGCCAGCCGGGCCTGCGAAAGCAACCACCCCAGCCTCCCACATATCGGGCCACGTGGCAGTCGTGCCCTGCACCTGCGGATGGCTCACCGGGCCCCGGTAGCCTTGCTGGAACGGGGCGATGAGGTCCAGATCCGCGCGCAGGCCGGCAATGGGTAGGCCGAGTCCCTTGACACCACCCTGCATCGTCCACGCGGAGGGCTCCAGCAGGACGTCCCCGGTCGCCGCGTCGATGGAGATGCGGAGCGAGACATCCGCCTCCCAGTCCTCCAGCACCATCTCAGCGACGTGATCCGTCAGCAGATGGTAGTGGAACCGGCTGGCAAGGGGATGCACACCCAACGGCGAAACCTTGCCGTTCTGGTGGTACAGCTCGAAGGCGGGCATGCCCGCCTTCGAGCCTGCGTCGAGGAATTCCTCTCCGGTGACAGCACCACGGATCGAGATCAGTCGCCCTTCGCTGATCTCGATGATCGTTGTGGACGACTTGATGCTAAGACCCTTCTCGGTCTTTCGGATCACAAGGCCGCCTTCTCAGTGTCGCAGAGCTACGCCGCGGTAACCAGTGCGGAGGTGTTACCGTCGCCGTCCACGGCCCTGATCTGGTAGTCGTCATCCAGGCTGCCCTGGTCGTCGAAGTAGTAGGTGCCGGTGGACACCTTGGTGTAGGGCTCGCTGTTCTTGAGGACCTCGTAGTACGAAACCATCACGTTGTCCGTGGACGCACCCCAGGAGATGCCGACACCGTCGTGGCCGATCCAGCACGCCGCTTCCTTTGTCGCTGCGCCTGGCGCGGTCGGAGGTTCGGTATCGGTGCCCTGGCCGGGTCTACCAGGTAGGTTGATGAGCAGATTCTCCCCAAAGACCACGTGATCTAGTCTGATGCCCTCGGCCATCCACTCAGCGCCGGTCTTGGTCTGGGTGGTCATGCCACCCTCCAGTGCCTCGATGGTATAGGATGCATCAGCGACAAGCCCCTTGGGGTAGATGACCGCGGACTTGCCGATGATGGGGTTCAGATCGTTGCAGCTGATCATCACCAACCCCTTCGCGTTGTCCCGCGTCATCCGCTGCAGGATGAACGTCGGATCACCGTACTCCACGGTGGGCCGGTATACCTTGATCCAACGACCATAGACACCCTGGTCGCGCAGCCAGCGGAAGAGCTCGATGTCCTTGCGCTTGCCCTCCAGGGCCTCCAGCGTGTACCCTTCCTCGGGGCTTTGGGATCCCTGGTTGGGGGCAGAGAAGAGCTGTCGCTGCTGAGGCGTGTAGGTCTGCCAGCCCCTCTCAGCACCGGCTATCGGCATGCCCTGATGCTTGTCAATGGGCAGGAGCATCGGTGTTCAGTAGCCACCGTAGTGCTTGCACTCGCCATCCGTGATCTGCTGCTGGTCGGTGTACCTCACCGACTCGATGGTCAGCGTGTGACCACCCGACGAGCACCCATCAAGGCCTGCCTCGGGATTTCGGTCCTTGAAGGCCTTGTAGAGACGATAGAAATTCTGGCTCTGGAGCAAGTTGCCGTTCCAGTGGCCCGAGTCCCGGTTGTGATAGCTCCCGCTGTTGGTGATGTTGCAGGGGTCGCCGTCCACGCGCAGGTCATAGGTGCCGATCTTCTCCTGCATCCCGCAGAGCATGTCGAGGATCCACTGATAGGCCTCCTCCTGCGACATGTCGATGGTCCAGTTGTACCAATTGCCGTGGAAGTCCAGCATCCACTCGGGGTGCTCGTGCCACACGTCGGAGAGTCGGTCGGCGTGCCAGGGCGGCATCCAGAGCCGGAAGACTAGACCGTTCCGCCGGAAGTAATCGTTCATGTGCTTCCAGTCATCGCCAAAGATGCCGTTCCAGTTGCCCTTGGCATCGAACCAGAAATCATCGACCCACAGACGCTCCGAGCCGACATAGCGCCCCATCTCCACCATCTTGTAGACCTTCTGGGCAAGCGGTGCGGCGCGCCAGATGATGATGTTGCTGCGGTTGAAGTAGGTGTCGCGGGTGTAGTCCCACTTGTAGGTGTAGATGTACTCGGTGATCGTGTTGCCCAGGTCATCGATATCGCCGACGAAGACGCCGGTCATCATCGGCGGCAGCTTGATCCGCCCACCCGCCGGCAGATCGTAGGCCAGCAGCTCGCACCAGCCCACCAACGCTGTACTCTCGTCGCGGCTGCTGAACTGGGACCGCCACCACCCCTGGTAGTCGAAGGTCATGTACCAACCCTCGTTCGCCTCACGGTTGCGTAGCGCGAAGAACTCAAACCACATCGCAGTGCCATTGAACCGCGGGTGAAGCTTGTTGAGATAGGTTCCCTCGACCTCCACCATCTCCGGCGGCCCTTGGGAATCGAAATCCTTGGTGAACCCATCCTCGATGGCGACGGTCTTGAGGAGCGTAGCGCCGCTGAAGTTGCCGCCACCGGTCATATAGACAAAGTCGGTGTCGGCAGCCTGGTCGTCCATCAATCGCTGCACGAAGATCCGCGGGCGGTCCACCTTCGCGTCAGCACCGGAGATGTTCTCGTACTCGGTCCACTCCTGGATCACGCCGACGCCGGGATAGGCCACGTAGTGGCGCTCGACCTTAAGCTCATCGTTCTGGAGTGTGATGACGCCCTCGAGCTCTCCCTGCGAGAGCACCGTGGTCACCGTATCCACGATCTCCCAGCCGCCGGTCGCGCCGGCGTAGACCTCGCCGTCCAACGTGATAGCGAACTCGTCCGAGGGAATCGAGCCGCCCTGGACATACTGGCTGCCCGTCAGCTTGTTGATATAGCTCGTCATCGTGAAGCAGCCGTTCTTGGACAGCGCTACGACCTTCTCCACCACATCGGTGCCGATCCGGAACACATCGCCGTCGCGCACGACATAGGCATCTCTCGACGTTGCCTGCATAGCCCATCCTCCCGTACGTGCTAGTGCCTGACAGATCAGGGGTGCAGTATCGGCGCCCCACACGCGGTGCGGCCCAGACACTACACCCCTGCTTTGTAGCTGATGGTTGAAGCTCCCGCGTTCGGGAGACACAGGTATCTGTGTCTCCCGAACCGGCGTCACTGACTGACTACGCCTTCACCTTCTCCCTCAGCCCCTCTGGGGCGAATTCGGCGAACCACTTCACCATGTCGGCCTGCGCGAGCTCGTAGTCGCCGTCCTCGTAGAACTTCGCGTACACCTCGTCCCACGCTGCGTCGAACTCGGTGTCGTTCGCAGACGTCAGCAGCTTGCTGATGTTGCCGGCAGTGAAGCTGTCACCCCAGTAGGCCGCGTTCACAGATGCCACATTATCACCATCACCATAGGTCGCGCGCCCGTCGGTGTTGTAGCTGCAGTTCAGGTGCTTGCTGTAGACCCTCGGGACAACCTGCTCGATCACGAGCTTCGCCGGGTAGTTGTAGCGAGGATCAGCCTCGACACACTGGCCCATCATCGGCAGGGAATGGAAGAGACGGTTGGCCTGGCGGCTGCCATCCATCTCAAGACCGTAGTAGTCGGCATTCTTGACGTCCGGGAGGTTCTCCATGATGTTGGCGCGGGTCTCCTCGTCCTTCCACTGCTTCTTGCCGTCGGAGCCCGTCACGTACAGGCCGGCGTCAGGCGGTCCCCACGCACGGATCGCCTGTCCCTCAGCGGTGCTGAGGAAGTCGCTCATCTCCATAATGCGAGCCAGGTTGTCTTCACCAAGATCCTTGTTGAAGACAAAGGTTGTGAAGCCGCACTCGAAGATATCGAAGAAGCCGTAGCGATCATCCGCCTTCGGCCAGGGGATGGGTCGGACGATGGCGGTGGGATCCTCGGCAGCGAGCGCCTGGCGTGCCGCCAGGAGGTCCGGGACCATCAGACCGATCGCGGCCTGACCGGTCGCCCACTTGGTCTGAAGCTGGTCGTTCTTCTGGATCACATAGTCCTTCTCCAACAGACCGTCGCGGTACCACCGACTCCACATCTTGTACCACGGCTTGGCGCCGGGCAAGCCGAGATAGCCGTCGACCTCACCCTCGTCGTTGACGCGCCAGTGCCCGTTGTCCATCATGGTACTGATGTGGAAGACGGACCAGTTGATGGAATTGATCGGGGACAGGGGACGACCCCCCACCTCGATGCCCAGCTCTTTGATCTTATAGAGGAGCTCATCGAACTTCTCGGGCGTATCGATCGCGGGCTCGATGGCCAACTCCTCGAGTGTGGGCCATACGCCCTTGTCGGTGGAGTTCTTGGCGATCTCCGGCAGCGGCGTGAAGTCGTAGCCGCACTTGGCCAGGATGTCCTCGCGGGCGAGCAGCGGCCATACACCGAAGCCGCCGTAGTAGACGTTGTCGGCGAACTCTGGCGCGTTGCCGTTGGTAGCGATGCGTGGAAGCGAGAGGTAGCGACCATCGGTCTGGTAGCGCGGCCAGGTCGCCGTGTCGAGATAGCGAGTGTAGTTGGGCATGTCCGGCAGGTAATCGGTCATGTCGGCGAAATCGCCAAAGGAGGCCAGCTTCAGGGCGCCCAGCCGTCCGCCCGGCCCCCAGATGTCGGGAAGGGTGCCGGCAGCCTTGTTCAGGGCATAGGCCTCCTCCAGCGACTGTTCGGGATACCCAAAGACGTTGAACTTGACGTTGAACATCTCCTCAACGTACGGGGTGACGATGTCGTTGGCGTTGTTGGCAGCGGGCTCGGAGTAGAGCCAGTAGGTGGAGCAGTCCAGCTCCAACAACTCCTGGACAACAGGAGCGGGAGTGTCCTGCACAGTGTCCTCGGGGGCTGCCGGTTCCTCCGTAGGTTCGGGTTGCGGTTTGCAGCCGGCCAGGAATGCACCAGCCGCCAGCATACCGGACAGTTTGAGCATCTCACGACGTGTTAGTTTCACTGCCATCGTCTAGATCTCCTTCAACTCAGTAACTACAGAACCTAATAGGCTCGGTGAACACCGCGTACAACCAGATACAGTCACTTGCTCTTGCGATCTCCCGACCAGTACCTCCTCCTTTCACTCAGTACCCTCGAGTGCCCTGGGACATATAGATGACTCACCACAGCGGCGCCACCTGAGCGTAGCTATGCTTTTACCGCGCCGATCATCACACCGCGGATGAAGTGCTTCTGGAAGAAGGGATAGACGAACATGATGGGAAGGACCGTCACGATCAGGATGGTCATACGGATCGTCTCAGGGGAGACAGTCTGAGGCCTGATCTCGCCCTGCATCAAGCTCACCATATCGGCCTGGTTCCGGCGCAGGAACGCCTGCAGGACGTTCTGGAGCGGCAGCAGCTCGGGCTTGGTCATATAAAGCTGTGCATCGAACCACGAGTTCCACTGCCACACACCCGTGAACATCGCGATAACGGCAATGACGGGCATCGCCAGGGGGAAGATGATCCTGAAGAAGATGGTCCAGTCACTAGCCCCGTCCATGCGTGCTGACTCCGCCATCTCAGCCGGAATGGTGTCGAAATAGGTACGCATAATCAGCATGTTGAAGGCCCAGAACCCGTGTGGCAGGATGTAGACCAGCAGGTTGTTGAACAGACGCAGTTTGTTCATCAGTACATAGGTGGGCAGCAGGCCGCCCGAGATGTACATAGGGATGATCAGGAAAAGCGAGAGGGCGCGGTTCCCAGGCATCCTGCGCTGCGAGAGGGCATAGGAGGCCAGCCCCGTGATCATCACCGCATAGACCACACCCGCCACGGTCCGGAAGACGCTGATCGACGAGGCAGAGTAGATCTGGCCGATCTTCAGGATGGACCGGTAGTTCTGGAGCGTGAACCCTGCGGGCCAGAACACGATGTTCGTCTGTGCAGCCAACTGGGCGTCACTGAAGGAGTAAATCAGGCAGTACCAGAAGGGGTAGATCGTAACGAAGGCCAGGAACAGCATAACTACGCTCGTGATCAGTTGGCTGGTCGACATCTTACGCTTGCGACGCGTGGTCATAGATAGCGCTCCCTTGAGCTGTGCTGTCCCACTAGAAGGCACCGTACTTGCGGATGCGGCGACTGATGCCGTTGGCGCCCAGCACCAACACGAGCCCGGCGAGGCCCCGAAGCAGCCCCATAGCCGTGGCAATACCGTATCTCACCCTCCTGATGCCCTGTAGGAAGATGTAGTAGTCGAGGGTATCCGAGTACTCCGACACCAGGGCGTTGCGCATGTTGTAGATGGCGCCAAACGAGATGGGGCTATTGGTGACCAGATGGGCGATGGTGAAGATGAACATCAGACCGATGGTCGGCGCGATGCTGGGCAGCGTGATGTAGATCAGCTGTTGCCACTTACTGGCACCGTCGACCACCGCGGCCTCATACTGCTCGGCAGGAATGCCTGAGAGCGCCGCCAGGTAGATGATGGTCTCCCAACCGATCTCCTTCCAGATGGCCACGATGATCAGGATCCACCAGAAGAGATCCGGTCTCCGCATGAAGGGTATGGCTTCCCTGTCCAGCGCCCTCAGCAGGATGTTGGCGACACCCGTATACTCATCGAGCAGCTTGTAGACGATGCCGGCGATGGCCACCCAGGACACGAAGTGCGGCAGATAGGTGATGGTCTGCGTGATCCGCTTGAAGGCGCTGTCCTGCATCTCAAAGATCAGAATCGCCAATCCGATGGGCAGTGTGAACCCGATCGCGATGTGGATTCCGTTGAGGGCCACCGTGTTCCGCAGGGATCGGAGGAAGTCAGCATCTCTGAACAAGTGCTTGAAGTTCTCAAAGCCGACGAAGGGGCTCCGGAACATGCCGTTGACGATATCATAGTCCTCGAAGGCCATGATCAGACCGACCATCGGCGCGTAGCTGAACACGACGATGAGAATCACTGCCGGCAGCAGGAATAGGTACATCGTGCGGTAGCGCCAGATCCGTTTTCTCAAAGCAACATCCATATCGAGACGCCTCCAGGCTGTGCTGATGCAGGGCAGGTGAAGATCGGAGCGGGTCCCAACGTAAACCCGGCGAGCTGGGAAACACCGCCAGGTGCGCTAAACCGGACTGTTTGGTATACTCATATTATAGGCCTCAGACCCCAGAAGCAGCAGGACCAAAACCGGACGATCTCTGACCAGGACCCTATGGACAACTACGAGGCTTTCCGCGAGGCATTGAGGGACGTGCTGAATCACCTGCACGACCCGGAGTACACCGTACCCCCCGAGGTCGCTGAGGTCGTGACCGGCGACACGGGTACGGCCGCATCTACGGTGCAGTACGCGATCATGGAGGCCATCCACGAGCTGGCCCCGCCACCCAACACGCCAGAATCGGCCCTATTGATGCGCCGGCACAAGATCCTCGTCTATAGGTTTGTTGAGGGGCAGACCCAGAACTGCGCGGCGGAGCAACTCCACACCACGGTGCGGAACATCCGCCGCGAGCAGCATGTGGCGATCCATATCCTGGCACGGCACCTCTGGGAGGAGCAGGGGACGAGGGACACGGCTCCAGCGGAGACCGAGGAGGTTCAGGATCAGGCGTCCTCGGTGCTCTCCGAGTGGCGATCTCAGGCCAGACAGGAGCTCGCCGCCCTACGCCAGGGCAACCCATCCGCGGTAGCCGATGTGGAGGCCGTCGTGAACCGAGCGGTGTCCCTGGAAAGGCCGATAGCCGCAAGCAGCGACATAGTGCTTGCCGTCGACGGAATCGCCGAGGGACTGACCGCGGCAGCGCACCCCGCTGTCCTGCGACAGGTGCTCATCATGGCGCTGGACCTTCTGATTCAGCACGGAGGCACCTCTGAGATCCGTATCTCCACTCGTGAAGAGGGCGCCAGCGCGCTCCTGTCACTGTGCAGCGTCGGCTGCTGCGTAGATCAGCTTGACGACGTGGTAACCTCGGAGATGCTGCAGCTGCTTGGGGGGACGCTAGCAATATCCGAGGTAGACAAAGGTACGTGCGTTGACATCCACATCCCCGCCGTCGGCCAGGTGAACGTCGTCGTCGTCGATGACAATGAAGACTTCGTCCACTTCTGTCGCCGATGTGCACGTGGAACACGGTTTCGCGTGTTGCAGCCCCAGAACTGGACCGCAGAGGCGATCAGGGCAGTCGAGCCCGACGTGATCCTGCTGGATATCATGCTGCCCTATGTGGACGGATGGGAGTTGTTGGAGGCCCTGCAACACAACGCAGCCACAGCCGACATCCCCGTGGTAGTCTGCTCAATCGCGCGGGAGAGCGCGCTGGCCTCACAGATGGGCGCCGTAGAGTTCCTGCCCAAGCCGATTGCCCATCAGGATCTGCTGGCGACACTGGAACGGGTTACATCCTGACCACCTTACCCTCTGCGGCTAGCCCTCTCTGGCCAGCAGAGCCTGCGACAGCACCAGCGATGCCTCGACCAATCGCGCCGCAGGGATACCCCCAGCCAGGGTCACCGTCAGACTATCGCTGACCGGCGGCGTGTCACTGGGATCCATCCCCGAGACGAAGAAGACCGCGACCTCGGCAAGATCAGGATCACCACGCAAGGATTCCAGAAGGGACCAGCCATCCGCCCCGGGCATCACCACATCCAGCAAGACCAGATCCGGCCGCTGTGCGCGTATGGCGGTCATCGCAGAGCGTGCATCCGCGGCCTCGCTGACCGCAATCGCAGGATCCAGCCGGCGCACCATGCGCCGCAGCAATGCGCGCCCCTCCGACTCGTCATCGATGACGATCAGTGACCGTACCGGATGGCCCAAGCTCTCTATGGCCGAGGCGAGCGCCTCGGGCGCGACGGGCTTCGTCAGGTAGTCGACGGCACCCGCGGCCCGTGCCCTCGACAGAGGGCTGGCGACATCACAGGCCAGCACCAACGTGCCGTCAGCCGTCGACCGCACGCGTCCGATGAGCTCGCCGGCATCGGACTGATGCGCACTGGTGTTGACTAGAACGGCACGCCCTGGGTACTTCCCCACCGCAGCCAGCGTCTCGTCCACAGTATGCGTGACGAGGAAGTCCGCATCCTGCTCAAGACTCTGCAGTTCGCGCCCCAGGCTGTCCTCCGGGTCGTAGACCACGAAGAGCGGGCGAAAGAGACCGGCCTCGTAGGCCGCAGCCTCGGTGCGGAATCCTGCCTCCTGCCACACCCAGTCCTCCACAATGCGGTGACCCGGTGCCGCCGTCGGATCGAGCGGTTGATTGGTCGGCACGGTGAAGTAGAAGCTGGTGCCCTGACCCATGTCGCTCTCCACCCAGATGCGTCCTCCGTGGTGTTGGATGATCTCACGGCTGATGCTGAGACCTAGCCCGCTGCCGGAGACCTTGCTCGATGTAGCCGCGACCCGATAGAAGGGCTGGAAGAGATGTTCCAGTGCATCTGCGGGAATGCCCTCCCCGGTATCTGTGACCGCCACAGTCACCTCACCCTGCGCATCCGAAGCCTCGATGGCGATGCCACCGGCCTCGGTGAACCGTGCCGCGTTGCTGAGTAGGTTGAGAAGGACCTGACGGATGCGGGTGCGGTCCCCATAGACCATCAGGGGACGACCGGGCAAGTGCACACGCAGATCCAGGCCCTTCTTCTGGGTCAATGGTAGCACCGCCTCACGAGCCTCGTCGATGATGGTCGCAAGGTCAACGGCCCCCCGGTGAAGTGTAAGGCGCCCGATCTCAGTCTGGCTGAGATCCAGCACGTCGTTGATCATCTCGGCAAGATGCGTGCTGTTGCGATGGATGATGCGCAGGTCCGTGCGCAACTCCACAGGTAGCTGATCCACGTAGAGGTCGGGCCGCTCGACCATCAAGCCGACCAACCCAATGATCATATTGAGAGGGGCCCGGAACTCGTGGCTGACCCGCGAGACAAAAGCCGCCTTGCTGCGCTGAGCCTGATCGGCGAGAGATCTCAGACCGGCCATGCGGCGATTGTCCAGCGCAAGCTGGCGATTGGCACGCCGGAGTCCCTGAAGTGACCTCTCCAGCTCCTCCCGTCGGGACCGCGCTTCCAGAACACTGACTCGCGAGGTCTGGTATTGCGACCACGACCAAGCCTCCAGTTGATAGATGAAGTGGTAGAGCCCGGCGACCGTCGCGTATGAGGCCCAAACCGCGATAAGGGACACCGCTGTCTCCGCTGCGAGGACATACTCTATGCGCTGGTAGACGAGCAGGAATAACGTCTGCACCAGCGCCGTGATCGCACCGGCGCGCACCCCCACGGATACGACCGCCGCGATAGTGGCGAGGGCCAGCAATGACAGCACGCCCGGCACGTCCATCGCCCAATCAAGGTACCCCACGCTAGCAGAGACCAGGGCTATCATGAGCCATCGACCCACCACGGGCCACTTGAGGAGGACACCCCAGACAAGTATGGCCGCGCAGGCCAGATAGGCGCCGGCCAGCTGCCGCTCGATGTACGCGACAGAGTTCGCCTGGCCCCGGTTGGGCAGCAGCAGTCCAATCACGGCTGCACCTACCAGGAGCATGGACCAGTGCGCCGATATGCGAATCTGCAGCCCTGTATCAGCTCTCTGCATATGGAATCTCCCGTCGTGGCGGCTGACCGCACCGATTGCGCAGATTATAGCGTCGTCCGAAGGCGCCAGAAAGGCGCGTAAGCCGCCCTCAGAGAGATCACACTGACGGACACTGGGTCTGCCTCAGGGACCTGGGCGGAAGCTGTCCGGTTCTCGTCCTCGCATCCGGTGTGGTTCGGGCGTATGCTGGAAATGTGCGATTGGCATATGTTTCAGGCGACACAACGGAGGCTGCAATGGACTCTGAGACAGAACAGGTACCTGCACTAGAGAACAAACTGGTTCGGTTCACCGTGTCTGTGGAAGACAACACATGGTGCTTGACGGATCTGCGCGCAGGCGTGGACTGGGGCAACACGGAGAGGCCCGGGTCGTGGGTTGAGATTCGGACAGACGTCGCTCCTGACGCCGAGCGCCAAGAGCTCTCCCTCAGCGAAGCTACGGAAAAGAACGGCGCTCTGCATTGTCGTTTTGTGGACGCATCGGGGGATGACGGCAAGCTGTCTCTGGTCTTCTACCTCATCGGCGACGCGCTCCAGGTGTACGCGATGCCGGATACCGCCCTTGGGTACGCATACCTAGACCTCTTCAGATCTGGTCTGGACGCCTCCAGCGCCGAGGACGGCGAGATCATGATACCGGCGCGTATGGGGCTCCTGCTCCCTGCAGCAGGCCGGCAGGACCTGAATCTCTCCTTGGACACCTATCAGTATGCTGGTGTGCACTCGGCGATGTCCGGTCTCTTCAAAGCAGGGGCAGCCCTCCTGGTGGATTGGGTTGACCCCTACACGACACTGGGCGTCATCCGCAAGGTCGGAGAGCCACACTCGACCATCTCTATGGCAGTCTATCTGAGGAAGACAGCGCGATCCTTCCAGATCCATTGTCTGGGCAAAGGCGATCTCTCCACCGTCGCCGAGGCCTACCGCGCCCGCGTCACGGAGCTTGGCTACCGCATGACGTGGGAGGAGAAACTCAAGCTGCGCCCCCAGGCTGCCCGGCTGTTCGGCACGTGCAACGTCAAGCTATGGCACGCTCTGGCACGTCGCATTGATGAGGACCTTAACGAGACGGAGGTCAAGGTTCGGTGGACCTTCGACGAAGCCGCCAGCATCGCCGAGCACCTCAAGCACGATCTGGGTTTGGAGGACGTCCTCTTCCACCTGGGTGGCTGGACGCGCTATGGCTATGACTGCCGCCATCCGGACATCCGGCCTGCCAACCCTGAGTGCGGAGGGGATGAGGGACTGGTAGACTGCGTCCAGCGAGTGCAGGCGTTGGACTATCTCTTCTGCCTCCACGATAACTACCAGGATATGTACCGCGATGCGCCCTCGTGGGACGAGGCATGGCTCCAGAAGGAGGCCGACGGTACGCCAACACGCGGCGGCCTGTGGCTGGGCGGACGCGCCTTCTACACGTGCGCACGCGAGGCCCTCAAGTTGGTGAAGCGACCCGACAACCTTCCCTGGGTCCGCGACACCTTCCACCCCGATGTCTACTTCATCGACACTACCTACGCGGTGGGCCCCCAGGAATGCTTTGATCCCCGGCATCCGCTCACGATGCAGGAGGACATCCAGTGGAAGATCGAGCTCTCTGACTACACCGCCGACTTGATGGGCATATTCGGCTCGGAGGACGGTCGCGAGTGGGCTGTGCCGCATGCCGACGTTTTCGAGGGTCTGGCGTCAGTCGCCGGGGAGTACATGCGTAGGATTGATGTCGAGGAGGTGGACGGCGTTCCGGTGCCATTCTTCGACATGATCTTCCACGACTGCGTCGCTCTATACGGAAAGTATCGCTACGAGCCGGAGACGATAGCCGAGCAGGTCATCAGTCACATCGGTATGGGGCGCACGCTCTACTACCACGCCCTGGGGGATCACCTGTACTGGAAGGGTTCCGAGGGACAGCTGGAGATGCCCGCTGCCGAAGGACCGATGGATCCAGCGCTCTACACACGGGCTCACAACGGCTGGGCCGAAGGTATGTGTCTGTGGGATCGATATATGAAGAACACCCAGGAGATCCTCGGTCCGCTCAACAAGCTCACATCCCAAGCGGTGATCGATCGCTATGACTTCCTCGATGAAGCCCGCAAGGTACGCAAGACAACGTTCAACAACGGCGTCTCGGCGGTCGTCAACGGCAGCGACAAGGAGTTCACCGTCACATCGACCTCGGGGACACAGGCCGTCCTACCGCCGTATGGCTTCCTGATCGAGGCCGGCACCTTCACGGCTTTCATCGTGACCGCCCTTGGCAACAAGACTTGCGATGGTCCGACGCTGTTCACCATCACTAGCCTCGACGGTCAACCTGTCGAGACGGCGAAGCGCTTCAGAATCTTCCATGGCTTTGGTGACTCACAGTTGGTCTGGCAGGACACCAAGTACGATGTAGTCCGGGAGTTGACAGTCGGGTAACGGAGGCGTTGATGGATCCACAGACAGAGCAGACACTTGGGTTGGCGAATGATCTCATCAGATTCACGGTGTCCGTCTCGGATAACACCTGGTCACTGGAGGACCTGCGCGCCGGCGTTGCCTGGGGGAACCTGGGCAGGGGCGCGCCGTGGGTGGAGATCCGGACCGCACCCGAGCTCGGCGCGCCACGCACGCCGCTGATCCTGAGCGCGGCTGAGGCAAAGGACGATGGGCTGTGTTGCAGCTTCGCGGATGCGACGGGCAAGATGAAGCTGGACCTGGTCTTCTGCCTGAAGGGCAGCGCCCTCCAGGTGTACGCGATGCCCGATCCTGGGCTGGGGTATGCGGCCATCGACCTGTTCAGATCGGGGCTCGATGCGACCTGTGCCGAGGACGGGGAGGCCTTCGTACCCATCCGTATGGGCCTGCTTCTGCCCGCGCGCGGCGGAGACCCCTTTGACCTGACCTGGGGCACCTACGACTACGAGGGCGTGCATCTGGCTATGGCAGGGATGTTCAAGTCCGGCGCCGCGCTGCTGCTTGACTGGGGAGATCCCTACACCAAGGTGAGCGTGGCCCGAACCGTAGAGGGCGATGTCAACCGTATCGGCATGCGCGTCTCGCTGATCAAGACCGCCCTCTCGGTGGAGCTGCGATGTCTCGGCAAGGGCGATCTGACGACGCTGGCAGAGGGGTATCGGGAGAGAGCCACGGAACTGGGGTACCGGGTGCCGTGGAGCGAGAAGCTCAAGGACCGACCACAGGGGGCGCGCCTTTTCGGCGCGGCCAATGTCAAGCTATGGACGGCGCTGGCACGCCGCATCGACGAGAATCTGGTGGAGACGGAAGCCAAGGTCCGGTGGACCTTCGACGAAGCAGCGTCCATCGCCGAACACCTCAAGAAGGATCTTGAGCTGGAAGACGTACTCTTCCACCTTGGCGGGTGGACTCGCTACGGCTACGACTGCCGTCACCCCGACATCCGCCCGGCCAATCCGGAGTGCGGTGGCAATGAGGCGCTCCTGGACTGCGTGGACAGGGTGAAAGCCTGTGGCTACCTCTTCTGCTTCCACGACAACTACCAGGATATGTACCGCGATTCCTCCTCCTGGGACGAAGCCTGGCTGCAGAAAGAGGCCGACGGCACGCCGACGGTAGGTGGGTTCTGGCTGGGGGGCCGGGCGTACTACACCTGCGCTCGGGAAGCGGTCAAGCTGATCCAACGACCGGACAACCTACCTTGGGTACAGGAAGCCTTCGACCCCGACCTCTACTTCATCGACACCACCTATGCTGTCGGCCCGCAGGAGTGCTACGATCCGCGCCACCCGCTGACCAAGCAGCAAGACATCGAGTGGAAGATCAGGCTCTCCGACTACACGCGCGATCTTCTGGGGATGTTCGGCTCCGAGTGCGGTCGCGAGTGGGCCGTGCCCCACGCCGACTTCTTCGAGGGATTGGCCTCGGTGAGCGGCGACTATTTCCACAGGCTCCAGCCGGCCGATCTAGGGGGTAGCGTGGTGCCCTTCTTTGACATGGTCTTCCACGACTGCATCGCCCTACACGGCAAGTACGGGTACAAGCCAGAGGAGATGGCCGAACAGGTGATCCACCACGTGGCGATGGGCCGCACGCTCTACTACCACGCGCTGGGCGACCATCTCTACTGGCAGGACCCCGAGGAACTGCCGGAGATGCCGGCAGCCGAAGGGCCGATGGATGCCGCGATGTACACGCGCGCGGTCGGCGGCTGGGCCGAGGGCATGGGCAGGTGGGACCGCTTTATGAAGAACACCCAGGAGATCCTGGGGCCACTCAACAAGCTGACCTCGCAGGCGCTGATCGACCGCTATGAGTTCCTGGACGAGGCACGCACCGTGCGCAAGACCACGTTCAGCAACGGGGTGACGACGGTGGTCAACGGCAGCGCCGAGGACGTCACGGTGACGTCAGCCGCCGGCACCCAGGCTGTGCTGCCGCCGTACGGGTTCCTGGTTGAGGCGGGGACGTTCACTGCGTGCGTCGAGACTGCCTGGGACGGCAAGTCCTATGATGCTCCCGTGCTCTTCACCGTGACCAGCCTCGATGACCAGCCGGTCGCAACGGCCAAGAGCTTCCGGATCTTCCACGGCTTCGGTGAGTCAGAGCTGCTGTGGCAAGGGAAGAAGCACAATGTCGCAAGAGAGGCCGTCGTCGAGTAGCCTCGTATCACATTCGCGAGCAGCTGGCGAACATCAACCGCCAGCTGCTCGCGAACCTCTCGTCGCACGCCTCTGCTGATCGCACTTGACCCAGCAAGAACATACTAGCGTCCACGCAGGTCGACCCGAGAGGCGAAGTCTGGTACCATCTCGTCTCAGTCTACGTTTGGCTGTTGGTATATGAGTACAAGACAGGACCCTGCCCACAGAACAGGTCCTGTCTGTTGCTGTCTAGCATAGAAGCTAGCGGTTCCCGATAGGAGTGAGTGCACGTGCGGTTGATGATGCGGGCATGGGCGGTCCTTGTCGTGGCAGCAAAGCGCCTTCTGGCACAACGCTGGCTGGCCTTGGCCACGAGTCTCGGGCTGGTCATGTCGGTGGCGCTCGCCCTGAGCATACCCCTCTACGCGGATGCGACCTACTACCGTGTTCTGCGTCGGGAGATATGGGGCACGCTAGATGCCGAGGACTCTTCAGACCTGCCCCTGGTCATAACGTTCCGCTACACGGGCGGTCGGGACACGTCCGTGGAATGGGAGCAGGCCAAGCCCCTGGATGATTTCCTCTCGCAACAAGCGGCGAAAGCCCTCCGACTCCCTCCACATCAGTTCGTCAGCCATTTCCGCACAAACAACTTCGGCCTCTACGCCGCGGATGGCGACCAGGAAGATGCCAACGCAAACCCCATAGCCTGGGTCAGCCTCGGGACCGCTGATGACTTCGAGGAGGTCATCACGCTTAGCGAAGGCTCTATGCCGACCACCGTCTCGATGGCACAGGATAGCCCGCTCGAGGTCCTAGTGAGTGCTAGGATGGCGACCATCTCAGGGCTCCAAGTGGGAGATGAGCTGGTCGGCTTGGTGCGTAGCCGCGAGCAGCAGGCCACCCGAGACGTCAAGATCCCCATACGCGTGTCAGGCGTCTGGCGGGTAGACGAGTCGGCTGAGCAGTACTGGTTCACCGACCCGGATACGCTGTCAGACGTTCTGTTCATATCCGAGATGGCCTTCAAGGAACGCCTGGCCGCGTCAGTGGGTGATGAGATCCACACAGCCCTCTGGTTCATGGTGATGGATGGTTCAGACGTGCACGCCGGGGACGTAGCTGGCCTCGAGAGCAGGCTCCACAATCTAGAAAAGCAGGTGGCCAAGATACTGCCCGGAGCCCGTCTCGGGATCTCCCCAATGGCCGGACTTCGCGACTACTGGCAAGCCTACAGCTTGCTCACGCTCCTGCTCTACGCTTTCAGCATTCCCATCATGGGGCTGATCCTGTCCTTTGTGACCCTCGTCGTGGGATTGGCCGTAGGCCAGCAGCGCAACGAGATCGCCGTTCTCCGGAGTCGTGGCGCAACGTTGCCCCAGGTTGTGGCCATCTCGGCCCTTGAAGCCGTGATCCTAGCGTTGGTCTCAGTGGCAGTCGGCGTACCCGTGGGCCAGGGTATCACTCAGTTGATCGGTCGCGCCCGCAGCTTCCTCGATTTCAGCCTGCAGTCCAGTCTCCGTGTAGATATGACTGCGCCCACACTCACCTTCGGATTCGGAATCGCGGGTCTGGCGCTTCTGGCGCAGGTCCTGCCGACGATGGGAGCAGCCCGCCATACCGTGGTCACCTACAAGCTGGAACGTGCCAGAACACTGCGCCCGCCATGGTGGCAACGTGCCTGGCTCGACATGTTGCTGCTCGCTCCCACGATTTATGGGGGGTATCTGCTGCGACAACAGGGCAGCATCGCTATGCCAAGTTTGGAGGGGAGTCCGACGTACGATCCATTCGCGAACCCCCTCCTCTTCCTGGTTCCGGCATTGGCTGTATTCGCTGTCACACTTCTAATCCTGCGTATCGTGCCCCTGATCATGCGCCTGTTGGCCTGGGTTGCCGCAAGGTTCAGGAGCGTGGGCTTCCTGATGGCCGCCAGACACCTGTCCCGGACGCCGAGTCTCTACTCAGCACCGCTGGTGCTCCTTACGGTGACGCTGAGTCTCTCCTTCTTCGTAGCGACGCTGGCCCAAACCCTGGACAACCATCTCTACGATCAGTCCTACTACGCGTCGGGAGCGGACATGCGGCTGATCGAACGCGGGACCCAGACGACAGGCCACGCACTGGAACCCTCCCTCTCGGATTCCTCCACGGAAGACGACCAGGGGCTGCGTTGGCAAATCAGACCGGTGTCTGAGCACCTGGCGATACCCGGCGTTGAGGCCGTGGCCCGCGTAGGACAGTATCGGGCCGCTGCAGACCTCGGTGGCGAACAACAGAACGGGACCTTAATCGCCATAGATCGAGTGGATTTCGCGCAGGTTGCCTACTGGCGGGATGACTTCTCGCCCGCGAGCTTGGGGGCCATGCTGAACAGTCTCGCCACGGCGCCAAATGGCGTGCTCGTTTCCGCAGATGTCTTGGCGACAGGCTATCTGGACATTGGGGACACGGTTCACCTGAACGTGAACACTTTCGGGCAGAACACGAATATGGCCTTCGAGATCGTCGGGACATCCGATCTCTTCCCAACCTGGTACCCCATCGACGAAGATCAGGGGCCGCTGTTCGTGGGCAACCTGGACTTCATCTTCCAGGAAGCCGGCGGGCAGTTCCCGTACGACGTCTGGCTGAGAACTAGCCCAGACGCGTCCTATGAGGAGATTGCGGAGGGTGTGAGGAGCAAGGGGCTGGACCTGATCAACTGGCACGCGCCACGCCTGGTCATTGCCCGAGAGCAGCGTCGTCCGCAGCGTCAGGGTCTCTTCGGCGTCCTCTCCGTTGGATTCATCGCTGCCGGGTTGCTGGCGGTCCTGGGGTTTGTGCTCTACGCCTTCTTCTCATTCCGACAGCGCTTCATCGAACTGGGCGTCCTCCGAGCCATCGGGCTCTCGACCAGACAGATGACACTCTTCCTTGGATGGGAGTTGGTGTTCCTGATGGCCATCGGAACAGGTGCTGGGACGGGATTGGGTATCTGGATCAGCAATCTATTCATTCCCTATATGCAAGTGGGCAGCGAACCTATGGCCCTAACCCCACCCTTTATCGTACAGATCCCATGGTCGGATGTTGTCTACTTCTACGTACTCTTCGGCGTCCTGTTCATCGGAGCCTTGAGCATCCTTGTTGCGCTCCTGATGCGTATGAAGGTCTTCCAGGCGGTCAAGCTCGGCGAAACGGCCTAGGCACCAAGCTAGCTCAATCTCGCCCCTTCATCGGTCCCGGATGCTGCGACTTGTCGCCATCGACGTACACCGCCACCCACTGGGCCAGGCGCTTGCCCAGCCGGCGCGCCGCCGCGATCTCGGCATCCTGCTGGGGCTTGCCCGCGGACACGGCACCATAGTGCAACGTGAACTGGTGTCCCGTGTAGTCCGTGACACCAAAGGTCAGCATCCCCACGTTCATCATCATCGTCAGAATCGACATGCACGTCAGCTCAGCACCACCGCCCCAGCCGCCCTGCGTGGCGAAGGCGCAGCCGAACTTGCCCTCCAGCCGGCCCCACGTTGGCTGGGCGATCCCATCCCAGTACTTCTTCATCTTCCAAGAGACGATGCCAGTGTACGTTGGCGCGCCCGCTGCGATCCCGTCGGCCCAGAGCGCATCTTCCTTCGTGGCATCATCGACGTGCAACAGCCGAACCTCGATGCCTGGAATCTCGCGCGCCCCTTCGGCCACGTGTTCGGCCATCGCCGCGGTGTTGCCGGATCTGCTGTCGTACACAACCAAAACCTTGCCCATGCTGCCTCCAGCTTCTAGGGTGAGACCACAATGGCCCGCGAGGGCCGGCTGACACCGTTCTCGTTGACAGCGACGATGAGGTAGATTCCCGCGCCACTCGGTGCCTCCGGATCAGAATATACCGTCGTCGTGATCCCATCGGCAATGAGCATACGGGCGTCGCCCTCACCGCGGTACACCGAGTAGGTCTGCGCGCCGAAGGCGGGGTGCCAGGTCAGGTCTTTGCGACCCTCACCGACGGCCTTGCCGCTGACCCCCAGCGGCGCCCGCGGCGGCGCCGGATTCAGCCCAACCATATCCGTGACGGCCTGGTACTTCGGAGTCTGCAGGTTCTCGATGTCTTGCGTCAGTCCCCACATCCCCCAGCGATCATAGGCGCTCTGGAGCGTGAAGTAGATGAAGATGTCACCCTCCACCTTGGGATGCGCGAACCAGTGGTTCCACAGGTCGTAGACGACCAGGTCACCCATCCGCAGATCGGCATGGGCATCGATCACCGTCAGCAGCAGATCGGTGGGACGCGTCGACTTGAGCGGTCCGGCGGTGTCGGGGCCGCCCTCGTACATAGCGTGCTTGAGTTCGTACCGGTCGGCCACCTGCTGGAGTGCCGTGCGCGAGGTCCAGGCGTGGGAAGCGCTGCTCTGCTCCAGGCGCAGCAGCACGTCGTCGACCGACGCGGTATGGTAGATGTCGCCAAGACCGAAGTAGCCGGCCCCGGCGACTGCGTAGAGATACCGGCTCGGCGGTCCGTAATTCTCCGAGACCCACCTCAGTTGCTCAGCATAGGCCAGCGGCTGTCCGCTCTGCCACGAGTGGATGACGCGGACGCGAGTGTTGATCGCGTCCTCACCAAACACGCCGCGGAAGATCCCGCTGATCTCCACAAGGCGCCTGACATGACGTCGCTGCGCCCAGACGCCTTTCAGCGGCAATCCGCCAGCGTCCAGAGGCGCAGCCCCCGGCTTGGGCTCGCCGCTCCCGACCTCGGCCACGGCAGCAGCCTCGTTGTAGAGAGCCTGCAAGAAGCCGTCGTTCCATACCTCGTTGCTGTGCTCGATGTAGATCACGGCGTCGGAGTGGAGCGTATCCTGGAGCAGGTGAGCCAGCCCCCCAATGTAGTCATCGCTCGCGTGGATGGGGATATTGATCCAGATGTGCTTGCCCGTCAGGTTGGCGAGCTCGATGACATACTCCCAGGCAACGCCCTCACCCAGGTTCTGGCGCGCAGTCGGTAGGTTGCGTTCGCCCCAATCGAGCGTGCTGTCAGCCTCGGAGTCGAAGGGCGGGTTGACATTGTTGCCTCCCACCCAGTTCATGAAGCGAAGCGTGCTGAAAGGCTCGAGTGCAGCCAGGAAGTCCGGCGTGAAGACCGTGTCGGTGTCGAGGTCGTAGCCCGGGCGCATCAGCCGCACGTCGGCGACACCCGAGTTCAGTTCGCTCTCAGGCGTGCGTCGCGTGTTGACGAATCTGACGAAGAGCAGCCCCTGGTCGGGCGCAACGACGATGTCAGCGGTGGTGGTGTTGGTCCCCGCATCGTAGACCTGATTGCGCACATCCACACCCCCCTCGGCGGCTGTGAGCAGGGCCTGGCCCGTGAAGGCCAGCTTGTAGGTACCGCTGACATCGATCTGATAGTCGCCATCCTGGCAGTTCGGGCAATCCGCCTGGTCCTGGCTCCACCAGGCGCCGAAGGGTCGCACGTCGAAGAAGACGGTCCTCGTATCCGTGGTGGGCCAGCCGGCCTCATCCAGGGGCGCGTACCGGCAGGTCTCGCTGTTCTCCGGGCAGGCGTCTGCCTCGAGGATCTCCCAGCGCCGCAGGGTGAGGGCAACGTCGGTGAACTCCAGCCCCCGGTCGCCCACGCCGCCCACATCCACGCCGAGCCGCTCCGCGACGAACTCGTGTGAGACAGCACGGAGCGTGGGCACCGGTGTGGGCAGCGGCACCGCGTCCTCAGGCTCGGTGACGGACACCGACGTTGCGGTCGCCGTCGCCTCCGCCACGGTGGGAGGAGGTGGCAGTAGTTCACGGGTCGGCGTGGCCTCGGCACAGCCGGCTGCGGCGGTCAGATAGAGCAGCCTGAGGCAAGCAAGGAGGACCTTGGGTCCGACGCGTTTGCCCGTCATCGAGGAGATCCTCAGTCTATCACTCCACCATCACGTACCACGCCGATACGAGTGGATCCTCGACGGAGCTGCGCGTGTGATGGTCCTCGCCGGCTTCGACGATGATGATGTCGCCGGTCTTGACAGGGTAATCGACACCGTCGATAGGGATGACGCCGGTGCCCTGGATGAAGATGAAGACCTCGGCCGTGTCGTGCACGTGCACGGCCTCTGGGTGTGCCGTCTCACCGGGCTTGAAGATATAGACACCACCGTGGCTGATGGCCGCGTCACCCAAGTGCTCCGGCAGCAGCCGCGATTCGTTCCCCCTCACATCCTCAATGCGCAGTCGCTTCATCTCACGCCTCCCTTACAGAGCACAGACACGTCGCCTTGTCCCAAATGTCGAGATCATAGACAACACCGAGGCCAGAACCCTGGGGCACCCGGACACAGCCGTTGTCGATCCCGAACCCCGGCGTGTACCACGATGTCGGCACCGCCGGTCGTCCTGCCCACTCCTGGTAGGGGCCCAGATTCTCGGCAATCGAGCAGAAGTGCAACACAGCCGCTGCCTCTGCCCCAATCTTGGGGCTGTGCGGCATGATAGCCAACCCCGCCTCCGCCGCCATCCCTGCGACAACCAGCTCGCGGATCAGACCGCCGTTGTACATCACGTCGGCCTGCACCAGATCGACCACGCGGCCGCGTATCATCCAGGCGAAGAGATCGAGGCTGGAGTCCTGCTCGCCGCCTGCGACCGGCAGGATCTCGGCCGCAGTGACACGCTGTGTCTCCCAGTAGGATTGCCAGGGACATGGCTCCTCGAAGAATGCCACACCGTGATCAACCAGGAGCGCGGCAACCTCGATCGCGTGGTCAGCATCGTAGGAACCGTTCGCGTCGACGTAGATCACAACATCATCGCCGAACGTCTCGCGGGCCAGCGGTATCAGCCGATCGGTCCGACCGGGGAACGCATCCGCGTTGTGGCTCATCCGACCACCGATCTTGAGCTTGACGGCCGTCGCCTTGGTCTCTTCCAGCCGCCGGCCCAGCCATGCGACCTCTTCCTCGGGCGTGGTATCTCGACGCAAACTGGAGAGATACACAGGAATCTCGGTGCGCAGCACGGTGCCCACTAGTGCGCCCACGGAGCACCCCGCCAGCTTGCCCAGCAGGTCCAGCACCGCCAGCTCGGCATAGGCGACCGGGTTCCAGAACCCGATGCCGGCGAGCTTGTAGGCGCTGCGGAACGTGTAGACGCCCTCGACAAGGTCGACGAGATCACGGGCGTCCTTGCCCACGAAGTAGGCAGCGACGACCTGATCGAGGATGGGCCAGAGGTATGCTAGGCGATTGTTGACCATGACGACGCCGGTCGCGCCATCATCGGAGGTCGCCCGAACCAGATATCGTCCGTCGAACTCGAACGCCTCGAGCGAAGTGATGCGGACCGGATCAGAGAACCGTTCGTGGAGATCCATTGATGCTCCTGGCTGACTCTCAGAGATGCATCGGGGCGCAACCAACGCCGGTCCTGCCGCAGGCAAGGCGTATCGGTGAGCCCCATGATCCAACGCGCCAACGTTGAAACGTGCTAGCGTCTCCGCTCCTATCCCTGATCGCAGATGGCAAAGGCCTGCGCCAGTGCCGCGTAGGGCTCGCCCTTGGGCTTGAACTCGTGCCCAACGTAGAGATCGTATCCGCTTTCAGCGATGGCACGACAGATGCCGACGTAGTTCAGCTCCTGCGTGTCATCGAAGTCGTTCCGACCCGGCACGCCCGCCGTGTGGAAGTGACCGATCCACTTGATGTTGTCGCGAATCGTACGGATGACATCGCCCTCCATGATCTGCATATGGTAGATATCAAAGAGGACCTTCACATTGGGGCTGTCCACGCGGCGACAGACCTCGAATCCCCACGCGCTGTGATCGCACTGGTAGCCGGGGTGGTCCACCTTCGAGTTGAGCAGCTCGAGGTTGAGGTTGATGCCCTTGGCCTCGGCATGGGGCGCCGCGCGCTTGAGCCCGGCGACCGTGGCCTCGAGGCCGGCCTCGTCGGTCAGCCCCTCGCGACGGTTGCCGCTGAAGACGATAAGGCCGGGGATACCCGCCGCGGCGGCGAGATCCACCGATTCCTTCAGCTCTGCCTCGATACGATCGTGCTCGCCGGGATCGTTGAGCCCCACCGGCAAGCTGTGGTGTCCGGACATCTGTGCAACAGCCAAGTCGTGCCCGTGGGCCGCCGCTACGGCTTCATCGTACCAAGGTCCTCGCGCCCAGAACTCGATCGCTGCATAGCCCATCGCCGCGACCTTGGTGCAGAAGTCATCCCAAGAGACATCATCGGTCTTGAAGAGCGGATAGCAAATGGACTGTTTGATCCTCATAGATCACCTCCGACAGGAAATGGGCAGATGCTCAGACGGCAGTTCGGAAAGCCTGGTTAGGGACTGGGAGTCGAGACCTGGGATTGGGCCTTGCTGAGAAATCGGGTGCCGAGGAGGCCCAGGGCAAAACAGACCGCGCCAGTCACGGCAAACATGGGTTGGATACCGATGGCGTCCGCCAGGATGCCGCTGAGGGGCGGGCCGGAGAACATGCCGATGGCGTAGACGGACTGGTGAAGCCCCATCGCTGTCGCGCGCTGGTGGTCGTCCACATACCGGATGCTGAGCCCCATCAGAACAGGATAGCCAACCCCGCTGGCCAGACCCATCAAGACTTGACCGGCGAAGACCATCGGCACCGACCGCGCCAGCGAGAGCGTGCCCAACCCCAGCCCGACGAAAGCGAAGGCCAGGACCACCATCCGGCGCTCCCCAAACCGCTTTGCCAGCGCGGACATCGCCAGGTTGCCCAGGAAGACCAAGACAAGGTTCATGCTCACCAGACCGCTGAGCACGACATCTGTGGCGCCCAGGTTCTTGGCAAGGTTCGTCGAGAATCCAAAGGTGGAAGACCAGATGGCGTACTGGGTGACGATGCCCAACAGCGCCGGCACCAACACGTCGGGCCGCACGATCAACGCGCCGACCTGCCGGAAGCTGGGTTGCTTTACGGGGCGCCGCGGTTCCTTGATCATCAGGGTCACGACAATGGCCAGGGCGGCCATCACGACGGCAACGAAGAACGAGAGCGGATACCCCCCCAGCGCGTTGAGCGACCCGGTCACGCTCGTCGCGACCACGCGGGCAACAGCGTTGGTGGCCGAGAGGATCGCCGATGCACGCACGGCATCCTCCGGAGGCAGCAGGCCGCTGAACGACACCACCAACAGCACCCACGCACTTGCTCCGAGACCGGTGAAGGCACGGCCGAGGGTCAGACCGCCCACGGTATCAGCCAACCCCATGACCAAAGCACCCAGGCCGACGAAGAGAAACCCGCCGACGAGAAAGGGCTTCCGGCGACCGACCCAGTCGGCCGCGATGCCCAGGGGCAGGCGGACCACAGCTTGCCATAGCCCGTACATCGAGAGCACCGTGCCGACCGCGGCCAGCGACTGGGCCTTGGTCTCGACATAGACCGAGAGCGTGGGCACGTAGACATAGAGCGCCATCCAAAAAAGAACCACGGCCGCAATATAGAGGCCTACAAGACGACGGTTGGACGAAGGTGCAGAATCAGATGTCATCTGGAAACTCCTGGGGGAAATCGGCAAACCGAGAATGGGCATGCCCAGAAAGGCTGGACAGAGACTGGTGAGTGGGGATCAAAGATCAGGATGCTAGACCGTCGATGTCGCAGATGTGGATGGGCAGACCTTGATCACGGACCGCGGCCTGAACAGCGGCAGCTGACAGGGTATCTGGGGTGGTGCCCTCCGCGATGGCCAGGGTGGCCGCGATGCCGGAGAGCTGACCCGTGAGAGCTGCCGGCGGGATCACGCGCGCCACCTCCCAGGCCTCACCATCGGCGGAGATGCAGCGACCTGCCGCCAGGAGACCCTCGACGCCCTGAGGCAGCAGCGCACCATAGGGGACCTCCCGCAATGGGCCACCGCGTCCACGCCACTCGGGGATCACGCCGATGGACGTACGCAACGCAGTGTCGGCCTGGTCAGGCAGCAGCGTCTCCACGCCGGCGATTCTCCGCGTCATCCGGAACTGCGCCATTGCTGGCAACGTCACGGGGAACACCTGATGGCGTCCCTCTGCACCAATCTCGCCCTGCTTGGCTACATAGTGCTCGCGGAGCAGGCGCCTCCCTTCCAGCACGAACCGTGTCACCGCGGCGCCGTCGACACCGCTGTATTGGGGTTGATCCGGTGGCTGACCACGACCCTCCGAATCGCTGGCGATCCTCACCGCATCCAGCAGGCCCACCGAGGGATCGGCAACGACCTTCTGAGCACGCGTGAACGAGCTCTGGAGCGCCCAAAGCGACAGCCAGTTGGCGCCCTCCACGCACTCCGCACCGGCACGAAACGCCACATCTGCGTCGCCGGTCGCATCGATCACACACTGCGCCGTCAACCTCCCCCGACCGCTCTTGTTCTCGACCACCAGACCCGTGACCCGGCTCCCAGACATCGCGGGCTCGCTGACCAGGGTATCCAGCCAGAGGTCAACGCCGGCCTGAAGCAGTACCTCATCCAAGGCGAGCACGAAGGATGCGGGGGAAAACGGCGTGTAGTACCGCCCCCTCGCGGGCCATTCGTTGGGCACGCCACCCGGACCGTACTTGATACTGAGGTGCAAGAGCTCCTCGGCGATACCATAGAGCACCTGATGTCCACGTCCGTCGCAGAGGGGCAGGTAGATGTAGATCAATCCCGTGGTGGCGAGTCCGCCCACAAGGACCGTCTTCTCAACCAGGGCCGTGTGCAGGCCGCTGCGCGCGCACTCCAGCGCGGCAGCTACACCGGCGACGCCGGCACCGGCTACGACGACATCATAGGATTGCTCAAACGACATCCCGGTCTCCTGATTCCTCACCCTCGGTTGCTGTCGCAAGCATACACGGAAACCAGCCGATTGCACCCGGATGAGAGGGCCCGGCACAGTTGCTCTACAACGGTGGAGACGGCACACGTTGGCTGCAGAGACGGCACGATGTGAGGTCTGCCAAGCCCGTCCGTGTGCCCAGCGCCGTGTTGCAGACCGGCGGCTATGCGTGCGCAGACGGGCGCTGCAGCAGCTTGGGTGAAATGGCGAGGCTCAGCAGGTAGGTCAGCCCGGAGACGAGGATGATACTGGCACCCGAGGTGAGGTTCCACACGTAGGAAACCCACAGACCGATGACGGTGAAGACGATGCCCAGCACAGTCGACCCGATCATCATCTGCTTCATGTCCCTGGCAAAGCGACCGGCGATCGCCGCCGGCATCGTGAGCATCGCGATCACCATAATGAGCCCGACCACGCGCATCATCATCACCACCGTCAGCGCGATCAGACAGAGCAGGACGATGTAGATCGCGTCCACAGGGACGTTCTCGACCGTGGCAAAGGTCTCGTCGAACGAGATGGCCACCAGTTCCTTGTAGAAGAGCACCACCAGGGTGACGATCACCACGTCCAGACCCAGGATGATGAGGAGTTCGCTACGCTCCACGGCCAGGATGCTGCCGAAGAGATAGCTCATCAGGTCGGCCTTGTAGCCGGCACTCAGGTCGACAAAGATGATACCCACGGCCATGCCTATGGCCCACAGCACGCCGATCACCGTGTCCGCTCGCTGGCGTGTGCGACGCTGGATCAGCCCCATGATGACCGCCGCCAGAAGACTGAAGAGGATCGCGCCCAACAGAGGCCAAGATCCGGGCCGAGTATCGACTGCCGCCGCGCCGCCGGCGGCGACCAGCGGCAACACGGAGTACCTGACGTAGTAGCCCAGTCCGATGCCGCCATAGGCAGCGTGAGCGATGCCGCCGCTGATGAAGACGATGCGCTTGATCACCACGAAGGTGCCGACGATGCCACAGGCGACGCTCACCAGCAGGCCCGCCATCAGGGCGTGACGCATGAACGAGAGCTGCAACGCCTCCAGGATCGGTGCCATCATCCGGCCTCCCCCAAGTGACTGTGCCCCTCGTGGTCCCCGTGCATGGGCAACACGCGATGCGGCACGCCGTGGGCGATGAGATCGACGGGGCACTCGTAGGCCAGCTCCAACATCTCCGGGGTCAGATTCGGGCCCTGATTGTAGAAAAGACGGCGATTCAGGCACCCGACCGTCTTGACATACGACGAGATGGCACTGATGTCGTGTGAGATCAGCAGGATCGTCACGTGCTCGTTGATCCGCCGCAACACCTCGAAGATGCCGGTGCTCACTTGCGGGTCCACGCTCGAGGTCGGTTCGTCCAGCAGCAAGATCCTCGGCTGAGCCACCAGAGCCCGGGCGATATAGGCCCGCTGGCGCTGCCCTCCCGAAAGCTCGCCAATCCGTCGATCTCGCAGATCGTAGAGCTCGACCTGGCGTAGGGCGTCGGCCACAACGGCATCATCCTCAGCCGTGTAGCGCCTGAGCAGACGCCGACTCCCCAGTCGCCCCATCCGCGCCACGTCCCAGACACTGATGGGAAACTCGCGGTCGAACTCCACCAGTTGGGGTACATAGCCGATCATCCGCCGTCCCTCGCGCACCGATTGTCCCAGGATGCGCACCTCGCCGCGTGTCGGCGGCAACAGACCGAGCAGGACCTTGAGCAGCGTCGTCTTGCCGCCCCCATTGGGGCCGATCAGGCCGACGAAGTCACCCTCATAGACCGTGAGGTCAATATCCTCAAGCACTTGGTCCCGATCGTATCCGGCCCACAGGCGGCGGACGGTGATGACTTCGGGTCGATTCCGTTCAGTGTCCATCTAGTCTCCGTTGGCGTCCTAGCGATCTGGCGACCACAGTATTTTGCTGGGTCCGGCGTCTCGCCGAGCCCCTCCAGGGAGCGCTAGCCGAGGCGCCGGGCCGCTTCAGCGCAACGCCTCTGCGAATGCACCAGCTACACGCCGCAGATTCCCCAGCCAGTCCTCTGCCAGCGGACTGACCAGGAGCACCTCGCCACCGATCTCCTCCGCGATGGTCTCCGCATCGGCCGTGCTGAATTCCGGCTGCGCGAAGACGACGCGGATACCCTCCCCCTTCGCGTCCGCGATGAGAGCGGCCAGCTCTTGCGCGCTGGGCTCCTGTCCGCCCACCTCGACCGGGATCTGCTCCAGGCCGAAATCGTGGGCGAAGTAGCCCCACGATGGATGGAAGACCATGAAGGTGCGGTTCTCCAGACCCGCCAACTCGGTCTCAATCTCGGACGTCAGGTCATCGATGTCGGCCAGGAACGCGTCCAGATTGGTCTGATAGTCGTCGGCGTTGTCGGGGTCAAGCTGAACGAGAGCGTCGGCGATGGCCTGCGACTGCACCTTCACCAGCGTGGGTGAGACCCAGACGTGTGGATCCGGCGCACCCTCCGCGTGGTCGTGGTCGGTGTCCTCTTCTTCCTCGTGGTGATGGTGTTCCTCGATGGGCATCCTCTCGATGTCCGCAATCGTGTCGACGATGACCATATCCTGGTTGGTCTCAGCGATCTTGTCTAGCCACACGTCCTCAAAGGGTACGCCGATGCTGAAGTAGGCAACGGCGCGGCTGAGTGCCTTGAGTTGCTCCGGCTTAGGCTCATACGTGGCCGGGCTACCCCCCGGCTCGACCATCACGGTGACAGCAAAGTGGTCGCCGCCGATTCGCTCCACGAAATACTTCTGTGGGACTACGCTCACGGTGACTTGTGGTTGATCGCTATCCACGGCCGCGGGCACGCCTGTACATGCCCCGAGTACACTCGCCAACAACAGTCCTGTCAGCGACGCAACAACCAGCCTGTGATACCCATTCATCATTGTGTCTCCTCTTCCGGTCCTGCCCGTTGCTCACGGATCGCGCTGCACTCAGGACATAGCCCCGTCAGCTCGAGCAAGTGTCCGGTGATCACATATCCGGTCCGCACACTGACGCTCTGGAGCAGCTCGTCCAATCCGGCACAGGGGAATTCGATCACCCGGTGGCAGACCTGGCAGATCAAGTGGTGGTGACCATCCCCGGCACTGACATAGCTGTGGCATCGCTGCTCGCTGTGGACGCGTCGCACCAAGCCCAGCTCCCCGAGCAGCTCCAACGTGCGATAGACAGTCACGAGACCGAGCTTTGGGCACAGCGTCTTGCCCCGCCGGTGCATATCCTCCGCGGTCAGCCCCGCCTCGTTCTCCTCCAGCACCTGCAGGATGGCGCGCCGTGGCTGGGTCAGCCGGTACCCGGCGTCCCGCAGAGCGTGTGTCATCTCAGTCTGCGTGAACTCGGACAAGTCACTCCTTAATGAAACTCTTTTTCAATAACGCCATCACATCATAGCATGTCGCGCGGCCGGTGTCAACGCTGTCAGTGCCCAGGGCGTACGCATCTCAAATCAGGGGTGGGGTAGAATGGCGGAACCTCAGACTAGGAGAGACCGCCATGGGGAAGGGCCCAACGCTGGAAGCACAGTTTGCCGACCTAACTGACCCGCGC